>WNGO01002497.1_pt1 | contig 24308 bp, 21 predicted proteins | sample 5400511 | NCBI WGS metagenome assembly WNGO01 (sample SAMN13153380, study PRJNA577476) | soil metagenome | isolation source: 20 cm soil or saprolite under Garry oak tree replicate 2 | place: USA:California | collected 2016-06-15 | reverse complement strand
GATCGTCGCTTGCACCGACCCCGTGGTGCGCTGGCGCATCATCGCGAATCCCGACATCACTAATATCGAGCAGCTCAAGGGTAAACGGCTCGGCTACTCAGGATATGGCGCAGTGACCCATTTTGTTGCGCTGACCTTTTCTAAAATCATGGGCTGGAATCCTGAGCAGGATTTATCGCTGATGTCGGGCGCCACGCGCCGGTTTGTTAAGTCGACCGTCGAGATGATCGCTTTGGTGAAGCGGAACAAGCAAGCGGCGTTCAGCGCGATGGCCAAATGGTACAGCGTGACCGACCCGGAGAAACAGGCGCATTTCTATCGGGAGGTTTCGAACCTGCCGCGCAAGCCGTATCCGTCGGTCGACGGGATCAAAAAAGTCATGGAAATTTACAACACCCATGAGATGCGTAGGTACACACCGGAAGATTTCTACAACGACAGCTTCGTCCGCGAGCTCGACAAGAGTGGATTCATCGATGGCCTCTATAATTAGCGTGGGTGTTGGCGGGCAGAATTAACTGCGGCAGGCGGGGTCACTTCAAGCTCGGAAGAGCCTCGATTCCTGCGTGCGCGGAAATGACGGATGGGAACGTTGGCTTCGAGTTTGATAAATCTGGGCAGCGATCCCGCGTTCATCCGATGGGCCGGCGTTTAGCCGGGTAGAACTGAACTCGTCAACAGCGAAAGCAAATTCGCACGCGACCGATGAAGCCAATTCATTGTCGGTCGCAAGACACCTCCCTAACCGAGCGATTTACGACCGAGAAATCTCCGCTACCGCTTCAAGAGCGGCGTTTTTACCGGCGATGCGACCTTGGACGGTGCATCTCGCCAATCCGTGGAGACTGAATCCGCCGGCTGACTCGCCGCCACAGTACAGGCCCGGAATGACGCTGCCGGAGAAGTCCATCACCTGGCACTTGGCGTTGATCCTGAGACCGGCGCGCGTGTCGTGAAGCACCGGTGTTGCCCAGCCGGCATAGAATGGCGGCGTCTGGATCTTGTATTTGGGCTCGGGCTTGCCAAAGTCCGTATCCTTGCCTGTATCGACGAAAGAATTGTAGTTGGTTACTGTTTTTTCCAGCACGCCTGGGGGTATCGGTTTTTTCTGATATTTGTTTTTGATATTGCCGGCCAGCTCCGCGATGGTTTCCCCGGAAGCGAAGAATGCCTCCGCGATATCCACGTGTGGCGGAGCGACCGTCCAGTTCTCCCGTTTCACCGCGTCTGAGTCGAAGATCGCCCAGATCGGCCCGCCGCCGTTAACTAACTCGCCGGTCCCGGCCATCGCGGCATTGAGAAAATTTCTTGGGTTGTATTTGATGTTTGCCGCATTGAGGTAACTTCGCGGCGTATAATTTTTGATGGCGTTGTAATTGTTCGAGGTGAACTGGCCGACCGTTTCGTCATAAAATCTCAAGCCCGCCTGGTTGACCAAGATCGCGTCTTGCCAATCCGCTACACGAAGACCGATGGCGCGGGCGAGCTTGAATACTGGGCTGGTTGGTTGCCACGGCAGGTTGACGTAACCGTACTGGCAGCCAATCCGGCCGGGTTTGGTTATGCTTGCGCCGAACTCACCGGTCTGGTTGTACAAGCCCCACAGGGATGCGCCGATCGCGATGGCCGCAAGCTCGCCGCTCGCGTCTTGAACCGTATAGGGCTCGCCGGCAACGCCGCAGTATTCCTCGGTCAGCCGCGGGTCGAACATTCTGCGGAAATTCACATTGCCGGTGGAACCGCCGGTGGCGAGGATGACCCCTTTCTTGGCGCGAATGTTTAATGTCTTGCCTTGACTGGTCGCCGTGATGCCGATAACTCTACCTGACGCGGGATGCTCTCTGATCAGGCTCGCCATCCTGTGCTGCAGGAGAATCTGCGCGCCCACTTTTCGCGCGCTTGCTTCGAGCGGCCGTATAAGACCGATGCCCGACGACGTCGTCGCTTGGCGCTCGGCTGTCACTGGTCTGCCGGTCTGCATCTGCGGCCAAGCCATAGCGGCGGCATGGTTTTCTCGCGGAGCGGAGTTACCGGTCGCGCCTGCGCCCTGATTGTCCGGTGCCTTATCGACGAATACGACTCCGTGGGCGATCAGCCATTCAAACGTCGGCGCGCTGTTGTCGGCGAACGCGCGGATAATTTCTTTGTCATTGTAACGGTAATCGGGGAAACCGTTGGATTCGACAACCGACCAATCCGTCAGGTCAGAGTACAGCAGGTCCGCCGAATCCACGACGTCGTGTTGTTTCTGCTTGGTCGTACCACCGCCGAGAGCTACGTTTCCGCCGCTGAGAATGGCGTGTCCGCCAATGTCCCAGTTGGCTTCGATCACCAGCACGGAAGCGCCGCTTTCGATGGCGGCAATGGCTGCCGGTAGCCCGGTGGCGCCCGAGCCTACGACCACGACGTCCGCCTCTTTGTCCCATTTGGTTGTTTGTGCTTGTGCTGACGATTGCGACGTGGCGAGTCCGGTTAAAGCAACGGCGCCGAAACCGGCGGCCGATGTCTTGAGAAAGTCCCTGCGCGAGAAATTTTTCGGCTCGCGATTTTTCGGCTTCATGTTTTCACCCTTCCTTCTTCGACTTGGCAGGCGTTCCACATCGTTGTCTTTCAAGAAGTCCTGCGTTGCGATTTCCGAGTCAAAACACGGACGGTCGCTGACTAGCGGAGAAAAATTTCGCTCTCCGACTACTTTTTCACGAACTTCCTGATGATCATGGCGTTGGTTTCGGCGCCGTAGACATTGCCCATGGCGTCTACGGCGACGCCTTCGGCTACGCTTTGCGTATCCGCGTTGGCGCCGAAGCCGGGGATGAGCGCTTTCACTTGGCCGTCGTTGACGCTGCCGATTCTGATGCCGCGCTTGACGCCTGGATTATTCTTCCCGTCCGACTGGTTGTCGGCCACGTACAAGTTGTCGTTGCGATCGATGAACATGCCGCTCGGGCGGCCGAATTGCTTCCACTCTTCGAGAAAGTTTCCGTCCGAGTCGAAAACCTGAACGCGATTGTTGCTGCGGTCGCCGACGAAGACTCGTCCTTTGGAATCCGCCGCGATGGCATGCGGCGTATCGAACTCGCCGGGTGCGGAACCTTTCTTGCCCCATGCTTTGGCATTGGGCGCTAAACACGCGCAGACATCTCGAAACGTTGGGAGTCGCTGCCGGACGATTGTCGACCACCAGTTGTGGCGAAGAAATTCTGGTTTGCCGCGAGCATAGTGGGGAGCTGCTGGTCTAAAAATCGCCGCGACCGTTTCGTCGCTTTGAACGCCAAACCAGGCGTCTAGATTTTGAAGGCGCAATCCAAGTAAGGTACGTTACCGTGAAAGTGGAAGGCTTCGTAGCGTCGTTCGTATGAGTGCGTCACATCGATTATGACTTTTCTCCAGGGTGAATTGACAGAACGGTTCATCAACGACTTTATTTCGCTGTCGTTTTCTCTCGCGTGTCAAATTCAGGGCCTACAGAACGCCAGCGCCGGCATTGCTTGCGTCTTTTTTGTGGGTTTGGGTATAGACTGGATTGAGCAAATCTGTTTCATGTAGATGGGTGTTGGGCTCGACGTCGGGGATCGCAGCGGCATCAGCGTCAAGCAGCGTTTAGATTTGATGCTCTTGCCTGTAGTCGTAACACGTATCGGATTGGCGACGGCCGCGCCGCCACGGGCAGTGTAGGTTTTCACTAAAAGGAACCGAGGGCAAGTCGCCGAGATTTCCGACGCTTACCTTTCTCGAATATCGGCGCGGGACGTTTGCCGTCAGCAGTCTCAACCGAAGAAGGGATCCATACCATGGAATATGACACTGCATTTCGACCTTACCTAGCCAAGCGCATCGAACAGATCGAATCGGCGGACATCGTTGTCGGGATTCCTTGCTATAATAACGACGCGACGATCGTACACGTTCTCAAGCAAGTCAGCCACGGCCTTGCGAAGCACTACAAGTCGGCGCGCTCGGTCATCTTGATCTCCGATGGCGGCTCCACCGACGATACCCGCGAGGTTGCTCGCGAGGAAGAAATCATGCCATGGCAGGAGAAGATCGTTTTCGTCTACCGCGGTTTGGCCGGCAAAGGCACCGCACTACGGGCAATCTTCGAAGCGGCGGATAAGCTCAGCGCGAACGCCTGCGCGGTGGTGGACGCGGACTTGCGGAGCATCACCCCGGACTGGATTCGATATCTCCTGGAGCCGGTACTGGAAAAAAACTTCGACTACGTCGCGCCGATGTATTCGCGCTACAAATGGGACGGTACGATCACCAACAACGTCGCGTACAATTTAACGCGAGCGCTTTACGGCAAGCGCATCCGCCAGCCGATCGGCGGCGACTTCGGGCTGTCGAAAAATACCATCCGCTCCTATCTCACGCAAAACGTTTGGATGACGGACGTCGCCCGTTTCGGCATCGATATCTGGATGACGACCCAGGCGATCGCGAGCGGCTGCCGGGTATGCCAAGCCAATCTCGGCGTGAAAGTTCACGATCCGAAAGATCCCGGCGTGGCTCTCGGTCCCATGTTCCGCCAGGTCGTTTGGACGCTTTTTACACTGATGGAACAGCATGCGCTGGTGTGGAAGGACGTTCGCGGGAGCGAGCCGATCGAAACCTTCGGTTCAACGGAATTTTCCGAGCCCGAGCCCATCAACGTCAACCAGGAGTTGCTGATCCAGAATTTTAAGTTGGCGTTTCAACATTTTGGCGCGCTCTGGAAAGATCTGCTGAGCTCATCTTCCTACAGCGTGGTGCAAAAGCTCGCCGCTTCAGAGCGCAAGAATTTTTTGCTCGACGCCGCTTCCTGGGCGCACATCCTTTACGAGATCGCCGCGATCTTTCATCACTGGCCTAAGGACCGCGCCAAGCTGGTCGATCTGATGAGTCCCCTTTACGAGGCCCGGGTCGCTTCTTTTATAAATGAAACCGCCGAGATGACCACCGCGGAGTCCGAACAGGTCGTCGAACGGCAGGCGGAAGTTTTCGAGCAAGGGAAGTCCTATCTACTCAATCGCTGGGAGACCGACGACAGCGGTCCCAAGCCGAAAAGCTTGTTGCAAAAGGTCATCGGCGGTTGATATGAGCAAAATCGACTCGGAGCTCTCATTCTCATGCAGTGCGAGAAAATACTTCTGCCTGTGGTGGTCCCTTCTGAGACCCGCGGCAACATAGAGCTGGCAGTCCGGCTTTTACCGGCGCACGGCAAGCTCGTGGCGCTGAAAGTCGTTCGCGTGCCTGAGGCGACATCGCTGAGCGAAGGCGCGGCGGAGGCCGTCGATTCGCGTGCGACGCTCGACGAAACCCACGCCATCCTGCCGGACCCTCGAGTCGAACTGAAAACTCTCGTGCGGGTTTCCCATCATCTGTCCGAGGGCATTAGCGAGAGTGTTGCCGCAGAAAATGCCGACTTATTGATATTGCCCTGGAAAGGCAGCGCGAGCTCCGATGCCGCCCTGTTTGGCCGCACCATCGACCGCTTGGTCGAGACTCCCCCCTGTAATTTGCTAGTCGCCCGCGTCGGGGAGTTGACGAATTGCAAAAAAGTCCTGCTCGCCGTGCGCGGCGGTCCCTACGCAGAGCTTGCCCTGCAAATCGCCAATCAGCTGGCGCACTCCTTCTCCGGTGAAATTACCGTATTGCACTGCGAGCAGCGTTTTGCCGCGCCCGAGTTCGACGAGGCATTTCATGGCAGGTTGCTTCATGCGCTGCGCTTTCAACCGAGGCTGAAACAGCTGATGACTGTGCAGGGCAATCCTTCGGAAGTCATCCTGCAAGAGGCGCGAAGACATGATCTGGTGATCATTGGCTCGGCTGCCGGGGCGGAACCACGCTCCTTTATTCTCGGCCCGGTGGTGGAACAAATCGCCCAGTCGACCGACAAGCCGCTTTTGGTCGTTAAGACGCCGGAGCCGTTTGAGACCTGGGAACGAAATCGCCGCGTAATTCAGCCCAAGGCATTGTCCGAGCAAGTCGATCAGTGGTTTGCCGAAAATACTTTTCATCGCCAAGAATTCGCAGATCTGACGAAGCTCGTCGATCTAAAGCAAAAGCAGCGGCTTACCATCAGCCTCGGTTTGCCGGCGCTCAACGAAGCGGAAACCGTCGGCGGCATCATACGATTGATCAAGAAGAAGCTCTACGACGAAATTCCAGTCTTGGATGAAATCGTCCTCATCGACTCGGGCTCGACCGACGAGACGGTCAAGATCGCCGAGGATATCGGCATTCCAGTCTACGCGCATCAAGATATCCTGCCGGAGCACGGCACGTTTTGCGGCAAAGGCGAGGCTCTTTGGAAAAGTCTTTTCGTCCTCAACGGCGATATTGTCGCGTGGGTCGACACCGATATCCGCAATTTTTATCCTGGATTCGTCTACGGTCTGTTGGGTCCGTTATTGCGCGAGCCCGAAATCCAGTACGTCAAAGGTTTTTATCGCCGCCCGATCAAAATGGATGGGAAGCTGGTCTCGGAAGGCGGCGGACGGGTCACCGAGTTAACTATCCGGCCGCTATTTAACCTTCTCTATCCAGAGCTGTCGGGCATGATTCAACCGCTCGCCGGCGAATACGCCGGCCGCCGCACCGCGCTCGAGCGCGTGCCATTTTTTACCGGCTACGGGGTCGAGACCGGGTTGCTGATCGATCTGTTCAACGAAATCGGCTTAACCGCAATCGCCCAAGTGGATCTCGAAGAACGAGTGCATCGCAATCAATCGCTCGCTTCGCTCAGCCAGATGGCCTTCGCGATTCTCCAAGTGGTGATGCAACGGCTGCAAGAAAAGAACCGGATTCACGTCATGGACGAAGTCAATCGGTCGATGAAGCTGATTAAGCCCCAAGAGAAAAGCTACGCGTTGGAATTGAAGCCGATCCAAGATCGTGAGCGGCCGCCGATGATCACCATCCCTGAGTATCAAATCAAACGCGCGGCTCTTCGTGCCGGCAGATGCTAAGGCCATCGAAATCCAGTCAGCTACTCGTCGTCACCGATCTCGACGGGACACTGCTCGATCAGCAAACCTACAGCTATGAGCTTTGCTTGCCTGCCCTGCGCCGGCTCCGAGCCAGCCGGATTCCGATCGTGATGTGCTCGACCAAGACCAGCGCCGAGATGTTGCCTCTATGGCGCGAGATCGAGCTCGACGCTCCATTCATCTGCGAAAGCGGCGGAGCCATCTATTTTCCGCTCGGTTATCTTGGAGTTTCCTTGCCTGGACTCAAGACCGAAGAAGACTTCGAAGTGCTCGAATTAGGCGGCGATATTATTCATTTGCGCCTTGCGCTCGCCGACGCCGCGAGGGAGTGCAACGTCGTCTTGCAGTCTTTTGGACAGATGAGCATCGATGAGGTTGCCGAGTTGACCGGCCTTGGGTTGGAGCAAGCGGGTCGCGCGTCGCAGCGCCGCTACAACGAACCGTTCCGGGTGACTTACGGCGACGTGGAAAAGCTGATCGCATGGCTGCACGCAAAAGGATTAACCGTCACCCAAGGTGGTTGCTTGTATCATCTTACCGCCGGCCATACTAAGGGCGACGCAGTGGCTAGAATGCTTCAGCTGCATCGCCAACAATATGGCGCAACGATTGCCATCGGCCTGGGAAATTCGGCCAATGATTGGCCGATGCTGCATGAGGTGGAACGGCCTGTTTTAGTGAAAAATCCCGACGGATGCTGGGATGCAACCGTCGTCGAGCGTATACCGAACATCCTATGCACGGACGGGATTGGACCCGCGGGTTGGACAGAAGCGATCGAGAAGGTTCTGGACGAAACCGAGCCGTGAAAGTGGTTTGACGTCGGCGGAGCGCGCCCATGAAACCATTGTTGATCCTATTATCGGTTTTATTCATTGCCCCGCCGGTCGACGCGCAGACTCAACTGCGATTTGTGACCTGGAAGTCGGAAGCGGCCAAGGTCTGGGAGCAGGTCATCGCCGACTTCGAGGCTCGACATCCCGGTGTCAAAGTCGTGCAAGAAGTCGGGCCCCAGTCGTCGACTGAATTCCATGACCTGGTAACCCAAAAACTGCGCAATCGCGACGCGCAAATGGACGTATTCTTCATGGACGTCATCTGGCCGGCCGAATTTGCCGCCGCGGGCTGGGCGTTGCCGCTGGATTCTTTTTTCTCGGCAGAACAGAGAAAAGATTTTCTCGATGCGCCGATTCGCGCCAACACTTACGACGGCCGCATCTACGGCGTGCCGGTATTTGTCGACGCCGGCATGCTTTATTACCGCAAGGATCTTCTCGAAAAGTACCGATTGCAGCCGCCGCGCACCTGGCCCGAGTTGGTCCGTCAGGCCAAATTGATCTTGGCGCAAGAGCGCGATCCCTATCTCACCGGCTACTCGGCGCAGTTCAAGCAGTACGAGGGACTGGTCTGCAACATGATGGAATTTATCTTGAGCAACGGTGCGACGCTGTGGAACGAACGCACTCTGCAGAGCACGCTGCACGAAGCCAAAGCGCAAGAAGCACTGCGTTTTGTGCGCGACCAAATAGTCGGCGCCATCTCGAACCGTGGCATTCTCGCCTACCAAGAACCCGAATCGCTCGCGCTGTTTACCCAGGGGAAAGCTATTTTTCACCGCAATTGGCCCTACGCGTGGGAGGCCTCCAGTGATCCCAAACAGTCAAAGGTTGCCGGCAAGGTCGGCATGATGCCGTTGCCGGCATTTCCCGGTGGAAAGAGCGCGGCCACCTTGGGTGGGTGGCAATTGGGCATCAGTCGCTTTTCGCGCAACCCGCAGTTGGCGTGGCAGTTCGTCGAACACATGACCAGCAGCGAGGTGCAAAAGCAAATCGCGCTCTACACCGGCCGCGGTCCGGCACGCGAGGCGCTGTACCGTGATGGGGATATTTTAAAGAAAAATCCTCAATTCGAGTCAGAATACGAAACGCTTGTGCTGGCGGCGCCGCGGCCTCGCACGCCGGTTTACTTGCCGCTCTCAAACGTCATGCAACGGTATTTTAGCTCGGCGATCGCCGTCGCTGATTCGGATATCGGGCGCTTATCTAAATTCGCGTCGCGCGACATGGATCGGGTTTTGGATCTGCTGCGCGATCGGAGACAACCGTGAGCAATTCTCGCGATCCGGTTTGGCGATTTCTGGTGCCGAGTTTTGTCTTCGTCGGCGTCTTTTCTCTGTACCCGATTCTGGAGTCTTTTCGTTTAAGCCTTTACCGGATGATTTTGACTTTGCCCTGGCTCGGGCAGAAATTCGTCGGCTGGGAAAACTATCGCGATCTGATCACCGATCCGGTGGCCCTCGGCTCACTCGCGACTTCGATGATTTTCGTTGCCGTCACCACACCCATCGAGGTGCTGCTCGGCCTCGTCATTGCGCTGGTGCTGAACGAATCCTTCCGCGGGCGCGGTTGGCTGCGCGCCATCGTGCTCATTCCGTGGGCGGTGCCCACGGTAGTTTCCTCGCAAATGTGGCGCTTTATCTTTAACGACCGCTACGGGTTTTTTAATTATCTGTTGTTCGGCAATGCCACCCAACTTTACTGGGCGCCGCTGGCAGAACCCGGCTTGGCGTTGATGGCGATCATGACAGCCGACATTTGGAAGACCAGCTCATTTGCCGGGCTGATTATTCTCGCCGGCTTGCAGGGCATTCCTGGCGAACTCTATGAAGCGGCGAGCGTCGATGGCGCGGGCGCATGGCAGAAATTCCGCTACGTGACCTTGCCGATGGTCAAGCCGGCTTTGCTTTTGGCGCTGCTGTTTCGCACCATCGACGCGCTCAAGGTTTTCGATCTTGTTTTTGTCATGACGCAAGGCGGTCCCGCGGATACCACCAATGTTTTGCAATTCTACGGCTACAAGAAAAGTTTCGCCGAAGGGATGATCGGCTACGGCTCGGCGATCGCCGTAACGGTGTTCGTGATCTCGCTGCTCTTGTCGATCCTTTATATTCGTCTGCTCGGCACCGGTTTGCTGCGGAAGGAAAGCCGCGCATGAAAAAGCTTATGTTCGCCCTCTGCGTGGTCGCAATCAGCGCGTTGACGCTAATCCCGTTTCTCTGGTTCGTGCTGACGTCTTGGAAAACCGCCGGAGAGATCAGCGCCATACCGCCGGTCATCGTGCCGAGTTTTCACGGCGGCAATTATCGCGCGGCGATCGAGAAATACGGCCTGCTTCACTACATCGCCAACAGCGCCATCGTCGCGACCTCGACAACTCTGATCAGCATCTTAATCGCTTCGTTGGCGGCTTTTGCCCTGGCCCGTTTCAAGTTGCGCTGGGCACGTTTTTATCTAATGGTGCTGCTGGCCCTTTCGATGTTCCCGCAGATCGCCATCGCCGGTCCGGTTTGGCGGCTTTTGAATTTCCTCGACTGGCTCAACACCTATCATGGCATCGTCGCGGCTTATATTTCGCTCTCGTTGCCCTTCGCCGTCTGGGTGCTGACGACATTCTTTCAGGAGTTGCCGTACGACATAGAGGAGGCCGCGTTGATCGACGGCTGCACGCGCTGGCAGGCGCTTCGCCTGGTGGTTTTTCCGCTCGCCGCGCCGGGACTCTTTACCGCCGCGATTCTGGTTTTCATCCACGCCTGGAACGAGTTTTTCTTCGCGCTGATCATTCTCACGTATCCGGCGCGGCAGACGCTCCCGGTCGGCATCGCGCTCTTTCCGGGTGAATACACCATGCCCTGGGGCGAGATCGCTGCTGCGTCAACGATTGCAACGCTGCCGCTGGTGGCGCTGACCTTGATCTTTCAACGGCGCATCGTGCAGGGCTTGTCGGCGGGAGCGGTGAAAGGTTAATGGTTTACATCCGTCGACAAAGTGGGAGGATGTCATCGCCTCTCTGACGATCACTAAACTGTCCAAGACGTTCGGCGCGACGCGGATCTTGGAAGAGATTTCTTTTGGCGTCGCTGAAGGCGAATTTTGCGTCCTGCTCGGTCCGTCGGGTTGCGGCAAGACGACGCTCTTGCGCATCGTCGCCGGCCTGGAATCCGCCTCCGGTGGCACCGTGCACATCGATACGACTCGCGTCGACCTTTTGCCGCCCCAGGAACGCGATGTCGCCTTCGTATTTCAAAATTACGCCCTTTATCCGCACATGACGGTTTTTGAAAACTTGGGATTTTCTCTGCGCCTACACGGTGTCGCGAAGGACGAAATCCAAACGCGCGTCGCCGAGGTCGCGCGGCTGTTGGAGATCGACAAGCAACTCGGTCATAAACCTCAACAGTTGAGCGGCGGGCAAAGGCAGCGGGTCGCGTTGGGACGGGCGATCGTACGGCGGCCGAAGCTTTTTCTTTTCGACGAGCCGCTCTCCAATCTCGACGCGACGCTGCGGGCAAACATGCGCGTAGAACTCGCCAGGCTGCACAGTCGGTTAGGTTCGACTATGCTCTACGTTACCCATGATCAAGCCGAAGCTATGACTCTTGGCGAAAAAATTATCGTGTTAAATCGCGGACAGATTCAACAGATCGGCACGCCGTCGGAGATTTATCATCGACCGAGTAATTTGTTCGTCGCCGCGTTCGTCGGCCAGCCGCAGATGAATGTTATCGAAGGTCGGCTGGACGGCAATGGAAGATTTCGACAGGACGGCGGGGTGGAAGTAAATCTATCCGGCATCTTGGCCAATCGCAGCACGAAAGACTCCCAGTTGACTCTCGGCATTCGCTAAAGCTTGTGGCGCGTTTGCCGGGGCAAAATACGATTAAGCGCGGTGATGATCTGCACTTGGACGCCGATCCTGCGCGCGTGCACTTATTCCAGCAGGACAAACGCGTCGATTAGCCAAGCCGTGGCGTCGGATTGTGGCGCATTCCGTCACCGAAAAGCAAATTTCAGCGCAGCAAGCCGACGTAGATTCCCGCGATGATTGCCGTTGTGATGACACCCGCGACGTTCGGTCCCATGGCGAACGGGAGAATGATCGCGTGTTTGTTGACGGCGAGGGCGCATTTCTGCGCGACTTTGGCCGTGGTCGGAACGCAGGAGACTCCGGCGATGCCGATCAGCGGATTGATTTTGCCGCCGGAAACCTTGTAGGCGATCAGACCGGAAGCGATGCCGCCGATCCCGGACAGAAGGATCGATATGAGCCCCAACAGCATAATTAAAAGAACGCGTGAATCCGTTACCACATAGAAACTGAATAGAGCGCCAAGAACGAAGCCAAGGAAGAAAGTCGAACCGGTCAACACGACCTCGTCCAGGAAACGTTGATAGCGCGGCAGGTCGGATTCGCGGACCATCACGCCGATAAAAAACGATGCAAACAACGGCGCCGCCACCGGGAATAGTATTGAAAGCACCGCTGCTGCCAGCACCGAGAAGATGAGTTTTTGCCGCGACGTTACCTTGGGAATCGAGTGCAGATCCATGACGACGCCTTGGAGCTTCTTCGGAATGAAAAGCTTGATCAGATACGGATAAAGCGCGTAGGTGATGCTGAGATACACGTACGCCACCACGGAGATCGGCACGAACAGTTTTTTTGCGAGCTCGAGCGAAGTAAATAACACCATCGGGCCATCGGCGCCGCCGACGATGGCGATCGCCGCCGCTTCTTTGTAATTAAAGCCCAAACCGACGGCCAAGGGAAAAGTGAGGATCGAGCCCAACTCGGCGCCGATCGCGATCAGCAAACTCGTCAGCGGCGCGGCGATCAAATAATCGAGCGGCGTAATCACGCCGATGCCCATGAAAACCAGGCAGGCGATCAATCCGTTGGAAAACATCAGATTGTAAATCGGCTGGAGAAAGAAGATCTGCATGCTATTGACCACTTTCTCAGGGTCCGCGAGCATGGGATCGACGAAAAGGTTGGCGAGTTTTCCTTCGATTGTGAGTGTTGCGCCGTTTACCAAAACCATCGCTAACCCCATGGGCATGAGCACCATCGGATCGAGGATGTCTTTGGCGCTCAGGTAAATTAGTAGAAAACCGGCAAGCATCAGACCGATGCGAATCAAAATCGTCTGAGCATCCATCTGGCCGAAAGTGGAAAGCCCTTCGAAGATATGCGCGGCTTGAGTCAACACGATCGTATTTCTCCATCGGGAAGCTAAGCTTGAGTTTTTTTAGCGGCGGTGGGATGGAGCCGGTCGCCGGAGAGCCAACGGATCGCGACGATGACCAGCCAGACCATGAGCGTGACCAGGATGCTGACCCCGTAAATCCCCATGACGTATTCGAACGCATTAAGCATATTTTTTCTCCCTTGTTGCACTCTCATTCATGCCGGGAGTGTGCTTAAGAGCGATTTTAAGCGGTGGTCCGCGGAACGCTTAAAGGAGCGGAGCCTCAAACGCCGGACTGGTCACTTAAAAAATTCTTTCCTGTCGCAACATGCGTCGGCGATTTCAAAGCGGAGTCAATATAACAGGTCCGGTGTGATTCACAATCCGAGGTTTGAAAGTTGATTGACGCAGCTCGCGTTGGGAACGCGGCAAGGTCTTGGAGTGGTGGAGTGTTGGAATGCTGGAGTTATGGATTGTTCGGATTTTGACTTGACCATCACCCCAACGCTCCATTATTCCATCACTCCAATCCCCTAGTGCGCGCCGGCGTGAAGACCGCTCGCCTGCGCGACGATTTCCTCCACGCTGCGATCGAGATCGAGAGGACGGTTGACGCGTGCGTCATCGCGCTCGGGCACGAGAGCATAAACTTCGATGCGGTTCCCCTCTGGATCGAGAAAATAGCACGACACCGTGTTGCCCATTTCCTCGTAAGCATGGCTCACGCAGTGATCGATCGGTACACCCAGCGCCTTGAAACGCTCGTAATACGCCTTGACGTCGGCCGGCGATTCGGCGCGCCAAGCGATATGCGCGATGATCTTGGCGTTGCCCTCGCGCCCCTTGGCGAGAGCGAGTTGGTGATCTTCGATATTCGGATCGGCCGTCAAGAACACCATGCGCCCGGGATGCTCACGGTACTTGACGAGCCCGAGCACGTCTTTATAAAACGCGACCATTTTCTCCAGGTCGTTAACATAAAGCACCACATGACTAAGGCCTTTAATAGTCGGCATATGAAACGCCTCCTTTCAGAAATTCACGCGCAGCCGCGCGCAAACTTTGGTGAACGTCGTTTCGATTTTCTTCCGCAATCCTTCACGATCCTTGGTCAAAACCTATCCGATTGCTTGGTCCGATGTCAATGAAAGACTGATCTTGGATGTGAGCAATCGTCGGTTTGATTACCTCGTGCCCAAAACATCAGTCACAACGCCAAGTAAAGAAGTTAAGATCAACTGCGACAGTGTCGCTGCGATCGAGTCGAATATCTGCGTCGTGTGATCGAGCGGCGCGCAGAATGATTCGACAAGAATTTATTTGACGCGGCGAGAAACTTGGCTGAAAGCAAAGAGCCAAACGAATTCTTATCGTAAAAACCAAGTTGGCACGGTGATACTTATCCACAACTGTGGATAAGTGCAGTTTTGCCGTAGCAACGTGCTCTTATTGATCCTGTCCACAGAACTATAAACAGCACGGCGTGCTGGCCGGGGAAAATTTTTTCGCCAAAGTGACTTTTTGGCTTGACAAATTTCGACGAAAAAATTACAAGTTGCTCCACCTCGCACCATCTTCGTTAAGACAAACTAATTTACCGCGTAGGAATTTCTGATCGTGTTTCCGCCCGCCGGAAACGGAATCCGGTGAGGTTTGCAAAAATTCCGGACCGACACCGACGCCTCGAGGAGGGTAGCCCGATGATCGAACTTCCCAGATCTCAAGAAAACAAAGCCTTGCTGGAAAGCCACTTTGGATTTAGAGAAACGCCGTTCGGTGTCACGCCCGACCCACGATTTTTTTACAATCACCCCCTCTACCTCGAAGGTCTCGCGGTGTTGGTTCACGGAATCGAAACCAAAAAAGGGTTCATGCTCGTTACCGGCGAAGTGGGAACCGGCAAGACGATTTTATTGCGCAAGCTCATGCGTCATCTCGATGGGCGCGTTCACTTTATTTTCGTCTCGAACAGTCATCTCACGTCCTACGGCTTAACTGAGATGATGGTGCAGAGCCTGGGGCTGGGCAACAAAGAAAAAAACCGGCTGGAGATGATTCAGGATCTCAATAACTATCTTGTCAACCAACTCCGCATCGGTCGCACGGTGGCCCTGCTGATCGACGAAGCGCAGAAGCTTAGCGACGAGGCGCTGGAAGGTCTGTGCGATCTGTCGAATTTGGAAACAGATGAAGAAAAGCTGCTGCAGATCGTGCTCGTAGGTCAACCCGAGGTGGCGACGAAATTGACCAAATCTTCTCTACGGCGGATCAAACAGAGAATCGCAATTCATCACCGTCTCTATTCATTGCAGACCCCAAACGAGGTCGATCATTACATGCGCCATCGCTTGCAGATCGTCGGTTACGATGGCCCGGAGATCTTCACCAAAGAAGCAGTCGAAGCGGTCTGGCACTATTCGGGAGGCACGCCGCGCTTAATCAACATTCTCTGCGACAACGCGCTGGCGATGGCGAGTGCATCCGGTAAAAAGAAAGTCTCGCCTTATTTGGTCATGAAGGCGGCCGGCGGGCTGCTATTGGAGCAAGGAAACGAAGCGCCCAAGCTCGGCGCCGCGGACGTGGGCCTGTTGAGAACGAAACCATCCGCCTCGCGGATTAACCCAAAGCGCGCTGATACAAACGGGGATGAAGCGAACGGCAGCCATCGCGGCGACGCGCCTATCATTCCGCTTCGGGAGTCCGACCGACTGAACTTGTCGCGTATCGCGACGAAAGGACCTGCCGTCTCTTTGCAGTTTTTTGACCGCATGACCCGTGCGGCCACCGAAGCGGTGGGGCCCATGGCCAAGCGAATCCTGGTTGATCAAATCTCTGCCCTCGGCGAATCCAGCCACGCCTTTCCACAGGCAAAGCTCGCGGATCTTATCCTGCGGGTGAGCGGGGAGATCCTGAACGAAACGATGAGATCCCGTTTTCAAAAAGTCATGGTGCGCGAAATCGCCACGCTGAAAATGATGTGAGTGCTCGATCAAGGAGAAAAGATATGGATCACGAATCGCGACGGTGCGGACTTAAGTGGAAGATCGGCGGAATCTACACGGGCGTGATGTTGGTTTTGGGCGTTTGTGTGATCGCGGCGGTATATCAGCTCACCGGCAGCACGCTGAGGCAACAACTCGACAAGCGCGCGCTTGCCATCGCGACCAACTTCAGCGATGCCGCGGCGGGATACGTGGCCGGCAGAAATACTCTCGCGCTGCACGCTCTCGCGCGAAAATATACCCTGCTCGACGGCGTTGCGTACGCCTACGTGGAAGACGGCCAAGGCGAGATCGTCGCTCATACTTTAGGAACTTTTCCTCAAGAGCTGGAGCCGGCTGCAGGCTCCAAGCGTGAAGTCCAACGGCGAGAATTACTGTGGGCGGGCAGAACGCTGTACGAAACTGCCGTGCCGGTTCTCGAAGGACAAATGGGCAGCGCCCATGTGGGCTTTTGGGCTGATGCGGTGCAAAACGAGATCCAACGCGCGCTGCTTCCGATTATCGCTGTGATTGCGATCGTTCCCTTCTTCGGCGCGCTCTTGTCGTTTCTGTTGGCTCACTGGATCGTTCGACCGATCGTCGGCCTGACGCAAATCGCTGACAAGGTCACCATGGGCGATCTCGACAGCTCGGTCGACGGCGATTGTGTAAGCGCGCGCAACGAGATCGGCGATTTGGCCCGTGCCCTGGAGCGCATGCGTTCGAGCCTGCGAGCGGCGATGTTGCGGCTCGGTCGAGAAATAGCGTGAGTCAACGATTTTAGAAGGAGAAAGAAAATGTCTATTCAATCGAAACAGCGCCAAAACTGGCTCTCGGTCGTGATTTTTGTCTTGATCGCGCTTTTGCCCACAGCCTTAAGCGCGGCGGAGAACGTATCGGAGCGTCCGCTGGAGAAAATCACCATCGCCTACAGCTCGATCTCCGGCAACATGGCGTCCCTGTGGATCACCCACGACCGCGGCTTTTTCCGCAAAAACGGATTGGACGTCCAGCTCGTGTTCATCGAAAGCGGCAGCACCACTGCGCAGAGCCTAGTTTCGAAAGAAGTCGCCTTTGCTCAGATGGCCGGCGCCGCCGCGCTGCAGACTCGTCTGCGCGGATCGGACGTGGTGATGATCGCGGGGTTTCTCAACACCATGGATTATCAGCTCATGGTCGATAAAAGCATCAGCCGGCCGGATCAGCTCAAGGGGCAGACTCTCGCTGTGAGCCGATTTGGCTCGTCGTCGGATTTCGCGACGCGTTACGCACTCGAAAGATTCGGCCTCGCACCGGGAAAAGACGTGACGATATTAGAGATCGGCAGCCAGCCGGCGCGGTTTGCAGCGCTTGAAGCAGGCAAGATACAGGCGGCGATGGTTGCGGTGCCGATGACGCTCAAGGCGAAGGCCCTCGGCTTTCATACTCTAGCGGATCTGCAAATGCTCGGGCTCGAATATCAACACACCGGCCTGGCGACGACTCAAGCTTTGATCAAATCACGACCGGACCTTGTGCGCAGCGTCATGAAGGCATACGTCGAAGGCATCCACTACTATAAGACCCATCGTCACGAATCGCTGGCGATACTGGCCAAATACTTGAAGATCACCGACACCACAGTGCTCACCGAGCTTTACGAAGACTTGGGACTAACCCTCACACCTCAGAAACCCTATCCGACCGTTCGCGGAATCGAAATCATGCTCCGCGAACTTGCCGCGAAAGATCCCAAAGCCAAAGCATTGAAGGCCGAAGAATTCGCCAATCTAAACTTCGTCAAAGAATTGGACAGCTCGGGGTTCATCGATCGTTTGTACGCAACCCAGCCCGTCTTGGCGAGTCGGCGCGATGAACGCTTCGCCCAAGGCAACGCCGGCAGTAGAGAAAAGTCTCAGCTGGCGTTGGAAAAAACCAAACCGGAGCGCACGGCCACGAAACCCGTTGCCGCTCCGGTAGCAAGCGTCGCGAACGAGCACACCGTAGAGGTCGGTGATACTTTGAGCCACCTTGCGATTAAATATTATGGGAATCAGCTCAAATGGGAAAAGATTTATGAAGCGAATAGGATGAACATGAAAAGTCCGAATTATATCTACGTCGGACAGAAAATCATCATTCCGTCTTAGAATTTAAATACAATAGTAGAAAGGAACGATTGTCATGTCAGAGGAGTTCAATAATTCAGAACCGCCATTCGAACATCTGGTGCGCGCGCTTCAAGAAGGCGAAGCCCGCAGGCTGAGCCAGTGCATCGAAGAAATCGACCACCGCTTGCTGGATTGCCGCAAGTCGTTGCAAGAGTATCGGCGTCTTCGTACAGCGCTGCGCCTCATCAACGGCCAGCTGACGAAGCTCGGCGTCCAGCCGTTGTCGGTTGTCGAGGAGCTACCGACCCACGATTTAAGCGAGATCATCAAAAGCCGCATTGAGCACTTCAAATCTACGGGTAAACTCTAATCCCTACGCAGTGACTCAGCTTCTTGAGATCGTTTAGCGCTCGGACTAAGCTCAGGGCGAACGGTGCGTGAGGTCAAATGACTAAACCTGCTCCGTTCGTGCCGAGCTTGCCGAAGCATTTCGAGCGGCTTTTCAGCAACGTGCTGGGCTCGGACTTCCTTGGAATAGGGTCTTGGCCAACGACTGATCAAATCAACGTGGTCATGTCAACGCACAAAGCAATTTTAGCAAATCGGCCTAATAATTCCGCCCAATGTGCTGCGGCGGGCGGATCAGGTGATCAAGGAGTCGAAGAAGCCAAACGGCGATCCCAGGATTGAATTGAATTCTCCTTCAATGCATCGAGCGGAACCGAACCAAGCACGAGAGGTGGAGCTTTTTCTAGCATTCTCTGATTCACACTCACTTCAGCAGTGCTCTGCCCATTCGCTTTTATTTCAACAACTCCCGAACCAATGGTGTCAAGCTTAGCTCGGTCGGAACTTCGCCGGCGAATTTTCGCATCAGCGCGCGCATGCGTTCGCCGTTACCACCGGCTTGGGCAAGGATAAAAGGGATGCGGCTGTCTTGCTCGCATGCGCTGCCGTGCCACGTGTGATGCGATACGGACGCGAAGTAAAAGCGTTGCTCGATCGGCAGCTGCGTGCACGCCTTGGCGAGGAGCAGAATATCGCCGGCGCGATGTCCATACGGACCGGCGCCGAGCCATTGCATTCGTCTTTCCAGGTCAATCAGGTCTGGTCGCGGATTACGATTCAAGTAGTCTCCGATCGGCACCAGCTTCTGACCATCGAAGATTTGAAAGGGCTTCGCGGCTTGATTGGTCGGCGCCGGCTCGCGACCGAAGATCAAGTCGATGGTCCCTTTCAGCTCGGGAACGAGCTCACCGCTACGATTGGCTTTGTCAAATGCTTGGAGCGCCGGCAATACATCTTCTTTAAAGCGCGGCGGCTTTGGCCAATCGCAAGGCTGGTGCTCTTGTTCGCAGGTCGACCGATCCGCCAGGTAAACGTAGGCCATGAAACCTTGGTAGGCGAGCACGGCTTGGTAGTCGGTGTCGAGCTCACCCAGCGTAAGCAGCGGTTTGCGCACGCGATAACCACTGCGCTTGAGCAAGGCGAATGGCGAATGTTCGTCATCGGTGCTCAATTTGTGCCGGTCTTCGTCCAGCGTCGGTATCTGGCCGTGGTCGGAAATGACGATCACATAGGTGCCCTTGAGCGCGTCTTTTTTCCGATAGATTTCCAACACGTCGCCGATGTTTTTGTCGGTGACCCGCTGCAGATAACGTACTTGTCTCACCAGAGGATCTTCGGATACATGCGTAAAAATATCGATACCGGGAAAATACACGACCTGCACATCAGGTAAGCCGTACGCGTCTATGGCTTCGATCACTTTTTGCGTGGCACTGAAATCGAGAGAGGCGGCAAAGGTCTTTTCGGGATCAATGCCTTTGAGTGTTCCTCTGATCAGAAAGTAAAGGAAATCGGTGAATGCCGCCGGAGCAACCGTCGTGTAGAGCGCCGCGCCGCGGTGGACCGATAGGAGCGAGACGTAAGCTTTCTTCTGCACCAGCTCGTACAGAGTCGGAGTCCTGAGCGCTGTACCGATCAAATCGTCGCTCACCACCTTGCTTACGTCGACTGTGTCGAGAGTCGAAACCGGAACGGGCGCGCGAAAGGTTGCGGTTTCGCGCTCGAACCATTCGTCGCCAGCCACACCGTTGGCGGCGGGCGGAGTTCCGGTAAAGATCGCGGCCCAGGCCGCAATCGTGCTCGACGGCAAAATGCTCCATGCCCGAGGCGCGGCGTACGCGTGCTCGAAGAGTCCTTGCTGCTTTTCTCTTCCCAGCAGTCCAGCAAGATTGGGCGCGCTGCCCGAGCGAATCGCCTGCATCAATTGGTCCGGCGTTGTGCCGTCCAGCGCGAAGATGATAAGGCGCTGTCCAGATGATGGCGGTGCATTTGAATCGAGTGTTGTCTCTCCGCCGGTCCAGATGGTGTCGAGAATCAACGTGCACGACCACTGGAGCAAGGTCAAAAGCAGCAAAATACAGGCGTGACAGATCGGTGAGTGCCGTTTCATCATGGGGTTGTTCGTCCGAACCAGGCGACGGGTGAAATTGACAAAATTTCTGCTTGCTTGCAAGGGATGTTCAACCGATCAGCGAGGCAGGCTGCTGACGTCGACAGTAAATTTCTCTGTCGTGCCCCGCAAATTGAGTTCGATTCATCGAAATTGGTCGACGGATTATGCTATATCCAAAACGGTTCGGACACGTGGCAGCGCTAATTGACGGGTCCGTTATTTCGGGTGAGAGGGGATTATGATTCGTCGATTTCTTGTTTTCTCAGCGCTCCTTGTAGCCATTTCTTGTCCGTTGAGTCTTTCCGCCCAGGAAAAGAAGCTTGAGAAATTCCGGAGCGGCGGCGGTTCGTCGTCGGCCGCCCAAATGTCGGTCTGGTTCGCCAAGGAAGGAAATTACTACGAGAAGAACGGTCTCAACGTCGAGGTGATCAGCATCCCGGGCAGCTCGCTGGCGATCCAGGCGATGCTTTCGGGCGAGTTGCCGGTTATTCAAGCCGGCGGCGCGGGACCGATACAAGCGGCGCTTTCGGGCACGGATACCGTGATCATCGCCACCATCGCGAAGAAATTTAACTGGTGGATCTTTGCCCAGCCCAATATCAACCGCATCGAAGATCTGCGCGGCAAAATATTCGGCACGACACGCTTTGGAACCCAATCTGATCTCGCGTCGCGGATCGCGCTGCGCCGCGCCGGTATCGACCCCGATCGCGACATCACGATGGTACAGACGGGCGGACCGGCGGAGACGATCAGCGCCATGGTCGCCGGCAAAGTACAAGCGGCGGCGGTGACCCCGCCGGCGACGCTGCAGGCGCGCAAAGCCAAATTGAAAGATCTCGTCGACCTGTCAAAGCTCGACGTCGAGTACCACGTCAACGGCGTGGTGACGACGCGCAAGTTTTTAAAGTCGAACGAAGAGACCGTGCGGCGTTTTCTCAAAGCGTACATCGAGGGCGCGGTGCGCGGCATGAAAGACAAGGCGTTTGCCATGAAAACCATGGGGAAATATTTTCGCACCGACGATCGTGAAGTGCTCGAAGAAACCTACGAGATGGTAATCAAGAACGGTTTTAATGTTCCACCCTATCCGGCGGGTATTGCGAATCTCTTACTGGAGCTTGAGAAGAGTGTGCCAAAAGCGAAGACGGCAAAGCCGGAAGAATTCGCCGACAGCCGATTGGTGAAAGAACTCGATCAGAGCGGTTTTATTAAGTCCCTGCTGGCGGGCCGTTGAGCGAAGTATTGGGCCCGCGATGGCTCAGCGCGTTGATCGCAAGATTCGATTCCTGAGATTTAATCCATGACGGAACCGCCGGAAGATGCGTTTCGCGTAACCTTGCTCGGCACCGGCGCGCCGCCGCCGAGCTTGCAACGCTTCGGTCCGAGCACGCTCGTCGAAGTTGGCGCGCATAAATTTATCTTCGATGCCGGGCGCGGCGCCATGCAGCGGCTGCACCAACTCGGCATTCCCTTTAGTGAAATTACCGGGATATTTCTGACGCATCATCATTCCGATCACGTCGTCGGCTTTCCCGACCTCTGGCTGACCGGTTGGATCGGTAGACCGTGGGGCAAACGGCGCACGCCGCTCAATGTGTGGGGACCACAGGGAACGAAGCAGATGATGGAGCACTTGCCCAAAGCTTTCGCCGTCGATATTCGAGTGCGGAGCAAAAGCTATCCGGCAGAAGGGGTAAAATTAATCGCGCACGAGATCGGCGAAGGCATCGTGTGCGAGGATGACGGCATCAAGGTCAGCGCGTTCGAGGTCGATCACGGAGGCGAGGATTTGCCGGCGTTCGGTTATCGAATCGATTACAAGAATCACGCGGTCGCATTGTCGGGCGACACGACGTTCAATGAAAATCTGATCGAGCACGCGCGTGGAGTCGACGTCCTGGTTCATGAAGTAACTGCCGCTGCCGGCGGCGCGGCGGAAAGCCCTGAGCAGCTTAGGAGAATCGGCGGCAATCACACGACGCCGGAGCAGGCCGGCGAAGTTTTCGCGCGGGTTCAACCAAAGTTGGCCGTATACAATCATCTCTTGCTGTTCGGCGGCGCCCAAGCCGCGGATCTGATTCCGGCGACTCAAAAAAAATATGGCGGGCCATTGATCGTCGGCGACGATTTACTGCAGATCGACATCAGCCAAGAGGTTCAAGCGAAGCCATTCGGAAATTCGGGCGGCAGTTGAATCGCTCGAAGAAGGGCTCAAAGATGACACTGGTAAAATCACTTATCGCCTTGACCGTCGGCTGTGCGTCGCTATTCGGCGCCACTTTCTGTTTGGCCGCCGCGGCTCTCGAACCGGTCACGATCGGTTATTCGACGTTCTCCGGAGCCTATCTGCCGCTCTGGATCGCCGTCGAGGAACATTTGGGGAGAAAATACGGACTCGATCTGAAAGCGATCTATGCCGGCAGAATACGGCCGCAGCAGCTTCTTGCCAGCGGCGAAGTCCCGTTCGTCATGGCAAGCGGTACGGGTGCTCTTACTTCACACATTCTCGGCGTCAAAGACCAAGTGATCATCATGACCACGATGAACAAGGTCAATTCGGCGATTTTCAGCCGCGGCGACATCAAAAATGCCGAAGAACTGCGCGGCAAAACCATAGCGACCGGCCGTCCCGGGGCGTTCGGCGACATGATGGTTCGGTATGTGTTGAGAGCGAAGCTCGGGCTCGTGCCGGACCGCGACGTGAAACTGCTGGCGATCGGCGAAGCGCAGTTGGCGTTTCCCGCGCTGGAGCGCGGTATCGTGCAGGCGGCTTCCTTGACGATCCCCTTCACTTTGATCGCCAAGAAAATGGGTTATCGGGAATTGATCGATTACGATAAGGCAGGCGTCGTCTATCCGTACAATACGATCACGACGCTCCGCCCAACGCCGATCAAGAATGGCGATCTGACGGAGAAGGTTTTGAAGGCGATGATCGAAGGAATTTACATCTCCAAAACCGACAAAGAGAAAAGCTTGGCCGTGTTGAAAAAATACATGAAAGGAACGTCCGACGATATTTTGGAGGAGACGTATCAATACGCCAAAAGCGCCGTGGAAGAAGTGCCGACGCCATCGCTGGAAATAACAAAAACCGCTTTGGAGATTCTGTCCTACCAATACCCGCAAGCGAAGGAGACCGACCCAAACTCGATCCTCGACACGTCGATCATGAAGCGCATCGAACAGAGTGGATTTATCAGAGCGCTTTATAAGAAATGAAGGTTGATTACAGGAGCCTAAAAAATCGTGAAAAGGACGATTTCAAATCTTCGACGGAAGACCGACGTATGGCACCAACCCATACGATCTGAAACTTGAGTCTCAGAAATCAGATCGCGACGACGATTGGGAGGTTATTATGCTGAGCGATCCGTTGCGCAATTGAACCAGCCGAACGTCGAGGCCATATTTTCTCAACGTGCCTTTTTCAAGGGCGATCCACATCGGTCCGACGGTTTCATTTTGACCCGCATAGGCGACCAGAGTGGGGGAAGAGCTTTGAGCGGACGCCGCAGAAAGCGCCACCGTAATGACCGTCGCAAAGCTCAGCAGCAGCGTAAAAATATTTTTGCGGACGGGACGTTTGGTTCGGTGCCGGCTTAGGCAAGTTAAATGCTTCATGCGCTCCTTTGACGGTTACTGCCGATTCACTACCATAACCGTTTGAAGAAACCGGCTTTCTCCAGTTCATCCACATAACGATTGTCGTAATAGGCGGTTAGCGGTGTCTTTTGCGCCGCTGCGGCATCGATCAGCTTCAAAGCGACGAGCTGC
>WNGO01000484.1_pt1 | contig 24323 bp, 18 predicted proteins | sample 5400511 | NCBI WGS metagenome assembly WNGO01 (sample SAMN13153380, study PRJNA577476) | soil metagenome | isolation source: 20 cm soil or saprolite under Garry oak tree replicate 2 | place: USA:California | collected 2016-06-15 | reverse complement strand
TAACAAGAGCTTTTCAACAAGTTGGCCGATCAACATTCCGGCGACGGTGGGCGGGAATACGGCTTTTGTGGGCTTCACCGGAGGCACCGGCGGCAATACGGCCATTCAAGACATTTTGAACTGGACGTATAGTACTCCATGACCACCTTACATGCATCGTCCTCAGCAACGCCCTTGAGGCCAAGGCACGCTGATGGGGTATTGCTTATGGGCCATGGAGTGAACGAATCAACATCTCGAGCGCTTGTGTCTGTTTCTTCGCATTGAAGTTTTGCTCAAACCATGAATTCGCCTGTATGACGTCCGCCTTCAGGTGGAAGAAACTATTGATCGCATTATCCATATCTTGCGTCGAGCTACCCGCGTACACGCAGCCATAAGTCACGCCGCTTTGTTTGAGAATCCGTTCGACCGGCGTGCCGGGCAAGATATAGGCAAGGATCGGCCGCCCCAGGCGCAAATACTCAAACAGTTTTCCGGGCACTTGTACGGATGAGTGCGGCTGCACCAGCAACAGCGCATCCGAAGTCTGCGCGATGTGCCGTGCCTCCTGCTGCGGCACCTGATGGGCAATTAGCTCTAGCCATCCTTGCGCTTTCGCTCGTTTCAGAAATCCTGGATCCGGAAGGCAATCGCTCTCCATGGAGCCAACGAGTCGAATTCGCACACGGTTGGCTTGAAGTCGCCCCGCATCGATTAGCCGGGATACTGCTTCCAGCAAGGCTGCGACACTACGCCCTCTATATAATTCCCCTACGTGGCTGAGGATTTGAAAGTCGCGCTGGGGTAGCGGTTGGGACTCGATGCGGTCCTCCGGATCGAAGCCATTCCAGATCAAATGAACGCGATCTCGAATATCTGGGTAGGCGTTTTTCCATTTCTCAGCCAGCACGTCGGTATTTGCAATTACAACATCCGCGCATTTCAAAAAGGCTCGCTCAAGCCGCCTGTGCAGACTCCGCTGGAATTTCGTGAGACCCGTGTGGCCCGGATTGTCGGAAAGAGGGTCCCGGAAATCGGCTATCCACGGTGATTTGCCCCCCCGGGTGAGCTGAAATGCAGCCAGATGTGTCCCAAGCGGCGGATATGTGGAAAAGATCGTCACTTCGGCATTCGGATTTGAGCGGAGGAACGCGCGGGCCGTCCGACAGGCTAAACGGCTCCACCGGATACCGCTCACTCCCGGCAGCAAAAATTTTCTGATGACTCGTTCGACCTGCCAACCGATACCTTTACGAGGTTCCTCAATAAAGGGGTCTGGCACGTACTCTCTATCTGGATTTCGCCCGGCAGTTTGCTCGGCCGCCGTGATAACGTGGCAGCGATATCCCATCTGCGAGAGATACTTGCAAAACCGGTAAGGTCGTGCGCCCCCGACCGCGTTCTCCGGAGGAAAATGATATGCAAAGACTAGTACAACGCGCTCCGCCACGAGGCCTCAGATTCCGTGATCTTTGAAATACTATACAATCAATTATCGAAGCGATTCCCTAATTCGATCCAAGAAAAATTATCTATCAAAGTGCGTTTTTGCGGTACAGCAGAGTTTCATATATTTCCATGGTTCGCTGCACCGCTATTTCTATGTTGAGCTTATTGGCGGCAAATTCAGCCGCCCGCGTACCCAGCTTTTTCCTTAGTGTGACGTCTTGCAACACTCTGAGCACTTTCTGCGCTAACTCGTCTGCATTCCCAGCCGCAAAGAGCAATCCCCGGTCTTCGTCTTCGATGAGCTCGGGTGTGCCCCCGACTCGGGAGGCGACGACGCAACACCCACAGGCCATGGCCTCTAGAATCGAATTGGAGAATGCCTCTGAGGAAGAACAAGAAACGAAGACGTCCATGGCGCGGAGGAATTTAGCGACTTGCTGCGTCGCGGGTAGAAAAATGCAGGAATGCTCGAGGCCGAGCCGTCGGCTGTTCTCTTGAAGTCGCGGCAGTTCTGGCCCGCTGCCAACGATCAGGAGCTTCATTGTGGGATGGAGATGCCTAATTCGCGCGAAGGCTTCCTGCAGCACGCCCAGAGCCTTCTCTGGTCGAAGAACGCAAATGGTTCCAATTACCAGGGAAACGCCTGAAACTGGCTCAGGCTTCGGTTCCTGCAAAGGGAAAAAATCGCGTGTGTCAACGCCGTTATAGCAAAGCTCGATTCGGGAGCAGGGCACGTTCTCATCATCAACCAAGTGGGAACGCATAGCTCCGCAATTTACAACCACGGCGTCGACCATTCGATCTGTCCACCGCAGCTGGCCGTGGGTCCGCCCGTCAAGCAAGATGCGGCTTCCCAATTGACTTGAAAGGACCACCGGGACGTGAAAGATGTGTGCCAGCGGGACGGCAAAGGTGGCGATAGGGTCGTAGGCATGTACCAACCGGATCTCATGTTTTCTGATATAGCTCCAAAAGTGCCGCGCCGCGATCACGGCCGCCTTGGACATCAACGATTTCAGTGGTAAGTGCAACACAGGAACGTCAGCTCGTCGCAGTTCCTCGTGACGCAAGCCGTGGGCGCTATAACTGGCGACATGTGGTTCGAAACGCAAACGGTCAATATTGAGGGCGATTTTAGTTACGTCGCGTTCGATTCCACCGAGATTCAACTCCCTCACCATAAGCAATATGGGAATTGGTCGGTTTTTCAATGAGCGGTCTACCTTCACCCGCACAACGCTTCCTGGAAAATCCCAGCTATCGCCCGATAGAAGGCCTCATTTGTATGCCGCAATACTGATTCCCGCCCTGCCCACTTAAGGCTTTCATGCAGCTGGTGGTTCTCCAAAACTCGAGAGAGCGCAGCGGCAAGCGCGCTTACATCCCGTTTCTCAACTAGCAGTGCATCGCGCTCGTGAGTCACGAGCTCTGGTATTCCACCGACAGACGTTGCGACCACCGGTACGCCCGTTGACATCGCTTCGAGTAAAACGTTAGGAGACCCTTCGCTGTGGGATGGTAGTACGAACACATCTGCCATGGCGAAATAAGGCTTGACATCGTCTTGGTAGCCCACCAACGTCACGTCGGCGCTGCGTTTGAATCGCTCGCAGAGCGACATAAGGTTCGAACGCTCCGGACCGTCTCCGACCAGGACGAGGCGCACGGGCATGGAGGGTTTGCATTGTCGCAGCGCATGGAATGCTCGGATCAAATCCGCATGCCCTTTTTCAAATGATAGACGACCCACACTCAAAAGCACTCGCACATTATCCGCGATGGCGAGTTGCTTCCGAAGCGAGGTGACCTGCTCAGGAGCAACAGGTTCGAAAGGGCGAATCGGCATATGCTGAACGTGAATTCGATCCGGAGAAACGCCCCGCGACTGCAGTTCGTCGGCGAATGGACGGCAAACAGTGATCACGCGATCGGCTGCCCTAAGCGACCATCTATCTAGCTGATTGTATAGCCGCACTTTTGTATCCTCAGCCGTGTAGCCATGGTGGAACGCGACCCACCTAGCCGATCGATTCAGACCGGCCAAGCGCACGAGAAAATGAGACTTTACGGCATTGGACCAAATTACATGAGGTCGCCGCGTCTTCATCAAAGCTTGCAATTGTGGTATAACGCCCCGATCAAAGCGTCCGTGCTCGGAGACAACGTCGCTCTCAATCCCTGCGCTCCGGACTGCTTGTGTAAGCTTGCTCTCCGCTGGTGATCGGCTAAAGGTTAGGATCGATACGCAGATTTTAGCCGATTCAGACTGGCTTCGAGAGGCCTCTCGCGCGAACTCCAGTACCGCTTTAGCGGATCCGGAGATAGAGTTTGCTTCGAGCATCGCCATGATCCGAATGCTTTCAGAAGGCGTCATCGAGATTTCGACAACAAGTCGACGTAAATGGAAAATAGGTCTTTGCCCACGACGGACCAATCGTAGAGGCTGATCACTTGATCCCGAGCGGCCTGTACCAGACGGCTTCGTATCTCCAGTGAAGAGAATAGGCAGTTGATCGCGGAGATCAGCTCGGAACCGTTATCAGCGATCAGAAGGTGTACGTTATCAGTCACATCGATACCTTCAGCACCTAAACGCGTTGAAACGATTGGAACGCCCGCAGCCATGGCTTCAAGAATTTTGAGCCGAGTGCCGCTGCCGACTCGCAAAGGCACGATAACCGCCTGTGCCGTTCCGTAATAAGGCCGCACATCCTCGATGGTTCCTGTAACCAGAATGCGGTCCGACGCTAATTTCTGAACTTCCGGCGCGGGATCACGACCAGCGATGACAAATTTCAAGTCCGAATGTTTTCTGGCAATTTCCGGCCAGACATCCCGGGCGAACCAACTGACCGCATCGATATTCGCATGATAATCCATGGAACCCACGAATAACAGGCTGCGATTCAAGGCAGACGCTCCCGCATTCCATCGGACCTTGGCGATTTCAGCCGGCGAAAAGTATCGCGCATCAACACCATTTGGAATCACACGAACTGTAGCTGATGGATTGCGACTAAGGAGTTTCTTCCGCTCGCGTTCACTCGCGACCGTGTGCGTTCTGCACCTTTCGAGCAACTGTAGCTCGGATCGCTCCAGCAGTGACGCCGTTCGGCTCGCTATCAATCTCCTCGCCCAGTTGCGAGTAGTTTCCGAATATCTCTTCATTAATTCAGATTCAATGTTATGCCAGTCGGCGAGAATTGCGGGGCGCATCGATGCCGCCTGGCCCACCGAAAGGTAAGTGCTCACGTGGAAGCCTCCGAGGTGCACGGCATTGTACTGACCACGCTCGAGTATAATCGCTAGCTGCGACGCCAATCGCGGCTCAAAATAATTCAACAGGGTCAGTGGCGTTGGTCCCAACATACCGCGAAAGAGCTTCCCAGCCGTATACCCGACGCACTTGTCGAGGCTAATAATTTGCTCAAACCTGCAATCATCCGGAGGCCTACTTGCTTGTTCGCCCGCATAACACATCTCCACAAGTGTTACCGAACCGCGCGCGGCCAGCTGCCGCGCCAGGTGATAATTCCGCAAGCGATTGCCTGACGTGAGAGGCCAGATCTTATGGGGAGCGAGATAGAGCAGCTTCATGACTGTTTATGGGCGCATACGCTGACATGTTTCCATTCCCTGAAGCGTCAGCGCCGACGCCTCAGTCAATTCGACCATAGCAGCGTTTTAGTTTAGCCGTAAGGTTCACGATACGCCCATAAATTGGGCGCTGTTTCTAGGCTAGAATAGAACATTACCGAGTTTCAGAAACACTGCTTAATCGATTGTTTTCCCAATTCGAGGAGTTTTTGGTATTGACGATAGCTCAACACCAATGGTTAGCACAGGTGCAACATCCCTTGCGCAGGGCGGCGTTCCTTTTCGCCCTCGTGTATGTTTTTATTGAATTTAGCGGTGTCCACGAGTTGATCGCGATGGCGACGGGTGTCAAGCCCTATATTTTGATCGTTGTTACCGTTCCTATGATACTGCTTATTTTGGGAAGCGGGGGTTTTCAGCGGACTCTGCGTTGTCCGGTTGCCAAGTATTGGATAGGCTTTGCCATATGGATGATAATTTCTGTGCCCTTCAGTTCATGGAGAGGCCAGTCCATGTTCCTTGCAGTATCGTGGATACGAGCGGTACTGCCGATCTTGTTTGCCATCGCCGGATGCGTGATGACCTTCAGAGAATTCAATCGCCTCATGACCGTGCTTGCCGCGGCGGCGGCCGTAAATGTGCTTGCAGGACACCTTTTTGCGAATCAAATTTCGGGGCGCTTGGAACTGGCGGGAACCACGATTGCGGACCCTAATGATTACGCGGCGCATTTAATTCTGGTTCTTCCGTTCCTCCTGCTTGTCATTGTGGATCAGCCACGACCAGCGCTGGTCCGCGCGGTTGCTTCGGGTCTAACGCTGTATGGATTGTACCTCATCATCTCGACCGGGTCGCGAGGAGGATTGTTAGCCCTGGGTGTCGCGGTACTATTTTGCATCTGGAAGCTTAGGCCCCGGCAGAAGATAGCCGTAGCAGTGGTTGCCGCAATCTTGGCATGCGCCGCGATCGTCGTGATACCGCAACAGGTTCTGTCGCGATTCGCGACAATCTTCAGTAGCGACAATAAGCTTGAGAGTGACGGTGCGTTGTCGGCTGCAACTGAGTCTGCGGAAGCGCGCAATTACTTGCTCCGCCAGAGTGTCCTGGTAACGCTAAGCCACCCGTTTTTTGGTGTTGGTATGGGCCAATTTCAAAATTATGAAGGCGAAATGTCGCGTAAGGCGATTGGAGGACCAGGTTACTGGAACGAAACTCACAATTCCTTTACGCAAGCATCTAGTGAGATGGGTATTCCGGCGCTGCTATTCTATTTAGCGGCAATTATTGCCACTTACCGTATGTTGGATCGAGTGTACCGGCTGGCACAACAACAGTCCTCGACGCCCGGCGTTCAGCGAATCAAAGTGATTGCATTTTATTTGCTGCTATCGCTGGTCGGGTTCTGCGCGGCGAGCTTCTTCTTGTCTCTGGCGTATCGCTTTTATCTTCCGGCGTTCGCCGGCCTGGCGATTGCATTGGGGCGCGCCGTAAAACAATGTGCAGCGCCCGCCCCCACTCCATCACGCGACGTAGTTTATGCTCTCGACCAATAAACTAAAGAGGTCATTAAAAAACGCTGCGCTATCAGCCCTGCGTAAATCGGGGGTCTACCGTGCGGTCTCGCGTCTGAATCGTCGCAATAGCAAGCTTTTGATTCTGTGCTACCACGGCATTGCGCTCCGCGATGAACACGAATGGCTTGGGGGTTTGTACATTACCCCAGAGCGGCTCCGCCAACGGCTGGAGATTCTCAGATCTTGCGATGCGAACGTAATGACATTAGACGCAGGGCTCGCGGGCCTAAAAACGGATTCGTTGCCGCAGCGGAGTGTGGTGATCACGTTCGATGATGGTTTCCATGATTTTTACCGGCACGCAATGCCCGCTCTTCAGGCTTTCGGTTATGCAAGCACCTTATACGTGAGCACCTACTATTCTCAGTTTCGTCTTCCTATTTTCAATTTAATTATTAACTATATAATTTGGAAATCGCAAAACTCAGAAATAGATTTGTCGATAATCGGACTTGAGAAAACGATGCCCATGCGAAACGAGGCAGAGCGCGCACAGGTTGTTCAGGCCATTGTGCATTGGGCCGACTCACGGAAGATGACTACCCTGGACAAGAATCACTTCGCCAGCGAGCTCGCGACCCGCTTCCACCTCGACTACGACGAATTGGTGCGCAGCCGCATCCTTCAGATCATGAGTCCAGACGAAATCGCCGCAGCCGCCAAGGCCGGCGTCCAAGTCGAGCTTCACACTCACCGCCACAGAACACCTCGCGACCGCGACTTGTTTAACCGCGAAATTTGCGACAATCGTGCTCGCATCCTCGAATATACTGGCCGCAATCCCGTCCACTTTTGCTATCCCAGCGGGGACTATGCTCTCGAATTTCTGCCCTGGCTGCGCGACTTGAACGTGAAAAGCGCAACGACCTGCGAATTGGGATTAGCGAAGCGACGGTCCGACCCGTTGCTGCTTCCAAGAGTTCTCGACGCCACGGACATCGATGTCGCGGACTTCGAGAGTTGGCTCCTTGGGATACGAACTTAGTATCAAACCGGCCAGGCCGGGACTACAGTTCGCACCCTGCGTGCCTGTAACTGTCCAGAGATACTCGACCTCTTACTGGCTCTCTGACCAGTTGCGCATGGCGCTCTGACCTATTATTCTTGCAATCGCTTAGAGGTGTGTGCATTTCGCGTACGGGCACCGGGCAGCGGTTCCAAATCGCTCCTGCGGGCGTGAGAGCAGCCATCAAAGAACGTCAGGAGCTTATCTTGAAAAAGAACACTATGCGCGTTGAGGGAATTTGGATTCAGCGAGTTGTACGGATTCAGTTGACGCTTCTCCTCGCCTTCCTTGGCTGCATATCCGCCGCCGCTCAGGTGGTCATCACGCCGGCGACGCCGCCCGCGGTCAACGCTGGCGCCACCTTCCAATTTACCGCCAATGTGCCTGTCACCTGGTCAATGGCGCCCGGCAGCTTGGGCACCATCGACCCTACCACCGGCCTATACACCGCGCCCCCTTCCGTGACCGCCAAACAGTCCTACGGAAGCTGTCAAGTATTGCCGAACAACCATGTTTTCAACACGCGGATCGACAACTTGCCAGTAAATGCAAATTCCGCGGCATGGATGGCGGTAGCGCATACCGGGTCGATCAACTACGACATAGCTTTTCCCTTGAACCATGTGGACGCCAGTACCCCGCTCCAAAACATGGTTTTTTATTACACTCCTCTGAACAATGGCCCTTTCCAGATTCCTGCTTATCCTAACGTCCGAATCGAGAATGGATGGCTGATTCCTGCGACTGCGGGGATAGACCGCCACCTCCTTGCCATTGATACGACCAATTGCATTTTTCAGGAGATGTACAATCTGTATGACGTTGGAGTCAACGCCGCTCAGTGCCCGACTTGTACGTCGCAAAGTGGAGTCCGCTACCCCAATTCCAGCTACGCTCTACCTGTAAACCTGGCCACTGACGCGGCCAGTTTGTATCTCATGCCCCTTTCCTTGCATTTACAGGAACTTCTGCAAGCGATCGCGACCGGCGGCACCATCAATCACGCCCTACGGGTCACCATGCCGGCCGGCTGGATCAGCAATTCCTTTATCTGGCCTGCGATGGCTGTTGCCGGCGGCGGAGGACCAATCCCCTACGGCGCAAGATTTCGCCTGAAATCCGGCTTCAACATTTCCACCTTTTCTCCCACGGCTCAGGTTCTCTTGAAGCAGCTCCAGCAATATGGCGTAATCCTGGCGGATATTGGATTTCAATGGTCGATTACTATCGACAACAACAAATTTCCTCCAAGCGTAGTCTCGGCCTTTGACGAAGTCCGGCAGGCAATAAACCCCACCGTACTGGAAGCCGTTGATGAATCAAGTCTCATGCTTTCTCGCACTTCTGGCGATACCAAAGTTGGTGCGGAGACCGTCGTGGCTACGGCCGTCGCCGGCGCTCTCACGGTGCAGAGCGGGGTTGTACTCACGGGAGTCACGATCGACGTTTCAGTCCCACAGAAGTACATCCAGGTTGGTACTCCGGCCCAACAATTGATTGCCTGGGTACACGGCTCGTCCAATACCGGCGTCACGTGGTCTATGACTCCCACGGTTGGCACGCTCACGGCTGGAGGATTGTATACTCCCCCTGCCAGCGTAGCGTCGGTCACGAAGACGACCGTCACCGTTACAAGTAACGCTGACTCAACCGTCTCCGCGCAAATGGATCTCACGGTTTTCCCGGCCGGCATCATTCGCATCGTTAACGGAAGCGCTACACCTTATACGGATACCCAGGGAAATGTGTGGGCAGCTACTACGGGTGATGACGGCTGCAATCCCTTCGACAATGGTGGATCCCCCGCAGCGATCCCTGACGCTTATCTGTATCAAAAGGACTGTTTTAGCTCTGACGACTTGCGATTTGACTTCACGGTTCCCAACGGGAATTACTTGATCACCGCAAAGTTCGCGTCAACGGGCGGTGGCACGGGCAACCATAACAGTTATGAGGTCCAGGGGCAGGTCATATACTCGAACGTCGATATCTACGTGGCGGCTGGTGGCAACCATCAGCCAATTGACTACAAGCTCCCGGCGAAGGTAACGAACAACCTAGTGTCCTTCGTCATCCGGCGCGGTATCGGTGACTCCGCATACATATCAGCGCTGCAGATTGCGCCTTTGGCAGCCTCCGCAAATACCGGCCCACCGGTCACACCTCTAAGTCTGACGGCAACCCCTCATTAGCCGCGACTTCACTCTCTAACCGCTCCCCGAGCAAAATCGGCCACCGACTGTGCGATCATCAATAAGTATTTGGATTGGTTAGCATTCAATTGATGAAAACGCTGCTGATATGCCACGAAGACGCCCTGCTGGATCAAGAAGTGCTGGCGCGCTGGCTGAATTCGTTTTCTGATCTGGCGGGTATCGTTCTTGTGCACGAACCACCGAAACGCGTCTGGCGCCGCGTGCGCCGCGAAATCAAGCGCGTCGGCGTCCTTAGGTTTTTGGACGTCCTGGCATTTCTCATCTATTACCGACTTTTTCTGGCGGGAAAAGACCGCTCTTGGGAACGCCAGAAACTTGAACAGTGTTGCCGCACTTATCCACAGCTTTCCCCTCGCACGACGGTATTAAGAACATCGAGCCCGAATACGCTGGAAGCCGAGCAATTCATCCAGGGATTGAGGCCAGACCTGGTGATCGCTCGGTGCAAGACGCTGCTCAAGGAGAGCGTCTTCTCGATTCCTGCGAAGGGAACTTTCGTGATGCACCCCGGAATTTGTCCGGAATACCGCAATGCCCACGGATGCTTCTGGGCGCTGTCCCAGGACGATTTGGAAAAGGTTGGCATGACCCTACTGCGCATCGACAAAGGGATCGATACGGGGCCGACCTTCGGCTACTATAGCTATCCGTATGACGAACGCAGCGAATCACACATCGTGATCCAGCACCGGGTTGTGCTGGAGAACCTCCGCGCGTTGGCCACCAAACTCACGGAGATCTGCAGTGGTTCGGCGGTCCCGCTTAATTCTTCGGGGCGTTCTTCCACCACCTGGGGACAACCCTGGCTGACCAAATATTTGCGCTGGAAGTACAAGGCACGGAAGCGCGCGAAATGAAAGCCGTTTCCATTCTGTATCATGATGTGGTCAGCGGAGGCAATTGGCATTCCAGCGGCTTCCTGGGGCCCGGAACGACAAGATACAAGCTGGATCGCGCCGAATTTGCCAAGCATCTTGCCGCCATCGCCCAAACACGCGATGCGCATCCGGCTCTTGCCACTGACCTCTCAAAGTCTCTGGAAGAATTTCCGTTTCTTCTGACCTTCGACGATGGAGGAGAAAGCGCCTACGTCACGGTTGCCGATCTCCTTGAGAAGTACGGTTGGAAAGCGCACTTTTTGATTACTGCTGGTTATGTCGGCACGCGCGGGTTTTTGAGCGCGGAGCAAATTCGCAGCTTGCGAAAGACAGGGCATGTCATCGGAACTCATTCTTTTTCGCATCCAGAGAAGATGTCGAGTCTGAATCGCAAAGCAGCGATCGAAGAATGGAGCCGAAGCTTGAACGTACTGTCAGATATCCTTGGCGAGCGGGTCAGTGTCGCGTCTGTCCCTAAAGGGTTCTATTCGCGGGTAGTCGCCGAATCCGCTGCTTTTGCCGGCATTCACGTTCTGTTCAATTCCGAACCGACGACGAAGCTGGGCGACATAAACGGCTGCCTCGTGCTTGGTCGGTTCACGGTTTTTCAGGGTATGGCTCCCTCTGTTTCTGGAAACTTCGTCTCAGAACACAGTCCCGCGCGGCAAAAACAGTGGTTGTACTGGAATTTCAAAAAAATCTTGAAGTCATTTGGCGGGGAACTCTATCTACAGGCCAGAGGACGACTCTTGAGAAAAGGTTAAGTCTCTTGAGCTCTGGAGATTGGAATCGACGCCGTACAGCGACCACGCGGGACCGTCTGGAAATGCCTGCTCTCGAACAAAGTGCCGAAGCGATGAGAATGCCAAGGTTCTCCTCGGCTGCGAAAAGCATACTTTCTAATTGGCTGGGCTTCTTTTTCACCAGCGTTGTAGCTTTTTTCCTATCTCCGTTCGTCGTTCATCACCTCGGAAATTCGGGTTACGGCATCTGGGCATTAACTCTCTCGGTGACCGGCTATCTCGGACTGCTGGACCTCGGCGTGCGCGGCGCTGTTACGCGCTACGTGGCAAAGTTTCACGCCCAGGCGGATCACGAAAATGCTGGCGGCGTGGTTTCATCCGCGTTGGCGATCTTCCTTGGTGCTGGCGTATTAACTATCGCATTTTCCATTGGGATCGCACTATTCGCTATAGCCCATCTGAAAATTCCAGACTTTTATCAACTGGCTGCCAAGGTGGCTCTCATCCTGACCGGCATTAATATCGCCGTCTCCCTGGTGAGCGGAGTTTTTGGCGGAATAGTGGCCGCCCTGCAGAGGTTTGATCTGTCGAACGGCCTGGAAATTATTAGTTCAGGTCTCCGCACAATAGCTATCGTCATTGTCCTATCTCGTGGGCACGGATTGATATCTTTGGCTATCGTCCATTTATTGTTTGGTATATTGACCGGCTTAGGTTACGCGGTGTTGGCCTTCCGATTGTATCCACAACTGAGAATTCGTATTGGAGGCTCTGATAAGAAAAACCTGAACCTGATTTTTTCCTTTAGCTCCTATTCCTTCCTTCTTCAAGTTTCAAGCTCGCTGATCTTTTATTCTGACTCTGTCGTCATAGGGGCTTTTCTTCCAGTCAGTGCAGTCACGTTCTTCGTTATCGCGGGCAACCTGATGAGTTACTCGCGAGGGCTCCTGAGCGGGATTTCTACGGTATCGGCACCGCTAGCCAGTGCTTTGGAAGCCAGGGGACAGATGGATGAGGTCAAGAGAGTCCTCCTGAAAGGATCTCGTTTTGCAACGATGGTCTTTTTTCCTATCGGTATAACCTTCTTGGTCCGGGGAAAATCCTTTATCGGACTGTGGATGGGACTTGGTTACGCGGCGCTCTCGGGCGAAGTACTACTAACTCTGGCCATTGCACAGCTCTTTGCATCAGGAAATCATGTGCCAGCGTCCATGAGCATGGGCATCAGTCGACACAAAGGCATTGTTCCGGCAGTGCTGCTGGAAGCCCTGAGTAATCTGGCTCTCAGTATCGTCCTTATACGCAATCATGGAATAATAGGAGTGGCTTTTGGAACTGCAATACCAAACTTAGTAGTTCAGGTGACCTTTTGGCCGTGGTACATTTACCGCGTTTATAGGATTCGACCGGCAGTCTATGCTTCGTCTACTTGGATCCGCCCAGGCATTGCCGCATTACCTTTTGTACTAGCAACATGCTTTGTCGAAAAGTATTGGCCAGCCCGAAGCCTTGTTGTATTCTTCGCGCAAATCGTGTGCGTTCTACCGATAGCACTGATCGCTTTTTGGTTTACCTGCGTGTCTGTGCCTGAACGCTCCGAATACTCTCAAAGATTCCTGAAACTTCTCCGGCGCGCTTGACATAGCTGCTAGATACAAATACTCGCGCAGTTTCACCTTAGAGAGTGCCCGCTGCGCCCGAATCCTGGCTCGCTACGCCCTAGAATTGGCCCGAGTCACAGTGACAACAATTCAGCATGGGGCACCTGAAGTCTCAATTTTGGAGAAGCGCAACCATCGAAGCATCCTAATCGCTCTCGGGGAATAAATAGGAAGTTATTGATATATGTTCCGCTACGCTTTCCGTGAATGAGGTTATGGCGGCATTGGTGCACACCGAAATCGAACGAGCGGATATCAAGAAGCTCTTCGCCCAACAAGAAGCATCCAATGTATTCCATGGATTTCAAAGAGGCGCAAATGCAATCGAACGAGCTAGGATTGTGAGATTGTTCGATTTCGATTAAAAGCGTTGGACGCTCTCTCTCAATTGTTTGCTTGGCCCCTGCCAATACTGAAGGCTCGTGGCCTTCCACGTCGATTTTAATGAAGCCCACGGGTTGAAATTTGTATTGGTCCAGTGGTATACGGTTCACCGACACCGCATCAGCAGACGCTGACTCCGCTAACTCATTCTTTGCTTCGATCGTGCTTAACATGGGGCGGTCCGTAGGCCTACGGAGTACGGTTCTGCCGCCATCATTTGATAGAGCGACTTGCTCGACCGAGACGATCCGCGTGTTTCGAAAGAGATGTTGCAAGTGTTGGGCATCCTCTGGGCGGGGTTCAAACGCTATTACGCGTGATGAGTACAACAGCATCCTCATCGTATAGTTTCCGTCAGCAGCCCCGACATCTATCGAGATTTTGTGGCGGTCGCATATCCAGGGCAGCAGGACCTCCTCGGCTTCGCCCGTATCGGCACGCCAACTACTGATGCGGTGCCGCCAGAGAAATCTCGGGGCTACTCGTTCAAGGGCACTCCGGAGCAGCGTTTTCATGTTGACTGGCATCCCAGTTTGGTCTCTTGAGCGACGGACAACGCGACGTCTAGCCCGTTCGAACTCGTCTAAAGCGTATCAAACGATAGGTCTCTAGGCACTGAGGAATTGCGTATCTTAATTGAGACCGAGGAACGCCACCGGATGCGCGGCTGTTCACAAGTTGGTCGTCGGCCCGTTCTGGTACCGGCGCTGGTACCGGTTCGTGGGGACAGACAAGGGGAGAACGGATAAAATAATTGCTGCGCGTGCTGAAACCGCGTGAGTTGCAGAAAGGGTCCTCTTGACAAACGCAAATCGGCAACCCACGATCTCGATAATGGCTTTTCACCGTAGGGGCAACAGTTACATAGATTGCTTTTATCCTGCGGTCGAAGCCTTGGGCGTGGAAGTTTGCGAGGGAGAATTTTCCGGCAGGTGGCTGTTAAAAAATCTGCATAACGTTGATTACATTCATATCCACTGGCCGTCTCATTTCTATAACGATCCACAGCGACGCAAATGTTTGCGTAATTTTGCTCTGTTCTTGTTCCTTCTTACGCTTGCCCGTTGGCGCGGCGTGCACCTGATTTGGACCATTCATAATTTATATCCGCATGATCGTTGCGTGGTCCAGCAACTTGATCCTTTGACGAGGCGGCTTCTGGTCAAGATAGGGGTGCGCTTCTTCGTTCACGGATCGTCCGCCAAAGCAGAAGTGTTGCGGGAGTTTCCGGTGCTTGCAGGACGGGTCGTTCAGATCGACCACGGTCACTGGATAGGCTACTATCCGAATACAATGGCGTGCAGCGCTGCGCGGTCTCGGCTTGGGCTGGCTGAAAGCGAATTCGTATTTCTTTTCATAGGTTTATGCAAGCCATACAAAAATCTGGAGGGTCTAATCCGTGCATTCCAAGAGTTACCCGGAAATCCAGTGTTGATGATTGCGGGAAAGTTTCAGGACGCCACGTACGAAGCTGCCATAAGGGTTGCGATAAGCCGCTCGCGGGGCCGCATCATCCTGCATTCCGGCTTCGTACGGCATGAGGAGATGCAGGTTTATCTCCGCGCGTGCAATGTTGTGGCGACACCGTACAAAGAGATTCTGAGCTCAGGGTCAGCAATTCTCGCTCTGAGCTTCGGCCGCCCCGTGATCGCGCCGGCGATCGGAGGTCTGAAGGATTTGATAGTTGAGGGTTGCGGATTCCTATACGATCCATCCCAACCCGAGGGCCTGCAAGACGCCATGGGCGCCGCGATGGACGCAAGATTCGACGAGGCGCACATCATGGCCCGAGCGTTGAAGCTAGACTGGCGCGAATCGGCAAAAATCTTAGTGAACAGCTTGGCTGGTTTGCGCAGCCCGAAAAACGTCGCTGCAGACTTGGAACCGTGAGCACAAAACTATCCCTGCACGGGTCATTGCGATTCACGCCCCATGCAGTCAAGAAGCTCAAGAGTTTGCCCCTTACTATATTATTATACCTCAAGAGTGCGAATTTGGATTTCCGCCGACGTGATGCTTAGTTCTAAAGGAGTGTTCGGTGTGCTTAACGTGAAAGCCGCAATTGCTAGACTCCTCATACCTCCGACTCGGCTTGTCACTCGATACGTGCGCAGGTCGCGACGCTGGCTATGGAGTCATCTGATTGGGCCTTATTTATCTTGGCGTGATTATAGATTTAAGGTAAATACCGAATTTGGAGTTTTAATCGAAGGAACCACTAGCGACAACATCCAACGATATGTATATTACTTTGGGATCTGGGAGCCGAACGTCCACGCTTTCCTTCGGGCTCGCCTTCAACCGGGTGATACCTTTATCGATGTTGGCGCAAACATTGGATATTTCACATTACTTGCCGCAAAACTTGTCGGACCGCAAGGGCGGGTAGTGGCAATCGATGCATCAACATTAGCATTTGAACAATTAAAAGCAAACGTTGCGCGTAACCGGATGGAAAGCGTTGTTCGATGTGTACACGCTGCTGCATCGGACTCCGAGGGGATCGCCACGCTATACGCGGGACAGGAAGACAACATTGGCACGGCTTCGATTATTCGCGAGGCCGGAAAAACCTCTGAAAAAGTACGCTCCCTCCCGTTGGAAGCACTGCTACTACCAGCTGAGATCTGCGCTGCTCGAGTCATTAAGATTGACGTCGAGGGTGCAGAACGACTAGTTCTTAAGGGCATGGAATCCGTGCTGTCCAGGCTCCGCCCGGACGGGGAGATAGTGATGGAAATTACCCCGGAATTGAACGGCGGTGAAAGCATTTTGCAGGTTTTGGCTGGACATGGTTGGAATGCCTACGCTCTCATGCCTCACGACTCCCTAGAAAGCTACTTCACCCAGGTTCGATTGGCTCACGCTGTTCGGATCTGCAGTCCCATCGTGAAGCGTACGGATGTTTTGTTTTCGCGAATGACGGCAGATCGGATAACCTATCCGTTATAAACGGGCGTCGGCATTATTTGGTGCGTGGGAAAGAAATCTCTGTCAGACAAAATATGCTGCCACCGCAAAGTGGCTGGTGATACTATACATAACCAATCGTCAGCAGACAGTGCTCTCTGCTTCGTCTGTGCGCACAACCAGTGCAACGTTTACTTAGTCGACGGCCGGAACGAGTACACCTCAATGGGATTGGCCCTATCGAACTTTCGGTAGCTTTCCTGACTAAAGTTTCTCCGCACCGCATTTAGTACCGTGTCCTGATCATCGTGAGAACGAACCAGCAAAATTCGCTGGAATCCTCGCGTACGTTCGTCAAGCAACGTTCCCGAGGTCTCCAGTTTCGTTTCGATCTGCGGTGTTACCTGCCAGCTGGGCAGATTACGCGTCGTATAATAGCGGTAACACGGCAGCAGATAATCCGGGTCGAAAACGATCATTGCGTTCTCCCCCGGCAAAACCAGGCTATCGATGTAGGTATCAGCCTCGCGCCACTGTTCCTTTCCGAACCGAGGGTTGAAGAAGTAGTGATACAGCGATAGGGCAAGGAGCAAGCAGTAGATCACGCCGGCTGACCATCCGACGTTCACAGCCGTTCTCGAGGCCTCTTTGGTTCCGGCGACGAGCCGAATCTCCCAAACCGTTGCGCTGACAACCACATACAGGAATGGCGAGGCCGGAATAAGGTAACGCTCGTCAAACAGCATCACCTTAAACGAAACCAGAAAAGCCAGCAGCACAGGTATTAGCGCCATCGTGAAAACAAACAGCATCCGGTCGCCCCAGCGTTTCCAAGCGAGTCTCCAGAAAGGCACCAGCGCTGTAATACTTAACAACGAGGCGGCTAGGATCCACCAGTTCTCCTCCAACGTTTGGGGAATATGCTGCACAGCGTCTTCATCCAGGGGAATTAACGAATCGCCAAAAAGAAAACTAAAGTACGCTTGCGGCAGCTTTAACAACAGATAGCGCCGCACTTGGCCCCCCCCTGAGGCTACGCCCAGCATAGTTACCAACCATGGTGAGAACAGGAGCAGCGATGCGGCGATGCTGGTGCCCACGGCCAATACCTGCTTCGGTCGACGGAACAAAACGTATAGACCATGCCCAGCCAAGAAAAAGATGGAGATGAAGTGGGTATAAAGAGCCAGAGCGCCCAAGAACGCGTACGCACCATAGTAGAGATATCGCCGGTGGGGCGAATCCGATTGCAAGGCGTTCCATAAACTCAGTGTCGCCAAAAGTAGAATACTCACCAACAGCGAGAAGCAGCGCCCTTCCTGCGCATAGTAAATCTGGAATGTCGACACGGCTTGATAGACGGCCGCGAGATAAGCAATTCCGCGAGTGAACAGCCTCTCCGCGAAATGGTAGATCAGCCAGACGGAAAACAAACTCGGTACAACGCTCAAAGATCGAATGGCCGATTCGCTCGCGCCAAACCAGTCCACCCAGAAATGCAGCAGCAAATAATATAAAGGCGGGTTCGTGGGCTCACTGCGCAGAACATGTTGAAGGTCTTTTGAAGCGAACATCCACGAAGCGATTTCATCCAGCCACAGGCTCTCGCGACCGAGCATCAGAAGCCGCAAAAACAGGGCGGCCATGAGAATGACGACCAATCGCAGTAATACTTTCTTGTCATTAGTGGTGTGGAACGTCATGTGTGAAGTACGGTATCGGCGGTCGAAATGTTCAGCTACTCTAAATGCGTCTCATTTTAGCATGACAGAAACGAGAGGTCGCACAAAGAAGATGGAGGAGATGAAAAACGCGGCGCGGCCACTGGAGCTCGCCGTTGTGATCCCGACATTCAACGAGCGTGATAACGTTCGGCCGGTGTTAAATAATTTGGCAAAAGCACTGACCGGTATTCGATACGAGGTGATCTTCGTCGACGATGATTCCCAGGACGGCACCGCTAATTGCATTCGGGCGATCGCCAGGACTGATCCCTATGTCCGCGTTCTCCAGCGCGTCCGCCGGCGCGGGCTAGCGTCCGCCTGCATCGAAGGCATGATGGCAACGGCCGCCCCCTACATCACGGTCATGGATGCCGACCTCCAACATGACGAGCGGATCCTGCCTGAGATGTTCGCCAAGCTCAAATCGGAGCGTCTCGACGTCGTCGTGGCTACGCGCAATGCCGCTGGCGGTAGTATGGGAGACTTCGCTCGCCATCGCGTGGTTCTGAGTAACCTTGGACATAATCTCAGCCGGTGGGTATCGCATACAGATATCAGCGACCCAATGAGCGGGTTTTTTGTCCTGACGCGTGACTACCTTGAAGAAGTCGTTGGTTCCACTTCTGGCATCGGCTTCAAGATCCTGCTCGACCTAGTGGCCTCGGCGCAACGTCGCGTACGGGTTGGGGAGGTCCCTTACACGTTTCGGGAGCGCCAGTACGGTTCGAGCAAGCTCGATATCGTCGTAGGCCTCGAATACCTGCAGTTGCTTCTTGACAAGAAAATTGGCAATGTCGTGCCAACCCGGTTTTTGATCTTCAGCACTGTGGGGGCGGCCGGCGTCTTAGTAGCCTCCGTCGTGTTGTACTTTTTGGTGTCTGTTCTCCACATGAATTTCCTGAAGGCCCAGGCGGCCGCCACCTTTGTGGCTATGACCGGAAATTTCTTTTTGAACAACAGCATGACCTATCGGGATCGCCGCTTGAAAGGACGGCGAATCCTCAGCGGCTTGGCAACATTTTATCTTGCGTGTTCGCTTGGCGCGGTGATTAATCTGCGGATGGCGGAGTTGGTGAAGGATCAGAGATTTCCCTGGTATATCGCAGGCGTCTGCGGTCTGGCGGTGGGCGCTGTCTGGAATTACGGGATCACCTCATTCATCACCTGGCGCCAGGGCAAACGGCGTAGCGTGCGCCGCCAAGGAACCGCCGCACCAGCATTGTAGGCCGCCGCGGGCGGCCAACGAATTTGGTAACCGAAATTCCTCGCGGCGATCAATATCAAGATAGCAGGCAGCGCGCGATCGGTTCGACCCCGCCCAATGATATATTTTCCCCGACAAGAATTACGCTTTTGGTCCTAATGAAAATTGTCAGCGTCGTTGGCGTGACCTAAATTTAGTGAAAATAGCAATTCACCCTGTGCTGGTGCACACCGGCCAGCACAACGAGAACCAGTTCTGTAGAGCAATGACCTGACCTCGTCTTCGTGGTCGGCGACGTGAATTCAACAATGGCTGCCTCATGGGCAGCCGCGAGGCTGGGAACTCCGGTTGCTCATGTTGAGGCCAGTCTCCGTCGTTTCGACCGCTCCATGCCGGAACAAAACCAACAGGGTTTTCAACGATGCTCTGGTCAACCAGTTGTTTACTACCGGGGCGGACGCCGCAGTCTAGATTATTATAATTATCCATTGTGTAGGGCACGTGAGTTGCATACACTCGCTTCTGAGGTTATTGCGGCCCTTGAGCGGCTTTAATTGTTTCGGCCAGGTACCCCCCCTGTACTTTCTCTGTTCTCCCGGCCAGTTGCGAGTCGTGCCGCATCATTCCAAACTGCCGGGTGATGGTAACGAATCCCATTTACGTTCCAGCGGCTCGGTTTGTAAAAAGCCACCGAGGCACTGCACCAGTGGTTGCTCTCGCCGCTCCCGCGCTTTTGCTATTGCTCGGTCTCGCAGGTTGCTCCGGATTAATCGCCTCCAAAACGTCCACTCCTGCGACCGCGACACTAACAGCGAATCCGGCCACCCTCAGCTTCGGTGATGTAGCACTAGGGAACGACAGTACGCAGAATTCAACCCTAACAAATACGGGCAACTCGAAGGTTACCGTTTCAGGCGTGGCCGCTTCCAGTTCAGAATTCATGGTGAGTGGCGTCCCGGGCGGCACGACCCTATCGAGTGGCCAATCGGCCGTCCTGACCGTCACCTTCAAGCCCTCGAGCAGCGGGAACGCGACAGGGACCGTCACTATAAATAGTAACGCCACTAACTCACCTACCATCACACTGTCTGGAGCGTCGCCTAGTCCCCATTCCGTGGGATTGACTTGGAGCCCCAGCACTTCTCCTGTCGTTGGTTACTACGTTTATCGTGGGACGGTTACAAATGGGCCTTACGCGAAACTGAATCTTGTTGCGGCGACCCAGTTTAATGATTTGAGTGTTCAAGCCGGACAGACCTATACCTACGTCGTTACCGCAGTGGATGCAAATATCACGGAAAGTTCGTATTCCAATCCGGCGACTGCAACAGTTCCGTCACCATAGGGAAACCTCAGGACCGCCGCCCAAGGCTCGGTCCTGAAAACGAAAGCGGCGCGGGCGGTGATCGAAAAAGCGTTCGGGCAGCGCGCCGACGTGCAACGCTGCCAAGCCAAACCCTCTTTCGCTTCCTTCGTGTTTGCTTGTTTATAATAACTTGGGGCAGATGTCCGTAAATACGTAAGCCTTTTTCCACAAAAGAGGGCAGCTATTGTAGTTGGACACGAAGAACAAGTTACAGATATTCGATGTGAAAACACATGGAGTGGGCCGGAAATTCTTTTTGGCTAGCTGGACGTCGTTAAAGCTCGCCAGCAGGCTATAAATTGTCCAGGAAGAATTTCGTCACACGGTCCCACAACAAACGCTGCGCGGGCGGATCATTCACCTCGTGCCCCCGCCCTGGGAACGCCATCACCTCGGCGTATTTGCCTGCTTCGATCAAATCGTTGATCAGTGCCAGCGTGTTCGAGTAGTGCACGTTTTCATCACTGGTTCCGTGCGCGATCAGGAGCTTCCCTTTTAAGTTCCCTGCGTTCTCGGTCGGCGTAGACTCCTCATAGCTGTCATCGTGCATGGGCAGCAGCCCTATGTAGCGCTCCGTGTAGATCGCGTCATAAAAATGCCAGTCCGTCACCGGGGCGCCCGCGAATCCCACCTTGAAGATTTCTGGTGCCTCGAACATTGCGTGCAGCGTCATATGCCCGCCGTAGCCCCAGCCCCAGATGCCGATGCGTTCCGCGTCCACGTAGGTCTGCCCTTTGAGCCATTGAGCGCCGTCCCGCTGATCGGAAAGTTCCTGAGCGCCAAAACGATAATGGATGGGCTCTTCGAAAACATGGCCGCGCCCCGCAGAGCCCCGATTGTCCAGTGAAAAAATGATGTAGCCCATCTGTGCCATGAGCTGGTGCCAAAGGAAGAAGCTGCCCGTCCAGGCGTTGACGACCACTTGCACGTGCGGCCCACCGTAGATATACACCAGCACCGGATATTTCTTCGCCGGGTCAAAGTCGGCCGGCTTGATCACCGAACAATTCAGGGGCATGCCGTCGTGCGACTTTATGGTAATGAATTCGACCGGCGAGAGATGGTATTCGTCCAGCTCCGCCACCTTGTTTTCATTTAGCGTAGCCAGCTTCTTGCCGTCTCTGCGATAGAGATCTTGCCGTGGCGGCGTGCTCGCATTGGAGTACGTGTTGACGTAAATCGCTCGATCGGGCGCGAAGTTCACGCAGTGTGTGCCGTCTTCCGTGGTGATCCGCGTGAAACTGCTGCCATCCAGCCCCACGCGATACAGATGCCGTTCCAGTGGCGATTTTTCCATCGCCGTGAAATACACCACGCCCTTCGCTTCATCGACTGCATCCACGTGGCTCACTTCCCAATCACCCCTCGTCAGCTGCAAGGGCTCCTTCACCGAAAAATCGTAAAGATAAAGGTGGCGATAGCCGGAACGCTCGCTGGACCACAGGAATCGCTTGCCATCCTTCAAGAAACGAAGGTCATCACTGACGTTGATCCAATAGGCGTCCTTGTCCGAAAGAAGGGTGGTCGATTTACCCGTCGTCGTGTCGGCGAGCAGCAAATCCAGGATCGTTTGCGTGCGATTCAGCCGCTGAATCGCTAGGTGCTTCGAATCCGGCAGCCAGTTCACGCGCGGGATGTACATATCCGTTTCCACGCCAAGATCCATCGGGCGTGCCTCCCCGCCCGCCACCGGCGCGACAAGAACGCGCACCACTGGATTCGCGCCTCCCGGCACCGGATACCTCTGCAGCTCCGCTTCCCCGGTAAAGGACTCAAAGTCAATCAGTGGAAATTGCGGCACCATCCTCTCGTCCATTTCCAGATACGCGATTGCGGAAGAGTCCGGCGCCCACCAATAGCCCGTGAGAATCCCGAGCTCTTCGGGATACACCCAGTCCAGTTCACCTTTGCGCACTTCCTCGCTGCCGCCCGTCGTGAGCGCGTGCTCCTTTCCATCCGCAATGCTCACCAGCCAAAGGTTGTGGTTGCGCACAAAGCTCACGTAGTTCCCGTCAGGCGAAATCTTTGCGTCATTCAAATTTTCTCTTCCGTTAACAAGCACGCGCGCCGTTTGGCTCTTCAGATCGAACCAGACAAGGGCATGAGGCACTTCAAGAAGTAGAGCATCACCTCCTGGCGCCCATTGATACTCGAAAGGAGCTTGTCGTCCCGTGCCGGTTGCTTGCGGCTGCCGGCTGGGCGGCGCGGGCAGGGCACTTTCCAGCTTTTCCGCTGAAAGGAGCAGCGAGCGTTCTCCTGTCGCGACCTCCATCGCCCAGAGTTCTGTCTTGGCGACCTTACCCCTGCCCTTGGTCTCGATATAGCTGAGCCGCTTGCTGTCCGGCGCCCAGGCAATGCCGCGCGTTAAGCGCCCGCTCAAGCTCGGCTCAGCGAAGATGCGCTTGACCGTCAGTCCACCGGGCTTCGCACCTGTCATTGTTCTTTGTTGAGCGAAGACAACGAGAACCCCGCCAAATAACATACTCAGCGGCAGGCTGAATACGGCTGTAGCGCGCACGACAAAACCAGAACGCATGCAACCTCCTAGCGAGATTCACGATTTTAGCCTGAGCTGCATCAGGGGGAAAGCTGACTCAAGAAGAACGACTTTGCACCATCGCCCAATCCAACCTGGGACAACCCCGACCAAAGCGAGGGACGAGTTCAGCAAACGGCGGGTGTCCTCTCGTAGTTTCTTCAACAGAAACTTAACCGACCTTCCGCAGTTTTGAATGAGCTAAGAATTTTTTGAGCACACTCACTCTTCGGGCAGCGGAGCAAGTGCTTTTGTTTGTGTTGGGGTGTTGCTGAGCTCCGCTGTTTTCGCGCGAAATGCGCGTGTAGTGACGACCAACCCTCTTGATTTTGTCTCGTCGATTTGTAGCATCGCGGTATGTATCTGCGACGTTGCTATCGGCGCAAGGATGGCAAACGTCATGCATACTGGGCTTTGGGAAGCCGCAACTTGCTTGACGCGAGAACGCATCGCCAGTTGCGGTGGACTGATTGCATGGTCGACGCCGTGGTCGTAAATTGCGAAGCGATGCGTTCCCACTTGGTTGACGATGAGAACGTGCCCTGCTCCCGGATCGAGCTTTGCTATAACGGCGTTGACACAAGCGAGTTTTTCCCTTTGCAGGAACCGAAGCCTGATCCAGTTTCGGGAGCTTCCTTGATCATTGGAACGATTGCGTTCTTCGACCGGAAAAAGCGCTCGGGGTGTTGCAGGAAGCCTTCGCGCGGATTGGGCATCTTGATCCCGCAATGAAGTTACTGATCGTTGGCAGCGGGCCAGAACTGCCGCGACTTTAAGAAAACGGCCGACGGCTGGGGCTCGAAAATTCCTGTACTTTTCTACCCCCGACGCAGCAAGTCGCCAAGTTCCTCCGCGCCATGGATGTCTTCGTTTCTTGCTCTTCCGCAGAAGCTTTTTCCGACTCCATCTTGGAGGCAATGGCTTGCGCATGCTGTGTGGTTGCGTCCAGAGTCGGGGGGCTTCGCCGCTCGCCAAAAATGGACCAGCTTTGCTTTGCAGAATTGACCCACCAGAACGCAGGCTGACAGAGGATCGCGCACAGAGTTGAATATAAGGATGGCGACAATAGGTCGCCATGGGAAACCTTGCGAAG
>WNGO01000482.1_pt1 | contig 24362 bp, 16 predicted proteins | sample 5400511 | NCBI WGS metagenome assembly WNGO01 (sample SAMN13153380, study PRJNA577476) | soil metagenome | isolation source: 20 cm soil or saprolite under Garry oak tree replicate 2 | place: USA:California | collected 2016-06-15 | reverse complement strand
TCGACGACCTTCTCCTCGAAGATCGGGGCGCGGAGGTTGTTAATCGCCTCGGGGCTCTTGCGATAGAAATCGATGACCTGCCGCTCATAGCCGGGATGGCGGCGCGCCTCCTGAGCGAGCGCCTGGTTCAGCTCCTCCTGGGTCACGGTAATGTTATTGGCGCGGCCGGCCTCGGCCAGCAGCAGCCCGAGGCGGACCCGGCGCTCGGCGATACGGCGGTATTCTTCCTTGAGCTTCTCCTCATCCTCTTCCGAGGCCGCGGGTTCGCTGTCGGAGGCGCCTTCGAGCGCTGTCTCTTCCGGCGCGATCAGCGCGGCGGCATCGAGCGGCTCGGTGACCGACCCGGGATGCGGGGTGGCGTGGTGCGCCGCCGGCTCGTGTTCGTGCTCGTGTGGCTGTTTGGCCTCAGCGCTCGCGGGCGATTGGTCCGAACTGCCTTCCAGAGCGGTCTCCTCCGGCGCGATCAGCGCAGCCGCGTCGACCGGTCCTTCCGCTGCTCCCGAATTCGCGTCGGCCTGCCCGGCCACCATTCGTTTCCGGCCTTCCCTCTCGGCTTCGTACTGCGCCCAAATCGTGTTGAATTCCATCTCGACCATGCCCGGGGGTACCGGGAAATCGTAACGCTCCGCGAGTTTGTCAAGAAGGGCTCGCTTCACCCGCTGACGCGCCACCGAATCGTAGTCGCGCTGCATGCGTTGCCGCACCTCCTGGCGGAGCTCGGCAAGATTTTCCAGCCCGACCGCTTCCGCGAGCGAGTCGTCGATCGCCGCCGGCAGGCGCTGTTGCACCTCCTTCACCTTGACATCGAATGTCGCATCCTTGCCGGCGAGATCGGGGGCGCCGTAATCGGCCGGGAAGGTCACCTTGATGGTGCGCTCCTCGCCCGCTTTGGCCCCGGTCAGCTGGTCCTCAAATCCCGGGATGAACCGTCCCGCGCCGAGCTCGATCGAGACATTCTCACCCTTGCCGCCCGGAAATTCCACGTCGCCAATCTTGCCGACAAAGTCGACGACGATCAGGTCACCGCTCTCGGCCGGGCGATCGACCGGCTCCGTTTTGCGCTGCGACTCGGCCAGCCGTTCGATCGCGCGGTCGAGATCCTCCTCGGGCACTTCGGCTACCAGCCGCTCGATACCGAGACCGGTGAAATCGGGCTCCGGCATGTCGGGCAAGAGCTCGATCGACATCTTATATTCGAGATCGGCGCCTTCGGCGGCTGACACGATCTCGACCTGCGGCGGGAGGGCGGGGCGGAGATTGTGCTCGCGCATGGCCTCGGCCGAGCTGCCCTGGACTGTGGTCTCCAGGACCTCATGGCGCACCGCAGGGCCGTAGCGCTTGCGCAACAGCGGCAAGGGAACTTTGCCCGGCCGGAAGCCGGGGATGCGGACCGACCGTCCAATCTCACCGAGCCTTCGGCTGATCTTTTCCTCGACCTCGCTCGCGGGTACGGTGATTTTGAACTCGCGTTTCAGCCCCTCGGCGCTGGTCTCGGTTACTTGCATCGCGGATTGCTCACCCTCTCAACTCGGCCCGGCCGCGGCGCCGCAGCTTGTGGCGAGGCCGCTGGTGCGGGCGGGGGGATTTGAACCCCCACGATTTTCATCGCTGGAACCTAAATCCAGTGCGTCTGCCAGTTCCGCCACGCCCGCGCTGACCGGCCGGGCGGCGCCTGCGCGCCGGCGGCGGGTTCTAACATACTCGTTGTGCGGAACATAGCCGCGCCCCTTCCGATCCCCCGGCGAGCCCCGATTTTACGCCACGCGCGCCAAACCCCGCACCGCGGAGGAGGCAGCGACCCGGCCCTCGTCGCGATAGGCCTCGTGATTGGCCTCGATGTTGCCGAGCCGGTAGAGATAGTTGACCATGATCCCGGCCGATTGCTGCAGGCCCTTGGGCGAGCGGTCGCCCAGCCAGTCGAGCTGCTCGACCCGCGCGCCGTTGCTGAGATGGAAATGCGCCACAGGATCGAGAGCGCGCCCCGACGGCGCCCGCGCGTGCAATAGATAGCGCGCAGCGAGACGCAGCAGCGGCTCGCGCAGGGCCGCGGCAATCCTGAGGTCGTCCACCCATTCCGGTCGGTCGAGAAGGCGCAGCAGGGCATCATCCGCCCCGGCCGCGTCCATGCCGGCGCTGACCACCTCGACAGTCTTCGCTTCGCTCGGCAGCAACAGCGGGCCCTGTTCGGCCTCAGCGGCGAGCCAGGCGCGAAACGCGGGCAAGGGCGACAGGGTCGCGAAGGTCTTCAGCCGCGGCAATTCGGCGGCGAGCGCATCGACGACCCGCTTGATCAGGAAATCGCCGAAGCTGATCCCGACAAGACCGCGCTGGCAGTTCGAGATCGAGTAGAAGATCGCGGTGTCGGCGGTTTGCGGATTGCCCATCGGTGCCGTTTCGTCGAGCAGCGTCTCGATGTTGCCGGCGATCCCGGAGACCAGCGCGACTTCGACAAAAATCAGCGGTTCGTCGGGCATGCGCGGGTGGAAGAAGGCGAAACAGCGGCGATCCGCTTCGAGCCGGTTTTTCAGATCGGTCCAGCCGCGGATCTCGTGCACCGCCTCATAGGCCATCAGCTTTTCCAGAAGCGAAGCCGGCGCATCCCAGGTGATGCGCTGCAATTCCAGAAAACCGATATCGAACCAGTTGGCGAGGAGATCGCGCAGATCGTCGGCGAGACCGCGCAACACCAGGTCGCCATTGGCGATCGCGATCAGCTCGGCGCGGCGGTCGACGAGAAACTTGACCCCTTCCGGCAACGCGTTGAACTGCCGCAGCAGCGTGACGCGCGGCGGCAGCAACGCGGCGCGCAACGCGCGCTCCGCGGCGATCCGTTCGGCCGTTGTGTCCACCGCCGCCAGCCCGGCGCAGCAGCGGTCGACGGCGTCGTGGTCCGTATCGAACTCGCTGGCGAGCAACCTGAGGAAGCGCTCGCGCCCGCCCGGGTTCAGCGCCAGATAGGTGCGGCCGAGCTCGGCAGCGCGGGCCCGGGCAGTGACCTCGCCGCCACGGCCATCCAGACAGCTGAGCATCTGCTGCCGCAGCCGCGCGACATCGTCTTCCGGGAGATCGGGGCGCGGCGCGCCCGACAATACGCCGCGCGCCGACAAGGCGATCTCGCGCCAGGCGCCGCGCAGGTTGGCCAGCGTCCGGTCGAAGACGCCATCGAGAAAGCCGGCAGGCGCGCGATCGCTCATTGGGGATCCGCGTTCGGTGAAGCGGGAAACGAAGCTCATACCGAGCCCGGCGCCATGGCGCCAGTCTTCAGCGCGCGCAACGCGGCGGGCAACCCTTCGACAAGATCCTCGGCGATCAGTCCCGGGCCAAACCGGCGGGCGGCGTCAGCATGCAACCATACCCCGGCCGCCGCTGCCTCGAAGGCCGGCATGCCTTGCGCGAGCAGGCCTGTCACCATGCCGGCCAGCACGTCGCCCGACCCAGCGGTCGCCAATTCGGGAGGCGCACCAGGGTTGATTGCGGCCCGGCCATCGGGAGCGGCGATCACGGTGTCGTTGCCTTTCAGCAGCATGACCGCGCCGCTTAGCTGCGCGGCACGGCAGGCGCGCTCCAGCTTGCTGCCGGAGCCGTCAAGTACTCTGGCGAAAAGTCTGGCGAATTCCCCTTCATGCGGGGTTAACACACAAGGCGAGCGAATCGCGCCAAACAGAACCTCTGCGTTATCGGCAAAGCTGGTCAGCGCATCGGCATCGAAGACCGTGCGCTTCTCGGCGGCGAGGATCGCCAGCACCTTCGCGCGGGTCTCCTCGCCCAGCCCCGCCCCCGGCCCGATCAACGCCGCGTTGCGGCGGGGATCCGCGAGGAGGGCGCGGAATGCGCCGAGATCGCCGGCCGGCTGGACGATGATTCCGGTCAGCGCGGCGGCGTAGATCGGAAAGGCAGGTTCTGGCGCCCCCACGGTCACCAAGCCGGCACCGAGGCCGGCCGCGGCGCGGGCGGCGAGCCGGGCGGCCCCGGTCATCACCGCGCCGCCGGCAACGAGAGCATGGCCCCGCGTGTATTTGTGGCTTTCCGGCAACGGACACGGAAAATCGTCGCGCCACCAATCCGGGTGATTGGCCACGACCTCCGACCGGATCTGGTCGAGCACTGTGTCGGCAATGCCGATCGGCACGACCACCGTCTCGCCGCAGTGGCTGCGCCCCGGCAACAACAGATGACCTGGTTTCCGGCGAAAGAAGGTGACGGTCAGCACCGCCTTTGGGGCGATCCCCAAGACCGCGCCGCTGGCGCCATCGACGCCGCTCGGCATATCGACGGTAACGACCGGTAGACGGACCGCCTCGACCGCGGCGATGACCTCGCGCGCGACGCCCTCGATCGGCCGCGCCAAGCCGGCGCCAAAGATTGCGTCGATGATCAGAGTGGCATCGCCGATCGCCGCGGGCGCCAATGGCTCGACGGGGCCGGTCCAGCGCATGGCGGCGGCCGCGGCATCGCCCTTCAGTTTCTCGCGCGCGCCGACCAGGGCGAGCCGCACCGGCCAGCCGCGCTCCGTCAGCACCCGCGCCGCGACAAACCCGTCGCCGCCATTGTTGCCCGGGCCGCACAGCACCAACGTCTTTTGCTTCGGCCAGCGCCGGGAGACCGCATCGGCGACGGCACGCCCGGCATTCTCCATCAGCAGCGTACCCGCAATGCCGCCGGCGATCGTCAGCCGGTCGGCCTGGCCCATCTGTTGTGGCGTCAACAGCGCATGCCGGTTCCAGCTGGCGGAAGGTTCGCTCATTGCCGGCAAGATTTGGGGAGGGCCGCCCGGGCCGCAAAGCCTGTCTCGCCTACGATCCTAGCCCCTCCGCGCTGATCGCCAAGCCGGCCCGAATTATTCCGTCAGCTCGGCACGAGCCCGCCATCGACGTTATAGGACTGGCCGGTGACGTTGCGGGCGCCCGGCGAGGCCAGGAACACCGCCATCGCGGCGATGTCGTCCGGCGTGTTGGCACGACGGATCGGGATGCCGGCTTCCTGCTCGGCGAAAAGCTGCTCGACGGTGATGCCGCGCTCGGCCGCGCGCGCGACCGCGTTCCGGGCGCCGAGCTCGGTCCGCGTGACGCCCGGGCAGACGGCATTCACGTTGATGTTGAAGCGGCCGAGCTGCTGCGCCGCCATCTTGGTCAGCGAGATGACAGCCCCCTTGCTCGCGGCATAGGCGGCGTTCGACGCGCCGGCGTAACCGCGGCCGCTGATCGAGGCGATGTTGACGATCCGGCCGCCGCTGCCATTGGCCTCGAACTGGCGGATCATCTCGCCGGCGGCGCGCTGCAGGCAGAAGAAGACGCCCTTGGCATTAACCCGATGGATGCGGTCCCAATCCGCCTCGGTCAGATCCATGATATCAGCGAAGCGGGTGACGCCGGCGTTGTTGACGATCACGTCGAGCCGGCCGAGCCCGGCGACGGCTTGCGCGATCATGCGATCGATGCTCGCGACATCGCCGCAATCGGCTTCGATCGCGATCGCCCGCCGGCTGTTGCCGACCGTCCGTCCTTCGTTGCAATCGGCCGAGGTGCGCTCGGCGGCGCCCCGGTTGATATCGGCCGCAGCGACCACCGCGCCTTCCGCCGCCATCGCGAGCGCGGTGGCGCGTCCGATGCCGGCCCCCGCCCCAGTGACCAGCACGATTTTATCCTGCAACAGCGCCATCGCCGTCTCCTGATGCCCTTCGTTAGGCGAGATTGCGTCCGCGCCGCTGCCGCGGCAATGGCACTCTCTTTCGGACAGCGCGGAAGTGCCGCGATTTCCCTGGCAACTAGCTTTGATAAGATGCCATTCAAGAAAAAGCTCGGGACGGAAACGCAATGAAGAGAGGCTGGGCCGCATTTGCCCTGATACTCGCGGGGATGTTCGGACCGGCTGCCGCATTGGCAGATCCAATGCCGATCCGCGTCGGCTGGGTTGTGACCCCCGGTCACTTGGCACCGCTGATCGAGGCGCTCGGCAAACGCGAGCCCGGCGTCTTCAAGCATCTCGGACAGAGCTATGTGCTCCAGACGACGCGCTTTCAGGGCACGACGCCGCAGATCCAGGCCCAGGCGATCGGCGATTTGGACGTCGCCGCGCTCTCGACGGCGGCGCTTGCCTTGGCCATTACGAACGCGAAGCTGGAGGAGCGGGTCGTTGCCGATGTCGTGGCGGACGGCGTCGAAGGATTTTTCACCGAGAACTACGTCGTGGCCGCCGACAGCCCAATCAAAACGATCGAGGACATCAAGGGCAAGCGCATCGCGACCAATGCGATCGGCTCGGCGAGCGATGCGGACGATGTTTCGGAAGCACGGCATCAAGGACGCCGATTTCACCACGGTCGAGACGAACTTCGCCAACATGCCGGCGATGCTCGACGGCGGCAAAGTCGATTTGATCGGCACCTTGCCGCAGTTCCTGCAGGAGCTGCGCAGCCATCCCAATAAATATCGCGTCTTGTTCACGGCGAGCGACGCGGTCGGTCCGACCCAGGCCGTTTTGTGGGGGATGCGCGCTGAGACGATCGCGGCGCACCGGCCGGTCTTTGTCGATTTTTTCGAGGATCACATCCGCGCGGTCCGCTGGTTTATCGACCCGAACAATCGCGAGGAGGCACTCGATATTCTGGCCGGTGTGACGAAATTGCCGAAGGAGAGCCTCGGCTTCGCCTTCAGCAAGGATGATTTCTATCATTCACCGGATGCACGCCCGGAACTCGACTCGGTGCAGCGGGAGATCGATGAAGCCGTCAAGCTCGGAGTTCTGCCGCAACGGGTCGAGATCCGGCCGAAACATGTCGATCTGTCGCTGATCGAAGAAGCCAAAAAACGCATCGACGGCAAGTGAACAGGGACCGATGCCGGACGCAGCACATATCGTCATCGATCGGGTCAGCCATGAATACCGGCCGGCACGGCGCCGGCCGGTGCTGGCGCTCGACGATGTGTCGCTGGCGGTCGGGGAGCGGGAATTCCTCGCGCTGCTGGGACCCTCCGGCTGCGGCAAGAGCACCCTCCTCTATCTGGTGGGCGGTTTTCTGCCGGTCGAGCAGGGCGCGATCCGGGTCGAGGGGCGAGCCGTGGACGGGCCGGGTCCCGACCGCGGCATCGTGTTCCAGCATTTCGCGTTGTTCCCGTGGAAGACCGTCATGCAGAACGTACTCTACGGACTCGAAAAAAAGGGATTGCCGCGCGAGGAGCGGCTGCGGGTCGCGCGTGAGTTCATCGAACTGGTCGGGCTTTCCGGGTTTGAGGACAGCTATCCGGCGCAGCTCTCGGGCGGCATGAAGCAGCGCGCTGCGATCGCCCGCACGCTGGCGATCGACCCCAGCATCCTGTTGATGGACGAGCCGTTTGGCGCCCTCGACGCCCAGACGCGCAGTCTCATGCAGGCCGAGCTCCTGCGCATCTGGCAGCGCTCGCGCAAAACCGTCATCTTTGTTACTCACGATGTGCAGGAGGCGGTGTTTCTCGCGGAGCGGATCGCGGTCATGTCGGCGCGCCCCGGGCATATCAAGGAAATCGTCGAGGCGCGGTTCGACCGCGCCAATCCCGAATTGTTGCGCAGCCGACAATTTGTCGAGATGGTGGATCACGTCTGGAACCTGGTGCGCGGCGAGGCGATCCTCGCGGAGCGGAGCGGCGCCGCATGACCTCCGAGACCGTACGCGTGACCTCCGGGACCGGCATCGCGAACAGAATCCCGGCGGTGGTGCCACGCTATTTGCCGCTCCTGCTGCTGGCGCTGGGATGGGAGGCGCTGACGCGCACCGGACTTGTCCCGACCTCGGCGCTGCCGCCGCTCGATACGGTGGCGCGCGCCTGGTACGAGCTCGCCTCAAGCGGCGATCTGTGGACGAACGGGGTCGCCTCGATGACCCGCGGCGCTGCCGGGCTCGGGCTGGCGATCGCCGGCGGCAGCCTGATCGGGATCCTGATGGCCTGGTACAAGCCCGTCCGGGCCGCGGTGAACCCGATTGTCCAGTTCTTCTACCCGATGCCGAAATCGGCGCTGATCCCGGTCATGGTGCTGTGGCTCGGTTTTGGAGACGCATCGAAGGTCGTGCTGATCTTTGTCGGATGCCTGCTGCCGGTGACGCTCTCGGCATTCAACGGGGCGCGCGGCACTGATGAGGTGCTGATCTGGTCGGCGCGCAGCCTTGGCGCGAGCCGCGCCCGCGTGTTGTGGGAGATCGTGTTGCCGAGCGCTCTGCCTGAAATGCTGAGCGGCATCCGCACCGCGCTGGCGCTCTCTTTCGTGCTGCTGGTCAGCTCCGAATTGATCGTCGCGCGCCAGGGCTTTGGCTACATGATCGGCTGGCTCGGGGATGGCGGCGCCTATGACGCGATGTTTGCCGTCGTGCTGACAGTGGCGCTCCTCGGCTTTGCCGCCGACCGGCTCTATCTGATGCTGGTGCGGCGCATCCTCGCTTGGCGCGAGTAAGGGCGCGAATGAGCGAAATAGAAACCCGCTTTCTCGCGCCGCCTGCGGCCACCGGCATCCGGCTCGATCTCACCGGCGCGGTCACCCGCCGGGCGGGAGCGATTGTGCCGCTGCTGGCGGTCATAGTCGCTTGGGAAGCCGCCTCGCGCAGCGGGATCGTGACGCCGTTCCTACTGCCGCCGATCTCCGCCGTGTTGGGGCGCGTCTGGGAGGATGCGATATCCGGCGAATTGGCGCTCAATCTGGGGCAGACCCTGTTCCGCTCGCTGGCCGGTTTCGCGATTGCGGGGGCGGGCGGCGTCGCGCTCGGGATCCTGATGGCGCGGCGACGGTGGGTCCGTTGGTTCTTTGATCCGATCGTGTCGGTCGGCTTTCCGATGCCGAAGATCGCCTTCCTGCCGATCTTTATGTTGTGGCTCGGACTCTACGATGTCTCGAAGATCTCGATGGCTGTGTTCAACGCGATCTTCCCGGTCATCACCGCGACGATCGCGGCGGCGGAGGGGGTGGACCGGCCGCTTCTCTGGTCGGCGCGCAGCCTGGGCGCCAGCGAGCGGCAATTATTGCGCGAGATCATCCTGCCCGCCGCCTTGCCGCAGATCCTGACCGGGCTGCAGGTTGCGCTGCCGATCTCGATGATCGTCATGATCGTGACCGAAATGATGATGGGCGGCCAAGGGCTCGGCGGCGCAATGATCGCCGCCTCACGCTTCGCGGATTCCCCCGGCGTTTTCGCCGGTATCGTCGAGATCGCGGTCGCCGGTCTTTGCCTCGTCAAGGGGATCGCCCTGCTGCGGGGGCGTCTCTTGGCATGGCACCAGGAGACGCAGGAGCCGACCACGGTTTGACCGGCAGCCAGCCCACCTTCTGGTGGCATTCAGCGAATTTCTTTCGCCAATTGCGGAACCCTGCGGGCCCATCCGCCGTTCCGGAACGCCGCTTTGTGGATTAGCCCCGGGACTCCCCTGGGTTGTGCGCAGAGCAGAGTGATCGGGCCGCTCTATAAAGAGGCCGGCTGGATGCCGTAAATAATTGATTAAACTGTCCTTGCTGTTAATATCGCGGCTGTTGTTGCGCGGCATGGGGAAACCTGCTGTCGTGCCGCCAAGCACGTTACAAAGCTCAGCACCTTTCGGATCGTAACGCCCGGCCGCCGCCTCGTTCGCGGCGTTCGTCGTATCTACGACCCTGCAGGAGTCGAGCATGGAGCCTACGGCTGACGGTCTCGTCGAGGTCACCTCCGAGAGCCTTCCGAGTGCCCCTTCAATAAACGAGGTCGTCGCGTCCGTAAGCGGGAATGGGCATGCCGCCCCCGCGACTGACGGCGACGCCTTCAACCTGCATCTGCTCCATGCACTGCAGTCGGTGCGCCTCGGCGACTTCTCGGCGCGCCTGCCGGGCGACGCGACCGGCGTGAACGGCAAGATCGCCGACACCTTTAACGAGATCGTCGCTTCCAACCAGCGGATGGCGCAGCAGCTCGAATATGTCGGGCAGGTGGTCGGCCGCGAGGGAAAGACCCGGCAGCGCGTCAAGCTGACCCTGACCGACGGCGCCTGGGGTGAGATGGAGGGCTCGGTCAACACGCTGATCGACGACCTGTTATGGCCGACCAATGCGGTGACCGACGCGATCACCGCGGTCGCGCGCGGCGACCTCTTGCAAACCGTGCGGCTCGACGTCGACGGCCGCCCATTGCAGGGCGAATTCCTGCGCCTTGCGACGATCGTCAACCGCATGATCGAGCAGCTCGGCATCTTTACCTCGGAAGTGACGCGCGTCGCTCGCGAGGTCGGCACCGACGGCAAGCTCGGCGGCCAGGCGCAGGTGCGCGAAGTCACGGGCGTGTGGCGCGATCTCACTGAGAGCGTCAACTCGATGGCCTCGAACCTGACGGCGCAGGTCCGCAACATCGCCGAGGTCACGATCGCGGTCGCCAACGGCGACCTGTCGAAGAAGATCACCGTCGATGTGCGCGGCGAGATTCTGCAGCTGAAAGAGGCCATTAACACGATGGTCGATCAGCTGCGTTCCTTCGCTTCCGAGGTGACGCGCGTTGCGCGCGAGGTCGGTACCGAGGGCAAGCTTGGCGGTCAGGCCATCGTCCCCGGCGTCGCCGGCACCTGGAAGGATTTGACCGACTCGGTCAACGCGATGTGCGGCAACCTGACCGCGCAGGTCCGCAATATCGCGCAGGTCACGACCGCTGTCGCACGCGGCGACCTGTCGCGCAAGATTACGGTGGATGTCAGCGGCGAAATCCTCGAGCTGAAAGATACGATCAACACAATGGTCGATCAGCTCAACGCCTTCGCGTCGGAGGTGACGCGCGTCGCGCGCGAGGTCGGCACCGAAGGGCGATTGGGCGGCCAGGCGGTCGTGCCCGGGGTCGCCGGCACCTGGAAGGACCTCACCGACAACGTCAACTCGATGGCCGGCAATTTGACGGCCCAGGTGCGCAATATCGCCGAGGTCGCGACGGCGATTGCCGGCGGCGATCTGTCGAAGAAGATCACCGTCAACGTTTCGGGCGAGATCCTGCAGCTGAAGGAGACCGTCAATACGATGGTCGATCAGCTCAACGCCTTCGCCGGCGAGGTGACGCGCGTCGCGCGTGAGGTCGGCACCGAAGGCAAGCTCGGCGGACAGGCCAACGTGCTCGGGGTCGCCGGCACCTGGAAGGATTTGACCGAAAGCGTCAACTCAATGGCGTCGAACCTGACGAACCAGGTGCGCAACATCGCCGCCGTGTCAACCGCGATAGCGAACGGCGATTTATCGAAGAAGATCACCGTCGACGTGTCCGGCGAAATCCTCGAGCTGAAGGAGACCATCAACACGATGGTCGATCAGCTCAACGCCTTCGCCGGCGAGGTGACGCGCGTCGCGCGCGAGGTCGGCACCGAAGGAAAGCTCGGCGGCCAAGCCGAGGTGAAGGGCGTCGCCGGCACCTGGAAGGATTTGACTGACTCGGTCAACTCGATGGCCTCGAACCTGACCGGGCAGGTGCGGAACATCGCCGAGGTGACGACCGCGGTTGCGCAAGGCGATTTGTCGAAGAAGATCACCGTCGACGTCAGCGGCGAGATCCTGCAGTTGAAGGAGACCATCAACACGATGGTCGATCAGCTCAACGCCTTTGCCGGCGAAGTGACCCGCGTCGCGCGCGAGGTCGGCACCGAAGGGCGATTGGGCGGTCAGGCGCAAGTGCCGGGCGTCGCCGGCACCTGGAAGGATTTGACCGACTCGGTCAATTCGATGGCGTCGAACCTGACTGGTCAGGTGCGAAACATCACTGAGGTCGCCACCGCCATCGCTAACGGCGACCTATCGAAGAAGATCACCGTCGACGTGCGCGGCGAAATCCTGCGCCTCAAGGAAACGCTGAACACGATGGTCGACCAGCTGAACCGGTTTGCCGGCGAGGTAACGCGCGTCGCGCGCGAGGTCGGCACCGAGGGGCGATTGGGTGGCCAGGCGCAGGTGCCGGGCGTGGCGGGCACCTGGAAGGATCTCACCGACAACGTCAATTCGATGGCGTCGAACCTGACGGCTCAGGTCCGCAACATTGCCGAGGTGACGACCGCGGTGGCGCGCGGCGACCTATCGCGCAAGATCACCGTCGACGTGAAGGGCGAAATTCTTGAGCTGAAGAACACGATCAACACGATGGTCGATCAGCTCAACGCCTTCGCCTCGGAAGTGACGCGTGTGGCGCGCGAGGTCGGCACCGAAGGCAAGCTCGGCGGCCAGGCGCAAGTTGCGGGGGTCGCGGGCACCTGGAAGGACTTGACCGACAGCGTCAATTTCATGGCCGGCAATTTGACAGCGCAAGTCCGCAACATCACCGAGGTCGCGACCGCGATCGCGAGCGGTGATTTGTCGAAAAAGATCACCGTCGACGTGCGCGGCGAAATCCTGCTGCTCAAAGAGACGTTGAACACGATGGTGGATCAGCTGCGTTCCTTCGCGGCGGAGGTGACGCGCGTCGCGCGCGAGGTCGGCACCGAAGGGCGGCTGGGCGGCCAGGCGGTGGTGCCAGACGTGGCCGGCACCTGGAAGGATTTGACCGACTCTGTCAATTCGATGGCGGGCAATCTCACGGCTCAAGTCCGCAACATCGCCGAGGTGACGACCGCGGTGGCGCGCGGCGACCTGTCCCGCAAGATCACGGTCGATGTGCGCGGCGAGATTCTGGAGCTGAAGAACACGATCAACACAATGGTCGATCAGCTCAACGCCTTCGCCGGCGAGGTGACGCGCGTCGCGCGTGAGGTCGGCACCGAAGGCAAGCTCGGCGGCCAGGCCGTTGTCCCCGGGGTCGCCGGCACGTGGAAGGATTTGACTGACACTGTCAATGTCATGGCCGCCAATTTGACCGAGCAGGTGCGCGGGATCGTCAAGGTCGTCACCGCGGTCGCGAACGGCGACCTGAAGCAAAACCTCACCGTCAAATCGATGGGTGAGGTCGCGGCGCTCGCCGACACGATCAACAACATGACAGATACGCTCGCCACCTTCGCCGAGCAGGTTACGACCGTGGCGCGCGAGGTCGGCGTCGAAGGGCGTCTCGGCGGTCAGGCGCACGTGCCGGGCGCGGCCGGCACCTGGAAAGACCTGACCGGCAACGTCAACCTGCTGGCGGCGAACCTGACGAATCAGGTGCGCGCGATCGCCGAAGTGGCGACGGCGGTGACGCAAGGCGATTTGACGCGGTCGATCCAGGTCGAGGCACGCGGCGAGGTCGCGGAACTCAAAGACAACATCAACACAATGATCGACAATTTGCGGCTCACGACCGACCGCAACACCGAGCAGGATTGGCTAAAAACCAACCTCGCCCGCTTTACGAACATGCTGCAGGGCCAGCGCGATCTGGCGACGGTCGGACAGATGCTGCTCTCTGAACTGGCCCCGCTGGTCAATTCCCAGAATGGCGTCATCTATCTGGTCGAGCCGGAAGGCAATTTGCGGCGGTTGTCCGCCTATGCCGACACCGATATCGCCGGCTCCCCGGAACGCCTGCTGCCCGGCCAGGGATTGGTCGGGCAATGCGCGGCCGATGCGCGCCGCGTGCTGCTCAGCGAGATGCCCGACAATGTCGTGCCGATCGTTTCCGGTCTTTTCGAGATCCTGCCAAACAATCTGATCGTGCTGCCGGTGCTGTTCGAAGGCCAGGTCAAGGCGGTCATCGAACTGGCGTCGGTCGGCAACTTCACCGGTCTGCAGATCTCGTTTCTCGAACAGCTGACCGCCAGCATCGGTATCGTGCTGAACAGTATCGAAGCGACGATGCAGACCGAGGGCTTGCTGAAGCAGTCGCAGCAGCTCGCCACCGAATTGCAGAGCCAGCAACGCGAATTGCAGCAGACCAACGAGCAGCTCGAGCAGAAGGCGCAGCAGCTCGCCGAGCGCAACGTCGAAGTCGAGGCGAAGAACCAGGAAATCGAGCAGGCCCGCCGCGCGCTCGAAGAGAAGGCCACTGAGCTGGCGCTGACCTCGAAGTATAAATCCGAGTTCCTCGCCAATATGTCGCATGAACTGCGCACGCCTCTGAACAGCATCCTGATCCTGGGTCAGCAGCTCGGTGACAACCCGGACGGCAATCTAACGGCGAAACAGGTCGAGTTCGCCCGCACGATCCACAGCGCCGGCACCGACCTTCTCAACCTGATCAGCGACATTCTCGACCTGTCGAAGATCGAGTCCGGCACGGTGACGGTGGATGTCGAGGACATCTTCTTCAATAACCTGATCGATATGGTGGCGCGGCCGTTCCGGCATGAGGCGGATGGCCGCAAGCTGACCTTCGACGTGCAGCTCGATCCCAAGCTCGACCGCAGCATCAACACTGACTCGAAGCGGCTGCAGCAGGTGCTCAAGAACCTGCTGTCGAACGCCTTCAAGTTCACCGAGCATGGCGGGGTCAAGCTCAGCGTCTATCAGGCGTCGAGCGGCTGGAGCCCGGACCACCCGGTGCTGAACAGCGCCTCCGGCGTCGTCGTGTTTGAGGTGTCCGATACCGGTATCGGCATTCCGCCGGAGAAACAGCGCATCATCTTCGAAGCGTTCCAGCAGGCTGATGCCAGCACGAACCGCAAATACGGCGGCACGGGCCTCGGCCTCGCGATCAGCCGAGAACTCGCCAATCTGCTCGGCGGCGAGATCCAGCTGCGCAGCACGCCCAATGTCGGCAGCACCTTTACGCTCTATCTGCCACTTCGCTATGCCGGCATCGGCGCGGGGAACCGCCCGACGCTGCCGCCCGGCGAGCCGCTGATGAACCCAGTGATCCTGGTGCCGAGCCGGCTCGCCGAGCCGGTCGAGGCGGTGCCGGACGACCGCCAGAGCATCCAACCGGGTGAGGCGGTCCTGTTGATCGTCGAGGACGATCCCCACTACGCGAGGATTATCGCCGATTTGGCGCATGACCAGGGCCTGAAGGTCCTGGTCGCGATGCGCGGCGCGGAGGCCCTCGCCCTCGCCCGCGAATATCAGCCTACAGCGGTCTCGCTCGACGTCTTCCTGCCCGACATGCTGGGCTGGACCGTGCTGAGCCAACTGAAGCAGGACCCGGCAACGCGACACATCCCGGTGCAGGTCGTCACGCTCGACGAGGACCGCCAGCACGGGCTCGCCCGCGGCGCCTTCTCCTTTGTCAACAAGCCAAGCACGGCGCAACACCTCGAGGCCGCGCTGGCCCGGATCAAGAACTACGTAAAGCCACGCCGCAAGCGCCTCCTGATTGTCGAAGACAACCCCGCCGAGCAGCGCAGCATCGCCGAGCTTTTGGGGCATGACGACATCGACTTGGTGACCGTCGGTACCGGCAAGGAAGCGCTCTCGGCGATCCGCCAGGAGGCGCCGGATTGCGTCGTGCTCGATCTCCGGCTGCCCGACATGTCGGGTTTCGACCTGCTCGAAGCGATCCGCGACGACACAGCGCTCTCCGACATCCCGGTGGTTGTCTTTACGGGTCGCGAGCTGTCGCCCGAGGAGGACGCGCAGCTGCACACGATGGCGCGCAGCGTCGTCGTCAAGGGCGTCGAGTCGCCGGAGCGGCTGTTGGACGAGACGGCGCTCTTCCTGCATCGCGTCGTCTCAGAGCTGCCCGACGAGAAGCAGCGCATGATCGAGCGTCTGCACAGCTCGGACGATGATCTCGTCGGCAAAACGGTGCTCCTGGTCGATGACGACGCACGCAATATCTTTGCGCTGAGCAGCGTTCTGGAACGGCGCGGCATGCACGTCTTGACCGCGACGACCGGGAACGAAGCCATCACGCTCGTCGAATCGACGCCGGATCTCGCGATCGTGCTGATGGACATCATGATGCCCGAGATGGACGGCTATCAGACAATGCAGGTGATCCGGGAAAATCCGGCATTCCGCCGCTTGCCGATCATCGCGCTGACCGCAAAGGCGATGAAGGGGGACCGCGAGAAGTGTCTTGATGCCGGCGCGTCCGATTACCTGGCCAAGCCGGTCAACACCGAGCAGCTCCTCTCGGCGCTGCGCATGTGGCTGCACCGCTGAAGAAAACGATAAAAGGGAGAGCCCGCGTGGGCGGAGAGGAAAAGGTCAATATTCTGCTGGTCGATGACCAGCCGGGGAAGCTGCTCGGTTACGAGGTGATCCTCAGCGAGCTTGGCGAGAACCTGATCAAGGCGGGTTCGGCCAATGAGGCTCTCGAGCAACTGCTCAAGAACGACGTCGCTGTCGTGCTGATCGATGTGTGCATGCCGGATCTCGACGGGTTCGAGCTCGCCGCGATGATCCGCGAGCACCCACGCTTCCAGAAGATGGCGATCATCTTCGTGTCGGCAATCCAGGTCACCGATCTCGATCTGCTGCGCGGCTATGCGGCGGGCGCGGTCGATTATGTGCCGGTGCCGGTCGTGCCCGACCTGCTGCGCGCCAAGGTGCGGGTCTTTGCCGAGCTCTACCGGAAGACGCGGCAACTGGAGACATTGAACGCGGAGTTGGAGCGCCGCGTCGCGGAGCGGACCGCGGAGCTGGCGCAGGCAAATTCCGAGCTGGAGCACCGCGTCGAGGAGCGCACCCGCGAGCGCGAGGCCGCTCTCGCCCAAGTGCATGAGATGCGGAAGGTCGAAAGCCTCGGCCAGTTGACCGGCGGCGTTGCGCACGACTTCAACAACCTGCTGATGGCGGTGCTCGGGAATCTCGAGTTGGTCCGCAAGTTCCTGCCGAGCGACCCGAAGATCCGCCGCCTGATCGATGGAGCGATCCAGGGCGCCGAGCGCGGCGCGACCTTGACGAAGCGCATGCTCGCCTTCGCCCGCCGTCAGGAGCTGAAGCCGGAGACGGTCGATGTCCCGAACCTGGTCGACAGCATGGTGGAGATGCTGCGTCGATCCCTTGGACCCGGCATCCAGATCAAAACCGATTTCGAGACCGATCTGCCGCCGACCCGTGTCGATCCGAACCAGCTTGAACTCGCGCTGTTGAACCTGGCGCTCAATGCCCGCGACGCGATGCCCCTCGGCGGGCGCCTGACGATCTCGGCGCATCGCGAGCGGATCGGTGCCGGCGACGTCCCCGGACTGCAGCCCGGCGATTATGTCTGCATCGCCGAGCGAGACACCGGCGAGGGCATGGACGAGGTGACGCTGAAGCGTGCAACCGAGCCCTTCTTCACGACCAAGGGCGCCGGGCGCGGCACCGGGCTCGGGTTGTCGATGGTCGATGGGCTCGTCGCGCAATCGGGCGGCGCGATGCGGATCACCAGTCAGCAGGGCGCCGGGTCGACGGTGGAGCTGTGGCTGCCGGTCGCCGAGGCCGAGGCGATCGAGCGGCCGCGGCCCGTGGCGCCGCAACGGGTGCAGGAGAGCCGCTGTTGCCGCGTTCTGGTCATTGACGACGATCCGATCGTGCTAGCCGGAACGGCGGCGATGCTCGAAGATCTCGGGCACACCGCAACCGAGGTCGACTCGGCGGAGCAGGGGCTGAAGATCCTGCAGTCGGATGCCAGCATCGATCTGGTGATCACCGACCATGCCATGCCGGGCATGACCGGGACCGAACTGGCAAAGCGCATCCGGCGCAAATGGCCGGAGCTGCCGGTCATTATCGCCACCGGTTATGCGGAGTTGCCCGGCGAGCTCGATCCCAGCGTGCCGCGGCTCTCGAAGCCCTATCGCCAGCAGGATCTGGCGGCCGTGGTGGCGCAGCTGGTCGGCGAGCAGCCGGCCGCCGAACCCGCCGCGCTGAACGCTGCCGTGGGCTAGCTCGGGCCAAAATCAACGCTCCCGGCGTTCCTCTTCGCGGCAATCGGCGTAAAATCGTCCGATTTCGGGCGATTGCGGAGGAAGCACGATGAGCGAAGCAAACGGCAACGCGGCCGATTACTTCATCGAGCGGCATCTGCGCGAAGGCCGCGGCGAGCGGCTCGCCTTCACCGATCTTTGGCGCAGCCTGAGCTATGCCCAGCTTTCAGATGCCTCGGCCCGTTTCGCGGCGGGATTGGCGAAGGCTGGCATCGAGCGCGAGCGGCGCATCGCCCTGCTAATGCTCGACACGATCGACTTCCCGATCGCGTTCTGGGGCGCGCTGCGGGCGGGGATCGTGCCGGTGCCGATCAACACCCTGCTGCCAGCCGACATCACCGAATATATCCTCCGCGACAGCCGCGCCGCGGCCCTGGTCGTCTCCGCACCGCTTCTCGATCCGCTGCGCCCGGTTCTCGACCGGCTGCCCGCGCTCAAGCAGGTCGTCGTCAGCGAACCGAATGGCGAGCCGTCGCACCACCCGAAGGCAACCGGCTTTGCCGCCTTTCTCGACAGTGCCGTACCAAGTGGCGAGATTGCGGAGTGCTCGCCCGACGAGGTCGCCTTCTGGCTGTATTCCTCGGGATCGACCGGGGCGCCGAAAGGCGTGCGCCATCTCCACTCCAACCTGCGCGCCACCTCCGATACCTACGGCCTTCAGGTCTTGCAGATCGCGCCCGAGGATCTGGTTTTCTCGGCCGCCAAATTGTTCTTTGCCTATGGGCTCGGCAATTCGATGACATTCCCGATGGCGGTCGGCGCCGCCTCGGTGCTGTTCCCGGAACGGCCGGCGCCGGACACGGTTCTGGCGACAATGCAGCGCTTTCAGCCAACGATCTTTGCCGGCGTGCCGACGCTCTACGCCGCGCTGTTGGCCCAGAATGCGATCGCTCCGGGTGCCGGCTCCGACCGGCTGCGCCGCTGCATCTCGGCCGGCGAGCCGCTTCCCGAGCATATCGGGCGGCGCTGGCGCGAGGTGGTCGGCAGCGACATCCTCGATGGGCTCGGCTCGACCGAGATGCTGCACATCTTTCTGTCGAACCGCCCCGACGATATCCGCTACGGCACGACCGGCAAGCCGGTGCCGCCATACGAGGTGCGGATCGTCACCGAAAGCGGCGAGGACGCGGCCGATGGCGAAACCGGCGAGCTGATCGTCAAGGGGCCGAGCGAAGCCGAGGGCTACTGGAACCAGCGCGACAAGTCGCGCCGCACGTTCCGCGGCGAGTGGACCTATACCGGCGATACCTATACCCGCGACGCCGACGGCTATTACCGCTATTGCGGACGCAGTGACGACATGCTGAAGGTGAGCGGCATCTGGGTATCGCCGTTCGAAGTCGAGGAGGCGCTGATCGGGCACGCGGCGGTGCTCGAAGCAGCGGTCGTCGGGCATCCGGATCCGGAGGGGCTGATCAAGCCCAAGGCATTTGTCGTGCTGCAGCAATCGGCGCCGCGCGACGACCCCGACGCGTTGTGCGAGGCGCTGCAGAGCCACGTTAAGGAACAGATCGGCGTGTGGAAGTACCCGCGCTGGATCGAGTTCTGCGACAACCTACCAAAGACCGCGACCGGCAAAATCCAGCGCTACAAATTGCGGCAGTGAGGCTTGGCGGAGCGGAAGCGGTGGGGCGCCGACTGCCAGCGGGCTAAACTGGCCCGGGCTAGTTCAGCTTTGATTTGAGCTGCTGTAGGACCGCGGCGGCCTGGTGACGCGCGATGCCGTCCGGGGCGCGGCGGACAAACTCTTCGAGTGCGCCGACCGAGGCAATCATGTTGCCGAGCCGAGCATGCAGCATCCCGGATTCGTACCACAGCTCGGCAAGATCGGGCGCCAGCATCAGCATCGTATCGATAATGCGCAGCGCGTGCTCTTGCCGCCCCGCCTGCAACAGGCGCGATTTGACATTGTTCTGCAGCCGCAGCAGCACGTCACGGTCGCTGACCGGCGCGTAATGCTCGGGCGTCAGCTCGACCTCCTGCCCGGCTGTGGCCTTCAGGAGCTCGCGCAGCATCGCGGCCTCGCAGATCTGCCCGCCATGAAACGGATCGAGGATCAGGCGTTCCGGGCCGTCCCCGAGCCGGATCAGGAAGTGCCCGGGAAAAGCAAGGCCGACGCTCTCCCAACCCTGCGCCCGCGCCGCGTGCAGATAGAGAATCCCGAGCGCCACCGGCAGCCCTTTGCGGCGATCGACGACCCGCATCAGATTGCCGTTTTGCAGATCGTCGTAAGTCAATTCGTCGCCGCTGTAGCCGTGCTTCAGCAGGATGATCTCGTTGAGCGCCTGCGCACGGGCGGTGAGATCGCCGGCCGCGCCCGCGTGCCGCCCGACATCTCGGGCAAGCGCGGCGAGATGCTGGCGGTAGCGGCCGAGACCGACGCGCGGCCGCTCAAAAGACGCGAGCGCGAGCGCCGCCTCTCCGATCGGCAGGATCGGCGATGTCGCGGCGCCGAGCTCGCGCAGATAGCGGGCGCACTCTGCGGGCTCGAACACCTCAGGCAGTTCGCTCATCGCAACGATAGAAACTCACAGCTTTTGCACCTCGATCGGAGCGGAGCGCGGCGCCGGTCCGAGTGTATTCCCGGTGCCGCTGCTGACAGGCACCTGCGGGGGGCCGGGCGACCGCTCGGCAATCGGCGCGCCGCGGAGCTCGACATAGGACACGACACGCTTTACTCCCGGGATGTAACGGGCGATGCGGGTCGCCAGTTCAAGCTCGGCCTGGTTCCGCGCCGAGCCGATCAGGTACACCGAGCCATTGCTGGTGTCGATCGTGTAGTTGCCGGAGCGCATATCGGGATCGAGCAGCATTTCCGAACGTAAGCGGGCGGTGATCCAGGCATCTTTGGCGCCGTCCCAGGTGGAACCGAGCGGCGCGACCTCGACTTCGTCATAAAGCGTCCGGACACCGGGTGTATGGCTTGCAACCTGTGCGGCCCGCGCCTTCATATCCGGCGTCGGGACATGGCCGGTCAACAGCACGCGGCCCTGATAGACGGTTGTCGTGATCCCGTCCTGCAGCCCGGGAGCGGCGCCAACAAAACCACGCTCGATATCGGTCTGGAGCTCGAAATCGCTGACCGCCCCACCGACGCCACGTTCCTGCCCGGCGGCGTAACCGCCGCTGCCGGCGGCGGCCAGCCCGCCGACGACCAGCACCCCGGCACAGCCCCCGAGCATTGCCGGCAATGTCAGAAGACAGAGGACGCATAAGATTGAATTGAGCCGCGACATGTTCCCCCCACGGCATAGCTCGGGGGCATTGTGGGACATTCCCCGCCGCCCGCAAGAGCGACAGGCGTGGCAATCTTGGGGCTTTCGGTCACGTGCGCCTCGCGCCGGAAGGCGGAAGCTCACGCCAGTGCCAAATCGAGTGCTGCGGCAAGAGGTTGGGTCATTGATAGCCCGATGCTTGATGCACGAGTTCATCGCAGGCATCACTCGTCGCTGCGCCACATCCCGGCGAGATGACGCGGCGGGCGCAGCGGCGCGACGAGCATGACGTCGAATCGGAGTGTCAGGCGGGCGAGATCGGGCCGGGTCATCAGAAAGGCGGAGGCGGCGCGCGCGATGCGGCGGCGCTGCCGCGGCAGGATCGCGGCGGCAGCGGTCTCGAGATCCCGGCGCAACTTGACCTCGATGATCGCGAGCACCCCGCGGCGGCACGCCAGAATGTCGATCTCGCCGGACGGGCAGCGCCAATGGCTGGCAACGATCTGCCAGCCGCGCAGCCTCAGGTGCCATCGGCACAGAAGCTCGGCCAAGCGGCCTCGGCGCTCCGCTTTCAGCCGCTCGGGGTTGGGCGGAACCGCTCGGCGGCGCGCGGCAGCCCTCATTCGCACGACGCCTTGCGCTGCCGCGCGAGCGCGCGGTCGTAAAGCGAGCGGCGGGGAATACCGGTCTCGGCGGCGAGCTGAGCGACCGCATCGCGCAAGCTGTGCGTGTCGAGCAGGCGGTCGAGCCGCGTGTCGATATCCGCTTCGCGGGGCGCTTCCGGTTCGGGCGGCCCGACGACGATCACGACCTCGCCGCGCGGCGGGCCTGCCTCTCGATAATGCTCCGCCAATGCAGAGAGACGGCCGCGGCGGACCTCCTCGTACCGTTTGGTCAACTCGCGGGCCACCGCGACGTTGCGGTCGGACAGGATCTCGGCCATGTCGGAAAGCGAGGCGGCGAGCCGCGATGGTCCTTCAAAAAACACCAATGCCGCAACGAGCTTCGCCCATTGGGCCAGCATTCGCCGCCGCGCCCCTGAACGGGGCGGCAGGAACCCGGCAAACAGAAAAACCTCGGGCGGGAGGCCCGACAAGATCAGCGCTGTCAAAGCCGCCGACGGTCCGGGCACCGCGGTCACCGGCAGGTTCTTGGCGAGCGCGTCTCGCACCAGCTTGAAGCCGGGATCGGAGACCAGCGGTGTGCCGGCATCCGAAACCAGCGCGACTTTCTCGCCGCGGTGCAATGCTTCGAGGACGATCGGGCGCACCCGGTCGGCGTTGTGATCGTGATAGGGGCTGAGCGGCGTCGCGATGCCGAAGCGGGACAGCAGCCGCGCGGTGACGCGTGTGTCCTCGCACAAGATGCGGTCGGCGTTGCGCAATACCCACAGCGCTCGCAACGTCACATCGCCGAGGTTGCCAATCGGTGTCGCGACCAGATGCAGGCCGGGAGCCAGCTCGTGCTCCGGTGCCCACTCCGCTCCCCTAGTCGCGGAGTCGTTGAAAGACTCTTCCGGCAATGATCGCAATGATCGACTTGCGCCGGGTTTACTTGACCGGGTGCGGTGGTTAGGGTCGCGCGCACTCGCACCTTTGCCGGAGTCCACCCGTGCAGCGCTGGCGTTTTCCGCGTTTCGTCTCACCGATCGCTGCTCTAATGCTGCTGCTCGCGCTGGTCGCCTGCATGCGCGGTCCGATGGTAGCGGCGCCCGCCGGACCACCGCAACCGCCTGTCACCGGCCCCGGTGGCCCGCCGCCCGGCGGCCCGCCGCCTCCAGGCGCCGGAGGGCCGGTCAAAGTCGCGGTATTGCTGCCGCTGTCGGGCGCCAATGCCGAACTGGGCAAGGCAATGCTCGAAGCGGCGCAAATGGCGCTGTTCACGACCGGCAACGACCGCCTGACCTTGGTGCCGCGCGACACAACCGGCACCCCTGACGGCGCCGCGGGCGCGGCGCGCGCGGCGCTTGCCGACGGGGCGCAGCTGATCCTGGGACCGCTGCTCGCCGCCGAGGTCGATGCGGTGAAGCCGGTCGCTGGCGAGGCCAAGATCAATGTCATCGCGTTTTCGACGGCGACACAGCTGGCCGGCGACAATGTTTTTCTGATGGGCTTCCTGCCGCGGCAGGAAGTCGTGCGTGAGGCCGCCTTTGCGCGGGAAAGCGGCCTGAGCCGATTTGCGGTCTTGGCGCCGAACAGCGAATACGGCCGGCTGATGACCGATGCCTTGCGCGAGACGGCGAGCCAGGCGGGCGCAACGGTCGTCAAGGCCGAGACGTTCGATTCGCGCTCGAGCGATGTCGGCCCGGCAATTCAGCGGCTCGCCGGCAACACCGCGAGCGCCGCACCGGGGACATCGCCTGAGCCCGATGCCGCCCCCGCGCCCGGGCCGACACAGCGCGTGAGTTTTGACGCGTTGCTGCTGCCCGAGGGCGGCGACCAGCTCAAGCAGATCGCGCGGCGGCTCAAGACGGCGGGCATCGGCAGCCCGCAAGTGCGGCTGCTCGGCAGCGGCTTGTGGGACGACGCCTCGGTCAGCAGCGAGCCGGCGCTCGTCGGCGGCTGGTTCGCCGCCTCGCCACCCGACGCGCGACGAGAATTCCAGAGCCGGTTTCAGTCGACCTATGGGCACGCCCCGCCCCGCCTCGCTTCGCTCGCGTTCGATGCCGCAGCGCTCGCGGCCGTGCTCGCGAAGGCGGGCGGCCCGGCGCCGTTCTCGCACGATGCGATTCTCAACCCGAGCGGCTTTACCGGGGTCGACGGGCTGTTCCGCTTTACGCCGCAAGGCTTGGTGCAGCGCGGCCTCGCCGTGCTGGAGGTGCAGCCGCAAGGCCCGGTCGTGGTCAGTCCGGCGCCACGCGATTTTCGCGACTTAGTGTATTGATCACGCGAGAAGCGCGGCCAAGACAGCGTTGAGGCGCTGGCGGCCGGCGGCGGTCGCGACGAGGCGCTCATCATCCAGCGTCACGAACCCGCCTTCGACCAGGCGGGAGAGCGCCGGCCCGAACAGATCTTCGACCGTGCGATCGGCCAGCGTTTCGAGACGGGGGCGCGGAACGCCTTCCGTGAGACGCAGGCCCATCATCAGCATTTCCTCGACCGCGGTGTCGCGCAGGATCGACGTCGTCTCGTCGAGCGCAGAACCTGTTTCCTCGATCGCGGCGAGCCAGGTTTCCGGCACGCGGCGCTGTTGGGTCGCGACCTTGCCGCCGCCGCGCGTCACCCGGCCATGCGCACCGGGACCGATGCCGAGGTAATCCTCGTAGCGCCAGTAGGCAAGGTTGTGGCGGCATTCGGCGCCGGGCCGGGCGTGGTTGGAGATTTCATAGGCCGGCATGCCGGCGGCGGCGAGACGCTGTTGGGTCACTTCGTATAGCGCGGCTGCAGTGTCCTCGTCGGCGGTAAGGATCTCGCCGCGGGCGGCGCGGTTGCCAAAGGCG
>WNGO01000481.1_pt1 | contig 24371 bp, 23 predicted proteins | sample 5400511 | NCBI WGS metagenome assembly WNGO01 (sample SAMN13153380, study PRJNA577476) | soil metagenome | isolation source: 20 cm soil or saprolite under Garry oak tree replicate 2 | place: USA:California | collected 2016-06-15 | reverse complement strand
CCCACTTCGTCACCGCTTGGGAGAGTCTCGTATGTGGGAAGACAACCGTTATTTCTGGGTGGTTCTCTGCAAGAATCGTTGGTTTCACATCCGGGAGAGCCTAAGTCTAAATTACAGGCAGAGGATTCCGCTTGGCGAAACAGATGCCCTCACCCTGAGCCCTATTGGCAATTCCACCTTCAATGTCCGGTGTGACAAGTGCGGGAAAGAGTACACCTATGGAGCCTCGGACGTGCTGAAGTTTGAAATGGAGCCGCCTGAGTCATTCAGTCCACATCCTTTATTTGCGGAGGGAGCCACCGACTCCCCTGCGGTTGTCGAGCATCGAACGTCTCAGGACTAACCAAGCCACAACGCCGGATAGCGATTCGCTTACCATTTGGCCGAAAAGAATGATCTCCGCCGTTGTAAGAGCTTACGTCTTTGTTGATTATGTGCGACTGTGACTGCACACCAATGTTCGTTGAACTTCTTCTGGAGGTACTCTTCCGCCCCGACGCCCTCTTGCATCAGGTTCGCGGGCGTGAAAAACTTTAATTGGCACCTCTGACAAGCGGCAATAGCGGCACTCTGTGCAGAGTACTTCAGAATCGAGAATCCGGTCTCATTCGGCACGGCAGTTCACACCGTATACAAGGCTAGGTTCTCATGTGGCTGGATGTCGTTGCGCTGAAGCAAATAATTCAGCTCTCCGAGCCGCAATAATCGGGAAGGACCGTATGACCGCACTCTTTATCATCGGACTAGTGATCGTCGCGCTCTGGTTGGCGCGTGTCATGCTGAAAGAGAAGTAGGCTCACTTCGAAACCGATTTTGCGCTCGGTTTGTTTCGGTGTAGACTGCCCGGCAGACAAGTAAAAAGACAATCTGATTCCCACATTGCCCTGACTGCGGTCGGGGCGTTTTTACCTTCATTCTGGGGCCCAATAAGGCTGGACAATCTTGAAGAACTGCATCTGCCCCTACTGCAAACTGGAAACGGGCATCGGCACAGCGGCACTGTTTGACACTGTTTTCATTTCCCGGAAGACTTGTGAGAAGTGCGGACGCGAGTTCCTGATCGTCACTGATGTTCCGATGACCGAGGAACAATACAAGAAGGAATCCTAGCTCACCCTTCCCAATGACAAACGACGTTCAATTCAAGATTTTGAAATGGACAGGTCGAATGCCGCTGCTGGCGGAGTGCGAGCGATGTCATTTGAAATTCATAACGCCAGAGCCGATGCTGAGAGATGATCCACAGGTTGTGGAGCATTACCTTAGGGAGAAACACAAGTACCACATCTGCGACCTCCCGGAGCTGTCCGAAACTCCCCAAAAGGGCTCGTAGTCCTGCTCTCGCGGGGCTGAAAATGATGCGCGAGACTACATCATCCGCCAAGATGATGCGGCGAGTGGCCTTGACGTACCCCGCATGGCCTCAAATCTCCAAGCAATCAGTTCGAGCAGCGTTTCCACGGTCAAGCCCGAGTCTAGAAGATGGATCATTTGTTCGAGGGTAAACCCCGCCTGTTCGCCTGCAACGGCCAGTTTGTTTATGGCTGCTACCTGAGCTATCCGCATATTCCCACCCGCCTGCCACAGAATTGTGGTGAGGATCGCACGCGCGCGAAAGCTGGTCTGTGAGTAGAATCACATCGCCTTGTGAGGAGTTCGGGCAGGCGACCCGCTAAGAAAATGCCTCTAGACAAGTGAAAGTGCAACGGTTGGTTTCAGAAGGAAAGAGCAATTCGGACGCGGAGTCACTTGTCGACACCGTCGATCAGGAGCGTGCCGCCTTCATCAAAGAGTATTTTCACGCGGAGTGGCCGAATCGTTCGATCTACCACGCGATGTTCAACACCGATGCGGGAGAGCAGATGGTAGTCCGGGCGATACTGGGCCTCTATCAGGAAAGCCAACCAGCCGGTCTTGCAGCGGACTGATCGCGAACATGAGAATGCAGGATCTCTAAGCGGATACCCTTCGCCGCACTTGATGAGGTTCGGGGAAACTAAGCACAACCTGTTGTCTGATCTCAACCATCTCTTCTTGGATCACCAGCGCGCGCTTCTCCGGAAGGTTGCCGCCCAGCAGCCGAGAGATGTTGACCAGTGAACGGCTGCCACACACCATGCAGACATCGTGTGGGCTGTCGCTGACGACATCGCATTCAGCGCACAATACCGCGCTTTGAAGGGCCACAGCATTCAGCGGCCGATTCCTAGAAGGCAGACTGCCCACATTCGACTGTTTCATCACCGACCCTTGGGAAAAAACTCAGTGCAATACACAAGCGGCTCAGAGTTGCCGGATCAAACGCTCTCAGGCCCCGATTACCTTCGCTTTTATTTCGCCACAACATCATGCCCGCATACTCAGGGCAATAGGGCCTCGTGAATTCTTTGCAATTTCACGCTTGGGCCTCGTTTTCTTCCGGCTCGACGATGTCCATCGAAATCGCCGTGACTCGACCGATGATCGTCGCATCGCCTGGGTAGCGCACGTGCTGGATGCGCCGGTTGGATTGTTGCGATGGAATGAGGGTCAGCCGCCCATCGAGCATTTCACACCACGTGCACACATACCGATCGCGGAGTTCGATGAAGAAAATTGGACGGTCGTGGTCGCTGCGCCAGCCGACCGCAGGAATTTTTCTTTGGCGAGAGTCGATGCGAACGAAGGCGCCCGGCCGCACAAACGGATCGAGCGTGTGATCGTTCATGCCGACATATCCATAGAGCGGATCGGAACCGCCAAGGAGCTGCAAGACGAGCGGCACTTCCTGCCAGGTCTCGATCAGCTTTGGCACCAGGTTCGTTCGCTCGGTGCGCAATTTCTCGCGCAGCTCGATCGCGGAAAATGCAGCCTTGTAGCGCTCTGGTACCGGGCCGATCAGGTAGGTGCGGGGCAGATGGAGCTTGCGATGTTCTTTCAGTGACTCGCTGGCGGGGATGCCACAGATACCAGCGAAACGGTCGTAGTCGTAGCCGTAGATGACGCTCAACGTGTAGAGCCTATGGGCAGTAGGCGGCCACTTCCCATTTTCAATATCAGCGAGAGAAGTGTGAGCGATACCGTAATCGGAATCTTTTAATTTATCCGCGATGCCGTGGCTCAGCGTTTCCACATCGCGCAGGGATAAGCCCAGACGTTCGCGTTCCGCTCTGAGGCGCTGGCCTACTTCCGGGCTCCACGACGAGGCCAACATCTGACGGCAACCCCGAAGGAATTGTTAGATGTTACCCTAAACCCGTCTTATTTCCACAAGTTTCTCATTTGTTTCTCGAAAACCGGACAAAGCCGCGTCTTCTGACCGCTATGCCGACCACGATATTTGAGATGCATGTCGGAGTGTTCGCGCCTTACGTGCTTGGTTTTCTTCATAAACTCAATCCGTCTGACCGAGTGTCGGGACACGCCTCAGATATTTATGGCGACAGATGTGCCAGCCACTTATACCAACAAAGTCTGCGAGCAGTTTTCTTGAGCGCTTCCGAGCAGAGGGGGACTCTAGGCGCGGCATCGGCTAATTTGCCGCGCCTGACGAGCATTCGGCGCGGGCCAGAAGTTCTCGCGGAACGAAGCGAGAAGGACCGTGCCCTTTGCCCCGGGAGAGTCGCGAGCGAGTGCGTCCGTTATCGAGAGAGTACAAGCCATACTCGGAAGCAAGAAACTCACGCTCTATCAAGTTTCCCAGCAATCGGCCGCATTGTATGGACGGTCCTCACCGTTCTTCATCCCGCACAATCTCTACTACGATCTGCGCAGCGCAATCTTCAGCCCCAGCGTCTTTCAGATGTTCACCTTGAGCCGCATCTCGGGGTATCGCTTTCGGGATTGGCTTGGAGTCTTTGGTTTCGACCTTGAGGACATCCCCCGATTGCAGGTTCTGCTGCCGTCACGCCGTACCATCCTGCTCGATACGTCGCTCACCGACCCAAAGACACGGGTGACTTGGTTTCGCAACCGCGCCTCACGTGAGCCGATTCGATCGATCGCTCCACTCGTCCAGCTGCTCGAATTCACCAGCCCCAGGCCGATCAGCTCTCTGCCAAGCGGAAACCAGCGGTTCCTCTATGCGAAAATCGGGCGTGAAGATGCGCTTGCGTTCCCGGATATTGCTCCCGGAAGCATTGTGCGCGTCAGTCCGCATATTTCCGCAAATCTTCCCCCCGCCGCGAATTCTCGGATCTCCGATCGATCCTTTCTCATCGAGCACAGCAAGGGTTTTTGTTGCTGCCGTATTCGTTTCTTAGCCAACGGCGTGATCGTGCCTTTCGGCAACGGTTTCTCCCACGCGCAAGTGGAATTGCGCGTCCCTCAAGAGGCAAGGATCCGAGGCGCCGTAGATCTGGAGTTCCGCTCATTGCTGCGTACCGAAGAGCCGCGTGTCCCCCGCGATTTGGCGCGCCACTGGAAGCCGCAATCGCTTCCCGAAAGGCAAAGCTTTGGACAACTGCTCAAACAAGGGCGATCTCGAGTAAATATGTCGACTCGCCAAGCGGCCGAAGCGAGCTGCACGATCGCGGAACTTCTGAAGGACGATCGATACCAGGTCTCCTCAAGCTCACTCAGCGATTACGAATTGCGCAATACTCCTCCTCGCGACTTCCACAAGATTATTACCCTCTGTTCGATCTATGGCCTCGAATTTGAATCAGCGACGAGAACTTTCGGAATCGAGATCGACGAATCCGGACGCGAGCCCATACCAGACCGCTACGCATTTCACGATAGTGCCGGTTCGCTCGGCAATCGCACTGAGGGCAATAACCCGGGTGGATTCCTTGCGACCCTGATGAACGGCTGCCAGAATGAGGTCCCCTTTTTCTTGCGGGATCTGATGGAGTATTTTTCCGGCCCTGGCCACGCTTCCATGGATGACTTGTTTTGGATCGGCGGCAATAAAGATCCGCATCATCCTTATCTATCCCATGGCCTGCTTGCGCTTGTGAACCGACGCCGAAAGACGCCTCTTCATTTTGCATCCAAGCCGCTGTGGCAGCAACCTATCTATCTGCTGCTTGCGCGCGAGAGCAAATATCTGGCCGCTTGCTGCGGAATTGAGGATGACAAACTGGTGATCCACCCCTATGGGGCAGATTTTCACCCCAGCGCGGAATTTCGGCATCACCAGGACGTCGAAGTCGTGGGACAGATCATGGCGATCGCGAGGCGAATTGCGTAGGAATCAGCTAGCCCAGCAGGTAGTCGCGGGAGGGATATCGGTCTCTCCAAAGAGGATCACAACGGAACTCTTCCATGAGCGAGCCTGTACAAGCGCGGGCTCGTGCCAAACTCAGCCTGGAAGGCGTGATTGAAATTCGAGATGTCGCTGAACCCGCAATTCAGCGCAAGATCAATGATGCGAACCGGTTCCGTCAACAGCCACGCTGCGGCATGCCGCAATCGAGAACGCATTACATACTGGTGAGGAGTGAGATCGGTGAGCTGGCGGAATATTCGGAGAAAATGATAACGGCTCAGCTTCGCCTCTTGTGCCAACCAGCTGAGTTCGTGCCGCGCACCGGGGCGACTCTCGATCATGCGCACGACCCGAGTGACTCTCGCCTCCGCGGCCAGCGAAATCCTGTGTGAAGTTCTCCTTGCACAATCGACTGCTCCGACGGCCAGTTCGATGCGATCTCCTCCCAAGCGCTCGCCGGGTCTCGATAGGTTGGCGGCACCGGGTGCGCTCATTCGATTGGATGGCACATGCACACGCCCTCGCAATAACGCTGGACAGTTCACGCACAGGAGGCACGCGAAGTGAGGGGAAAGTATCAGACTGCGTCCGAACACTCGCTTCCGCTGTAAGGGCTTCGATGTATTCGGGCTCGTAAGTGAATGAAATGCAGCGGTCCCCTGCTGCATGTTCGTGGCTGCACTCGAAATATTGTCCTGGAGTACCCAACAGGAGCGAACCCGGGGACATCAGCGCGCGGCCAGCACTGGATTGATACTGAAAACTGCCTGTCCTGACGATCGCGATGCAGACAGCGGAATGTTGCTCTTCAGTCGGGCGGACATCCGGTCCAGCATTGCAGAGCACATCGGATACACTCCAGCCATCCCCGTGAGCGAGTAGCCGTTTCACGAGCTGGTTCTGGCCGGGCGTGCTCCCGAATGGCTTGGAATGTGGTTCGAATTCGACGGCAATTTTTGCCAAGAAGTCCTACCGCCTAAGTCCTTATAACCATGGTGAAAGGTGATGTCAGCTTCGTACCGCACGCCGCGACTCATGTGGCGATTAGTCCACGTCACCTCTAGGAGAATCAGATCATATGGCTACCAAAGCGATTCAACTCGAAACCATCTCTGAAAAACTGACCGGCCGCTGGGAGCAGGTGGGCAACAAAATTCTAGATCTTGCCGAAGCCATACCCGAGAACTTTTTTGAGTACCGTCCCGTCGATGGAGTCCGCACGACAGCCGATGTGCTAAGGCACGTTGCGTTTTGGAATATCTATGTCGCAGATCGTGCCAGCGGAAAGCAAGGCGAAGATGCTCAGAATGAGCTGCCAAAGCAAAAGTGCTCGACAAGCAGATTGTGGAAGCCCTGAAGCAAAGTACGGCGGATGCCCGAAGCGCATTGAACCTTGGTGGAGGGCATCTTTCCAATTTTCTACGGTGGAATTCTGGACACTCTGCGGAAATCGATGGTGTAGAGAATCCACCGATTTCTCGGAAAAGCGGCGCCGATTGACCGAAATCAGGACAATGTACGGATTTACTCGACAATTCCTGTAGGTCTTCCTAAGCTCAGCCCAGTGCCTCACCCGTGAGGAATTCGGTGCCGCGCGTTGTCCTCGCTCACACAGCAACGAAAGGCGCACAGGTCTCAACTGCCTTCAGAATTCGTGTGGCTGATGAGGGAGATCCGGCCACTCCTTCATTGGCACATTGCGAGTTTCCTGTCGATTACCGCCGGAAGCCTGCTCGCGCTCGTTTCCCCTCTTCTGCTCAAGTGGCTCATTGATGGGATCCTTCCGCAAAAGCGGCTGGGATTATTACTTATTGCTGTGGCACTCATCTTCGCCGCGCACCAGGGCAGGGTTGCACTCACCAGCTTCGGCAGCTACGTGATGCTCAGCGCTTCGCAGAAGATGGCGCTTACGTTGAGAATGAACTTACTCAAGCGTCTGGACATTTTATCTGCAGACTATTACGACGAAACTCCTGTGGGTATCGCCATGTACCCGCTGAAAGAGCCGGTCGAGGAGATTGCATATTTCGGGTCGGATCTATTGCCGGCAATCTTGCGGATGCTCCTCACGACCGTTTTTAGCGTGACGGCGATGACCGCCCTAAGTCCAATTCTTACTCTGGCGGTTGTTCCGCTGATACCGGTATTTCTAGCGACCAGGCAGTATTTTCGGCAAAAACTTGCAATGGATGCCGATGCCGCTCAGGATGACCGGCTTCGCTGGAGCAATTTCCTCGAAGAGCACCTGGCTTCCGTGGTTTCGATCCAGCTTCTCGGACAAGAGAGACGGCAAGAACGAAGGGCTTTTCGTGCACTGGTGCGTTCGCTCAGATCCCAGCTGCATCTGTTTCGAACGGCCACCTCGTTCACGGTCTGGAGTTCATTGGCAGTCGTGCTGGCAATGTCAGCCGTCATCGGCTATGGCGGCAGGAGTGTCATGGCTGGCCGGTTGAGCATCGGCAGCCTGATTGCCTTCTACGGTTTTGTGGCGCAGCTTTTCGATCCGCTCAGCGGAGCCTCTGAACTTTACGCCAGAACGCAGAAGACCTTTGCCAGTATCCGTCAGCTGCAGGCCGTTCTGAAACTGCGGCCCAGCGTTAGCAATGCCGTCTCTGCACTCGTTCTTTCCACACAACAGCGAGCAGACCTCGAGTTCACGGCAGTCGAGTTCGGGTACCTGGGAAAGCGGGGTGCGCTTAAAGTGCCGACGCTTCGGATATCGGCCGGCGAGCACATTGCGGTGGCAGGAGAAAACGGAGCCGGAAAGAGCACGCTCGTGAAACTGATGGTTCGCCTTTACGACCCGACCGCCGGCGCGGTTCGCCTTGGAGGCAAAGATCTTCGCATTATTGACTTGAAAAGCCTGCGTCAGACCGTCTCCTATCTTCCCCGAGACCCCGTGTTGTTCGATGGCTCGATCGCATCCAATTTGCTCTTTGTTCGGCCCAGCGCGTCTGAGAAGGAACTTGACGAAGCCCTCCAAATGGTCGAGTTAGGCCGGTTGATTTCAGCCTCACCAGCCGGGTTGCGGCAACGAATTGGCCCCGATGGCTGCCAACTTTCCGGCGGGGAGCGTCAGCGCCTGGCACTCGCGAGAGCCTATCTGCAGAAACCCAGAGTTCTGATCCTTGACGAGGCCACATCCTGTCTTGACCCATCCTCTGAAAACAACATTCTCGAACTTCTGCGAGACCGGCTTAGTCTTTCCACTTTCATCGTCGTGTCCCACCGCGCATCTACGTTCTCTAGCTTCGGGCGAATCTTGTTCGTCTCCGGCGGAAAAATTACGAGCGACGGCGATGCCTGTTCGTTCCTCACCAGAAACCGGGTTGCTTCTCCGCCGTCGATAATTTCCACAGACTCGCGTCGACAGAAAAGCTACTAGTCCCGAATGGAGCTATGTGGCTGATGCTTGCGGCCTTATGTGCCGGCCTGTTCTCTATGAGAAGACTGTTGCAGGCCAACTAGGGCGCAAAAGCGAACACTCCAAAATGTTTGGTGCGTCGCACTGTCGGGAAATTTTCTAATCGACTCAACCAGATGTGCGCGACTAGGTTGCTTTTCTGGAAATTGCAAATTTCTTCTGGCCCTCGGCGCTCAAGCAATGTCAAAGTGCGCCAAGACCTGCCGTTCTCACCGGAACCTAACTGGGGAAATTCGATGTACCGAATCGCCGAAAGCGTCCGCAGCACGCATGGCCAGGATGGAGCGGTCGTGCTCGATATCCGGCAAGGCCAGATGTTCAATCTCAACCTGGTTGGATCACAGATCCTTGAACTTCTCGAAAAAGGCGTTGGCGGACCCGAGATTGTCGCGGAAATCATCCAGAAGTTCGGAGTCAGCCGCGAAGTGGCGGAAGCCGATGTGGGGGAGTTCATTGAATCTCTCAAGCAACACCATCTCCTCGTTGTCTCCAGGTCTAACGGCCATCATTGAACTGGGATGAAGTTATGCAGCCTCCACAACAGTCCGAGCGCGAACTCGTACACGCGATCATCTTGAGCCCGAGGGGAAGTGAGGTTCTGCTCAAGAAGACAGATGAGGGTCTCGTGCTCCCGTCGGTCGAGATCCCGCGGTGGGAGCGAGTTGCCGAAAACCTCACCGCCACTTTGAAACGAGAATGGGGCTGCGATGCCATTTGTCTGTTCACGCCGAAGGGACGACCCGTCAATCTCGGTTCGGACTGCAACCACTACGAAGTGATGCAGTGTTGGCAGGATGCAGAGCGTACGCCCGAAGCTGCCTGGTTCCCGCTTCTTTCACTGGCTATCAATTCCTTCGGAGACATGGAACAGTTTCAGAGAATTGCCGATGGCCTTCAGGAACTGGAGAGCTACGAACGCGATTTGTCCGCCCCCTTTGCCAAGAGAGGAGGGCTTCTTGAATTGCGGAAATGGATTGCCGATGTGGTCGGCCGCCTTGGGCTGGAACCCACAGACCAATTCCAGCAGTTCAATGCCGGCCCCACATTCAGCCTCATCCGCTTCGAGACAGACGGGCCGGCAGTCTGGTTCAAGGCTGTCGGGGAGCCAAATCTGCGAGAGTTTCCCCTCATGCTGAAACTCACGGAACTGTTCCCCAAGTTCATGCCCGAAATTCTTGGGACCAGGCGTGAGTGGAACAGTTGGCTCTCGCGCGAAGTCGTGGGAACAAATCTTGGTAAAGCGAGAGATGTGGTTCTGTGGCAGCGAGCTGCAGCCGACCTGGCGAATCTTCAGATCGAGTCCACGTCAAACTGCGACTCGTTATTGCAGGCGGGTGCGCATGACCTGCGGTTCGATGTTCTGATCTCCGCGATTGAGCCGTTTTTCGAGCTGGCTGCGCGGCTTATGCATGAGCAGCCAAAAGTTCCTCCGGCAATTCTGAGTCCGGAGGATCTGAGTCTTGTCAGGATGCTGGTGGACGACGCACTCACGATGCTCGAGGACCTTGGAATACCAGACACGCTGGGCCATTTGGATCTGAATCCGTGCAACATTATCCTGTCCGCCAACGGAAGCGTGTTCCTCGATTGGGCGGAAGCCTGCGTGGGACACCCATTCTTCAGCCTTGAGTATCTCTTTCAGCATTCTCGTCGTGAAGTCGGCTCGAACGCCACAGTTCAACGAGAAATTGCTGAGGCGTACATCCGACCCTGGAGACAAGTGCACCCCGACAACCGGATCAACGAGGCACTCGCTTTAGTCCCATTGCCGGCGGTGTTTGCGTACGCGGTCGGCACGGAAACTTGGAAAGATGAAGAAAGGCTTCGCGACCCAAATCTGGCCGGCTATTTCCGCGCTCTCGCGAGACGGATGAACCGGGAAGCGGCGCACTTCCTCGAAAGGAGGTCGCCATGCCTCAACTAGCCACGGCCGCGCCCTATTCGCCAGTCGAGACGGTGACCGAAGTATTGCACGGCGTAACCGTAACGGACCCGTATCGATGGCTCGAAGATCAGGATTCGCCACGTACCCGGGAGTGGCTTCGCGCGCAGCACGAGTACTCGCGGTCGTATCTTGACCGAATTCCCGGACGCGATCGCATACGCGAACGCATCCGAGAATTGCTCGATGTTGAAACCTGCGATTCCATTCAGAAGGTGGGACAAAGATACTTCTTCCGAAAGCGGCTTCCAGGGCAAGAACAGTTTTGTATCTATTGCCGCGAGGGTGCGGATGGCAGAGATCAGCTCCTTATCGATCCTGCCGGGCGCGGAACTGGCCCCTACACGGCCGTGAAGCCTGTGCGGGTATCTCCAGATGGCCGGCTGCTGTTGTACGAAGTGAAGGAAGGCGGGGAGCGCACGGGTACTTTTGAGTTGTTCGATATCGAAGCCCGCCGAATATTGCCGGACGTCCTCACCCGCGGCTACCTGCGAGGCTTCGCATTCGCTCCCGACTCGAAAAGCTTCTATTACGTCCATGAATCAGTCAATGCCAAACGCCCACACTATCGAGCGGCCTATCACCATATTCTGGGGACCGCCCTAAGCGAGGACCTGGAGGTTTTCTCCCCAGGCGAAGGACAACAGATCCGACTGCAGCTCGTTCCGGGAAAACAGCATCTGGGATTTATCATCCTTCATTTTGAGGCTATAACGGTTACAGATTTCTTTCTGTGGCCGATTGGTAGTGCCCCTGCTCCGGAACCGATCATCCGCGGTGCCAGGTACAAGTTCTTGCCATTGTTGCTACCGGACGGGCGCATTCTGGCCATCACGGATCGTGACGCACCGAACTTCAAAATCGTCGAGGTTCATCCGCGGCCAAATGAGGAACCGGAATTCGTGGACATCGTTTCGGAATCTGAAGCGGAAATCCAGAACTGGGCGCTAGCTCAAGATAAGGTCCTTGTTGCATATGTGCGGAATCTCAACACCGAGATTGACGTTTGCGATCTTGAGGGCAAACGCGTCTCCCAGGTCCCAATCAAGGCCGACACTACTGTCCGGCTGACGGCGGCAGCGGAGGACGGCGACGAAGTGTTTCTGGAAGAGGAGTCGTTCACTCAGCCGATAAAGGTTTGCCGGTACTCCCCGGAGAGCGGCATCGAAACCTGGGCGGAGCGACAGGTACCATTCGACTCCTCGACACTCGCACACACTCAGGTTTGGTTCAACTCCAAGGACGGCACCAGAATCCCGATGTATTTGGTCGGGTGCCGAAATGTTATTGAGAACGGGTGCCAGCCGACGATCATGACATCGTACGGCGGCTATGGTGTCCCGATAATGCCTCAATTCAGCGTATTCGTTGCCTTTCTGATCGAGCGTGGGTGCCTATTCGCGCTTCCGAATATTCGCGGAGGCTCGGAATTCGGGAATGCCTGGCACGAGGCGGCGAGACGGCGGAATCGACAGGTTGCGTTCGATGACTTCATCTCTGCGGCCGAGTGGTTGATCGAGTCAGGGTGGACAAAGCCAGCCAAGCTCGCAATATTTGGCGGCTCGAACTCAGGGCTGCTGGTCGGGGCTGCGATGAGCCAGCGGCCAGAATTATTTCGCGCAGTTCTATGCATGGTTCCCATGCTCGACATGCTGCGCTATCACCTGTTCGATAACGCGCACGTGTGGAAAGAGGAGTTTGGGACCGCCAACGATCCAGAAGACTTTCGGGCGCTGCTCGGATACTCGCCATATCACAACGTCCGGGACGGAATCGCGTATCCGGCAACCATGATCGTCTCGGGCGATTCCGACCAAAACTGCAACTCGCTTCACGCAAGAAAAATGACGGCACGGCTGCAAGCAGCCAATCGTTCCGAGTCTCGAATCTTCCTTGATTACAGCCGCCATCGCGGCCACTCGCCGGTGCTACCAGTGAGCGAGCGCGTCGAGGCACTCACGGATCGAATGGGGTTTCTCTGTGATCAACTCGGTCTGACAGTTTAGCGGGAGGTTGTCGCTTATGAAGTTTCTCGTGCTGCGTGCGTATTGGCAGTTGATTGATTTCGACTGGTATCTGGCGCGAGGAAACTTCGAAGCCCTCTACCAGAAGGTTCGTAATTGTCCATGCAGCAATCCCCAGGGCCTCTCCGATGTGACCGAAACGATCTGTGCTGCGGTCGATATGGCCTGCGTTTGGTACTGGAAGGAAGTGCTCTGCCTGCAGAGATCCGCTGCGACAACCTGCTTGCTGAAACAACACGGAGTGCCAGCTCAGATGATGATCGGTGCACAGCAGATGCCGTTCAAGGCACATGCATGGGTCGAAGTCGAGGGCACAGTGGTAAACGATAAGCCGTACATGCGTGAAATGTACGCTGTGCTCGACAGGTGTTAGCAATCAGGCTGATGAAGGGTAGAGACGATGAGCGTTCAATTTGGTAGATGCAATCCTGATGGCGCGCCTGTCGATCGTCACGAACTGGATGAAGTTCGGGCTTTGCTCGCGCCCTATGGTCCGGATGGCGAAGGACGCTACTCGAAAGGGAATCTTGAAGTTCTGTTTCGTGCGTTGCATACGACGATTGAGTCGCGCCGCGAAAGGCAACCGCATGTCTCAGGATCTGGCGCGGTCATCGTCTGGGATGGACGGTTAGACAACCGGGAAGATCTGATCGAAACGCTCGGAAATGAACTGTCGCCGGACTCGACTGATCTGGAAATTGTTGCGACAGGATACGACCGGTTGGGGACCACTGTTTTCCGCGAACTGATTGGCGACTGGGCCCTTTCGGTGTGGGATGCGAGGAACCAGTCTTTGATACTGGCGAAAGACTTCGTCGGAACGCGCCATCTTTATTATTGCGTTCAGAATGACCAGATCACATGGTGCACGATTCTTGATCCCCTGGTTGTGCTTGCAAAACTGCCGTGGAAGCTCGAAGAGGAGTACGTCGCTGGCTGGCTGTCATTCTTTCCGGCCACACATCTCACGCCCTACGTCGGTATCCACGCGGTTCCGGCATCCTCATTTGTGCGATTTACTCGTGGCGCGACGAACGTCACGAAGTACTGGGACTTTGATCTGGCGAAGCGCACCCGTTATCGCTCGGACAGCGAATACGAGGAACACTTTCGAGTTGTGTTTTCGGAATCCGTGCGAAGGCGGCTTCGCTCTGATTCTTCCGTCCTTGCCGAACTGAGCGGCGGAATGGACTCATCTTCGATCGTGTGCATGGCGGACGAGATCGCACGCCGCCAACCGTCCCCCATTCCCGCAGTCGCGACTGTTTCGTACTACGACGATTCCGAGCCGAACTGGGATGAACGTTCTTACTTCACAATTGTCGAGGCAAAACGAGGCAGGACTGGCTTTCATATCGACGTCGGAAAACAGGAACTCGTGCCGTTACAGATTGACGAAGATCAATTCGCTGCCACGCCAAAGACGATCTATCGATCACAGCGGGCAAGCGAGTATTTTGCCAAGTGCCTTCAAGAAACAGGTAGCAGGGTTGTTTTGTGCGGAATCGCGGGCGATGAAGTCACCGGTGGCGTGCCAACGCCTACACCAGAACTGCAGGATTTGCTCGCAAGAGCGCGCCTCGGGCGATTGGCAAACCGGCTGAAGGTGTGGGCGCTCGAGAAAAGAAAACCTTGGTTCCATCTCTTCTTCGGAGCGGCCGCGGGTTTCTTGCCGCAATGGGTTTCACCGACTCCGCTGGTTAAGCAAGCCGTTCCGTGGCTCAATGCTCGGTTTTCGAGGAAACACCGGCACGCGTTGGAGGGTTATCCATACCGTCTGACACTTTCCGGGCCCTTACCAAGCTTTCAAGAAAACGTTGCAACACTTGAGGCGTTGCGCAGGCAACTAGGCGCAGACGTTCCCAGCCGTTTCCCGCTCTATGAGACTCGGTATCCCTATCTTGACCGCTCCCTCCTTGAGTTCCTCTTTTCAGTGCCGCGAGAACAACTGATTCGTCCCGGACAGCGCCGCTCACTCATGCGTCGAGCACTTGCGGGAATCGTTCCGGACGAAATTCTGCACAGGAGACGGAAAGCATACGTTTCACGCACGCCAATGTCAGTACTCGCCGGTCAGTGCGCCGCTTTCTCCGGCGTCAGAAAGCACGCGCTGACAACTGCCTTTGATATTGCTGATTCGCCTGCTTTGTACCAAGCGCTCGAGCGGGTCCGCGATGGACAGGAAAATCGAATCATTCAGCTCTTGCGGATGCTCGAGGTGGAAGCCTGGCTCGCTCAGATGGTGGCTCGGAGTGTCGTCGCGCTGGATGCGCCGATACAGAGACAAACGCCTTTAGTACGTGAAGCCAGCGTGCACAAAGATTCGGCCCAACTGGACCGAATGGTCGACAAATTGAATGTAAACGGAGGACAAAACCATGGTGTATAGCAAACCCCAACTCGTGCTGCTTGAAAACGCCCTCACCGCCGTGAAGGGCCAGACCAAACTGGGCGCCGTGCCCGACGCAGTCGCGCCACACAATCGCCCGAGCATCTCTGCCTACGAGGCGGACGAATAGCAAGAAATGTGCGCGCCACTTCCGTCGAACCAATCCTGGAGTAACAAAAATCCGAAAGAATGGAGGATAAAACGATGGTCTACAGCAAGCCGGAAATCGTGCAGTTGGACAATGCTCTCCATGCGGTTCAAGGCCAAACCAAGATGGGAGCCGTGCCTGATGCTGTTGCACCCCACAATCGCCCCAGCATCTCAGCGTATGAAGCCGATGAATAAGGGGCATCAGGGCGTCCGCTCATCGGCGGGCGCCCTCGCTTGAAGTGAGTCAATGGCGATTCGAGAACTCAACCGTCCGAGGACTACCGCCGCCTCGGCCATCAAGTTGCTGACGCATTTTTCGCCACAGTGCGTACTGGTCGTGTTTCGCCGGGTCGGGGTCTTCTTCGTCTTTAAGCCAGAAGCGAAACCAATCCACATTACCCTGCTGCGATGCCGTCCGCTCCAGGGGTTTCTGCAGGAGATGATCTCCGAACGGGAAATAGACTAGATCGACGGGTTTCCCTTGGCTTACCAGGGCAGCATAGGTTTCCCATTCCGTAAGAACGCTTGCAAGGCTAATCGCCTCGATGCGAAGAGGCGTTTCGAGTTTATCTAGATTGAAGCCAGGCGCCCGATCTACCCAGGCCCGCAGTCCAGGACCAAAGGGTTGGGCACCATAGATGTGCTCGAGCAGATGCGCGGCAGGATCGCCAGCAGAATAAAGATATTGCAGATAGCTCCCATCGAAACCGTCGGCGATCGTTGCCGCCCGGAATCTCTTCGGATCGCTCACGAGAGCGCTCTCGACGTGAAAGCAGGTGTGACTGAAGCCAATGATTCCAACTTTGTTCGGATCGATCAGTCCATCTTGGTCGAGGCGTTCAATCGCGGACTCAAAACCGAGCAATTGATCAGGAGCTTCCTGGGCCGTTCCGTAGTGGTCCGTGCGTCGGGGCATCTGGAGCACGATGATGCCGGCTGCGGCCAGCGCCCTCACAGCAGATGCTGTTGGGAAGAAACCATCGCTCACAAATCCATTTGAAAAACCATAAGTCTGAATGACCAGCGGATAGCGCTTGCCCGGTGTGTAGGCTGGTGGCCGCATCAGCTGGCCTGCCCACTGGTATCCGCTCTTGTCTTGCCAATTGAAAGCAACGATCTCTCCTAAGGCAAAAGAGGACAGCTGCGGGTTTGGATCCCACAACTTGCGACTTCGTCCGGAGTCAGCTTCCTTGGCATAGAGTGCAGGTGGATCGTTCGGAGCCTCTCGAATTTCCACGCTGACCTCGCCTCCCGCAATGGCCGAACTACCGATCTTCTGTCGTTGTTTTGCGCCGAGATCGCTTTGGTCTCTTTCGACGCGCTGCCATACCGAGCCGTTGTGCTCATATCGCTCCTGAACCGATCCATTTGGCGGCGTGCTAAAGGAGAGAAGGACCGTGTGGTTTTTGTCCGCAAATGCGGCGGATAATAATGATGATCTATTCGCTGGTGTGTAACGCGACCAAGCGACGCAACTCGTTGACCGAGCTGGGAGGTCGAGAACCGCGCAGGCGCATGGTTTGAGATGCCGTTCTTTTTCCGAGCGGTTCGATTGATCAAGTGGAAAGAACGTATTTGTCAGCAAAATCTGCTTTCCATCGTCAGACCAGATTGCCGAATCCTGTTGAATATACCCAAGTGCATAAGCGTTGGGCGCATTTAAGGTGATCTCCGACTTGCCGTTGCGAACGTCGAAGACTGCATACTGCATGGGTCTTATGAAATTGAGTTGGTTAGTAAGGCTGGGATCATGCGATCTCAGCCTGGGATACTCATTCTCAGGTTCGTAGGACTCCCAGGAAGCCGGAACACTCTCGGTGGGCACCAGCACGGCAATCGATCTTTCGTCCGGAGAGATGGACAGTACGTCCGGGAAATGATTCGCCAGGTGAATGGGCTGCATCCTGCCACTCGTGAGCCGCCAACGCCCATTGCGTTTGATTACCCAAATCTCGCGGTAGTACGCCGTCTCGTCGATTTCCGGCATCAACGCGGACAGCGGCATGCCGGTGATGTCGACCGCATCACGGTTGATTACTGTGCCGATCTGAAGCCTCTGATGGTTGGGTGCAGCAAAGTAAACGGTCGTGCGCCCTTGAACGTCGTATCGGCTCACGTCGTATCCCTCAGGAGTAAGTTCGTGCACGATACTGGAGCGGATATCGACGCGGCAGAGGTGACGCTCGCCCTCTTTATCTTGGGCCAGGAATAGAAGTGATTTCGAATCCGGTTGCCAACGAACGTCGGAAATGACCGGAGCGTAAAACACCGTGTAGTTGTTTCTGGGAACTCTGGCGAGTCGAACGATTGGCCTGCCGCGTGGCGGTTCCTTCTCCTCACTCGATTCGAGATACCGCACCACGTCTCGCGTGCGAAAAATCCACAACGTCGATTCGATGGAATCGGTCTCCAGTCGTCCGCGTGAGGTCACGACCGAGAAAAAGGCCCTATCGGGCGAGAAAACAGGACCACCGTCGCTTGTATCAAATCTCGACATCTCAATGGAATCCTTAACCGAGAAGTAGCGCGGAGCTCCGCGACGAGCGCTCCCGGCTATCTTTCGTTCTCCGAAGATTTCCGCGGGCAGCAGGCCTAGTATCAGAATCAGGCCAATGAAAACTCGCAAGCGGCCCGGCCTGGGCAACACAACACCTGTCCGCATTCTCGTATGGCAATAAATCATCTGAGTCTTTTTCTGTGCGAGCTAGATAGGAGATTGAAAGGCGACGTTCAAAACACGAGCTTCAGGGCGAACTGCATTGACCGAGCGCCGCCCATCTGGTAGATGGAACTCAACGTTCCTAGGCTTTGGTCGAGGGTGGAAGTCGCTTGTCCGAATGTAGGCGAGCCAAAGAAAGGATTGACGAATCCGAAGTTCGGATGGTTAAAGACATTGAATGCTTCTGCCCGGAATTGCAGTTTCAGCTGTTCGTAGATCGGAAATTCCCGGCGCAGTGCAATATCCATTTGCCATGCCCCGAAGCCACGCACAAAATTTCGCGGTGCGTTACCGAATTGACCGGCGGCCGGATTGGCGAAGGCGTTGGGATTGACGGCTCGCCCTCCCGGACACCCCTGTCCGGGTTGAAGATCCCCGAGCTGCTGAAGGATCGCAGCGCAATTTGCGCCAAAGAGATAGATGGGATTGTTCGGCAAAAGATCGAGTCCGCGAAACGTTCGTTGACCGGTAGCCGGATCTACGGCAAGCGGGCCGTTTAATGTAACGGGAAATGCTGTACGCGCACTGAACCGGTCATCGAGACCCCATCCTCGCAGGAGAATGCGGGCCGCGGGATTCGTGAAAACGGTTGAAATATCGTAAGAGAATGCGGACGAGAACGAGTGCCGCACGTCAAAATCGGAATTGCCACGAAAGTAGGGGAACGCAGAATCGTGCGATCCATAGTCGATCGAATGGGCCAGAGTGTAGGCGGCGAGCGCGGTCAGACCATTCGTCAGACGCCGGTGATACTGCAACTGAAGAGAGTTGAAGTCCGACGTGTGTCCGTTCTGCAAGAAAATGACATAAGTGAAATTTGGGTTGAATATCTGGGCGTGCACCTGATTCCATTCGAGCAGCCTCGCCCCGTGGGAACCGATGTAGGAGGCGGAAAACGCTTGAGATTTTCCGAGCGCCTGCTCAAGTGCGACGTTCCACTGCAGGCTATACGGCGATTGCAAGTGAGGCGGGAATGCCAGAACCGTTGGGTAAGGGGGAGCCGGTGGCGTGACGGTTGGAAGTTGGGCCGGCGTGAGCGGGAAGCTCACTGGAAATCCACTGGTGTAGCCAAGGTTCAGGGAATTTGAGATTCCGGGCCCGAGAAAACCGAGTGTGCCGGTTTGCTGGCCGGAGTCGAAAAACAAACCACCGCCCCCGCGAACCACGAGCTCCCGGCCCGCCACGTTGCGAACCACATAGGCGGCACCGAGACGAGGGGCAAGGTTGTACCAGCTGGTGTGCCATAACGACGTCCCTTGCGGTGCAAGCGTCATGGTCCCGAGATTGTCTGCTCCCTGAGTTGTGTAGGGCGAAGGACCTTGGGTCACGCTGGGCGCCGGATTCACGTCCCAGCGCAGTCCCATGGAGAGGTTGAGCCGTGAATTCAGTTTCCATTCATCCTGAATGAACGTCGAGAAATTGGTTGACAGGGGATACACGATCGCGCTGGCAATGGGGTCGACGAACCCGGGATTGTTCGTGGTGACGTCGGTGGCGCCAAGAAAGGAGTAAAAGATTGCCGGATTCCCTTGCTGCTGGGTAGAAGACACCCGGCGATAATCAAGCCCCAGCTTCATCTGATGTCTTCCAAAAGCCAGCGTTACCGAATCCACAATATTCCATTGGTGCTGGAGGGCGGAGGAGTATCCCTCTTGCAGGTTGCCGCCTGCGTTTCCGAATGAGAGTCCGACGGCAACCGTGTAGGCGCTTGAGGCACTGATGCCGGACAGTGCGGCCAGACTTGCTGGCTGAGCGCCGCCGAAATCATCGAGGCTGTAGGACAACGTCGCGAGATTCGAGCTGTAGTTCAACCGGAAATCATTGCTTACGCGATTCGAAATCAACGTGTCTGCGCCGAAGGTATAGGTTCGCAATTTGTAGTTGAATGCACCAAGAACTGAGGGAGCTGCGCCAGTTACGGAATTGCTGGTTTGTCGCGCAACCGCACTCGACGGCGTATCGCCGACGCGGAAAAACAATCGCATTCGGCTGCCGATGTTGTGATCCAGGCGCAGGCTGTAGGCGTCAATCGAACTGGGATTTGACCAGCTGGCGATGAACTCGCCGAGACCATTGCCGAGGTCAGGCCCATTGGGAATGGGAAATGCATTCATGGCCTGCTCTAAGGGAGCCGGCGTTTGCGCGCGCAAGTTCGCGTCCGGTACGAAATTCATGTTGGCGGCCTGGGGCTGGGTAAGCCGAAGGCCCTCGTAGGAAAAGAAGAAGAACGTGTTGTCTCTGCCGTTGTACAGTTTCGGAATGACAATGGGGCCGCCCAGGGTTCCGCCAAAATCATTCTGGCGAAGTACCGCCTGGGGCAGGTCGAAGTAATCGTTGAACCAGTTCTTGGCGTCGACGTAGCTGTTCCGCAGGTAGTCAAATGCGGTCCCATGCCACTGGTTCGTGCCCGGGCGACTGACGAGCGAGAATTGTCCTCCGGGATTTCGCCCGAACTCGGCCGAGTAGGTTGAACTCTGGACGCGAAATTCTTGTAGTGCATCCACGGAGAGGAGTGCTTGCGTGGTTCCCAAGGCCGTGGCCGCCGGAAGAGAGCCCGTGTTGCCGGCCCCGCTCGGATCAGGATAGGTGCCCGTGTTCGCGCTGACACCATCGACCGTATAGTAGTTGGACTCGGCGCGCTGACCATTGACGCTGAATTCGCCGTTTGATCCCGTCGTTCCTCCCTGCTGCGGCGTGTTGGTCACAACCCCGGGAGTCAGCAGAATCAGGTCCTGAAAACTTCGCCCATTGAGCGGCATGTTAGCGATGTAGTTTTGATCGACAACGGTGCTGACCGAACCATCCGTGGTATTGAGTACAGGCGCGCCGCCTTCCACCGTGATGATTTCGTGAAACGCGCCAACGAGCACCGTGAAATTAATAGACAGCGAATCCTGGATGTTGAGAACGATGTCGGGCTTGATCAAGGTCTTGAATCCGACTTTCGAGACCTGCACCCGGTAGGGACCGGGAGGCAGGTTGGGAAGAACATAAATCCCTTCGCCATTGGTCTTGGTTGTGTACTGCACCCGTGTGACGTCGTTGACTGCGACTACCTCCGCCCCGACGACCGCCGCGCTGGATGAATCAGAGACCAGGCCGTTTATGTTCCCATCGGGGGACTGCGCGAACAGGGAGAACGCGTTCAACGCCAAACAAACGCCAAACGGAACCAAACGGGGGAAGCGCATTATGGGCTCTCCAGCGAACGGCGGATTTTTAAGTCACTCCTTCCTTAAATTCGCGGGAAGGTCTGCGGTGAGCACCACGAGACTTGAATTTATTTTAGGACGGAGTGAGCGAAGACTGTGGCCGGGTTACCGGACAGGGGATGGCTATGGATGATTGGGCTCGACCTTCAGAGAGGCAAATAGCAGAGTCTTGCTGGTTGGTTTGTGACTGCCACCTCTGGGTTCGACGGTCACAAAAACGCCATCGATCTCGGCGAGGGTTTTCGGATCATTACACTTTAGAATCCAGCGTTTCTTTGTCTCGTTATCTTGGTAGAAGACACCCAGGTTGATGGCCTGCTGAGCGTCAGGCCCGCGACGGCCCCATGCCTGAAACGTAGCCGCCCGCTTCAGCCCGGTCTGCTGATCCAGGTCATAGGCATAGAAGATAAGCGACTTTCCGCGGGTATAGAACAGGCGGCCGTAAGGTTTTTTGGTTTCCCCGGTCCCAGCGACATCGTAGATTTCCGTCATGTAAAGATCGCGGGCGCCCATAAGCTCACGAATGTCGCGATCGTGGGAGAGAAGGTCGTCTCTTTGCTTCACGGCAGCCTCTTCCTCTTCAAGCTGCCGGGTGAGGTTATTGACTCTGGCGTCCGACGTCTTGGCATGTGCCATGTCTTCTGCCGATTGCTGGGCCAATGAGTCGAGCTTCTCTTGCATGGTCTGGGAGGCGTTTTCTGCCGATTCCAGCTTCCGGGCCAGTTCCGTTTTTTGTTGGGCTAGGTCCTGTTTGCTTGAGTCCTCAGCGCGGAGATCACTCTCGAGTCGGATCTGGGCAGACTTCAATTGGTTGATTTCGGCTGTTTGTCGGGTCATCTGTCGACGCAGCTCGACGATCACCCTATCGCGTTGCACGATCTCCGCATTCGTTACTGCTCGATCGTGCCCGGCGTCGCTTAACTCTTCCTCAAGGGAGGTTTGGGCAGGCGGATTTTCCTGTTTCGTCGGCTGGGGCTGTGGCGCTTTGGCGATTCCAGCAGCTCGGCGCATCCCAACGCGATAGGCAAAAAAACTGAGCGCACAAAAAAGCAGGATGCCAGTGACGTAAAGCATCCAGACGTTTCGCCAGGTCGATGGGCTTGAGAACGGGAAGACGTGAGGCGGCAGGAATGGGGAACCTTTTTGTTCCGCACCCTTTTGTCCCGCACTCTGGTTGGGCGAGTCCTTCTCCTCGCGAGCAAGACGGTCGAATAACGCCTTTTCTGCTTTCTGTTGAGACCAGGTAGGATCAGCGGGTACGCTTTGGGGCGTCTCGGTTGCAGCAACCGCTGGCATTACATTGCTGGCGATGGATTCGTACTGCCGAAGTACTTCGCGGCAGGACGAACAACTAGGGAGATGCTCCTGAAGCCGTTTCTGCTCTTCATCGGATAGATCACCGGTGATGGAAGCGGCGCAGAGCTCTAGGAACTCGTCGTGGGGTCCGCTTTGAGACAACTCCCATGCTCCTCGGCTGAATGATCCCAGTATCATACTGCTCTCGTGCCCGGCAATTCGCCACCAAAAATCAGTTTCCGCAGCTTTTCCAGCCCACGGAACGAATGATGCCGGATGTTGCCCTTGGTCTGGCCGAGCATTTTCGCGATTTCGTCCAGCGTATAGCCCTCGATGAAATGCAGACGAAGTGTTTTCTGCTGGTCTTCGGACAAGGTTCCGAACATCCTCTGCATGTCAAGTTCGGCGAGTAAGCAGTCGACTGAACCATTCGACCGTCCACATCCTGGTTCCGGGCCTTGAACTTGCTCATCGTCCAGTTCCACGTGCGTGTAGAAGTGTCGAGAACTCAGATAACGACGCCGAGAGATCGCTCGACGATAGGTCAACTGCAAGATCCAGAATTTTGCTGTGCCTTTGGAACTATCGAAGGTTCTACAGAGTCGATCTATCAATATGAAGACGTCCTGAAGCAGATCATCTGCCTCGGCAGCGTCTTGGAGAACTCGCAAGGCAATTCCACGAACTGTGCGAGCGTATCGATGGAATAGTAATCCTAGTGCCTCGCGTTCGCCATTAGATACAAAACCCAGAAGCACTTCGTCGGATGGCACAGGCACATCGTCGACACCTTGCGATACTTCGCCCGAGAATCCTGACTGCGCCGTCGTTTGCAATCGCCCAATCGCCGAGCCAAGACCACCACCTGTGTCTACCTCGGCTGATCCGTTCTGGCTGCCGAATCCGGGGAGATACCGCGCAATCGAGGAACTCATCGGGCCCCGTCCCCCCCGCAGTAATCGCGATTGTCGGTAACTACCCGTTGGCCTACTACCGACAGTGGATCACGATAGTTTTCGGGATGCCCAAGCGTAAAAGGCAAATTCAACCGCGCGCAGGAGTCGAGCGGGCGTTTGGAGAAGTCATGAGAAAAATGCGCGAAGAGCTTGGCATCTCGCAAATGCAGTTTCACCAGAAGACAGGACTCGACCGCACGTTTATCAGCGATTTGGAACGCGGAGTTCAATGTCCAAGCCTTCGCACGATCTATCGGATTGCCGCTGGACTTGATACTCCAGCGGGGAACCTGGTCAGGCGCACCGCAGAATCCTCGTATTTCTTGTTCCCGACCGAGAAGATCTAGGAAATGCGCGTTGCTGGATCCATAGGCGGTTGCCGACGTAGGTTGTTGCCGACAATAACGCCAATAGCCTACTGCGTCAAGGTGAATATAGGCCAATAGCTTGTGTTAACACCCTGAAATCGCCTGTAGCGTCAAGAAAAGATGGATAGTCAAGCGCTCTTCGGCAGCAGGATCAGGTCCATGCGGGAGGCGTCTGATCTCTCGCGTGAGAGTGTGGCCGAAAGGGCTGGCATTAGTACCAACTACCTCGGTGAGATAGAGAGAGGTGAGAAATGGCCGACGCTGGATATCGTTGAGCGCATCGCCAACGCTCTCGAAGTTTCGCCGTCCTCCTTCTTTGAGTATGAAGCACAGGAAGTTGACCACAATATTCTGTTGAGCAAACTGCATCAACTGCTATCCGAACGAAGCACGGATCAGCTTCAACAAGCGATGCGGATACTCAAAGCTTTCTTCCAGATGTGATCCTTCTCCGAGATTTGCCCCCACTGGAGACCTTTTGACGCTGACAGGTGCCTTTGGCCATGCACACAACTCGCACAGCTTTTCGTCGCGTCTCTCCGAGAAATCGATGTGTCGTGCTGTCCGACAGACGTCTGAGTATGTCTGTCAAGTAGATTCTTAATCTCACTCGACCCGCCTCCGCGATCTGCACACATCGAATTCAAAAGGAAATTCACAGAGCGTTCGACATGGCGACGGCGGAGACCAAAGGTGAGCC
>WNGO01005565.1_pt1 | contig 24393 bp, 26 predicted proteins | sample 5400511 | NCBI WGS metagenome assembly WNGO01 (sample SAMN13153380, study PRJNA577476) | soil metagenome | isolation source: 20 cm soil or saprolite under Garry oak tree replicate 2 | place: USA:California | collected 2016-06-15 | reverse complement strand
CGCTCAATCCATCGACCACCTTCTTGAAGCGAGTCCGATCAATTCCGTAGATTGCGCGGTTCAACTCGAGCGACTCCTGCGCTGGCAGGTCCCACCACAGCGCATTCTTTTGTCCCATGAGCAGACTGAATTGCCGCTTCATTTCGTTGCGTCGCTCCCACGGGACAAACCCAAGTACACGCGCGTCGCCCGAGGTTGGATTGAGCAGTCCGGACAACATTTTCAGCACGGTGGTCTTGCCCGCTCCGTTCGGTCCGAGAAAACCGACGAATTCGCCTTCGTCGATTTGAAATGTCACCCGATCGGCGGCACGCGTTGCATCGTAGCGTCGATAGAACAGGCCTTTGATCGCCCCGCGTAACCCACTTTCCTTGCGATACGTGCGATAGACTTTCGTCAGATCGCGCGCTTCGATCGTAGCCATCGCTGCGTCTAATCAGCGGCCGATTTCAGCCGACAGATCACGCCGCGCTGGTTTTAGCGGCAGGTTTTTCCCGCAACAAGGATAGAGCTTTTTCGACCAGCGCATCCGCAGTGATGCCGTGTTTCTGGCGCAGAATCGGAACGGAACCGTGTTCGATAAATTCGTCCGGCCAACCGATGCGTACTACGGGGGTGCGAATCCCCTGCGAGGAGAGATGCTCCATTACGGCGCAGCCGAAACCATTATGCAAAACGTGGTCCTCAATCGTGCAGACCACTTCCACGCTGCGCGCGAAGAATTCGAGCGTCCCCGTATCGAGCGGTTTGATCCAGCGCGGATTGATTAGAGCGACTGAGATCCCTTTTTCTTCGAGTTTCTTCGCGGCGTCTTCGGCCAGTTCGAACATGTTGCCGAGTCCAAAAATCGCGACATCGCGTCCATGCTTGACCACTTCGGCCTTACCAATTTCGAGAAGTCTCGCTTCCGCCTTTGGTTTCGCTCCCGTCCCAGGACCTCGCGGATAACGGATCGCAATTGGGCCAGCGTTATAATTTGCCATCGTCCAAAGCATGTCGGCAAATTCGTCTTCATTCTTCGGCTGCATGTGCACCCAATTTGGGATGTGCCGCAAATACCCGATATCGAATAAGCCGTGATGGGTCGGGCCATCGTCGCCGCTCAAGCCGGCGCGATCCATACAGAGAGCAATGTTCAGTTTTTGGATCGCCATGTCGTGAATGGCCATATCGTAGGCTCGCTGGAAGAATGTCGAATAAATCGCGAGAAACGGCTTCAGTCTTTGGGTAGCCAATCCGCACGCGAACAGCGCGGCATGTTCCTCCGCGATGCCAACGTCGAAATAGCGATCGGGATGAGCGGCTTGAAAAAATCCGAGGCCGGTTCCACTTGGCATTGCCGCCGTGATCGCGACAATCTTCCGATTTGTGTCGGCGAATTTCGCGAGCGTCTTACCGATAACTTCGGAATAGGTCGGTGTCGGTGTCGGAGCGGTCTCGCCCGTCTCCAGCTTGTATTTGCCCCGTCCGTGAAATTTATCCGGCTGCTTGATCGCAGGCTCGTAGCCCCTGCCCTTTTTCGTGCGGATGTGGAGCAAAACCGGCTCATCCTGAGTTTTTAAGAATTCGAACGTGCGGATAAGAAGCGGAATGTCGTGGCCATCGATCGGGCCGTAATAGCGCAAGCCAAGCTCCTCGAAGATCACGCTTGGGACGAGTAAGCCTTTTACACTCTCCTCGACCTTGTGCGCGAACTCGACGGCTGACTTGCCCGCGATGGCTTCGACGAATCGGCGAGCCTTCTCGTGCAACCCCGCATACATCGGGTTGGTGGTGAGAGTGTTAAAATAGGAAGAGATCGCACCAACGTTTTTTGCGATCGACCACTCATTGTCGTTGAGCACTACGATGAAGCGTTTCGTTTGGGATTTAGCATTGTTGAGCGCCTCGTAGCTAATGCCACAGGTGAACGCGGCATCGCCCGCAACAACGACAACGTGTTCATTGCCGCCGCGCAGATCGCGGCCAACTGCCATTCCAAGTCCAGCCGACAAGGCCGTGCCGGCGTGCCCCGCACCGTAGCAATCGTGTTCGCTTTCGGTGCGCAACAGAAAGCCATTCAGCCCTTGATACTGCCGCATGGTCCCAATGCGATCGAGCCGGCCCGTGAACATTTTATGGACGTAGCCCTGATGGCTAACGTCGAAAACCAACCGGTCCTTTGGCGTGTCAAAAACGCGGTGGAGCGCTATTGTCAATTCAACGACTCCAAGGTTGGGACCGAGATGCCCGCCGGTTCGCGAGAGCACCTTGATCAACTCATCGCGAACTTCCTGCGCAAGTTGTGGAAGATCCTGCTCCCGAAGCGCTTTCACGTCCGCCGGTCCGCGAATACCATCGAGCAAGCGTATCGTAGCCTTAGAAGAGACTGGTTTCGTCATGTTCCTTTTCCTCAACTTCGTTAGCCGGCGCCGTCTGCGCTTCTACCGGCTCGAAATTTTCCACGGAAGCTTTCCCGGTGTAATCGCGTGTAATGATCTCAATTTTTTGTTCCGCTTTCGCCAGCCGCTCCTGGCAAACTTTTACTAGCTTCATTCCTTCTTCATAGCGAGCGAGCAAATCTTCCAGTAGCATTTTGCCGGATTCCATTTCTTCGACGATTTTCTCGAGCCGTTCCATTGCAGTCTCGAAACTCGGATCGCTGGTTGGTTTTTTCGCCTGGTTGGGCATGGCGGATTACGAATTAAGCATAGTGGGGGGCAGAAAAAAGCACGAGTTCCGCCGCCGCTTCCTGGCAAGATGGAGTTTAGCTTGCGCAAGTCAGCAGCTTTTCGTTTTGTCGCGGCATGATGCGCACGGTAGCAGCGATCGCCCGATTGGACGCCCATCAGCGCGTTGTTGTCAGCTTGGTGATTGCGTCTGGTGTCGCCGGTGTTCTTCGAGCGCATGCGTTCTGGACCGTTTCGCTGGCCACCTACGATGTTTACGCGTTCGTTTCTCTGCTCCTCATATGGCTTACCATTGCACTCACTCCACGCGAAGAAATTCGCGCTGTCGCGAAACGACAGGATGTTGGAACTAGGTTGATATTCGCGCTGGTCGTAATTGCAACCTCGGCAGCGATGATGGCGGTTGCACTCTTGCTTCGCTCGGCCAAAACCGAAAGCCGGGGACGTTTCACCATCCATCTTCTGCTCAGCGTGATTACTGTCATTTTGTCATGGTTCCTCATGCACAGCGTCTTCGGGCTTCGCTACGCTCACGAGTTTTATGGCGACAGCGAGACCAGCAGTGAAAAACACGCCGGCGGCTTGCTGTTTCCAGGACAAGATCCGCCCGACTACAGCGATTTCGCTTATTTCTCGTTCGTTATTGGTATGACCTGTCAGGTCTCGGATGTGCAAGTCACTTCCGGCGAATTGCGTAATCTGGCGCTTCTTCACGGAATTCTGTCATTCGCATTCAACACCGTAATTCTCGCCCTCACGGTCAATATCGTGGCCGGTTTGTGGTAGCGGTAGACCAAGGCCGTGTGACTGTTCGAGTCTAGCCGATTCGATCAAGTCAGGTCCGGCCTGCTTGGTAATGGCACAAGCGATGCTCGCAAACGCCCATCGTTGTGAAGGTTCGCAAGAAAATCCTGATCATTGATCGTGAACCGCGCGTCACTGGGCCGGTGCGCGAAGCGCTCGAAAGCGTGGGCCGATATTCGATCCGGGAGGAGCATGACGCCGCCTTTGCCGTGCATGCTGCGCGTTGGTTTCGACCAGACTTGATCATGGTCGACCTGACTAGGGCCGCCACTGATGGCGAACTCGTCGCCCAACAACTTCAAAAGGATGGCGAACTGCGCGATACACCGTTGCTTTGCCTGAGCAAGTTCGTTTCCGGGCCGGAATTTCTTTCCGCCGGAATTTTGTCTGGTTATAGCTTTCTCGCTTCGCCGGTGCCGATTGAACATTTGATCCGAGCAGTCGATCAGATGCTCTTTGGCCGGTAGCGCCTGTTGCCGCGTCTCGCTCCAGATTTTCCTAATCGGTTTGCTGCTTGTATGCGGCCGCGTCTTTTAAAGTTTTTAGATCCTCTGGGTTGTCGATCTTCAGGACAAAAATCCAGCCCTCCCCGTACGGATCCGTGTTGATGAGCGCTGGATTCGCTTCGAGTGCTTTGTTTGCGTCAATAACGGTACCTTTAACCGGCGCATAAATGTCGCTTGCCGCTTTCACCGATTCGACCACGGCCAGTGCTTCCTTCGCATTTACCGTACGTCCCATCTTGGGAATCTCGACAAACACGACATCGGTCAATTCGGCTTGGGCGTGATCGGTAATTCCAACCCGGATGTTCTCGCCTTCCCGCTTAATCCATTCGTGACTTTCGGTGTAAAGCAGGGCATCAGGGACGTTCATGATTTTTTATAGAGCGGTTTTTTCTCGATTGTGGCCGGAAATTTTTGCCCGCGGATCGCCACCTCCAACACGGTCCCAATTTTCCCGGCGGCGGCTGAGACATACGCCAAACCGATGCCGATGTTCAAGCTTGGCGAAAGGGTGCCGCTGGTCATCTCTCCTACACGATTGCCACCGGCAAAGACGGGATAATGAGGTCGCGGCGGTGGTCCTTTCTCTTTCATTTTTAATGCAATCAATCGTTCCTGTGGGCCTTTCGTTTTTGTCTCGTGCAATGGTGCGCGACCGATGAAATCCGGTTTTTCCAAGTCAACAAAGAGCCCGAGACCGGCTTCAAGCGGATTGCGGTCGGGGGAAAGATCAGAGCCATTGAGTGGATAACACATTTCGAGTCGGAGAGTATCGCGGGCGCCGAGGCCGCAGGGTTTCATTCCGAATTTCCCGCCAATTGCCAATGCGCCTAGCCAGAGCTCGGTTGCAATCTTTGTCGGAAAGAAGACTTCGAATCCGTCTTCTCCCGTATACCCGGTTCGCGCAACCGAGATTGTGTTGTCAGAAAGCGTGAAATTCGCGATCTGATTGCGGACCGGTGCTTCTCTATCATTTCCCAACCACGCCCGAAAAAACTCCGCCGCACGAGGTCCCTGAATGGCAATCGCTCCAAAGTGCGGGCTGCAATTCCGCAATTCCAAATCGGACGGCTTATGTTTTTGTAACCAGCCAAAGTCCTCGTCTACTCGGGCTGCATTCACCACCAAGAAGAACTCCGCGTCTCCTGTTCGGTAAACAATCAGATCGTCAATAACGCCGCCCCGGTCGTTTAGTAAGAAGGTGTATTGACCGGTGCCGAGCCCGAGTTTGGCGACATTGTTGGTCAGCATTCTGTTTAGCCAATCTCTGGCCGTGTTTCCCGAGACGATGAACTGTCCCATGTGCGAAATGTCGAACATTCCGATGGCACTCCGGACGGTTCGGTGTTCATCGACGATCCCAGAGTATTGCAGCGGCATCAGCCAGCCACCGAATAGCACCATTTTGGCGCCCAGCTTCACATGCTCGTCTTTCAGTGGAGTGGTTTTGAGAACCTCGGCGAGCACCGGGCAAACTAGACGTCGGCTTTGCCCACGCAACCGCCGTCAGAATTTCACCCGATCAATTTGAATAGAGGCGACGTGTTCGCTAGCGTCCCGCCCACAATGACATGGCCCGATAAACTCGAACGCCGCCTCGGCTTTCTCGCGGTCCCCGGATTGCTTCGCTACGTCGCTTTCTTCAACGCCCTCACTTTTTTGCTCGAAAAATTAAGCCCGGGCTTCCTGCGGATTCTCGATCTGGATCCGGCGGCCGTCCTCCACGGCCAGGTCTGGCGGTTGGTCACTTACAGTTTTTCTTGATTGGGATGCTTGGGACAACCGTTGCCGCCTTTTTCTTCGGCACAGCCTTTTCCAACTTTATGCTGACAGCGTCGCTCTTCTTCGCCTTTGCCCGCTTCTATCCCGATCTCGTTATCTATTTCGCCTACATTCTTCCTCTGAAGGTAAAATGGATTGCATGGTTTTCTGCTGCCCTGTTGCTCCTGCAAATCATCACCGGCTCGATGCAGTTCCGCGCCGCCGCTATCGCGGCCATGGCTAACTACCTCCTTTTTTTTGGACCGGAGATTGTTAGCGAAGCGCGCAATCGCCAGCAAGTGACAGCGCGCCGGAACCGTTTTCAAATCCAATCCCGCGATCCCGATGTCCAGGCCTTACATCACTGCGCCATTTGCGGCGCGACCGAGTTGAGCGATCCGAACCTGGAGTTTCGCGTTGCCAGTAACGGCGAAGAATATTGCCTGCCGCATCTGGCCCAGGCCAAGGTCACGCCTGCTTGACCGCCCTTGCGCGCAGCGCACACTAGCGCGATGGCCGATAAGAATCCGCGGCTTATTCCAGAACAGGGCTGGCATTGCCTCCATCTTTTTTATCGAATCGATTTCACGCAGTGGCAGCTCCTCAGCGGGGATGAGCAACGCAAGGCCAAAACCGCGCTCACCGAAATCGCGCAGGAAATTCGCGCGACTGAAAACACGCAATTGCTCACGCTCAGCGTCGTTACGCCCAAGGCGGATATCGCTTTCATGTTAATCACGCCCGATCTGCACACGGCCAATTTATTTGAGAAACGCCTGACGCTTTCCCTTGGACCTGGAATTCTGGAGCCGGTTTACAGTTACCTTTCACTGACGGAGGAGAGCGAATACGTAACAACCGCCGACCAGCACGCCGAGACGCTCGAGCGGGAGCAGCAGCTCAAGCCCGGAACGCCGGAGTTCGGCTCCGCCATGGACACTTTTGCCGAGCGGATGAAGCACTACACTCGAGAACGGGTTTACCCGACGCTGCCCGACTGGCCGGTGGTTTGTTTTTATTGCATGACCAAACGGCGCGGTGAACAGCGGAATTGGTACGCATTGCCGTTTGAAGACCGCCGAAAATTGATGGCTGGTCATGCCAGAGTCGGCCGCGAGTTCGCTGGTAAAGTGAAACAATTGATCACCGGGTCGACTGGCCTGGATGACGCGGAGTGGGGCGTCACGCTGTTCGCGCGTGACACCTTCCAGATTAAAGCCATCGTTTATCAGATGCGTTTCGATCGAGTGAGCGCGGAGTTTGCCGATTTCGGGGAGTTTTTTATCGGCCTTCAACTGCCGCTCGACGAATTATTCCGCCGACTGCAACTTTAATAACAGCGACATTTCCCGAACGCCGAAACTTCAAATGATCGGCGGCCGAGCGTCGCAGAGGATGGGTGACAGAGCGGTCTATTGTGCACGCCTGGAGAGCGTGTGTGCCGAAAGGCACCCGGGGTTCGAATCCCCGCCCATCCGCCGGCGGAGCAGCTATTGTAAGTCCCGTCGCAGAAGCGTCTGCTGATCCTGGCGCACTTTTAAAATACTGCCACCGGGCACGACACCACGAACATTCGCGCACGGATAAATGATGCAATCGCGGCCGATGACTGCGCCCGGATTGATTACGGCATTGCAGCCGATCTCGGCCCGGTCACCAATAACTGCGCCGAACTTGGTCAAGCCCGTGGGAATGGCGCCGTTCGGATCCGCCACCGCAATTTCGCGATGATCTAGTTTCACGTTCGACAAAATCACCCCGGCGCCGAGATGCGCGCGATAGCCAACGATGGAATCTCCGACATAGTTAAAATGCGGAATCTGCGCTTCATCAAAGATGATGGAGTTTTTGAACTCACACGAATTCCCCATCACGACCCCATCGCCAACAATAACGTTTTCGCGAACATATTTAAGCGAAACTGGAGATAACTCGCGATCTGTTTCAGCGCGTCCCAGACAAAGCGTTGATTCTCGAACAGCTTGGAATGTGCCGTGTGTTCGAGGGTGACAAACTCAGCGGGCGCGAAAATTTCTTCAGGGCTGAATGCCGGCACGACGTGTAATTTTCTGTCCGTCTTTCGTGTCCCGCACATCCCAACCGCGGGCGCTTAGTTCATCACGTAATTGATCACTTGCGCGCCAATTTTTTGCAAGCCTCGCCTCTGTTCGCCGGTTGGCCAGGAGTTCGATTTCTCTGGGCAACGCCACTGCTGTTACTTCGTCCAAGGCCAGCACTTGGTTTACTTTCTCCCACCAATCGAGCCAGGTGCGAGCAGAGTCCGCTCCCAGCTTATTGGCATCGAGCGCGCGATTCGTCTGTCGAATTTCTTCGAACAAATAGCCGAGTGCGGCCGAGATGTTGAGGTCATCATCCAACGCCTGCGAAAAATCGTCGCGCGGCTGAATGATATCGTTGGATTGCCGTTGCGACCCGATCACTTCAGCTAAACGTTGTCGCCACTCATCGATTCGAGCCAAGGCTTGACGCGATTCTTCCATTCCGGTCCAGGTGAAATTCAGCGGCACGCGATAGTGCACGCGCAGCAATGCGTAACGCAATTCACGACCCGAGTACCCTTTGCCAATCACGTCCGGCAGCGTGTAGAAGTTACCGAGCGACTTTGACATTTTCTGATTGTCGACCAGCAGATGTGCACAATGCAGCCAGTAACGCACAAATTTTTTTCCGGTGCAGCCTTCGCTCTGCGCAATTTCCGCTTCATGGTGCGGAAAAATGTTGTCGACTCCGCCGCAGTGAATATCGATCTCGTCGCCCAGTAGTGCTGTCGCCATGGCGCTGCATTCGATGTGCCAGCCAGGACGGCCACGCCCCCAGCGCGAATCCCAGCCCACATCCCCATCCGCTTCATCCCATGCCTTCCAGAGAGCGAAGTCGCCAATATTTTCCTTATCGTATTCGTCCGCTCGGACCCGGCCGCTCGGTCGCAATTCGTCCAGATTCAGGTGCGCCAGCTTTCCGTAATTCGGAAATTTGTTAATGCGGAAATAGACGGACTTGTCTTCGGCCTGATAGGCCAAGTCGCGCCCCATCAATTGTCGAATCATTTCGATCATGCGCGCGATATAGCGCGGTTCAGTCGCAGCCGGGAATTCGTTGGCGCGTTTGAGCCGTAAGGTGTCGAGATCCTCAAAGAAGGCTTTTTTGAATGGCTTGGTGTATTCCTCAAGTGAGATGTTGGCTTCGCGCGCACCGCGAATTGTCTTGTCGTCGACATCGGTGAGATTCATCACCCGGTGGACACGATAGCCCCGCGACCCCAGGTGCCGCTGCAGCAAATCTTCGAAAATGTAAGCGCGAAAGTTGCCGATGTGAGCCCGGCTGTAAACAGTCGGTCCGCAAGTGTAGATGGAAACATTCGGCGGATTGAGCGGAACGAATTCGCGCACCTCCCGCGTATAGGTGTCAAACAATCGTGTCGGCATACGAGACTGGCCAAAAATGGCGGGCCGATTTAGTTAAGCGCCAGTTCTTGTCCGCGCGCAACGGCCACCGACGATTCAAAAGAGAAACAGGCCATTCGAAGCTAGAGATCGTCCGCCAGCGCGATGGCCATTGCCGCCATTCCTTCGCCGCGCCCGATCGTGCCCAGGCCCTCGTTGGTCGTCGCCTTAATGTTAATGCTGACAGGATCGCAGGCGAGCGCTCCGGCGATCTTTTTTCTCATCGCCATGATGTAGGGCTGAATCTTTGGTGCTTCCGTGATCAAAGTCGCGTCAATATTGACCATGCGCGCATTATTCTCTGCCAGTATAACGCGGACGCGCTTGAGAATTTCCAAGCTGCTGATGCCCTGAATGGAAGGATCTGTATTCGGAAAATGATGGCCAATGTCGCCTTGGCCAATCGAACCGAGAAGGGCGTCAGCGATAGCATGGGAAAGCACGTCCGCATCGGAATGTCCGTCGAGTCCGCGATCATGCGGAACTTCGACGCCGCCGAGAATAAGCTTGCGTCCTTCAATCAACCGATGCGTGTCGTATCCAATCCCGCAGCGAATCATGCGATCAAAGTTTTAAGTCAATGACACCGTTGGAGGCAATCACGCTGTAACGATCTTTCATGTCGGTACGCGGCGTCATCTCGACCGAGCCGCCGGCAGTTTCAACCAGAATCCACCCGGCGGCGACGTCCCACAAACTGATTCCTTGCTCAATATAGGCGTCCATCCGGCCGCAAGCGACGTAGGCCATATCGAGAGCGGCGCTGCCGAGGAGCCGGCACTTGCGCGCGCGATGGACCATTGTTTGTAAGAGTGGCACTCCCGCTTCGATGGTAATGCCGGTCTTGGACAACCCGACCGAAACTAGTGCCTCGGCCAAGTCCACTCGTTCGCTGACCCGGAATTCGCGGCCGTTCAATGTCGGCGCTTCTCCTTTTTGCCCGGTCCAAAGCTCATCGCGGATCGGATCGTAAATCACGCCCACGATAATTTCGGCCTCGTGACGCAACGCGACTGAGACGCAGAAATGCGGAATCCCATAAAAGTAATTCACGGTACCGTCCAGCGGATCGACCACCCATTGGAACTCACTCGCCTGATCCCCGACGGTTCCCTCCTCTCCGTAGAGAGCGTGTTGTGGAAATTCTTCTAAGAGCAGGCGCGCGATCAAGTCCTGAGCCCGGACATCGATCTCGAGTTTGATGTCGTGCTTCATTGTCGTGCTCACCCGTAACGGCTTCTCGAAATTGTGCCGCAACATCTCGCCCGCGGCGCGCGCGGCCGCGACGGCGGCGTCGAGATAATGCCTCATGCGAAACACTCGCGGTTGGCCTGTTGTTGTCGCCAAAACTTTCGCGAGAACATAGCCAAAGAAAAACCGGGAGGAGAAATCGATCCTCCTCCCGGGTTGAATTTGGATTGTGGCAGCGAGTCAATCGCTGCCGTGAAGCGCACTAGGAGCTTAGTGCTTCTTTTTCTTAGCTGCCTTTTTCTTAGCGGCCTTTTTTCTCTTTGCTGGCATCGACTATCCCCCCTTTCAATCCGCAATCGCGGTGGGTCTGTGAAGGATTTGGAATGACTTCACTTACACGAGTCATTCATCCACGCGTTTTTTTTGTCAAAACCTTTTTGATGTTTCCAAAATAATTTTCACGAGCGCGCGCGCGATCTTTTCTTTTGGCGCGCGCGAAATCTTTTTCATTTCGCCGTCGCCCAGAAAAATTGTGACGGCATTTTCGTCGCTTTCCATTCCGCTGGCTGAATCGCTGACATCATTTGCCACAATCATGTTGCAATTTTTGTGCCGAAGCTTTTCCCGGGCATGTTTTTCTACGTCATTCGTCTCGGCGGCAAAGCCGACGACGAAGTAATCACGCGTTTTAGACAGAGATTTTAAGATGTCGCGTGTCGGAACGAGCTCGAGCGAAAGCGCCTCGTCACCCTTCTTGATTTTCAACAGCCGCGCACATGACCAGCACGTCGGTTTTCGCGAGCGCGCCGTGGACCGCCTCGTACATTTCATCGCTTGTCGTTACTTGAATGACTCTTGCTGCCGGAGGCGGCGAAAGAGCGACCGGACCAGAAATGAGAATGACTTCGTGACCTTCCTCAATGGCCGCGCTCGCAATCGCATAGCCCATTTTTCCGGACGAGCGGTTGCTGAGAAACCGAATGGGGTCGATCGGCTCGTGCGTCGGGCCAGCCGTCACGACAAACTTCACGCGATCAATCGATCGTGCCGCCGCACCAGAAATTCGGCTCGAAACGCGATGTCCTCGACCTTCCACAGGCGACCGACGCCTTCGTAACCGCACGCCAGCATTCCCGCTTCCGGCCCAATAAACTCAACACCGCGGGATTTCATTTTCTCGACGTTTTCCTGTGTCGCGGGGTGCTCCCACATTTTTCCATTCATTGCGGGCGCGATCAAAATCGGCGCGCGGGTGGCGAGCGCGATCGCGGTCAGAGGATGATGAGCCAGACCATGGGCAAGCTCCGCGATGACGTGTGCCGTCGCCGGAGCGACCAAGAACAGGTCGGCCTCGTCGGCCAACTCAATATGACCCGGCCGCCAGTTTTCTTTCTCGTTGTAGAAACTGGTCGTCACCGGATTCTTCGAGAGCGTTTGCAAGGTCAACGGCGCAATGAATTCGACTGCATCCTCCGTCATCACGACAAAGACATTGTGACTTTGTTTCACCAAAAGGCTGACCAGCTCGGCCGATTTGTATGCTGCGATCGAACCGGTCACACCGAGGACGATCGTCTTCTGGTCTTTTGCTTTTTGATTCCTCGCCATTTTGCTAATTACCGTAGAAATATCGCTCGTGTGATAACTCTGTCATCCCGAGCTGTGCCGACGGCGTAGGATCTCGCAAAGTCGACTGCTGAGAATTCGCTCCGCCCCCATGATCTGCCGGAATTTCTGCAAATCTTCCTCCATCGATTTGCTAATAATAGTGTAGCGATAGTCGCGCCAGAGCTGCATTTCACGCGCGGCGTTTTGCAAACGCAATTCGATCTGCTCGGCCATTTCGGTCCGCCGTTTGGTTAAACGCCGCCGCAATTCGTCGAGATCAGGTGGCATGATGAAAACATCGGCCAGGCAGCGCCGGACAAAGTCATCACCGCAATTTCGGATCGCCGCTGCCCCTTGGGTATCGATATCGATAAGCACATCCACGCCGTTTTTCAGATTTTCGATCAGCGGTTCACGCAAAGTTCCATAATAATGCTCATGCACTTTGGCGTACTCCAGAAACTCACCCACTTTGACCCGAGCTAAAAATTCGTCGACTGGAAGGAAAATGTAATCTTCTCCTTCGATTTCCCCGGCGCGCGGCGGCCGGGTTGTACACGAAACCGAGTAAACGAAATCAGGTGTTTGCCGGAGAGCGTCGCAGAGCGTGGTCTTTCCCGCTCCGGAGGGGGCGGAAACAACAAAAAGAATGCCGTAGCGGGTGAATCGGTTACTCAAGGTTTTGCACTTGTTCCCGAATTTTCTCCAACTCCGTTTTGCACGCTACCACGCGCTGGGCGATGACGGCATCGTTCGCTTTCGCGCCAAGTGTGTTCAATTCGCGAAAAATCTCTTGGATAATAAATTCGAGGGCGCGCCCCACCGGTTCGTGCTTGCGCAAATGATGGGCAAATTGCGCGACGTGGCTTTCGAGCCGGGTCAGCTCCTCGGAAATATCGGAGCGATCGGCAAAAAGAAAAATTTCCTTGGCCACGCGGTCGTCCGTCCCATCCGCGGCCAAGCCGGCCTTCTCGATTCGTTCCAGGAGCGCGGCGCGAATTTTCTTGACGACTTCAGGATGGAGCCCGCGAATTTCTTTGAGCAGCTGGCGAATTGATTTCAACCGCCGAATCAGGTCCTGGGCTAGATGCTTGCCTTCACGCTCCCGCATTTTGATCAAATCGTCGAGCGCCCGTTCGAGAGCTTGCTGCACGGCCGGCCAGGCCTTGTCGGCATCAATTGCTTCTTCTGGGGGACGCATCACCCCCGGCGCCTGCAAGACGGTGTCGATGGTAATTTCACCGGGGGCGCCGAGCTCTTTTTGCAGCGCGCGCATGGCGTTGTGATAGGAGCGCGCCAGGGATACATCGAGTGCGAGCCGCCGCGTTCCGTTACTGCCCTGATGCAAAGCCACCAGAACGTTGGTTCGCCCCCGCGAAATCCGGGCATTGATTGCCTGGCGGATTCGCGCTTCGAGCTCGGCCAGATCTCGTGGCAAGTTAATCACGATCTCGCTTTGCTTGCGATTCACCGTGCTGAGTTCGACGCTCAATTTCGCCCCTTCGCACTCCGCTTCGCCGCGGCCATATCCGGTCATGCTTCTCATGGTGATGCTTTGGAGGCGGCGAAATGCTTCGCTGCCGTGGCAACGTCTTTGTCACCGCGCCCGGAACAGTTCATGATCATGATCGCGTTCGGCTCGAAGCGCGGCGCAACTTTTGCCACGTAAGCGACCGCGTGCGCCGTTTCCAAAGCCGGAATAATTCCCTCTGTCTCCGACAGCAATTTGAAACCGGCGAGCGCTTCTTCGTCGGTGGCGTAATCGTACTGAACACGGCCAAGATCGCGCAAATAGCTGTGCTCTGGACCAACCCCGGCATAATCGAGTCCGGCCGAAACCGAATGGGTCAGCTCGATTTGGCCGTCGGCATTTGTCAGAACGAATGTTTTTGTGCCTTGCAGCACGCCGAGCCTACCCCCTTGGAAACGTGCGGCGTGTTTGCCTGATCGAATCCCTTCCCCGCCCGCTTCAACTCCGACCAGGCGCACGCTTTCATCATTCAGAAAGGGATGAAACAAACCGATGGCATTGCTGCCGCCTCCGACGCACGCCACGAGCAAGTTGGGCAGGCGTTCTTCGCGTTCCAAAATTTGCCGGCGCGTTTCAACCCCGATCACCCGCTGAAAGTCGCGTACCATCATTGGATATGGATGAGAACCAAGCGCGCTTCCTAATATATAATGAGTGGTGCGCGTATTCGTAACCCAATCACGCATTGCTTCATTGATCGCTTCCTTCAATGTGGCTTGACCGGCCGTGACCGGAACGACTTTCGCACCTAGAAATTTCATTCGCTCGACGTTCAGGGCCTGGCGCTCCATGTCGACCGCGCCCATATAGATGACGCATTCGCATCCGAATCGGGCCGAGACCGTTGCTGTGGCAACACCGTGCTGGCCCGCGCCCGTTTCGGCGATGATTCGTCTCTTACCCATCCGCTGGGCGAGCAAAATCTGACCAAGCGTGTTGTTAATTTTATGCGCGCCGGTGTGAAGCAAATCCTCCCGTTTGAGATAGATTTTCGCGCCGCCGAGTTTCTGCGTCAGGCGTTCGGCAAAATAGAGCGGTGTAGGGCGACCGGCAAAATCGCGCAGCAATTGCGTGAGTTCGTCCTGAAAAGAGGAATCATTTTTGGCGCGTTCGTATTCCCGAACGAGTTCGTGCAACCCCGACACCAGCGTTTCCGGAACGAACATCCCACCGTAAACGCCGAAATGACCGCGTCCGTCCGGCAGCCTTTCAATCATGTAACCGAAAATAGGGCGCGAGAAAATCCGAGGCAAAGTTTTTATGGGAATGCCGCCAGGACGCAGTGAATCGCGCGTCGATGGGGAGAGGGGATAGCGATTTTCTCGATCTCGCGAATGGGAAACCAATGTTCAATGGAATTCGCGCGACGCGCTGCCCGGCGAAAAATCTGGAGCGTGATTTTGTAATGGGTGAACGCGAAATGCGAAACATGGATTGGTAGACCCGAAAGCGGGAGAGTGCACGGAAGCATCCACATGCCGCGCCAGCGGGCGCGACATTTCTGGAGTAGGAGATGATCGCCTCTGGTAATAACGGCATGTGATTCGGTGAGCGCGGTTGTTCGGATGCGTCTGGCCTTGTTCGGCAGCGATTGGGGATTGCGCGCGCGGCAGAATTTTTTCACGGGACAGATTCGGCAGCGTGGATTGCGCGCGGTGCAAACGAGCGCCCCAAGATCCATCATTGCCGATTGGAATTTTCGCGGTGCGCGCGCCGGCGCGATTTGCGCTGCGGTTTCCCATAGCGCCCTCCGGCCGGCCGCGAAATCAATCGGGTGACGCAGATTAAATAGACGCGCGAGCACGCGAGCAGTGTTGGCCTCAACGATTGGTCGGGAGTGATTGAAAGCAAAAACCGCGACGGCGTTCGCCGTATAGCGGCCGACGCCCGGCAGTGATTGCAGTTGCTCTGAATCATCCGGCAGTTCGCCACCAAACTCTCGAACGACCAACTTTGCCGCCTGGTGAAGGTTACGCGCGCGTGCGTAATAGCCGAGACCTTCCCAGGCATGAAGGACCTGTAACTCAGGTGCCCGAGCCAAGGATGTCACAGTCGGAAACCGGTTGAGCCACCTATTATAATAAGGCAGGACGGCAGAAACTTGGGTTTGCTGGAGCATCAGTTCGGAAACTAGAACCGCGTAGGGGTCGCGAGTACGACGCCACGGAAGATCGCGGCCATGCTTCTCGAACCAACGGCTGAGCGCGCGTCGAAAGTTGCCCGCGCCTATCGACAGAGCAGGCGAAGATTGTTTCCCAGCACGCCTCATCTATTAAATACGAGCGTGAACACTTTTACCGCACTCCTCAATGCCGAACAGTCGGAGAGACTGCGCGGACTGCTGCGGGAGCGCGGGTTCACGTTCGCGGAGAAGCCCTACACGCTTTTCTTTGCCCAGAAAGAAAAACTGAGCGTCGCCGTTTACGAGAAAGGACCAAAAGTATTGGTGCAAGGGCGAGGCGCGGAAGATTTTGTGAAGTTTGAACTAGAACCGACCATTTTCGGCGAAGCACGGCTGGGCTACGAAGAAGTGCATTCGCCGGAGATGTTCGAGCCCCATTTCGGCGTGGACGAGAGCGGAAAGGGAGATTTTTTTGGGCCGCTTGTGATCGCGGGGATTTATGTCGAGCGCCTTAGTGCACGCAAGTCGAAAGAAAGTCGGCAGATCGACCGAGATGGCGTCGATGTGGTCGCCATCGGTCCGCGCCGTTACAACGAACTTTATAAGAAATTCGGCAATCTCAATACCTTACTGGGCTGGGGTCACGCTAGAGTTATTGAGAATTTGCTCGTGCGTAGACCGGATTGTCCGCGCTCACTCTCGGACAAATTTGCCGACGCCAGAGTGATTGAAAACGCCCTGATGAGTCACGGGAAACGCATCAAAATTGACCAGCGCACGCGGGCCGAGACCGACATCGCAGTGGCGGCGGCTTCCATCGTTGCGCGGGAAATATTTATCAATTGGCTGGATCGCAAGAGCAAAGAGTTGGGCGTGCGTCTTGGCCGGGGGGTTTCAGAAGCGATCAAAACCACGGCAGCAACGATCGTGGATAAACATGGTTCGGCAATACTTTCGGAAATCGCAAAAACGCATTTCCGAACCGCGCACGAAACGGCGCCAGGCGCGTTTCCCGCACCGCCGCCGAAGCGCGCCTGGCGGCCTTAATAGGCGATTTTCTGTTACTTGCCGGGGCAAGAATCCTGCTCTTTTGCTGCGGGGGTTGTTTACACAGTGGAAAATCGTCTCTTGATTCTGAATCACGATCCCGTGTTCGAGGACCGGCTGTTGTCGTTTTTCGATGCGGAAGAAGGTTTAGAAATTCGGGTGGTGCGCAGCGTTTCCGAGGCGGTGCTGGTCTTGATCGCGGAGAATTTCGACGGCTTCATTGTTGAAGGCCCTCCGGCGGCGGCGATTGAAGCCGCAACCATGGGACGGCAACACTTCCCCTCGCTCAAGATTTTGTGTGTGCCGTGGCAGCAGCCAGGGGGAGACTTGTTCGAGGACGCCGATCGGCAGCAGATCCTCGTAGCCGATGGGACCGGGTCGGCCAAGCGATTGCGTCGCGAGGTAATGCAATTTGTCCGGTCTTTGGAAAACCGTCGCAGCGTGCCGGAGGAAGGAATCGATCCATGCCATTCACTTATCGGCAATCTGAATCAATTTTCCGCCGCCGAGATTTTGCAAATGGCTTGCCTCAGCCAGCACTCCGGGCGGTTCACCTTCAAGTCAAGCCGTGGCAAAAGTGAGATTTACCTTCATCACGGCTCGGTTCGACACGCCGTCTATGGGAGCCTGGAAGGGGAAGCCGCCGTCGCAGAAATCTTCCGATGGCGCCAAGGCCGCTTCTATTTTGAGGAGGGTTTGATCAGTCAGGCCCATACGGTCGATCGCCCTTGGGCCCACCTATTAATCGATAATCTACAAAAACTCGACGAAACCCTCGACGTCGCCGCGGTCAGCCCTCATCAATGAGAGACAAGCGGCTTGAAAATAAGCTCCGCCTAATCTCGCTCCAGCTCGATAGCTGGAAAAAGCTGCATGACCTGATCACTTACGGTCTGGACAAGACGAAGCCAATTATCTCGGTCGACCAAGAGCGACAGTTTACCGAAGTGCGTGGACATTTACTGCAGGAAATCGAGCACGTGTTCCGCGAACTCGATTTGCTGCGCGACCTCGGGGGCCGCGCCATGAATGTGCTTAATCGCGGGTCGTCGATGCGGGCGGTGCGTGAACTTTCCAACGATGAGGCGCGGCGAATCGAAGCGGAATGGAACGCCGTCTTTACCAAGCTGGGAGTCGTTCAAGGGCAACTAAAGTCGGACCGAAGGATTTTGGCTGGCCAGAACATTCTCGAATATTACTTACGGATAATCCTCCGTCGGCCGGTGGGGACGTAAGGTTTTCCCGCGGAATATTCTACGCCTCTGGCGGAATTTGCGGGCAGGACGTAAAAAAAAGTTCGCGGTCACGATTTTTCCCACGCAAACTGCGCCGTGGACGCGATTTTGATTGTGGTGGTATGGCGAAGTTAACCAAGCGCGACATCGTGGTGGCAATTAGCAACCAGACCGGCATGGTACAACACCAAGTCTTCGATGTTGTTCAGCGCACGCTGGACCATATCACCGATAGTCTCGCTAATAACGTGGCGGTGGAACTGCGGAACTTCGGCGTTTTTCAACCGCGACTCACCAAACCACGTGTGGGGCGAAACCCAAATGAGCCGGGAAGCAGTTTCGTTATTCCTTCGCGGGCCACGGTGAAATTTAAGCCCGGGAAAATCATGCGGCAGCGCGTGGAAAAACTCTCCCGCGAGTTGAAAGATGCTTCCGAGCGCAAAGCTGCAGCGTCGACATCGCCGCCAGCAGGCGAATAGGCTTCCGTTGTTAATCGCTGGTAGTTGCGCGACTGAGTAACTGCTGAATCACTTCCTCTAGTCGATCGAAGTTGATCGGCTTAGTGAGGTGCTCGGCGAATCCGGCGTCCCGGGCACGGTTGACGTCGTTCTCCATTCCGAATCCGCTCAGGGCAATTCCAGGCAGACCTTGACTGCGCAATTCCTGCATCAGTTCGTAGCCGCTGCGATCGGGCAGGCCGATGTCGCTGATGAGCAAATCAAAATCTTGGCTACGCGCTTTCTCCGCCGCCTGTTCAGCGCTGTGAGCGACGGCCACATGGTAGCCGCGTCGCTCCAGGATCATTTTCATTCCGGTGCAAGTGTCCTGATGATCGTCAACCACCAGAAGACGCGGCGTGTGCGGTACGCGCTGCGCGGCCACCGGTCTACGACCGTTCGGGGGCCGTTCGTGATCATGTTCGGCTGGTTTGGCAATGGTCGCAAGCCGAACCGTGAACGTCGCGCCTTTATCCCGGCCTGCGCTCGAAGCAACGATTGTTCCTCCATGCGCCAGCACCATCGCTTTGGAAATGGCGAGGCCAAGTCCCAACCCGCCGAACCTGCGAGTAATTGAGCTCTGTCCTTGTTCGAAGGCGTTGAAGATTTTGCCAACCTTGTCGGGCTCAATCCCAATCCCGCTGTCGCTGATGCGAATCTCGATCTGCCCAGGCTGCGGATTTCCTGTTGCGACAGAAATTTGGCCATTTGCCGGCGTAAACTTCACGCCGTTTTTGATTAGATTCCAAAAAATTTGCTGCAAACGCGCCGAGTCGCCCTGCGCAAAATCTTCCTGCGCCGCCAAGTTTAGATCGACGCGCAGCGACTTTTGCGAAATCCCATCCCGGCAAATTTCGAGTGCGCGCTGCAATACATCGTGAATGCTGATTGGCTCGAGGCTAAGCTTGAGTTTTCCTTTGGCAATGCGTGTAACGTCGAGCAAATCGTCAATCAATCTCGCTTCCAATTCCACGTTGCGTCGGATCACGTCTAGCGCCCGCCGGACCTCCGGCGACTCCGCCACTTGGGCTTCCAGTTCCGCCACCATCGCGATCACCGGCGACAGAGGATTGCGCAGCTCATGCGAGAGCAATGCGAGAAATTGATCTTTTGCCGCATTCGCCCCCAATAACTCATTACGTAAGGTCATGTCGCGGGTCTTCTCCTCTATCAGGTAGAGAGCGCCCTGAATGTTTTGTTGCGAATTGAGCAAGCGCAGCAGATTCACGTTCAAGAAGCGGGTCGCGCCGCTGCGATCTTGAAACGGCTGTTCGATAAGCTGGAACGGTTGGCCCGTGGCGAGCACCTTTTCAACGGCTTCAGGTGGAGCAATCTTAATCTGATCATAGGTGGCAACGCCGATGTCAGTGCCGCTTGGCAGTCCTCCGACTTGGCCAGCCATTTGCGAGAAGGCGTCGTTGACGTGCAGAAACCGCCGAGTCTCTGGGTCGACAAGGGCGATACCGATCGGCATGTTAGCCAGGATCTTCTCGTTGAAGGTGACTTCCTGTTCGATTCGCCGGGCCGCTTCCGATTGCCGCCGATAGAACCGGCCTGCTAACCAAGCTGCGATTGCAGTTCCAGCGATCAGCCAGCCTGCCGGCACGGTGATCTTGCGCAGAAGATCATGCACCGGCTCGTAAGCGATCGGCTCCGGCTGAGATACTATGGCCAGCCAGTTGGCTGTTTCGAGCGGATCGAATGAGTAAATAGTGCCGTTACGGGTGACGTGCCCATTCTGTTCTTTCCGAATTTCGGAAATCAACCTGGTCTGACTGCCAGTACTAGGCTCGGTGTTCGGTTTGAAATCGGGAGTGAAAAGCGGGAAACCGCGCTGGTCAATGATCTGACAGATGGCACGATCAGCGAAAGTAATCGCGGAGAGCCGGCGTCCCATCCGCTCCACCAGAATCGAAGCGCCAATATAGCCCAGCGTCTTACCATCCCGCGTCCGGACGGCACCGACAACGTCCGTGACCATGCGACCGTCGACTGGTCGCTGGTAGACGGGCGAAACAAATGCGGCTGTTGTTGCATCGGTCCCAGCTTTCCAGATGTCGGGGTGGAAATGTTGTCCGACCAGGTTCGGCGCCGCGGGGAGCGTGCCGAGAAGTCTGCCGTCGGCGGCCGCCATGAACATTCCATCGATGCGGGGGTAAGAGAAGAGTTTCTGTGCAATCCATTGCTGTGCCGCCACATCGGGATTCGCTCCGGTGAAGATCCGCTCCATATCGGGCAGCGTCTGGTAATAGCCAATGACGCTGGCCGTCCGGGCAAGGTCATCATCCACTAAGTGGCCGATTAGCTGTACAAACGTTTGGCGGTCCCGTAGGATCTTCGACTCGAGGGTTTTTTGCAGCGTGGTGTAGGAGATGAGCAGCATCAAAATCGATGGCACCCAACCGGCGAGCAGGACCGTGATAACGATGTCAAAGCGCTCCAGCCCCCTGCGCCTTTTGCTACTATCAACTGCTCGACTTGGCATCGCTCGTTCCCGTTTAGCTTACCACATTTCCTCGCTTCTCCGACCAGCCAAGCGCATGCCGCCGCAGCGATTAGTTCGGCTAAGGCCGACTACTCGTCTCTTCACAAACCGGTTGTCGAACGAAGGACTGCGACAAACCGCGCCCGTTTCGGCGCGCGATAACGGGGTGAGCGCTCCGAGCTTACGACAATTTCGTCGAGGGCAACGAGTGATTTTTTGATTTGACGGCACATCGAGAAGCGGCATCATGTCGCCCTTGCAGTGGCAATCGGCAACGCAGTGTTGATCCCTAACTCGAGGAGGCATGGGCCAAACCATCTGGACAATCTGTTATCTCAGCGTGCTAGTGGGTCTTTCCGCCTACGGCGTGCACCGCTATTTCATCATTTATCTTTTTCTTAAGAACCGAAAACGCGCACCAGTTCCGGCGGGCCGATTTAAAGAGTTGCCAGCTGTTACGGTACAATTGCCCATCTTTAATGAGGTTTATGTGGCCGAGCGCCTGTTGCGATCGGTCAGTGAACTTGATTATCCACGCGAGAATTTGCAAATCCAAGTATTGGATGATTCGACCGACGAAACGCGCGAAATTACCGCAGCCTGTGCAGCGAACCTTCGCCAGCGCGGTTTTGATGTCGAATTGATCCATCGGGTCGATCGCATCGGTTTCAAGGCAGGAGCGCTCGAACACGGACTCGCTACCGCACGCGGAGAGTTTATTTGCATTCTCGATGCCGACTTCGTGCCGCCTCCGCATTTGCTTCGGCGTACAATCGATTTCTTTACCGATCCCAAAATCGGAATGATCCAAACGCGCTGGGGCCATCTCAATCGGGGCTACTCCTTGTTGACCCGGGTCCAAGCGATGTTCCTGGATGGTCATCTCCTGCTCGAACAGACTGCGCGCAGCCGCAGTGGGCGTTTCTTTAATTTTAACGGTACCGCCGGCCTCTGGCGCAAATCGTGTATCGAACAATCCGGAGGATGGCAGCACGATACTCTGACCGAGGACCTCGATCTGAGCTATCGCGCTCAACTTGCCGGCTGGAGATTTATCTTCTTGCCCGATGTTGTGACTCCAGCGGAATTGCCAGTCGACATGAACGGTTTCAAATCCCAGCAGCATCGCTGGACCAAAGGTTCGATCCAGACCTGCAAAAAACTGCTGCCCAAAATTTGGCGGAGTGAATTGCCGATGCCGATTAAGGTGGAGGCGACCGGCCATCTTGTTTCCAATTTCGCTTACTTGCTGCTCGCATCTCTTTGCGTGTTGTTGCATCCTTCAGCAGGCGGGCCGCAATCAGGTTGGGTCCGAACCATCCTGATCGATATTCCCATTTTCCTTACCGCTTCGGTCTCAGTCGCCGTCTTTTACATTTGCGCGCAACGCGAACTGCATCCGCGCACCTGGATGCGCGAGATTTTGCTTCTGCCCTGCCTCCTGGCGCTGGGAATTGGGCTTTCTTTCAATAACGCCCGCGCGGTCCTTGAAGCCATGTTTAATCACCAGTCCGATTTTGCACGGACGCCGAAATACGGGATTGAACGCAAAGCTCAGCCCTGGCGTAATTGTCGCTACATGCCGCTCAAGTCTCTATTACCGATCGCGGAGTTTTTCTTTGCCTTGTATTTCACTTATTTTGTGTGGTTTGCGATCGCGCACCGCCAGTTTTTGTCGGTACCATTCCTGCTCATGTTTCAATTCGGTTTTCTTTACGTTTCTTTTTGTTCTGTTGTGCAATGGCTCCCGAAATTGAACTGGAATAATAACCGCGCGCCCCAAGTATTACCCGCTTAGCGTCATGATTTCCCGTCTCTCCCTGTTTACCGTCGCCCTATTTTTCGTGACCTCGGTCAAAGACCTTTCCGCGCAAAGCGCTGCTCCTCCGACCCTGGTGCAGCCCAATGTGATCGTAAGCGTACGGGATCAAAAACTCATGGTCGTGGCCAATGGCGGACGAGCCGCCACTTATCCTGTCTCGACCTCCAAATTTGGCCTCGGCGATAATTGGGGTTCAATGGCAACACCGACCGGTTTGCTCCAAGTGGCGCAAAAAATCGGCGACCATGCTCCGACTGGCGCCGTTTTCCACAATCGACGGTTCACGGGAGAGATTTTGCAGCCAAACGCTCCCGGCCGTGATCCGGTGATTACGCGCATTATCTGGCTGCGCGGTATGCAAATGGAAAACGCCCACGCGTTCAACCGTTGTATTTACATCCATGGAACGCCTGAGGAGAAATTAATCGGCAAACCGGCTAGCTACGGCTGTATTCGGATGAAATCATCCGATGTCGCTTCTCTCTATGCCCAGCTGCCTCTCGGGGCAATCGTGCAGATCACGCCGGACAAACTGCCGAAGCTGAATCCTGCGGCAAAGGGAGTTCTGGCTCAGACACAAGCTCCTACCGCGACCCACGCCGTATTCACGGCAGATTCCTCCAAGCCTGGTGCTGAGAAGGCAACGATTGCGCCGCTTCCGTCAAAAGCACCCGCGGCTCCGACAAAGAAATCGACGGTATTATTCCAGAACGAGCGCGCTTGATCGTCGCGTTGGTCTGTTGACAAAATTCGCGGGAGCCGTGAGCCTCCAGCCCGCGATCTATGGCAAACACAAAATCAGCCGCCAAACGTGCGCGCCAAACCGAGAGCCGTTCACTCAAAAATCGTAGCGTGGTGACGCGTATTCGAACTTTGAGCAAACGCGCCACCGAAGCGGAGGCGAAACCGACTGATATAACTGCGCTCCTTTCCGCGATCGATAAAGCGGCGAAGCGGGGCATTATTCATCGCAATGCCGCTAATCGGCGCAAGGCACGGTTGGCCCGCGCCCGCGCGCGGAAAGCATAGCACGGCCGGACAACGGCACCGCGTTCTACCGCGCGTGGTTGAGGGTGATCGGCTGCTCGATGGGCGGTTCAACGTTCGTGAGACGGTGACGCTCGGTCCGCGGCGCAAATTGCCGAAATAGCGTTGCATCTGGCGCAGGAAAGATACATTTGCTTCCCGATGATCCCGGCTTTTCTACTCGTTCTTTTGGCCGTCAGCTATCGCATAGCGACCGGATTGTTTATCCATTCCGGCGTAACCTGGCTATCGGAGTTCGCCCCCGGCACCGCAATTGCCCTTTGCTGTGCTGCTTATTTTCCTCCGAGGTACAAATTCTCGGTGCCGCTCGGAACTCTTTTTATTTCCGATCTCATCCTCAACTCGCACTACGGCGCCTCGCTTTTTGATGCGCAAATTGCTTCTCGCTACCTCGCCTTCGCCTTTGTCGGTTGTATTGGGCTGATGGTGCGAAAGCGCGCTTCGCTCAAAACGATCTTGCCGGCTTGGTTCAGGCGCTCACCCTCGGCTTGCCGCAGTACAGCGCCACTCCCACCTGGATGTTTTTCCGCAACTCTGTCGTCAGCAACCTCTTCTTTACTCTCCTGTTTGTTCTTTGCATCAATCTCGGGCGCAACTTTGAGCG
>WNGO01000480.1_pt1 | contig 24422 bp, 26 predicted proteins | sample 5400511 | NCBI WGS metagenome assembly WNGO01 (sample SAMN13153380, study PRJNA577476) | soil metagenome | isolation source: 20 cm soil or saprolite under Garry oak tree replicate 2 | place: USA:California | collected 2016-06-15 | reverse complement strand
AGGGCGCCGTTCCGGCCTTTCCCGGAGTGCCACCGCACCCCCTCGCGGCCGCGCCGCGGTGGACGCCTGTGGAGCGGCGGGCGCTGGGCTCTGATACATTGTTGGTATTGGACAGGCGTCTATGTTTACCGGGATCGTGACCGCCGTAGGACGGATCGAGCGGGTTGCGCGGACCGCGGAAAACGGGAAACGGGCGACGCCCGGGCTCACGCTCACCCTTCGCGCTCCCTTCAAGGGCGTGAAGCGGGGTGAGAGCATCGCGGTCAACGGGGCATGTCTCACCGTGGAGCGCGTCGTCAAAGGGGGGTTCGCGGTCCATGTGGTGGAGACGACCGAGGGTCGGACGCTGTTCGGTGAGTACGCCGCCGGGCGCACCGTAAACCTGGAGCGCGCGTTGCGCGCGTCCGATCGGCTGGGTGGCCACATCGTGCAGGGACATGTCGACGGCGTGGCGGTCGTGACCCGGGTGGGGCGGCGCGGGGATGCCTGGCTGTACGACCTGAAGGTGCCGGACGCGGTGCGGGAGGTGTCGATCCCTCGCGGCGCGATCACGGTGGATGGGGTGAGCCTGACGATCAACGATCTGCCCGGCGCCGATAGCGTGCAGATCTCGCTGATCCCGTTCACACGCGAGCAGACCACGCTCGGCGCGCTCGACGTAGGAGATCGCGTACATGTGGAGGGCGACGTTCTCGGGAAGTACGTGAGGCAACTATGCAGCACCGCACGATAGAACAGGCGATCGCGGACATTCGCGCCGGCAGGCTGGTCATCGTGGCCGACGACGAAAACCGCGAAAACGAAGGCGACCTGGTCGGCGCCGCCGACAAGGTGACGCCCGCCATGATCAACTTCATGGCGACGCACGCGCGCGGGCTGATCTGCGTGACGCTCCTCCCGGAGCGCTGTCAGGCGTTGGGACTCGCGCAGATGACCGAGCACAACACCGAGGCGCACGAGACGGCGTTCACGGTGTCGATCGACGCCGCGCGGCGATTCGGTGTCACCACGGGCATCTCGGCCGCGGACCGCGCCGCCACGATTCGCGTGGCCGTCGATCCGGCCACCGTGCCCGCCGACCTGCGGCGTCCTGGGCATGTGTTCCCGCTGCGCGCGCGGCCCGGCGGCGTATTACAGCGCGTCGGCCAGACCGAGGCAAGCGTCGATCTCGCGCGGCTCGCCGGGCTCTATCCCGCCGGCGTGATCTGCGAGATCCTGAACGCCGACGGCTCGATGGCGCGGCAGCCCGACCTGGAGGCGTTCGCCGCGCGGCACGAGATCACGTTCATCACGGTCGCGGAGCTGGTGGCGTACCGGCTCGCCCACGAGCGCCTGGTGCACCGTGTGGCGGAAGCGCGGTTGCCGACACCGTTCGGCGAGTTCCGCATCGTCGGCTATCGCAACGACGTCGACGCGGCGGAGCACGTGGCGCTAGTGTTCGGCGACGTGCAGGGGCGGAAGGACGTGCTGGTGCGCATGCACTCCAAGTGTCTCACCGGCGACGTGTTCGGCTCGGGGCGGTGTGACTGCGGCTGGCAGCTGCACTCCGCGATGCGCATGATCGCCGCCGAGGACCGCGGCGTGATCGTGTACCTCGACCAGGAGGGACGCGGCATCGGGCTGCTCAACAAGCTCAAGGCGTACGAGCTGCAGGACGCGGGTCACGACACCGTCGAAGCGAACCGCGAGCTCGGCTTCAAGCCCGACCTGCGCAACTACGGTATCGGCGCGCAGATCCTCCTGGACCTGGGCCTCTCCGCCATCCGGGTGCTCACGAACAACCCGATGAAGCTGGTCGGCCTGGAGGGCTACGGCCTGGAGATCGTCGAGCGCGTGCCGATCGTCATGTCGCCCTCCGACGAGAACCGCTCCTACCTCGACGCGAAGCGGGACAAGCTCGGGCACCTGCTCACGCACTGACCGTGGCCGAGTTGCAGGGTTCGCCGCGCGCGCCGCGCGAAGCTCGCGTGGCCGTCCTCGTCAGCCGCTACAACGAGCTCGTCACCAGCCGCCTGCTGGAGGGGGCGTGGGAGTGCCTCCGGGGCAAGGGCGTGCCGGAGGCGCGCGTCGACGTGATCTGGGTGCCCGGGGCGTTCGAGCTACCGGTCGCGGCGGAGGCCGCGGCGGCGAGCGGGCGCTATGCGGCGCTCGTCGCGCTGGGATGCGTGGTGCGGGGCGAGACACCGCACTTCGAGTACGTGGCCGGAGAGGCGACGCGGGGCCTCGGCAACGTCGCCTTGGCGCATCGCCTTCCGGTGGGGTTCGGCGTGCTGACCACCGACTCGCTCGACCAGGCGCTGGCGCGGGCCGGCGGAGCGGCCGGCAACAAAGGGTACGAAGCGGCGGAGGCGGCCCTCACCACGGCCGACGTCCTGGCCCAGCTCATCCGTGCAGCGCCCCGAGACTAAGGCCCGCGCGCGCGCGCTCCAACTCCTGTACGCTTGGGACCTGTCCGGCCACCCCTCGATCGAAACGATCGTGGGTCGGCTGGCCACGACGTTCGGTCACGCCCCGGACGGCTACGATCGCGGCGCCGATCTCGCGGCGCAAGCGGTCGCGGGACTCCCGGAGTTCGACGCCCGCGTCGGAGCGGCTGCCGAGCACTGGCGCCTGGACCGCGTGGGCGTCGTCGAGCGGAACATCCTCCGGCTCGCACTCGCGGAGCTCGCGGAAGGCTCGACCCCGCCGCGTGTCGTGATCGACGAGGCGGTGAAGCTCGCGCACTGGTTCGCGGGCGCCAAGGCGCCCGGCTTTGTGAACGGCGTGCTGGACGCGGTGGCGCGCGAATCCGGCGCGCTGTGAGGATCCTGCTGGTCAACTGGAACGACCGCGCGAACCCGCTCGCCGGCGGCGCCGAGGTCCATCTGCACGAGATCTTCGGTCGCGTGGCACGCGGCGGACACACGGTCGACCTGGTGACGAGCGGCTGGCCGGGCGCGGCCCGGACGGCCGAGCTGGACGGGATGCGGGTGCGGCGCGTCGGCCATCGGCACAGCTTCGCCCTGCGGGCGCGCAGCGTGGTGCGCGAGCTGCTGCGGACCAACCGCTACGACGTCGTGGTCGAGGACATCAACAAGCTGCCGCTGTTCCTGGCCGGTCTCACCGACCGGCCGTTCTGCGCCCTCGTCCCGCACCTCTTCGGCACCACCGCGTTCCTGGAGGCGAGCTGGCCGATCGCGGCCGTCGTGTGGGCCGCGGAACGCCCGATTGCGCGGGCCTATCGGCGCGCCTGGTTTCAGGCGATCTCGGAGAGCACGCGTGACGACCTCGTGCGGCGCGGCGTTCCCCGCGACCGCATCGAAGTCATCTATCCCGGGGTGGATGCAGGGTGGTACACGCCGGACGCCGGCGAACCGCACGCACCCGTGCCTACGTTCCTGTACGTGGGGCGCCTCAAGCGTTATAAAGGAGTAGAGATCGCGCTGCGGGCCCTGGCGCTCGCGCGGCAGGCGCGGCCGGACGTCGTCCTCGAGATCGCTGGGAGTGGCGACGACCGCGGGCGGCTCGAACGGCTGGCGCGGACGCTCGCGCCCGGCGACGCCGTCCGGTTTCTCGGGTTCGTGCCGGAGGAGGAGAAACGCCGGCTGCTCCGCCGCGCCTGGTCCGTCGTGCTGGCCAGTCCGAAGGAGGGGTGGGGCATCTCGAACGTCGAGGCGGCTGCGTGTGGCACCCCCGCGCTCGCCTCCGACAGCCCCGGGCTGCGCGAATCGGTGCGACAGGGCGAGACCGGGTTCCTCGTACCGCACGGCGATGTGCGGGCGCTGGCGGACCGAATGCTCCAGCTGGCCGCCGATCCCGCGCTCGTGGCGCGGCTGGGGCGTGGCGCCCGAACGTTCGCCGAGCAACTCTCCTGGGAGCGGGCCGCGGGGGCCACGGAAGCGGAGCTCCACCGCATCATCGCTGCAGGGGGAGAGGGAGGAGGCTGAGCCATGCGGATCACGATCACGGCGCGGCATTGCGAGATTCCCGAGGCCCTCCGCGCCCGTGCGCGGGAGCGGCTCGAGCGGCTGGCGCGCATCGCTCCGCGGCCACACGACGGGAGCATCGTGTTCGTGGCCGACAACGGTCGCCCCACCGTCGAAGTCCGGTTGCACACCGTGCGCGGCACGGTCCTGGTCGGCACGGCTCGCGGCACGGACCACCGCAGCGCCCTGGACCAAGCCGTGGCCAAGGTGCGGCGCCAGCTGGACAAGTCGCCCGGGCCGCGCCGCGCCCTGACACGGCGCCGGGCGCCGGGCCGCGAGCGCTTGTGACCAAGCCCAAGGTGCGCGACCTGCTCGAGCGCAAGGGCGATCCGCTCCAGCTCGAGGCGCTGACGGGAGAGGTGGGGCTCGACCGCGAGATACCCACGTCGGAAGCGTCGAGCCCCGGGCTCGTGCTCGCGGGGTACACGCAGCGCTTCGCCGCGCACCGCCTCCACGTCCTGGGTGAAACCGAGGTGACCTACCTCGCGTCGCTCGACGCCGCGGCCCGCCGCCGCGCCCTGGAGACGATGTTTCGGTTCGACCTGCCGTGCGTGGTGATCTCCAAGGGCCAGGAGCCGCCCGCCGAGCTGCTCGAGCTGGCGCGCGGCAAAGGTGTCGCGGTCATCCGCACGCGTCTCAAGACCGCCGAACTCTACCGCCGGCTCAAGCCGTTCCTGGACGAGGCGTTTGCGCCCGCGACCACGGTGCACGCGTCGCTCGCCGACGTATTCGGAGTGGGTCTGCTGTTCCTCGGCCGCTCGGGGATCGGGAAGAGCGAGTGTGTGCTCGACCTGGTCGAGCGCGGCCACCGCCTCGTCGCCGACGACATCGTGCATATCACGCGCCGCGGGAACGATTTGCTGATTGGGCGCGGCCACGAGCTGGCGCGGCACTACATGGAGATCCGCGGCGTCGGGCTGATCGACATCCGCGCCCTGTTCGGCATCCGATCGGTGCGCCAGCAAAAGCGTGTCGAAGTCGTCGTCCAACTCGAAGACTGGGATGCCTCGCGCGAGTACGATCGCACCGGCCTCGACAGCCAGACGACGGTGATCCTCGAGGTGACGTTGCCGCTCGTGACTGTGCCGCTCAATCCGGGCAAGAACCTCACGGTCGTGTGCGAGGTCGTGGCGATGAACCACCTGCTGCGCTACAGCGGAGTGGATGCGGCACGCACGTTCAACGACCGGCTCCTCAAGCGACTTGCCGAGCGCCGCGAGCTGCAGGAATACCTCGAGGAAGACAATGAGTGAGCCCCTGCGCGGCGTCATCGTCTCGCACGCCGCGGTCGCCCAGGCCCTGCTCGCCGCCGTCGCTGCGATCACCGGCGTAAACGACGCGCTGATGCCCGTGTCGAACGACGGCTGCGATACGGGCGCGCTCGCCGACCGCCTCAACCAGGCCATCGCGGGAAAGCCCGCCGTGCTGTTCGTCGACCTTCCCGGGGGCTCGTGCCTCACGAGCTCGGTGCGGCTGGCCCGGGGGAAAACCGACGTGGCGGTGGTGACCGGGGTGAACCTCGCCATGCTGCTCGACTTCGTGTTCCATCGGGATCTCCCACCGGGTGACGCCGCACGCCGCGCGGCCGAGGCCGGAAGCCGGGCGATCCGCACGCCTGCGGCATGAGCATCGCCCTGTTCCGCATCGACGACCGGTTGATCCACGGCCAGGTGGTCGTGGGGTGGGGGAAGCCCCTGAACATCGGTTTCATCGTGCTGGTGGACGACGCGGTGCGCGCAAATCCCTGGGAGCAGGAGCTGTACCGCATGGGCGTGCCCGCCGAGATCGACGTCGTGTTCGCCACCACCGCCGAGGCCGACCAGCAGCTCTCCGCGTGGAAGCGGGACCCCCGTGTGGGCATCCTCGTCGCGGGCGACATCGCCGCGCTGGCGAGGCTCGCCGGCAACGGCGGCCGCGTGGAGCGCGTTAACGTCGGCGGGCTGCACCACCGCCCCGGACGCACGGAGCGGCTGCGCTACGTCTATCTGAGCGATGCGGAGGCGGCCGAGCTCAAGGCCCTCGCCGCCCGGGGCGTCGAGGTCACGGCGCAGGACGTGCCGACGGCGTCGCCCGTGCCGCTCGAGGACTTCACGTGAGCCTCGACACCCAGCTCTTCCTGCTCGCCTGGGGGACGCTCGTGGGGCTGGACCTCGTGAGCGTGCCGCAGATGATGATCGCCCGGCCTCTGGTCGCGGGACCGATCGCGGGCGCCATCCTGGGCGACGTCCCGATCGGGCTCGAACTCGGCGTGTTGTTCGAGCTCTTCCAGCTCGACATCCTGCCGATGGGCGCGACCCGGTATCCCGAGTACGGTCCCGCGACAGTGGCGGCGGTGAGCGTCGCCCACGCGGCCGGCAACGTGGCGGCGGGGCTCGGACTCGGGGCGCTGGTCGGCCTGATCACCGCGATGGTGGGCGGGCTGACACTACACGCGATCCGCGTTCTGAATGCCCGCGCGGTGCACCGCGCCACGGCCGCGCTCGAGGCGGGCGATGCCAGCGTGCTCGCGCGGTTACACGTGACGGCGATCGGCCGCGACGCCGCGCGCGCCGCGTTCGTGACTGCAGTGGGGCTCGGGCTGGCGTCGGTGACCCGGGAGTACCTCGGCGGTACCCTGCCGCCACGCGGCGTGACATTCCTGAACGTCGCGGCGGTCGGCGCGGCGCTCGCGGCGGGGACGGCGGGAACGCTGCGTCTCGTCGGGCGGGGGCCCGGCTTTCGGTGGTTCGCAGCCGGAGTCATCAGCGGTGTGGTGGTAGCGTGGCTGCGGTGAGCCCGACCACTCGCTCGCGGCCCCCGCTCGGCCGCTGCCTGCTCCGCCTGTTCACAGTGCAGGGCTCGTGGAACTACGAGCGGATGCAGGGCGTCGGCATGGGGGTTGCCGAGGAGCCCCTGTTGCGCGATCTCCGGGGCGCGAACGGCGGTACGACCTATCACGCGGCGTTGGCCCGAGGCGCGCATTTCTTCAACGCACACCCGTACCTGTGCGGCCTCGCCGTGGGCGCCACCGCGCGAGCGGAGCACGACGGCGTGCCTGGCGAGCAGGTGGAACGGCTCCGCGCCGCGCTGTGCGGTCCGCTGGGGTCGCTCGGCGATCGCCTCGTGTGGGCGGGCTGGTTGCCGATCACCTCCGGGCTGGCGCTCATCGGCGTGGCCTTCGGCCTGGGGTTCCCGGCCATCCTGGGGTTCGTGATCGTCTACAACGTGGGCCACGTGGCGCTGCGCTGGTGGGCGCTGCGCGCCGGGTGGGCGTATGGGGCGCGAGTGGCGATGGCGCTGCGCGAGCCGGTGTTGCAGCGGGCCACGGCGTTGTCCGGGCCCGCGATGGCGTTCGTCGTCGGGGTCGCCCTGCCGGTCGTCGTGCGCTACCTGAGCGGCGGCTTCGTCGGATGGTCGCGCGGCCTCCTCGCGGTCGCGGCGGCGGGGGGGGTCGCCCTGTTGTGGTGGCAGCGGGCGCGGCTTACGGGCCTGCGTTTCGGCCTCGCGCTGCTCGCCGTCGCCGCGCTCGCGGGGGGGCTATGGCGGTGATGGAGCGGGACGCCCGGATCGTGAACCCCCTGGGCATGCACGCGCGCCCTGCCGCGGAGTTCGTCAAGGTCGCGAGTCGCTTCAAGTGCGCGGTCGAGGTGCGGAAGGACGACCTGGCCGTCAACGGCAAGAGTATCATGGGCGTCATGATGCTCGCAGCCGAGTGCGGCTCGTCGCTGACCATCAAGACGGACGGTGAGGACGCCGAAGCGGCGATGAACGCCTTGCTCGCCCTCGTCGCCGACGGGTTCCACGAAATGCACCTGACCGAAGAGCTGCGCGAAGCCGAGCAGCGCGAAAACGAGGGCCGCGAATGAGCGACCGCCTGCTCAAGGGCATCGGCGTGTCGCCCGGCATCGGCGTGGGGACCGCGGTCGTCGTCCGGTGGAGCATGCCGGAGGTCCCGCACCGCGTCGTGCCGCGCGCGCGTGTAGAAAAGGAAGTTCGCCGCCTCCGGGCGGCCATCCGCGACCAGAAGCGTTTCCTCGAAGCGATGAGGGAGAAAGCCAAAGACCGCGCGGGGGTCGACGAAGCGCGGATCTTCGACGCCCAGATCATGATGCTCGAGGACAAAGAGTTCCTGACCGGTGTGGCGGACCTGATTCGCGAGAACCACCTGGCGGCGGAAAAGGCGTACGAGTTCAAGACGCTCGAGGTCCGCGACCTGTGGGCGGCCTCGGGGAATCCCCGTCTCAAGGATCGCCTGGCGGACCTGTCGGGTGTCGCCGTCCGCGTGATCGAGCATCTGATGCACCGTGGCTCGGACGACCTGTGGGAGGGGATCACCCAGCCGTCGGTCGTCGTCGCGAAGGAGCTCTCGCCCGGACTCACGGTCCAGCTCGATCGCGAGCACGTGGTCGGCCTCGTCAGCGAGGAAGGGACCCGTACCTCCCATGCCGCGATCCTCGCGCACTCGATCGGGATTCCGGCGGTATTCGGCGTGGCCGGCGCCATCGACCAGATCGAGCCCGGCACGATGGTCGTGATGGACGGCAAGCGAGGCACCGTCCTGCTCAAGCCCACCCCCCACGAGATCGCGGAGGCGCAGGCACGCGAGCTGAGCCGGCGCGAGCTGGACGCGCAGCTCGAAGAGGTCCTGGATCAGCCGGCGGTCACGACCGACGGCCTCCGGATCGTGTTGCGGGGAAACGTCGACCTTCCCGACGAGATCAAGCCCGCGCGAGACCACCGGGCGGAGGGCGTGGGACTGTTACGCACGGAGTTCCTCATCACCGGGCATACCGACCTGCCCTCCGAAAACGAGCAGGCCGAGTACTACGCCCGGGTGGCGCGGGCGTTTCCGGGGCATCCCGTCGTCGTGCGCACCTACGACCTGGGCGGCGATAAGCTCCCCGCGCCCTTCCGGGCCCCATCGGAGGTCAACCCGCAGCTGGGCTGGCGTGCCATCCGCGTGTGTCTCGACCGCCCGGAGATTTTCCGGACGCAGGTGCGCGCGGTGCTGCGCGCCGCGAAGCACGGCGACGTGTGGCTGATGATCCCGCTGGTTACCCGGATCGACGAGTTGGACCGCACGCGCGCGCTGGTGGCGGAAGAAGCGGCAAGGCTCGCACGCGAGGGCATTCCGGCCGCGACGTCGGTGCCGGTGGGCGTCATGATCGAGACGCCCGCTGCCGCAGTGATGGCCGACCGCCTGGCGGCCGAAGCGGACTTCCTGTCGGTCGGGACGAACGATCTCACCCAGTACACGCTCGTCGTGGACCGCGGCAACGCGCGACTCGCGGACCGCTTCACGCCACATGACCCGAGCGTGTTGCGTCTGCTCAACATGGTATCGGACGCCGCGCGCCGGGCGGGAAAACCGGCGAGCGTGTGCGGCGAGATGGCGTCCGAACCGCTATCGGCGTTCCTCCTCCTCGGGCTCGGATTCGAAACGCTCTCGGTCGCGCCGCCGGCGTTGCCGTACATCAAGTGGACTGTGCGCCAGGTGAGCGCGGCGCGCGCGCGCGCGGCGGCGGAGCAGGCGCTCGGCGCGCGCACTGCGGAGGATGTCCTGGACTTGTTGCGACTCGCGCTCGCGGAAGCGGTCGATTTGAGGCTGCTCGATCCCGACGGCCGGTTGCCCGCTGGGCGGCGCGCCGCTAGCTTGAACGTCTAACCATAGGCCGGACAGGCAGATGCCCGCACAGCGCCACGTCTTCACCTCCGAGTCGGTGACGGAAGGTCATCCCGACAAGATCGCCGACCAGATTTCGGACGCGGTCCTGGACGCCATCATCGCCAAGGATCCGACCGCGCGCGTGGCGTGCGAAACCCTCGTCACCACCGGCATGGCCGTCGTGGCCGGCGAGATCACCACGACCACCTACGTCCATATCCCCGACATCGTAAGGGGCACCATCAGCTCCATCGGTTATACCGACGCGAGCTTCGGCTTCGACGCCCAGACGTGCGCCATCCTGACCACCATCGACCGTCAATCGGGCGACATTGCCCTGGGGGTGGACCGCGGCGGCGCGGGCGATCAAGGGATGATGTTCGGCTACGCCTCGGACGAGACGCCGTCGCTCATGCCGCTGCCGATCATGCTGGCGCATCGCCTCGCCGAGCGGCTCGCGTTCGTGCGCAAAGCGGGGGACCTCTCCTGGCTCCGCCCCGACGGCAAGACGCAGGTGAGCGTGGTGTACGAAGGGACACGCCCCGTCGGTATCAGCAAGGTCGTCGTATCCACCCAGCATTCCGATAAGATCGACAACGTCGAGTTGCGCGAGGGCGTGATTGCGCTCGTGGTCCGGCCCGTGCTCGCGGACGCCGGGTTCGAAACGCGAGAGGCCGACACGCTCATCAACCCCACCGGGCGCTTCGTGGTGGGTGGGCCCCAAGGGGACGCGGGACTCACCGGTCGCAAGATCATCGTGGACAGCTACGGCGGCATGGCGCGTCACGGGGGCGGGGCCTTCAGCGGCAAGGACCCATCCAAGGTCGACCGCTCCGCGGCGTACGCCATGCGGTGGGTGGCGAAGAACATCGTCGCCGCCAAGCTCGCCCAGCGCTGCGAAGCGCAGGTCGCCTACGCCATCGGCGTCGCCGAGCCGGTGTCCGTCATGATCGACACCTTCCGCACCGGCGTGGTCCCCGATGAAGCGATCGAGGACGCCGTTCGCGACGTGTTCGACCTCACCCCCCGCGGCATCAACAAGGCACTGAACTTGCGGCAACCCATCTACCGCGCGACCGCCGCCTACGGCCATTTCGGCCGCGCGCCCGAGCGTCGGCGCTACGTCGACAAGGACGTCGATCGGGAGGTCGACCTGTTCACCTGGGAGCACGCGAACCGCGTGGAGGAGCTGCGGCTCGCGGTGCAGCGCTCCAAGCACTACTCCGCGAAGAAAGTCAACGCATGACCACGACGGCTCGCCCCGCCGCCTCCGACGTAAAAGACCTGAGCCTGGCTGCCGAAGGACGCCGCCGCACCGAGTGGGCGGAGCGATCGATGCCGGTGCTGCGCCTGCTCCGGGAACGCTTCACCCGGGAGCGCCCGCTCGCCGGTCGTCGCCTCTCCGCCTGTCTCCACGTCACCACAGAAACCGCGAACCTCGCCGTCACCCTGCAGGCGGGGGGCGCCGACGTCGCGCTGTGCGGGTCGAACCCGCTGTCCACGCAGGACGACGTCGCCGCCCACTTGGTCAAGGATCACGGCATTAAGGTCTTCGCGATCAAGGGCGAAGACCACGCGACATACTACGACCACATCCGCGCCGCACTGGCGCATCGTCCCGACGTGACCATGGATGACGGCGCGGACTTGGTGGGCGCGTTGCACATGATCGCCCTCAATCGGCTCGATGATCTGGCACCGCCCGTGCGGCGCTGGGTAGAGACCCTCTCGGGCGCGGAGCGCAAGGCGCTGGTCACGGGCGTCGTCGGCTCGACCGAGGAGACCACGACCGGCGTCATCCGCCTCAAGGCGATGGCGCGCGATGGCGTGCTACAGTTCCCGGTAATCGCCGTGAATGATTCGGACACGAAGCACCTGTTCGACAATCGGTACGGCACCGGGCAGTCGACGCTCGACGGCATTCTGCGCGCCACCAACCTGTTGATCGCGGGGAGCACCGTGGTGGTGGCGGGGTATGGGTGGTGCGGGCGCGGATTCGCACAACGCGCGCGCGGGGCGGGAGGGAACGTGATCGTGACCGAGATCGACCCGCTGAAGGCGCTCGAGGCACAGATGGACGGGTTCAGGGTGGTGCCGATGGCGGAGGCGGCGCGGATCGGAGACGTCTTCGTGACCCTCACCGGGAACACGCACGTGGTGCGCGTGGAGCACATGCGGGCGATGAAAGACGGAGCGGTGCTGGCCAACTCGGGCCATTTCAACGTGGAGATCGACCTGGACGGCCTGCGGCAGGTTGCTCAGGGACCGACGCGCGTCCGCGAGTTCGTGGACGAATGGCGTCTCGAAGGCCGGCGCATCTTCGTCCTCGCCGACGGACGCCTGATCAACCTGGCCGCGGCGGAAGGCCACCCCGCGAGCGTGATGGACATGTCGTTTGCCAATCAAGCGCTCGCCGCCGAGCACGTGATCAAGCAGGCGAAGACGCTCGCGAAGGACGTGCACCGCATTCCGCGCGAGCTGGACGCCGAGATCGCGCGCCTGAAGCTGGCGGCGATGGCAATCACGATCGACACGCTCACTCCCGAGCAGGAGAAGTACCTCGCCTCGTGGGAGATGGGGACCTGAGCGCGAACCAGATCCAGGTTCGGGTCGCGCATCTGGGACTCGACAAGACGACCAACACGCCGGTGGTCATCCTCCAGGAGCAGGAGGGAGAGCGGGTGCTGCCGATCTGGATCGGCCCCGCCGAGGCGAGCGCCATCGCGATGGAGCTCGCGGGCGTCAAGTTCGCGCGGCCGCTCACCCACGATCTCCTGAAGCACGTGATCCTCGGCTTGGGGGCCGATCTGCGGAAGGTCATCATCACGCAGGTGAAGGACAACACCTACTACGCCGAGCTGCACATCTACCGCGGTGACGCGGTGATCCAGATCGATGCCCGTCCGTCCGATTCCATCGCGGTCGCGCTGCGGCTCAAGGCGCCCATCTTCACGAGCGAGAGCCTGCTCGCGCTGACCTCGGTTGAGACTGGAGAGCCGGGCGGTGGGTCCCGCACAGCGTCGCTCGACCCGGACGAGCTCAAGACCTACCTCCAGAACCTCGATCCTGAAGATTTCGGCAAGTTCATTCCTTAGCGCCGTCCTGCTGCTCGGGCTCGGGGGCGGGGTTCAGTCCCAAAGCATCGTGGTCACCGGCCGGGTCGTGTACGGGTCGGGGGCACGGCCGGTCCCGCGCACCTGGGTCGTGCTGCATCAGGTCTCGATGGGCGGCGGCGGCCAACCGATCGACTCGACACGCACCGACGTGCAGGGCGTCTACAGGCTCACGTTGCGGCGTCCGGACTCGTCCTCCATCTACGTTGTCTCGACCTGGCATGGCGGAATCGCCTATTTCTCCGAGCCGATGAGGCCCGAGACCGGGGCCGGGCGCGCCAGCGTGCGTCCCCTGTACGTGTACGACACGAGCTCGACGGGGCCGGCCGTGCGGATCGCGCGCCGCCTCGTCACCGTCGCCAAGCAGAAGCGGGACGGCTCGCGAGACGTCCTGGAGCTCGTAGAGCTCGAAAACCCGGGCGCGGCCACACGCGTGGCCGCGGACACGCTCCGCCCCACGTGGGCCGGGCGCATTCCGCCGGTGGCGATCCAGTTTCAGGTGGGGCAGGGAGACATCTCCCCCCAGGCGGTCGCGAGGCGAAGCGACTCGGTCGCCGTGTACGGCCCGCTGCCGCCGAGAGAACGCAAGCAGCTCAGCTACACCTACGTGCTTCCGGCCACAGCGCATAGCGTGAGTCTCCCGATCGACCAGGGGACCGACGAGGTCGACCTGCTGCTCGAGGACACGGCAGCGGTCGTGACGACGCCTCGCCTCGACTCCCTCCCCGTGGAGGAAATCGCCGGCCGCCGCTTCGCGCGCTACCGAACCCCGCCGCTCGCGGCGGGCGCCGCGCTCGCCATCGCGTTCACCGGTCGAAGCCTCGGTCCGGAGTCGCTGGTCCCCGTGATCGTCGTGGTCGCGGCGTTGGCCCTCGGTGCCGGCTTCGTAGTTGCGTTGAAGCGTCGCCCGCGATAGACTAGCTTCGTCGTTACAAGCGAACGGGGATTCACGGAAGCCGGTGCGAGTCCGGCGCGGCCCCGCCACTGTGAAGGGCATGTCGTAGCGGCTCAGCGCCACTGGGAGTACACACCCGGGAAGGCGAGCCGCCTGCCCCAAGCCAGGAGACCTCTCCGTTCGCGCCACCTGTAGATCCCTCGCGGGAGGGATGGTGGCGCTGCGCACGAGGCGCAGGCGCTAGCCCATCTCCGCTCCGTCGGGGGTGGGCGTTCTTGTCATGCGGATACAGCGCACCCACCTCGCGGGCTTCCTCGCGTTGGCCATCACGGCCTGCGCGCGGGGCGAGCGCGCGTCCACCGCCGGAAGCCTCGCGGTAACGGACGACGCCGGCCGTCGCGTGACGTTGCCGGCGCCCGCCCGGCGCATCGTGTCGCTCCTCCCGTCGTTCACCGAGCTCCTCTTCGCTATCGGCGCGGGTGACCGCCTCGTGGGCCGGACGACCTGGTGCGACTACCCGCCCCAGGCGCTCGCCGTGGCGAGCGTCGGGGACGGGATCCCGCCCAACGTCGAGGCGGTGGCGGCCCGCACGCCCGATCTGGTGGTGCTGTACCGCTCCGCGCCCAACGTCACCGCCGCGGCACAGCTCGGGCGGCTCGGCATCCGGAGCGTGCTCTTCGATCTCAACCGGCTCGAAGAGCTCGGGCCCGTGGCCCGGCGGCTCGGAGTGCTCACCGGACAAGTGAGGCGCGCGGACTCACTGGCTGGGGTGACCGACAGTCTCGCCTCCCAGCCCCCAGTCCCGAGTCCCCAGTCCCTGGTCTTTATCGTCTGGGACAACCCGCCGATCGTCATCGGGGCGGGGAGCTACCTCGATCGCCTGGCCGGGCTCGCGGGGGCCCGCAACGTATTCCACGATATCGGCTCGCCGTCGGCCCAGGTCTCGATCGAAACGATCGCGGCGCGCGACCCCGACTTCATCGCCGTTCTCGCCGACAGCAGCATGCGCGGGCCGCCGCGCTACGCCGCGCGTCCGGAATGGCGGGTCGTGCGCGCCGTGCGCGAACGACGGTTTCTCTCGCTTCCGGGGCAGCTGTTCGGGCGCCCTACCCCCCGCGTGGCGGAGGCGGTGGGGCAGCTCCGACGGCTCCTCGCTACGACGCCGTGAGATACGCGCTGTTGGGACTCGCCGTGATCGCGACACTGGGCGCAGCGGTGCTGCTCGGGCCAGCCAACGTGCCGCTCCGTGACCTGCTCGGCTCGCCGATCTTCTGGCAGCTACGACTGCCGCGCGCCGTGCTGGCGTTCCTGGTGGGCGGTGCCCTGGGTGCCTCCGGTGTCGGCCTCCAGGCGTTGGTCCGAAATCCGCTGGCGGACCCCTTCTTGCTCGGGCTGTCCGGCGGCGCCGGGCTCGGCGCGGTGGTCGCGATCGCGCTCGCCCTCCCCGGCCCCTGGGCCCTTCCGCTCGCCGCGTTCGCGGGCGCCGTCGGCGCGATGGCGCTGGTGTACCGGCTGGGGCTCGTCGGTGGAGCGCAGCTCGACCCGCGGGTGCTCCTGCTCGGCGGCGTGGCGGTGGGCGCGTTCGCCGCCGCCGTCACCACCGCCATCGTCTCCCTCGCCGAGGCCACCGAGCTGCGGAACGCGTTCCTGTGGCTCTGGGGCGGTTTCTCGGGCGCCTCGTGGACCACGGTTCTCGTGATCGCGGTCTACGCGCCACTCCCGCTGGTGGTGCTCGCCGCGGCCGCCCGGCCCCTCGATCTGCTCGCGCTCGGCGAGGAGCCCGCCCAGTACCTCGGCGCGGACGTGCGGCGGCTCAAGCAGGTCGTCTACCTTGCCGCCTCACTTCTCACCGCCGCCGCCGTCGCCGTCGCGGGCGTGATCGGGTTCGTCGGATTGATCGTGCCGCACGTCTGCCGGCTGGTCTGGGGCCGCCTCCATCGCACGCTCCTCCCGACCGCGTTTCTCGCTGGGGGCATTCTGCTCGTGGCGTCCGACACGCTCGCGCGTACCGTGGTCGCTCCGCGCGAGCTGCCTGTGGGGATCGTCACGGCCCTCGTCGGCGTGCCTCTATTCGCCGTGCTGCTCAGACGATGGACCGTGAGCTGATCCTCGCCGTCGCCGGGCTCGGGTGCCGGTACGCCGACGCCGCGCGCGATGCGCTGTGCGACGTCTCGCTCGAGGTACGCGCGGGCGAGTTTCACGCCGTGCTCGGTCCCAACGGGAGTGGCAAGACCACCCTGGTGCGGGCAGGGCTCGGGCTCATCCGCCCGTCGGCCGGTCGCGCCGAGGTGTTGGGACGGCCCGCGACCGGCTGGTCACGTCGCGAGCTCGCGCGCGTCGTGGGCGTCGTGCCGCAGCGGGAAGACAACTTGTTCCCCCAGCGCGTGCGCGAGACGGTGTTGCTGGGCCGCTATCCGCACCTCTCGCTCTTCGGCGACGTGCGCGCGACCGATCGGGCTGCGGTCGAGCGGGCGCTCGTCGCGTGCGATGCCGCGGACCTGGCGGACCGCTGGCTATGGACGCTCTCCGGCGGCGAGTACCAGCGCGTGCGGCTGGCGCGCGCCCTCGCCCAGGAGCCCAAGCTCCTCGTACTCGATGAGCCTACCACATCGCTCGACGTGCGCCATGAGATGCAGTTGTTCGAGCTGACACGCGCTCTGGTGGATGCGCAGGGTCTCGGCGCGCTGGTGATCACCCATCACGTAAACCTGGCGGCGCGGTTCGCCGACCAGGTCTTGCTCCTGTCGGAGGGCCGGGCCGTCGCGCGCGGCGCGCCGGGAGACGTGCTCACTGCCGAGACGGTCCAGAATGTGTTCGCCTGGCCCATGGCGATCACGTCGTTCGACGGGCGGCCGCAGATGATCCCGCTGCGCACGAAGGAGACCAACCCATGAGATTGATTCTCGTCACGGTGTCACTCGCGTTCTTGGCTGGCGTGCTCGCCGCCCAGCAGGCTCCGGACACCGTGACCCTCGCGCCGGTGGTCGTCACCGCGACCCGGCTGCCCACGGCGCCCGACGCGGTGCCGGCCACAGTCACCGTGCTGCGCGGGACGGACCTCGAGAAGCAGGGGCTCCACGCGCTGCTCGACGCTCTTCGCATGGTGCCCGCGGCCGCCGTGGTCCAGACGGGCTCGTTCGGCGGGCAAACATCGCTGTTTCTGCGCGGCGGGGAGAGCGACTACGTGAAGGTCTTGATCGACGGCGTGCCGGTAAACCAGCCGGGCGGTGCGTTCGACTTCTCGAGCCTCACGACGGACAACGTGGACCGTGTCGAGATCGTGCGAGGGCCGGCGAGCGTGCTGTACGGATCCGACGCGGTCACCGGAGTCGTGCAGATCTTTACGCGTCGTGGGGCGGGGGGTTCGGGGACAGGGCAAGCGGTGGCCACTGTGCGTGGCGGGACGTACGGCACCTGGATCTGGGACGCGAGCGCGTCGGGCGGGCGCCCGGAGGCGAGCTACTCGTTCTCGGTATCGCGTTTCACCAGCGACGGCATCTACGCGTTCAATAACCAGAACCGCAATACGGTGTTCTCGGGGCTGGCCCGCATCGCGCCTGATGCGCGCACCGACGCCATCCTATCGATCCACTACGACGACAACGCGTTTCACTTTCCGACCGATGGCGCGGGAAATCCGGTCGACCACAACCAGTTCAGCTACGGCAGCGGCCCCACAGTGGGCGTCGACGTGGGACACTACCTCACGCCACGGCTCGAGGCCCGGCTCCTGCTGGCGCTCAACCAGACGGACGCCGGCTTCGACAACCGGCCCGATTCCGCTGCCGATACGCTCGGATTCTATTTCCAGAACCTGGACCATACCAGCCGGGCCAGCGCGGACCTCCGCGCGAATCTGCGCCTCGGCGGGGCGACGGTCCTGACGGGAGGGACGGCGGTCGAGCTCGAGTCCCAACGCGGCTTGGACAACACGGGCGGCCAGGTAGACGTGCGGCGCCGCAACGCGGGCTACTACATGCAGGCCGTCACCGACCTGGACCAGCGGCTTTCGCTGACCGTCGGCGCGCGGGTGGACGACAACGAGCGGTTCGGGACGTACACGACCGTTCGATTGGGCGCGGTCTATCGTCTGCCGGGGAGCGCACGCCTCCGGGTCTCTGCCGGCAACGGATTCCGCGAGCCCAGTTTCTTCGAGAACTACGCGAGCGGGTTTGCCGTCGGCAATCCGGACCTGAAGCCGGAACATTCCCGCAGCGGGGAGATCGGGATCGAGCAGGGGTTCGCGGCGGGACGGGTGACGGCGGCGGTAACGGTTTTCGATCAGCGATTCCTCGACATGATCGACTACAATCCCGGGGTGGCGGCGGGCACTCCGAACTATTACAACGTCGCGGCCGCCACGGCGAACGGCCTCGAAGCGGGCCTGCGATTCACTCCGGCCGGTCCGCTGTCCATGGCCGCGAGCTACACCTACCTCCACACCGATGTCACGAATCCCGGCTTTGATCCGTCGTCCGGGGCATTGCTTGCCGCGGGGCAACCGCTCACGCGCCGGCCCGCGCACGCGGGACGACTCGATGCCGGGTACCGCATCGCGGACCGGGGGACCGCAACACTCGCCGTCACGTACGTCGGGGATCGGGTCGATCAGGACTTCTCGACGTTTCCGTTTCCGCGCGTGACGTTGCCGCCGTACACGCGCGTGGACGTCGCCGTGCAGCTCGCCGTCCTCCCGCCCAGGAGGGGGGTGGGGGGGGGGGGGGGGGGGAGCGTACCCGGGCTGACGATTTTGGGCCGCGTACAGAACCTGCTCAATCACGCGTATCAGGAAGTGAAGAACTTTCCCGCGCCCGGGCGGACCGTGTTCGTCGGCGGCGAGCTGCGCTTCGGGACGCGGTGACTCGCGCCGTCACGGTGCCCAAGCCCGTGCTCGTCGCCTGGAGCGGCGGCAAGGATAGCGCACTCGCCCTCCGGGAGATCGTCCGCGATGGCCGCTACCGCGTGGTGTCCCTCCTCACGACGGTGACCGCCGAGTACGATCGGATCAGCATGCACGGGGTGCGACGCACCCTGCTGCGCCGGCAGGCCGACGCGCTCGGTATCCCGCTCGACGAGGTGGTCATTACGCCCGGCGCCTCGAACCACGAGTACGAAGCCGCCATGGGCGCCGCGCTCGCGAGGATCACCGCGCGTGTCCCGGGGCTCGACACAGTGGTCTTCGGCGACCTGTTTCTCGCAGACATCCGCGCGTACCGCGAGCGCATGCTGGGCCGCCACGGCATGCAGGGATTGTTTCCGCTGTGGCTCAGGGACACCGGGGCCCTCGCGCGTGAATTCGTCGAGCTGGGGTACCGCGCCGTGCTGGTTTGCGTGGACACCGCGCAGCTCGCGCGCGAGTTCGCGGGTCGCGAGTTCGATGCCGCGCTGCTGCGCGACCTCCCGCCGGCGGTCGATCCGTGCGGGGAGAACGGCGAGTTCCATACGTTCGTGTACGCGGGCCCGGGGCTGCGGCGGGTGGTTCCATGCGAGCGCGGTGCGGTCGTGCTCCGAAACGATCGGTTCGTATATTGTGATCTTGTGGATACCACACCCCGATGAAACGCATCGTGTTGCCGGCGCTCATCCTGGCCGCTGCCTGCAGCGACGCGCTCGAGCAGACGAGCTCGGCCGGCCAGCTGATCGGCGTGGTCAATGCGTCGGATCGGACGCTCTCGGTCATCTCCGCCACCGATTTCTCGGTCAGGACGCGGAGCTGGCAGATCGGCAGCGCGACACCACGCACGATAGACGGCCACGGACCGTTCTTCGTGGTTCCGCTCGGCAGCGGGAACGCCGTCGGGGTGAGCTCCTTCTACGTGTGCCCGCCGAATGCCTCGAGCCTGTGCGTGGTGCCCGATTACACCCTGCCGTTGGCGCCCGGCTCCGGCGCCACCGGCGTCGCCATCCAGGACGATTCCATCGCGTGGATCGCGAACCCCAACCTCAACACGGTGACGCGGCTCAATTATCTCAGCGGCGACACGACCAGCGTAGCGGTCGGGGCCACTCCCCAGGCCGTAGCGATCGTCGGTACACGGGTGTTCGTCGTCAACAGCAATCTCGTGGGCGCGACGCCGGCGGGTCCGAGCTGGCTGACGTCGTTCGATTGCTGCGGCGTGCGCACCACGGACTCCATCCCGCTCACGGGAGTGAACGCGCGGTTCGCGACCGTGGGGGACGACAGCATGCTGTACGTCGTGGCGTCCGGACACGTGGGTGCGGCGGATGGCAAGCTTTCCATCGTCGATCCCGTCACGCAGTCGGAGAGCGCGGTGCTGAACGGTTTGGGTGAGTTGCCCGGCGCAGCGGCATTTCATCCTGCCGGCGCCAGACTGCTGATCGCCTCGACGACGGAAGGCATCCTGGAAGTGAACACGTCGATCCGCACGATCACCCGGGGGCCGCAGGCCGACACACCAGGATTCAAGCCCGAGGGCGACGGTGTCTCCGGACTCGCGATCGACCTCCGGGGACGCGTGTACGCCGTGGCCCCCGGTACATGCGCCGCGAACGGCGTGGTGCATGTCCTGAGCGCGCCCCCCGACTATGACGAAGTCCACACGGTCACCGTGGGCGTGTGTCCGACGACGGCCGCGGTGGCGGCGACGCCGTAGCATGTCCCTCGTCACCACCCCGGCCATCGTGCTCCAGACCTACCGTTACAGCGAGACGTCCAAGGTCGTGCGCCTCGCGACGCGGGACCTGGGGGTCCAGAGCGCCATCGCCAAGGGCGCGCTGCGTCCCAAGAGCCGGTTCGGGGCGGGGCTCGAGCTGTTGAGCGAAGGCATGGCCCAGCTGTACTTCCGCGAAACGCGCGAGCTCCATACGCTCGGCGCCTTCGACTTGACCAACCTGCGTCGCGAGCTGGCAGCCGACGTCGGCCGGTTCGCGGGCGCGACGGCGCTGGCGGAGGTCATGCTCCGGATGGCGCCGCCGGCGCCGCTCGCGCCCGCGTACGATACCCTCGTCGCCGGCCTGGACGTGCTCGAGGCCATGCCGTCCTCGCCGCCTGAGGGCGTGGACGCCGCGGCCATACGGTCGCTGTGGCACCTCGTGTCGGTGCTGGGCTTCGCGCCGTCGCTCGCGAGCTGCGCCCGGGACGGGACCACGATCACGTCGCAGAGCGACGCCCCAGTCGCCTTCAGCGTGGCGGATGGAGGTGCCCTCTGCCCGCGCTGCGCGCCGACCGAGGCTGCGAGCCGCCTGCCGCCGCAGGCGTTCCGCGATCTCGTCGCCTTGAACGATGTACGGGCGACGCTGCCGTTGCTCGATTCCCTGCATGCCGCGGCGCACCGCCGGCTCGTCGCTCGGTTCGTGCGATACCACCTGGCCGAGACCAGTCCGCTCTCGGCGCTCGACTTCTGGGAACATCACGCGTGGATGGCCCATCCCGCCCCGACGCACACACCGATCCCGTCCGCCGCTTCGTAGTCGGGACCGCCGGTCACATCGACCACGGCAAGACGGCCCTCGTGAAGGCCCTCACCGGGGTCGATACCGACCGCTGGGAGGAGGAGAAGCGGAGAGGCATCACCATCGATCTCGGGTTCGCACCCCTTCCGCTGGGGGACACGATCCGCGCGAGCGTGGTGGACGTGCCCGGCCACGAAGGCTTCGTGCGGAACATGCTCGCAGGCGCGACAGGTATCGACGTCGCGCTGCTCGTGATCGCGGCCGACGAAGGCATCATGCCCCAAACGGAAGAGCACCTGGCGATCGTGGAATTGCTCGGCGTCCGCCGCGGCATTCCGGTGATCACCAAGCGCGATCTCGTCGACGCCGAGTGGCTCGAGTTGGTGCGGAGCGAAGTGGTCCAGCGCCTGCCGGCGAGTCGGGTGCGGTGGGATGCCCCAGTCGCGACCTCCGTCGTGACCGGGGAGGGGCTGGACGAGCTGCGCGCCGCGTTGGGACGGGTCGCCGGGGACCTGGTCGAGCGACCGGCCGACGACTGCTTTCGGCTGCCCATCGACCGCGTGTTCGCCGTGGCCGGGGCAGGGACGGTCGTGACCGGATCCACATGGAGCGGGAGCGTGGCGGTCGGCGAGTCCGTTCGGCTGCTGCCACTCGGGCGCGACGCGCGCGTTCGGTCGATCGAGGTCCACGGAGAGGCGGCCGAACGCGCAGCGCCGGGACGACGGACCGCGCTGGCTCTCGTGGGCGTGGACAAGAGCGAGCTGGCGCGCGGGCACGTCGCGGTCACCGGGACCGGATGGCGGGCCACCATGCTCATCGACGTCGCGGTCGAGCTCCTCCCCACGGCCCGCAAGCCGATCGCGTCGCGCACGCGCCTGCGGGTGCACCTCGGAACCGCTGAGGTGCTCGCTCGCGCCGTGCAAACGCAGGCGATCGCACCGGGGCACCGGGGTTCGTCCCGTCTCGTTCTCGAGACGCCCTTGGTGGCGCGCGGCGGCGATCGGTTCGTGCTGCGCTCATTCTCCCCCGTCACCACGATCGGCGGCGGTGTCGTGCTGGATCCGTATCCGGGCCTCCGCACGCGCCTGCGGCGGCGCGGGCTGGCGGTGGAGCAAAACGCGCCCGCCCGGCTTGCGGGGTTGGTGGCCGAAGCGGGTCTCATCGGGCTGGAACGCGACACGCTCGCGGTGCGCCTCGGCGTCTCCCCGAGTCGCGTCACGGCGGTCATCGCAGAAGCCGGGGAGGGAGTGCTGGCGCTGCCGGACGCCGTCGTCGGTCGGGAGGCCGTGGTGACCGAAGGGAAGCGATTGGTGGAGCTTCTGCGACGCTATCATGCGGAGCATCCACTCGATCCGGGCATGTCGCTCCAGGCGCTCCGGGCTGCCATCGGTCCGCCGGCCCCTCCCGCGGCGGTGACCGATGCGGTGCTGGAGCGTGCGCTGCAACGCCGTGACCTCGAGGTGACGGGGAGTGTCGCGCATCTGCCACGGTGGCGCCCGGCGCTCGACGCCCGGGCGAGCGACGCCAGCGACAAGCTCGCCCATCGGCTGGCCGACGCCCGCTGGCAGGTGCCAACGATTGTGGAGCTCGAACGCGAGTTGCCGGGCACCCCGGTGCGGGCCTTGCTGGCGCACTTGGCGCGCTCCGGCACCATCGAAGCGATCGACGCCGAGCGCTACGCGGCGACGGGGGCGCTGGCCGAATTCCGGTCGGCTCTCGAGGCGGCGCTGGCGGAGCTCAGGTCGGCCACTCCCGCCGAGCTCCGGGACCGCTTCGGCCTCACGCGAAAGTATTTGATTCCATTGCTCGAGTGGGCAGATCGGCGCGGCATTACGCGCCGCGCAGGCGACGCCCGCGTGCTCGCGAGGTTGACAGCGGGGAAAGGCGGCCCATAGGTTAAAGCCAGCGCCCTGCACGTCGTGTGTCACTCGGCACAAAGGAGAGCCGTCCCAAAGTCACGTCTGGTTCGAGGAGCGGTGGATGAAGCGGTACGCCTGGGCGAGGCTGGGGCTCGGGCTCTGGGCAGCGGGGGCCGGCGCGCTGGGGGTGGGAGGAATCCGGGCGGCGTCGGGGCAGGCCCCGTCTCCCACAATCGGGTCTCAGCAGAATCGTTCGAGTTCGTTTAACCCGGCGACCACGATCCCGTTCAGGGTCAGTGGGGAGCTCTTCCTCAAGGGTCACCGGCCTGTGGTGTCTCTACGGATCTTCAATGTGCTGGCACAGCTCGTGGCGATCCCGATTCTGCGGGGCTCGGGGAAGGCACTGGATAGCCTCGCACTCAGCTGCCCCACGGCGTTGGGCTGCAATTACAATGCATACTGGGATGGATACGTAACCAGTACAGGCAAACTGGCTTCGTCGGGTGTGTACATTTACCAGCTGGAAATCGACGGGAAACGGTCCACCAGAAAAATCCTCGTCAAGTAGGGACGTTCACGAAGGCGTAGCACGAGGGCGTAGCACGATGACGTGCGACGCCTTTTGTTCTTTCTGCCAAAACGGCACTTTTCCTGGGCACGGACGTTGCCCCCGGAGCCGGCGCTATGATCAGACCTGAACGCTTGACCGTGAAGGCCGCCGAGGCCTTGCAGCAGGCGAGCGCTCTCGCGCGCTCGCGTGGCAACCCCGTAATCAACGACGCCCATCTCTTCCTCGCCCTGCTCTCACAGGAGGAGGGGATCGTCGTGCCGTTGCTCCAGAAGGCCGGGCTGAACGTCACGCAGCTCAGTGCGGAGACGGAGCGGGAGATCGAGCGCTTTCCCAAGCAGTCGGGCACGACCGCGGAGCCCACGCTGTCACGAGAGGTCAGCCGCGTGCTCGACCGCGCCGATGAAGAGGCAAAGGGGCTGGGCGACGCGTACGTGTCGACCGAGCACCTGCTCCTGGCTCTGGTCGACGAGAAGGGCACGACCGCCCGGCAGCTGCTGGCCGCCGCGGGCGTGGACCGTGGGGTGCTCTTGTCGGCGCTCGAAGGCGTGCGCGGCACGCACCGCGTGACCGACCAGGAGCCCGAGCAGAAGTACCAGGCGTTGGAGCGGTTCACCCGCGACCTGACGGACGTGGCTCGCAAGGGCAAGATCGACCCGGTGATCGGCCGGGACGAGGAGATCCGCCGGGTGATGCAGGTGCTGTCGCGACGGACCAAGAACAACCCCGTGCTGATCGGGGAGCCTGGCGTCGGCAAGACGGCCATCGTCGAAGGGTTGGCCCAGCGCATTGTGAACGGGGACGTGCCCGAGGGGTTGCGCAACAAGCATCTCGTCGCGCTCGACCTGGGTGCGTTGATCGCGGGCACCAAGTATCGGGGCGAGTTCGAAGAGCGGCTCAAGGCCGTGTTGAAGGAGATCACGAGCGCGGAGGGGAAATACATCGTCTTTATCGACGAGCTGCAC
>WNGO01000827.1_pt1 | contig 24428 bp, 16 predicted proteins | sample 5400511 | NCBI WGS metagenome assembly WNGO01 (sample SAMN13153380, study PRJNA577476) | soil metagenome | isolation source: 20 cm soil or saprolite under Garry oak tree replicate 2 | place: USA:California | collected 2016-06-15 | reverse complement strand
TCAATTTGCATCCGAAAGACAAGCTCGGTCCTAACGGACGTTACCGCATTCCGTCTACCGGCTCGGATCCGAATCCCTTCGTATCGATCGCCAACGCTCGCGGCGAAATTTACGCCTACGGTCTGCGGAATCCGCACCGGATGAATTGGGATATCGCCTCGAAAACGTTGCTCGTAAACGATATCGGTCTGCACTTTTGGGAAGAAATCAATATCGTCACCAAAGGCGCCAACTACGGTTATTCGGAGCGTGAAGGCGATGAGCAGGTCTTCGTGGACAGTACGGGGAAAACCGGCAGCCTGATGGTTCCGCCGGTGGCTTTCCCAGATCGCGATCTCCTGCACGTGGACGGCATCGATGAGCCAGTCGCTCCCGTGTACCCCGCCGCCGTCTACAGTCATTGGGAAGGCGATTCGATTGGCAGTGGATTTGTGTATCGCGGCAAGCAGATGCCGCAGCTCCGCGGGAAATATATTTTCAATGACATGACAGCAGGCCGGATTTTCTATGTCGATTTGGCCGAGATGATTGCCACTCGCGGGCAGCGCACTAAGCAAGCGCAGATACACGAACTGCAAATTCAATACAAGAGCCAGTATGATACTGCCAACCAAAAGGCCGTGAAACGCCGGATGTTTGACATCGTTGCCGAGACCTATTCGCACAAAGGGGGAACCCCGGCCCAGGATCGCGTTCTGCCCGGAGCTTCCGGAGCGACAACCGGCTGGCGAGATCCGGAGCACCAGCAGCCCAAGGCGGATCCTGAAGGTGTCCCCTATGGGGGAGGACGAGCGGACCTCAGAATCGCCATGGGTGGCGATGACGAACTCTATGTCTTAAGCAAGTCCGACGGTATGATCCGGAAATTGGCCGCGGTTGTGACTCCGCCACCCAAGTAGGGGCCATTGCCGTTAGGACAGGCACTCTTGCCTGTCCCCATGTGATGTGGCGAAATTCAACGGGACAGGCAAGAGTGCCTGTCCTACTAAAATTCCGGCAGAAAGCGGACAAACCCACTTCCCATGTCTCTCGACTATTTGCTCAAAACCGAACCTTCCGAGTACTCTTTTGCTGATCTGCAACGCGACGTGATCGCCGTGTGGGACGGCGTCTCGAATCCGGCCGCGGTCAAGCACCTCCGGGAAATGAGCCCCGGCGCGAGACTTGTAATTTATGAGACCGGAGACCACAAATGCGCGGTCGGGACCGCCAGCGTTGTATCCGTCGACGCCTCCGATTCCAAGAACCCCGTGGTCACAATTAAGGCGGGGAAAGCGCTGGCGAAACCAATATCTTTGGCGCAGATCAAGGACGACAAGTTATTCGCGGATTCGCCCCTGGTCCGCCAAGGAAGGCTTTCCGTCGTCGACGGATCAAGTCTTGGCGAAGAATCTCTCCCTGAAAAAACGTTTCCGTTCAACTTGAATCGGACGGAGAACAAATATGCCGTCCCGAACCACTCTGATCAATCCCGCTGGTGTGACCGATCCGACGGATAAGAGCTTTTCACCTTAGGCAATGGATGAGAATGACTTGGGAAAAACAGAACATTTAGCCCAACTTCCGCAGTCTGATTCGACCTGAAGATTTTTTGAACACATTTTCGAGGGAGTTCGAGCCCGGCGATTCCCTAACATTGCTATTTTCAGTGTGAGTCCTCGATTGTGGTTCGTAGCGCTGCGTGAACGCGTTGGTAGTGAAGACTCGACCATACCCGGATTGAAAACACTGGTATTTATTCCTCCAACTGCGAAACCTGCGCTAGGACCCCGCCCTCCAGCCCCATTGCCATCCTCGCAATCCCAGAGGGTGCATTGCCGTCGTTACCTTCCCGGAACTCATGCCAAGCCGGCTCCTCAGGTCGAAAAAGGAAGAAATATCCTGGCTTTGATGCTATCCTTACTTTGCTGGTGGTGGTTGCTGTAACCCGCGTCTGCAGACGCGGGGATTTTTCTCGCCATTGGCAACCAAACCCTGGCCTCTGATCATCCATCAAGATGCGCTGAGATTACCGGCGAGAAGTGAAAACCCCGCCCCGACGATTCAGTTTTTGTGGTCCTAGGTTTTGGCACGCGGTTTTATGAGAAAATAAAACTATGAATAACCTCATCGGCCTGGTGATCGCTCTGGCCGTGACGTTCTTATTCGTCCGGCGATATCTCAAGAAACAAGAGGCTCAGGAGACTCTCGCCCGCGAGGCCGCGCAAAAGGGAAGCCTGCGGTCGGACGGTCCGCAATCGCAACATCCGCATATCGACACCACAAATTGCATCGGCTGCGCAACGTGTACCATGGTATGTCCGGAGGGCGACGTTCTGGCGATGCTTGGGGGCCAAGCCGTCCTCGTCAACGGATACAAGTGTATCGGCCACAGCCTGTGCGCAGAGGCCTGCCCCGTCGGTGCGATTACGATGGTAATGGCCAGCCCGAGCATGTCCGCCGACTTGCCATATCTGACCCCCGAGTATGAAACCAGCATTCAGAACATGTTTATTGTTGGGGAACTCGGTGGCATGGCCTTGATCAAGCATGCCATCAACCAGGGGCGCGATTGCGTCGATAACATCTCGAATAGAGTCAAAGCGATGGGGGCTGCACGATCCGTCCCGGACGTTTGCGATGTGCTGGTCGTAGGGGCCGGGCCTGGGGGAGTGAGCGCTTCGCTACGAGCCATCGAGAACAAGCTCAGTTACGCGACGTTGGAGCAGGATGAAGAGATTGGTGGCACGGTCGCGAAGTACCCCCGCCAGAAACTCGTGATGACAAGCCCCGTAAACTTTCCCATGTACGGAAAGTTCAATAAGTTGCAACTCTCGAAGGAAGAACTTCTAGCTTTCTGGGAAAAGGTTCGGCAGCGGACAGATTTCAAAGTGCGTATGGGCGAGAAAGTGGAAGAAATCAAGAAAGAGCCGGACGGCATCTTCACCGTCGTGACTTCAAAAGGCCAATACCGCTCCCACACCGTAATCCTTGCGCTCGGCAAGGCGGGCACTCCCCTGAAACTGGGAGTCAAAGGAGAGGACTTACCGAAGGTCATGTACAGGCTGCTCGAGGCGGACCATTACATAAACAAAAAAATCCTCATTGTAGGCGGCGGCGACAGTGCCGTCGAGGCGGCCATGGGACTTGCGTCGCAGGTCGGCAACCAGGTCACGCTCTCGTATCGAAAGGACTCCTTTAGCCGGATCAAGGAAAGAAACAAACACCGTGTGGAAGAGTTCAGGCGCACCGGGAAGATGAGCGTGGTCTTTAACTCGAACCCCGTCGAGTTCAAGCCGGATTCTGTTCTCCTCGATGTCCAGGGCAAGGTGGAGGAGATTCCCAACGATTTCGTCTGGATCTTTGCAGGCGGCGTTCCTCCCACTGCTTTTCTCAAGAAAATTGGCATCGAGTTCGGAACGCGCGATGTAACCACAGAGGCAAGCAACGAAGCAAAGCAACCATCGAATAGAGCGCAGCTCGCTTCTTAAAGAAGAGTTACTTCGGCCTACCTATACCCCATCCCCAGCACCACCAGAATGTGCACGATGGCCAGTAAGGCAAAAGAATAACTAAACGGACGGTGGACAACGTGCCAGAGGGAAAAAACCTGTTTGGTTCGGGAGAGGAACAGGACGCGCTTGGACAGCGATGCCTGCCTCCGCGCCATCTGAATGGCCAACTCGAGTCGGGAACTGCGCGTGGGCAGAGTTCCAAAGAGTGAGATGATCCACGCTCCGAAACCCTCGGCCTGCAGGCGCAGACGTGAAACTTGGAACGGCCGCTTGAGATCGAGCCAAATCATCCACCAGAGGGCGGTCACAATCGATGTTTGAGCGACCTGCTCTGACGAAGGCAAGGCCAACAATTCGGCGAGGCCTGCGCCGATCTGGCCATGTCTTTCTTCCGCGTCCCCACAGGGTTTGGCCTCCATCTCCTTAATCTCCCGGGCGGAAAGCTCCGCAGCATTCAAGCTTCGCGGGATTTGCGCATACAGGTATCGTCCGACAAACCCGCTGAGCGTGACCGCGGTCATAATCCAGAAAGCCATCCCGGCTATCCCCCCGAATTTGAAGGAAGAGTGCAAGGCGATTACCAACGGCGCCGCCGTGCCCATAATGATATGGAAATCGAGCCAGTGCCGGGAATTGCCTTGCCGGCCGAGCCAGCTCCATTTCTTGCGCAGCGGGTAGAGATAAATCAAGAAAAACAGGAGCACGCCGAACACGCCCAGGTTTACACCAACCGCGCCGCTCGGCCGCAACAGAGCGTGCTTGGGCGAAAATGGCCGTTCGTTCGCGCTAAGCATGTAGTAATTGAACCCATATATACTGAATGCGGCGACGAATGTTATAGCCGCAATCCAGCCGGCGGCCAGGCGCCGGCGGTGCCTTCTTTCCAAAGTCTCCGCCTCGCTGAATATGGCGGGATTCACGATCACTGACTGACTCATGGGTTTTGAACTCATTGGTTTTGACCGATCTCCTCATGAACGTCGACGTTAAACCTCTTGTAGTCCGTGAAGCGATGGAGGTTGCGCCAGTGCTGGTGCGGCGTCTCGACATCGATCACGGCCGACTCCGGAATCCACACGGTCTCCTCGGGACCGTGAAATGTGTGGGCCGTGTAACGTACCTCGCTACGCATTCCCGAAAGACCCAGATCACTTAAGCTCGAGTCGACTTGCGCCTCCAATCTTGCAATGACTCCATTCTGCGGGTCGATCCAGAGCGTGCCGGAGAGCGGCAGGGGATAATTTTTCCCTCGCAGTCGCAGTGCCGCCGGCGATGTGGTCCCAGCGACAGGGGTGAAACGAATTCTCTCAACCGTCACACCCTGGATACTTTCCTCGCCCGCCGGCTCGAACGTGTAGCTGGCCTGATACATCGGATGAACGACCAGAAGTATGCTGGCAAATCCATTGGTGATAAGCAGGGTGCGGCCCGGATCCCGGAACGATGGGTTGCGGGTATTGCGCGATTCGCTGACTTTCACGGTTTCGCCGTCCGCAGTCGCTAGAAATTGGTAGTCGTAGGCGGAATTTTCGCGATAAGCGGGCTTCCCGTTTTTGCCCATCACAATTTGCGTGACCGACTCGGTACACGCGACGTTTGAAAACTGGTCGAAGAAGGTTTGAACGCGCTCCCGTGCTCGATCGAGCGCCATCAGCGGGCCCGGCGCAACAGGAGTGGTCGGTGCCGAATCTTGTGCGTAGCAAGGCCGCCAGGTCCTGAGCGAGGGCCCCGGTGCGAGTCTCCCAACCTCTAGGAGATTCGCTATCATTTTCGTAGAAATCCTCCGAATCGGTATCCGAATGTCAGGTTCATCTGGCGGTAACTCATGGAGGTGCCGGTGTTCCAAGTGTAGAGCCCTTCAAAAAAGTAGCGCGGCCCAATCGCCCAGTCCACGGTTCCGGTCACGAATCTTGAGCTTGAGTTCGAGCTTAAAGCGGAATTGAGATGCTGCGTCCCGCCCTGCAACTGGGCGTGCAACCGGTCAGAAAGAGTTCTGGATATTGAAACCATCTCATAAGTTCCCTGCCCGAAAGAGCTGTTGAATTTCGTGTACCGCAGGTCCAATTGAAAACCGGTTTTCCCGATCTGCCCCAAATTAAGGCCGTACATCTGATTCCAGGACGTTGCTTTATCGGTGCTGCTCTTGCTGCGGCCGACATCAGTGGAGAACGCCACGTGATACGGGAATTCCAGTCGCACGCCGCCGCTTAGGCCTTGGAAAAGATATTGATCCAGCAGACCCGTGCTAATCAACACCGGGTCAAACGTAGGCAAATTGCGCAGATAATTGTGGTTGAGATTGAAGGTCAAAAGTTTGGAGGCTTGATATCGCACGCTCGTGAAACTCTGAGTTAATCCAGTGCCGTAGGAAGCGCTTTGGAGAGCGGTCCGGCCGGCATCGGCCTGAATGGAACTGTAGACGGAAAAACTGCGGCCCAACGTAAGCATATTTTCGAAGAAAGCGAATTCGCGCGCGATATGCCATTGAATGCTGGTCGCGGCCAACCCAAATGTACTGCTGAGCCGCTTGTGGTCGAAGTCTCCGCGTTCATAGTTCACGAACGTTCCGGCGATGTGTTGGTTCAGACTATAGCTCCAGGACGTGGGATCGGGTGTTGAGCCGCCGAAGGCGCCAACCGTAACGGTTTCCGAAAGCCTCCTTCCAATGTAGCCACCATCAATCGTGCTCAGGCTGGGCGCCCATGGAAGGTAAAGACGGCCAACTCCCAAAGTGATCGCGGAGTCCGGATTTTGGTAATAAAGCCCCAAGTGATACGTCCGATTCATCAAGTCGTTGATCGTCTGCGCCGGAACACCTTGCGCAGTGCCAGTACCTTGGGAATTAAGGCGTCCCCGCCAATAGCCGGTGAAATTCCAGTGCGTACCTCCGATGCGGCTCATATCGGCCTGCAACATGAACCCTATTTGCCTTGAGCTGAAGCCTCCTGGTTCTGAAAGTGTCCCCAAATCCCATCCAAATCGGCCACGAAGCTGGTTTTGAATCGGGGGCGCCATTGGGGACACAGTGGTCGCTCGGACCTCTTCATCCAATGGGTCGCCGTACGAAAAAGTGACGACGACCGGATAATTCTCGGATTCGATGGCGTTTTTCTTCTCTTCCCGAAGGTGGTTGCTTTCGACGTCCAGATAGGCGATGTCATCCACGACCAAATCTTCCCGCGACTTTATGATTTCGGCCGCGCAGGATGAGTCGGCCACCGAAAATATGCGCACGTCAGCGATGGGCTCCTGCCCCTGAAATCTCACAGCCTCAGTGGTACCGCCGTTCGGGTCGGCGTGGACCAGATGGAGGAGCATCCCCTCATCCAGTCCGGCGTTGCGCCCGGCGTCCAGATAAATAGTTCCGTCGGCAATGTACTTGATGTGGAAAATATTTCTCGCAGGCGCGTGCTCAGTCTGGCCAGACTGCGCCGCGTGAGTTGTCGGCAAAACAACTCCAAGGAACAAAACGGAAATGATTACGAGACGGCGCAACTTGCTCTACTCCTATCCTCTTGAATGGCATTGATAGCAATTTACACTGTTGTACACATACCCGGTGACGTTCGGGTGCCCGAATCGGGCCGCGACATTGTTCCCATGGCAACCGGTACATTGGAAGACCGTGTAGGTCGCGCCAGCGCTCAAGGAATTCAGGTGGCAAGTGAGGCACACCCCCCCGGCATTGCCGTGATTGACATTAAACCAGGAGTGAGTAAACGTCGCTCCCAGCCAGCTTGTCGTGCTGTGGCACGACGCGCATGTGGTTTGGAGGATTCCGGCGGCGGCGGCGTCGGCGGCGAGGTGATTTGGTACCGACCCACCCAACGTTGCGGTGCTCTGCCATTGAGCGTTGTGGCAACTAGCGCAATCGAGTGGCGGTGGAGTTGAACTGAGGTGGCAAAGGTTGCAGGCCACCGTGGTGTGCGCGCCAGTCAGCGGAAACCTGGTTGCGCTGTGGTTAAAGACCGCACCTAGCCATGAACTCGTTGTATGGCACGACGCGCAAGTAGCCGGGACGAATCCCGCAGTGAGGTGATTTGGCACTGACGAGTTGGTCAGCGCCAGCGTGACGGTGCTCTGCCATTCAGTGACGTGGCAACTGTAGCAGTCGAGTGGCGGCGCAGTGGAACTGGTGTGGCAAAGGTTGCAGGCCACCGTGACGTGCGCGCCGGTCAGCGGAAACGGCGTGGTGTTGTGGTTAAAAACCGCGCCCTGCCATGAAGTGGTTGTATGGCAGGACTCACAGGTAGTTGGATAACCGGAGGTCATGTGATTCGGCACCGAAGTTCCGAGCTTTGCGGTGCTTTGCCAGTCGGTGAGATGGCATCCGTAGCAGGCCGTTGCAGTGAGCGTATAGTTGTTGCTCACGTGGCAGGAAACGCATGGCGTCGGCGACGGTGAGATGTGCATCCCCGTCAAGGCAAACCCGGTCTGGCTGTGGTCAAATATCGCCGTCGTCCAACTTACTGTGTTATGGCATACCGCACAGTTCGCTGCCGAAAACTGCGTACCTGCCGTCGAGTGCACCGGATTATTCGTCTGCTGCCAAGTCGTCAAATGGCATCCCGAGTTCCCGCATTGGTTTAGCGTAGTCGTCAAGGTGTAATTGTTATTGATGTGGCAGGAGGTGCAAGGCACGTTAGCATGCCCATTGGTCAGCGGAAACCCGGTCGTGCTGTGGTCGAACGGCGCCGTCAGCCAACTCACTGTGTTATGGCACCCGGAGCAATTCGCAAGACCAAAAGCCGGTCCAGCCGATGGATGCACGGGATTTGTGGTCTGCTGCCACGTCGTCAAATGGCATCCCGAGTTCCCGCAATCCTTCGCCGCGATCGTCAAGTTGTAGTTGTTATTGATGTGGCAGGAGGCGCAAGGCACGTTAGCATGCCCATTCGTCAGTAGAAACCCCGTCGCGCTGTGGTCGAACTTAGCGCTCAGCCAGGTATCAAAAGAATGGCAGGTCTCGCAAGGGGCCGCGAAGAAATTTGATGTCACGTGATTCGGTACGCTCCCGCCAATCGTCGCGGTTTTCTGAAAATCCGCCGAGTGACAGGACATACAAGCAGTCGAGAGTCCCAGGTATTGCCCCACGGCGGCGCTCTTGTGACACTCGTTGCATTCCACCACCGCATGCGCTCCGAGCAGCGGAAATCTGTTGAAGTGATTCTGGATGGATTGCACCGACACGTTCCAGCCGTTCACCGAGTGGCACTGGGCACAATTGGCGCCGAACTGACGGCGATGAATATCCGCGTGGCAGTCCGCGCAGTTCTTGCCGACATCAGTGAAGACGGGCCTGAAGTGGCACTCCGTGCAGTAAACTTTTTCGTGCATTCCGCGAAGCGGGTATCGCGTGGAGTCGTGGTTGAATTCTGGGACCGCGCGAATCGGGGCCCAGCTCGTGCTCGTGTGACAGTTTTCGCAGGGTACCGCAAGGGGTCCATGCGGACTCCGGCTGGATTGCTTTTGTGCATCCGCCTTGCCGACGAAAACAACTGCCAGCAAAAGGAGCGCGACCCGAGAGCCGACTTGGAACGCTCGGAACATCTTTGCCCCCCAAAAAGCTTTATTTGCGCTTTCGCCCTCGCGTGATGTAGGGCGATGCACATTATGCAGCACTACCGACAAGTACTACACAACGGAGCCTTCGGCCAACTTTTGGCCTTGTCTCTCCTCAGCTATCTGGGTATAGCGGGGATATCGACCGAGATAACGAACCCTGCTTCAAAACTACTGCGGCTGATCCAATTAGTTGCATGCTGCGCTCACTTGGTTGCAACCGAACACGTTTTACCTCGATTCCTAATGTTTGGTCAAGCTTTTTTTGCTCCAACGCGGGCCGCAGATCCACATTGGGGCAGTCCGCGGCATTTCTAGGAGTCGGCTTGTAAGGCAAAACGCGCCTTCCCCCAAGCTTCAACCCTCCATGATATCCTGCCATTTCACAGAAATCCCATTCGGATGACGGTGAACAATATTTCACCCGTTACCAATAGGAACTTCACCCACCAAAAATACGTGAAACGGCAACCCAGCTATATTCCACTTCACTTTGAATCATCTGCTCTGCCAATACCTTGTCTTTCGTCAAACTCCGTCTTGTTTTCTCCGTTTGTTTTTCCTTCGCCCTCTTGTTCAGGCCGAATATCAGGGCCGTGGCAAGCCGCGCAATCTTTGGGTGTGGGCTTGTAAAACAAGATGAGTTTGCCCTGGACTTCCCGCTCCAGTGAGTGGCACTTGGGGCAGCCGACGTTTGTGTGCCCGCCCGTCAGGGGGAATTGGGTGCGCTTATCGTGGTCAAAGGTGGAGGGGGCCCAATACTGGACTGTGTGGCAATCCGCGCAGAGCGTCACTCCGTCTTTGTCTTTGGGGGCAAACTGTTTTCCATGAGGGTCATCGTGGCACGCTTCGCAATTCTTGGGTGTTCCTTTGAATTGTGCCTCCTGCGAACCAGGGGGTGCCTTATGGCAATCGCCACACGCTACGCTGCGGTGCGCCCCCTCCAGCGGAAATTTCGTTTTCGAATGGTCGAAGCTTCGAATATCGACCCAGGAACGCACGTTGTGGCAGGCCTCGCAGCCCATTGAGGTCCCGTCGGGACGCCGCTGGGCCATGCGTTCGTCGAACTCACCCTTGTGAACATCCATGTGGCAAGCTGTACACGTGCGGTCATTAAAGTGGAACGGCAGGATTTTGTCCGTTCTTCCGGCAAGGCCTACCTTGTGACAATCCGCACAGGAGACCGCGGCGTGCGCCCCTGTAAGCACGAAACGTGTCTTCCGGTGCTTCGCGATCGTGAATGTCGAACGATGAAAATCTTTTACCGTATGGCAGTCCTCGCAACGATTCAGGTAAGGCGCCGCGGCGAACTGCCGGTCGTGGGCGTCTTGGTGGCAATCCAAGCATTGCGCGAACTTCACCTTGTAAAGGGTATCTTTACCCGCCGGAGTGTGGCATTTTTCACAGGCAACGCTCGCATGCTTTCCTTCTAGCGGATAGTGAGAATTCGCATGTTCTTTCACGCCAAATTGAGAAGGTTTCCAGCCATTTACTGTATGGCACTCCTCGCATTCACCTTTGCTGGCCCGGGCCTGGAATTGGCCCTTGTGGGGATCGGGGGAGTGACAGTTCGCACATTGCGCGAACGCCAGGGGACGCTTGAAATCGCCCGCAGAGTGGCATCCGCCGCAGCCGACCTGCATGTGCATTCCCAGCAGCGGATATTTTGTTTTCGAATGATCGAACGGTGTTGACATGTTGACTTTTTTCCAGCCGCCTGTGGTGTGGCAGGATTCGCAGGAACCCTTCATGGTCCCTTTGTGAGGGTCTGTATGGCAGGCGGTGCAGGTATCGAACTTGATCCCGGTATACTGTGTAGCGAGGTCCGGACCTGACGGGAGGTGACACTTGTTGCAGGCGACTTGAGCGTGCATGCCGGTGAGGGGATATTCCGTTTTCGAATGGTCGAAATGCTGTACCTGTTTCCAGTCGTTGAAATTGTGGCAGCTCTGGCAATCCGATCCAAGTTCGCCTTTGTGGGGATCCGTGTGGCAGCTTACGCAGTCCTTCGAAAGACCCAGAAACGTGGAGGAGAGATCCTTGCGTTGAATCAGCGCTCGTTCGGCCGCACCTATGTGCGCGGGAGTATGGCATTTCTCGCAAGCAATGCCGGCGTGTTTATCTACCAGCAGGTACCCCGTCAGCTTGTGGTCGAATTGCTTGAGTGACGGTTCCCAATGGACCAGCGTGAAATCCGCGCCATTGTGGTCCATGTGGCACCGCACGCACTCGGGGCCATTGGGATTCTTCATCCCAATTTGCGCGTGGAATCCCTGATTGTTTGCCAGTCTCTGGGCGATTTCTTTGTGGCACTCCAGGCATTTGAATGTAGGCGTGCTCGTCCCGAATTGGTGGCAGGACGTGCACTGCGTTCCACCGCTCAGCGATTGATGCGCCTTGGATAGCGGGCCGGGGGAAATCTGGGCCTGTGCTCCGACCACGGCAAACAGGATCCACGCACTAACCGCGACCAGTGGGCCTGGCCTGACAAACCAGCGGGAATCATCTCTCGCGTTTGTTCCGAGTCTATACAACATTTCACTCCATTCCTCCGGCAAATGTCCTTCCAGCTTCGCGCGTCCCTGCCTCCCCAACCTGCGACTACATTGGTGCTTCCCCCTTCGAAAGCATAATACGTTGGATGCATGAAATCGTGTGTCCTTTTTGAAAATTTGAAAAGGTTTACGGAAATGCCGGCTCCCGGCTGCGAGTGGGGCGGCTGGCGATACTCCACTCCTCTTGCGAGGCTCCAATTGTGGGGTTGCGAGTTCGATCCCCACGACCTCCACCACTGTAGACAACTGATTTCGGAATCGGCGATACTGCGGATATTAATAGAAGCGGTTCCGCACGTCGAAGTGTTGGGGATTTCTAAAAATGGCGCCGGCTGCTCACGAGAGATCGCGATGGACAAGATTTCAATCGTCGAGAACGATCATTCCGCCTTCATTTTCTCCGAAGGCGCTCCCAGTCGGGACCTAATCTGCCGGGTGGTTGGGATTCTTCTACGTGTGATTTTTTGCAGGCACGCCGTTGCCGTTTTCAATTTCTTGGAGGTATGTCGCATGAATGCGATCCGAGCAGTGGCAGTGACCGTGTTTCTGTCACTGGTTTGCGTTTCCAATTTATCGGGCCAAGACAATAGTGCGGCGAATCCGTCGGTGAATCCGGCCCAAGCTCCGCCGTACCTCCTGGTCCTCGTGCACCAGGAAATCCTGTACGGGAAGGCGACCGCCCGCCAGAGGTTAGAGGTGGCTACGACACGGATCTGCAATCGTATTGATGCCCCGAGTTCGTGGATAGACCTGCAATCCATGACGGGGCCGCGTCAAGTCCTCTTCTTCGACCCCTTCGACTCCTTCGAGCAGATCGAGCAGTCTTCCGCTGCGTGGGCCCAGGTTTATGTTGCGCATCCCGACCTTGCCCGGATGCAGGAGGAAATCGACGCGCTCTTGAAAACCGAGAATACGACCATCGCGGTGCGCCGCGATGATCTGGGGTATCTCGTCGACCACATCGATCTTTCGAAGCTACGTTTCATGCGCGTCGTCGAAGTCCGCCTCCTACCGGGACATGAAGACGACTTCGTGGAAGCATCAATGATCGTCGGCGAGGCATATCAGAAGATCGGAGAGGAGACACCGTGGGTTGTGTATCAGGCGAAATCCGGAATGGAGTCACCTGTTTTCTTTGTGTTTATGCCCATGCCCGCTCTGAGGCAAAACGACGACCTGCTCACATGGGAGAACGACTTGCGGAAGGCGGAAGGCGAAGAAGACGCGAAGCGCCTAGACCAGATTGCCCGCGCAGGCTACGTCAGTACTAAAAGCACCCTATATGCAGTCAGCGCCGCGATGTCTCACGTGTCCAAAGAGCTTGCCGCAGGCGATCCCGGATTCTGGAGGCCAAAGCAGGTAATAGCCTCAAAAACTTCTGGGGTGAAAGCAAACGCTGCCCTTGGTGAAGATCCGGTCACAACAAAATCATCCGCGTTGAAAATATCGGAAACAGCGCAAAATCAATAGGCTGTATTGAGGGCTTCCACTCGATTCAAGCTTTGAAGAATTGCATCACGTTGTTACGGGTGTCGCTGTTTGCCTCTTGTAGAAATAGCGATTTACGAACCCGACCCGGCGCCGGACGTGTTGGGTACAAAACCTGCAAGTTTAGCGTGGCCGGTTGAGCTGGACGTGGCGGCTTTGGAATTCTGGCCCGCTGAGCGGTTGTCGGGAAGATTAGTTTGCGATCCGCGCTGGGCGGTCTTCTTGCGGTTAAAATCCCGGATGATTCTAGCAACGTAAACACGGGTCTCCCGGTAGGGTGGCACGCCTCGGTACTGTTCCACACGGTCTGGTCCGGCGTTGTAGGCCGCCAGGGCCAAGGAAAGGTCATAATGGTAGCGCGTCAGCAATTGCCCCAAATATCGCGTTCCGCCCTCTACGTTGGTAGCGGGATCCAAAGCATTCTGCACGCCTAGCTGGGCAGCAGTCTCCGGCATGAGCTGCATTAACCCCTGCGCGCCCTTGGGGGAGACCGCACTCGGATTGAATCCACTCTCGGCGCGGATCACACTGAGGATCAAGTCCCGGTCAATGTTGTTATGGCTGCTGGCGGCGCTGACGACCTCGTCGAGGGTGTTTACTGTTGCTGGGTTGGGAGCGGGGGCTGGCGGCACAGGTGAAACAATTTCTTCTTCCTCGAAAGTCAAAATGTCGGCGGTAGGTACATCAAGGTAATCGTCAGAAGTCCTCGATAGATAGAAGCGGGTCACGCTGCCTCGAACCTCGTGCCGTTCAAGCCGAATGGCAAAGCCGTTTCGCAGGGTTGCCGATTCCGCAGCTGATGCCGGGAAGCTGGCCGACGCAAGTAAGGCCGTGGCGATCGCAAATTGGTAGGAAATCTTCATTTCAAGAAGTCATTCGCAATCGGTCCAAAGCGCACCCTGAGACAGTGGGTGACGGCGACCCTCTTTCCAACCGGATGGGAGCCGCTGCAATGTCGCGACTGACACCCCTGGTGGCTGCGCCTGGCTATTCTCAAGACTGCAAAGCTCAATTTCACATCCGGGTCTCGCCGGATCACGAGGGAAGCAGCTAAAAAGTGAGACAACGCGTGAAGTATGACCTCAAAATGGGAATTGTCCTTGCGCTAACGCAAACTTTCATGCGAATCCGTGGATTATTGGTTGCAATAAACAATTGATTTATCAGCACTTACTGCCGGCAATTCCCCATTGACCTCCCCCATCGACGCGGCTTCCGCATTTTGGGAGGAGCGACACACTGTCCATCGAATCAAAGAGTCTCTCCGGGAAGGCGTTGGAACGTTCATTCTCAAATTGGCTAAAATCCGATTCCCGTTGACGAGAAAGTTAACGCTTCATAGGAACGGATTTCATATATTTGCGCGAGGACAAATACACAACCTAGAAAAGGGGCTATATTATGGGGCTGGAAGCTTCGTCCGAAGCAGGTAGGTAGAGTGTGTGCATGCAAATTTCCTTGCCCCCAAGGGTCTGGCGTCATAAGAAGTCTTTTGGGGCTAGATTGACAATAGAAAATCCGTTTGCAGGATCGGCACCCATTTCGTCGGGAGCCGCGAAGCGTATGACGCTGCTGCGAATTACGTTAGCTGTGATCCTGATGATGGCGATAGGTGCGCCAGCCTATTCAGATCAAGCAAGCGCTGCGTACGGCCGCGGAGTTCGTGCCGAGGCAGTGCCCGACTACGACGCCGCTTTTGTAGGATACGCCGAGGCGTATCGGCTGAAGCCCAAAGAAACAAAATACGTCGTTCCCTTCCTGCGGGTTCGAGGCATAGCGGCAGAAGAGCATGTACGGAAAGGCCAGTTGCTCCGTGACAACCTCAAATTGCAGGAAGCACTTGTAGAATTCGAGCGCGCGGCGGATATTGACCCAACCAACCTTGCGGCGCGACAAGAGGCGCAAAAGACCGCCGATATGATCAAAACGCAAGCCCAGCAGAAAGGGGGCGCTGAGGGCGCGAAGCCTATGTCTACATTGGCCAAAATGGCTGAGGATATGCAAGGCCCTGTTGACCTGGAACCCTTTTCCGACACTCCGCTCACGCTGCGCATGACGACCACTTCCGACAATGTCTACAAGACGATCGGCAAACTGGCTGGAATCAACGTCCTGTTTGATTTGGATTACAGGCCGCAACGCATCAATATCGAACTGGACGAGGTCCCGTTGCGCGAAGCGCTGCGGATGGTCGCCCTGCAATCGAAGACCTTTTGGCGACCCATATCGACCAAAGCCATCTTTGTAGCGGCCGAAAGCAAACGCAAAGAGTACGAAGACAATGTGATGACAACTTTTCATGTCCGCAACGCCTCGACGCCAGCCGAGATACAAGAATTGGTCGGCACTCTGAAGGGGATGCTGGACATCGCCCGAATTCAAGTGAATCCAACACACGGCACGATCACACTCCGAGGCACGCCTGACCAGATGGTGCTGGCACAGAAATTGATTACTGACCTAGATAAGCCAAAGGCCGAAGTGGTGATCGATATCGCTATCATGGAAGTCAGCACTGATCGGTTGCATACGATAGGCACAACTGTCCCAACGTCCACCTCCATCGCGTTACAGGCTGCGCCAGCCGGCGTGGGTACGGTCAACATTGGCGCGCTGAATGGAGGCACTTTCGCCATGGCAGTCCCGGGCGGTTCATTCTCCTTTCTCATGTCCGACAGCAACACCAAAGTTCTTCAGAACCCGAGAATTCGCGTCCTTGACAACGGAAAAGCTACCTTGAAAATCGGAGACCGGGTGCCAATCGCTACCGGTTCGTTCTCGTCAGCAGGCGGTGTCAGTGGGGGTGGCATAAGTCCGCTGGTCAATACGCAGTTCCAATATCTCGACGTCGGCGTGAATATCGACATCACACCGCATATTCTCTCGGGTGGCGAAGTCAACTTGAAGATGGTCTTAGAGGTTTCAACGGTCACTGGCTCCACAGATATCGGCGGTATTAGCCAGCCCACAATTGGACAGCGCCACATCGAGCACGAAACGCGATTGGGGGATGGCGAGATGAGCCTGGTGGGCGGCATTCTGGAGGATTCAGAAACCCAATCGCTGGGCGGTTATCCTTGGCTGGGAAATATTCCCCTTTTAAAGTACTTGTTTGGCCAAGAGAAAAAAGATCGACGCAAAACTGAAATCGTATTTGCCGTCATTCCACACATCGTGCGATCGGAAGTGATTACGGACGAGAGTATGCGGCTGATTGATATCGGTACGGGCACAGCGATCGATCTTCGCCGTCCGGAATTGACGAAAAAGCCAGCGACCCCCCCTCAACCGGTCAAGCCCGTATCCCAGGGTGAGGCGACACCGAAGATCCCGGTCACAACACCTGCGCGACCTTCCACGCCGGCTCCACCGCCGGCTCCACCGCCGGCGTAATTTGCTGGACCCCAAGGGGTTATAGATGGGAAGCTGCGGGCTTCCAGCGGAATCAGGCAATCGGAGATAACATCATCCCTTTCATTTCTTAAAAACAGCACTCAATTTCACACATGCCTGTGCGACTTCTAGCCATCCCCTGATAATAAAGAACTTACGGCGAAAGACTTTGGCACAAAGTTTGCTCTCCCTGTACCGACTTACGATTTTCTACAGGAGTCTTCATGCGCCCATTGTTTCGCACATGCATGACACTTGATGCCGGGTATAGGCTTCGACGGTCTGTGCGCTCCTTCTCCCACCTTGTACATTATTCGGCCCGGCCAGTGGTATTGGGATCTGCACGTCAAATGAAAATGGGGCGTGGCTGAATACTATGCCTTACACGCGTGCAGTCTCGCAAAGCTCAAGTTTGCCTTTGCGGCAAAACAGGTTGGAAGTAAAACCGGTCCCATCCCGTTGGAGGCAGCCGGTAGAGCTGTCCCAGCTATTTGCGGCTATTCCGCCGCGCGACCTCGCGGAGATCCTAACCGCCTCTCGCACAATGATCTTCACCCCCAAACAGACGCTTTTTTACACAGGGGAGAAGATTGAGCGAGTCATCCTGTTAACCGAGGGTTCCGTCAAGATCACACAGATCGATGAATTTGGGAGCACAGTTATTCTTCGACTGGTAGGACCCGGTGGAGTAGTTGGAGACCTTGGCGTGGCCCGTCAGAGTATGCATTCGGCGGGCGCCGAGGCTCGCGGAAACTGTAAGGCGCTCGTGTGGGATACGGCGACCTTCGAAGCCTTGTCGGAGCGATTCCCCACCCTGCAGCGTAACACGCTGCGAATCCTGGCGAGGTCCTTGCACGATCTGGAATCCAGATTTTGTGAGATTTCCACCAAACGCGTTGCGCAACGTTTGGCTCTTGAGCTGGCTCGGTTGCTTCCGCAAGTAGGCCGGAAGGTCGGTGACGTTGTCGAAATCAACCTCTCCCGGGAAGAGTTGGCGCAGATGACTGCGACTACGCTGTTTACTGTGAGCCGGCAGCTCTCGATATGGGAGCAGCAGGGCATCGTGAGTCTCCGACGGCTAGGTGTGGTGATTCTAAACCCTCTCTCTCTTACGTCTATTTCTGAACTTAAATGACCTTGAGGTTGATCTCCGCCGATTAGGTCATTGCGCAACGGAGTTGTCAGTTTGTTCGCTTGCTGGTCCAAGCCAATGAATTTGAGAAGAGCCAGCTTGAGACCCCTCTTTCCCCCTGCGACAATTTGGGTGATTGATTGGCTCCCTCCAATGCAACTTGCGCCAGCATGTTTGATACACTTTTTCTCATCCGTCGTCAGATTGAGACAAAGTGCCGGAGGCCGAATGCGTTTCGTCTTGATATCAACGTTCACGCTGGTTTGCGCGGCTCCCCTATTCGCGCAAGGCTCGCAGGTGGAAGCACCCGTCAACAATGCAGCCGCCATGACGTCGAAACAACAGTGGGAAAGTCAGCAAGCATTGCCCGAAGGGAAACCCTCGCCCACTGCGGCGGAAGTCACGCCCGACACGCCGGTAGTAACCCTGGAAGGCATCTGTGATGAGCCCCGGGCACCTGGAACGAAGGGCTGCAAAACCGTCATCACGCGCGAACAGATGGACAGTTTAATAGACATGGTGTTGCCGGGAGCATCGCCAGCCGCACGTTCCACATTTGCGATCAGCTATGCGCGACTCCTCGCCGCTGCCGATGCATCCCTGCGAGAGCATCTTGAAAAAGAACCCGCGGTAGCCGCTGAGTTGCAGGCACAGGTGAAACTGGCTCGCGTTCGTGTGCTGAGTAAAGCCTTCTATCATCAAATGGAGGAACAGGCGGCCAACGTGCCGGAATCCGAAATTCAGAGGTTCTACACGGAACACAAGGTCAATTTCGAACAGGGCGAGGTGCGGCGTTTAACCATCCCAAGATCAATCCTAATGAATCCTGGACAAGCAATGGATGGCCAGGATTTGAAGGCTAAAATGGAGGAGCTAGTGGCGCGGGCCGCTCGGGGCGAGGACTTCGATCAGGTTCAGCAGGAAGCCTACATAATGTTCGGCATTGCAGCCACGCCGCCACCTACTACACCGGTCATGGTGCGCCGGGCGAGTCTTCGCCCGAACGAGGCGGCGGTATTTGATCTGAATGTGGGTGAGGTAACGCAGGTGCTGAGTTCTCCGGACGCGTTCGTTATTTTAAAACTGGAATCGAAGGAGTATGTGCCGATCGAGGTTGCGCAATCAGAGTTTAAGCCAATCCTGCAGCAGCAGCGCAAGGCGGAAGCACTCCAGAGCGCCGCGAAAAACGTCACGGCGGAATTCAACCTTGCGTATCTGGGCACGGGCACGGCGCCGGAGTTATTTCTGCCGCAAGCCTCCTCCGAGACGTTAGCCTTGAAAGCGCGGCCAGATTCCCAACCGCGTCCACCAGTTCGCCGACGGATGCCGTTTGCTCGTCCCGGGGTCCCAGGATTGCCCCCATCACGTTGATAGAGCGGTATTTCTCTGAATCGGCGAGATTGGTATGTGTGATGTGGAGTTGAGTGAATCTCCGGATTCCATTGAGACCTATTGAGACGTATTGGACATTGACTAGATACGGAAAATTATGATAAATATAGCGCGTAGTAACCGTGACTCGATGACTCCGCCGTTCGTCAGGCCGGTGCGGTTTCAGGATCGCGATCGAGCGGCACTGGACGAGTCGATGACCAGATTTTTCAACAACATGCAGGCGGCGTTCCAGAGAACGCTTCGAACCACTCTCCGGGTTCATAACCCCGAGCTGTTCCCTGCTTTGATTGGACTGGGAGTTCTGCTCCTGGCTCCCGCTGTATCTGCGCAGAAGCTCCCAACACCAAGTTCGACCAGCCCAAACACGCACGGCGCCCCGCAATCCGTTCTGACTGCCACAGCGTCTAAGCCGGCCCAGCAAGAACAGATGCCGCAGCAAGGACCTTCTGCCGGTACTCCGGAGCAGGCTCAGGCCAAGCCGCCGCAGGTAACATACGAAGCTGGTCAACTCACGATCATTGCAGAGAATTCAAAATTGTCGGATATTCTGGCCTCATTGCGTGCTTGTATGGGGGCAGATATTGATCTTCCAGCAAGTGCATCCGGGGAGCGTATCTGGGCACGGTTTGGGCCGGGTCCCGCACGCAAGGTACTCGCCATGCTTTTGAGCGGAACGAAACTCGACTACATAATTCAGGCTTCTGATACTGATCCGGACGGGATCCGGAACGTATGGCTGACTCCACGGACCGAAGGCTCCGCGCTCACCACGGCCAAGGTGGGGGCGCCCCCGGTGCGGTCGCTGCCGCCGCGGTTATCCGACTCAGAGCGTAGAATTGTGCGGAATCGCCCTCCTGAGGAAACAGAATCGCCGGAACCTGCCGTATCGACGGACGCGCTTCCAGCAGTCACGCTGGCCGCACCAACCGATGCGGCCCCAGCGACTACCCAGCCCCCACCAGCATCAACTACTGATACGGTGCCCGCGTCCGATACTCCGGGATCCGAACCGAACAAACCTGCGGCCACTCCCACGCCGGCCACTACACCGCCAGCCAATCCGACGGATCAAATGATCCAAACTTTGCAGAACATGTACGAGCAACGGAAGCAAATGAATCTGGCACGGACCCCCACGACCCCGAATTAGAATCCCGACAAAATAACTTCCGACCGCGGAGAGAACTGTCGGAATTTATGGGGTTTTTTTCGGCGGCATGAAACTGCCATCCCACCGGGTCTCACTCTAATGCGATCCATACCGCTCGCGAAATTCACTGAAGACCAGGAACGACGGCTGTGAGGTAAGCCATTTCGGGTGAAGTAGTGAACCGCTTTGATTTCTTGTCGATAGTTAGTGCATTGGAGTAAGAAGGAAGAGTCCAAGACTCTTCCTTACTTACTGGCAGATGCGGCCGCGCCATTCTTGCCGGCCAGGTAAAAGTAGCCGACCTTGTTATTCGGCGCCGAGCCATACCACATCCGGCCTTGGGAATCGCGGAAGAATTCCCGCATGGCGAGTTCCGAGTGCGGGACTGGATACTCGATCACCTTCCCTGTCTTCGGATCAAAGCGCCCAATGATGTCCATGTTGTGGGAGTCATACCAGAGATATCCGTCAGCATCAAAACCCAGCGCGTAGGGACTGGGATCCGGGCCGGGTAATGGAAATTCCTTAAAGGTTTGCGTCTTGGGGTTGAACTGCAACATCTTGCCGCCGGCATATTCGCCGGAATAGATCATGCCGTCGGGCCCTAATTCCATCCGTCGAGGGTAAGAGTCCGCCGTCGGCGAGGACCATAGTGAAACTTTCATTGTTTTCCCTTCGACCTTGCCGATCTCGTTTGTCCGCGGGTCCGTGAACCAGACATCGCCATTCTTATCCGGTTTGACATCGTAGGCATACTCACCCTCCCGGAAGCGGGTGAATTTCCCGGTCTCAGGATCGAAGCGGGTCAGAGGGACACCGCTTGTCCACACCTTTCCACTCGGGTCGAGCCGGATCGTGTGCTTTGATCCGCCGTCTTCTATCCCTTCTTTCCCTGGAAGATATTGGTCCTGGTATTCGGTAACCCTCTCCGTTATGGGATCCCATCTTCCGATCTTGTTCGAACCTTGCTCAGCCAGCCAGACGGAACCGTCCAGCGCAGGTACGGCCGAATGGACGGCAGCAGTCCCGATATTGGGAACGGGGAAGTCTCTCATCTCTCCCGTCTTGGGATCGAGCCGAGTAATTTTATTTGCTACTCCAAAGTCTGGGATCCACAGGTAGCCATCCTTGTCGGGCGCGGCGCTGAAAGGCATGCGGCTCGGGCCCGGCATGTCATACTCGACGTACACAATGTTCATGGCATCGCTACTGAAGGGCCGCAGCGTTTCCTTGTACCCGGTCACATCTGCTGGAGATTTCGGCAACACGGAATCCGGACCGAAAAGACTCGTCAGATACGACGCCACATCCGCGGCATCCTGATCGCTGAAATGCGGACCCAGGAAAATGCTGAAATGCATGGCTTCCCGCATGAATGCGACGCGGTCTCTCCAGCCCTCCGCGTCCCGCGTGACGGAAGCCATACGGCTCTGAAATTGATGGCAAATGTTGCATTGGCTGAAAATCAAGTCTTTCCCTCTTGCCGGCGGGAAGAGTCGTCTCCCCTGATATTGGGAAATCTCATTCCAGCGGACCACGCCCTTCTGCAACGCAAAGTCGAAGGATGCGTCCTGGTCGGAGGTGAGAGTCACGGCGTTGCGAGGATCTGCGCGAAAGCCAACAGCCTTGATCTGCACGCGATAATCCCCGGCGCCTAGATCGGGTATCCGATAGTGGCCCTGGGCGTCAGTCAGCACGATGACATTGATCTTGGTTTTCGCGTTCTGCGCCTCCACAAACGCGCCTTGAAACGGCGCACCATCCGCACCCTTCACTGTGCCCGTGATGGCTGCGCCGTAACAGGCTGAGCTGAGGAAAACAATCAAGCTCAACAGCCCCCAAACCTTGGTTTGTGATCGCATCCGTGTGTCTCCCTTCGTACCCGTCGTCCCCGATCAATGATGGAAAATTACACGGTGCGCGTTGATTCGCTAAATATAAGTTCTACGCATCCGGCATCCCGCAATGCTAGCGTCTTTTTCGTTTTCGTTCACTACAATTCCAAAGCGTCTTCCTGCGAACCACTACCAAACGCCGCTCTACCTTGCCGCAACCATGCAGGTCCGAGGTTGACACGAGACAGCACGGGGCATAACGTCTTGCCCAGGGATCAAGTCAAAATCGCAAACTTGGGTGAATCGCATGAAACGAAATCGACGAGATCAGAACGGTTTCTCACGCAGGGATTTCATCAAGGCGACAGCCGCAGGCGCCGGCGCAGCTGCCTTGACCGGGCTTGGTACAGAGGAAGCGCAGGCGCAAGGACGGCCGGCGCACTGGGACAAGGAAGCGGACGTCGTTGTTATTGGCGCGGGAGCTACGGGTCTGCCCACGGCCATTCAAGCGATCGAAGGCGGGGCGTCTGTGATCCTGATCGACGCAAACACGGATGTCGGCGGGCACGCGATCTTGAGCGGTGGAAACGTCGCTCTGGGCGGCGGAACGAGCAGGCAGCAGAAATACGGCGTCGTCGATTCGCCCGACCTTTTGTACTCGGACCTGACGGATTGGTCGGTCGTGGAACCGAACGGGTTTCCTGATTACAGGTACAACGACAAGGAAGTCATCCGCGCTTTTGCCGATGAGAGTGCCAAGACCTACGAATGGCTGGTAGCGCATGGTGTCACATTTGTCGACAAAGCCCCGGACACGCTGGGCGGACACGCAACCGGGAACTCCGCTCCCAGGGAGAACCATGCCGCGCCGCTGGCGTGGCCGCTGGTTCAGGCCGGCGGGCCGGTGAGCCCCGAACGTGCCGCGACCACGTCCTCGGGCGTCGGCCTGATCCGGCCGCTCGAAGCTACCGCGAGAAAATTGGGGGTTCAGATCCTCTTGCAGCACAGGATGGCCAGCATCATCCGGGAAAATCAAAACTCGGGAAGAGTTCTGGGAATTGCTGCGACGAATCAAGGCAAGACTGTAAACATCCGCGCCAGGAAAGGCGTCATCATCGGGACGGGCGGTCACAGTAGCAATGTTAATTTTCGCAGAATTTTTGATCCACGGCTGACCGAAGAATATCAAGTGGCAGGCGAGCCATATTCTTTCCAGGACGCCAGCGGAGAAATCGCAGCGATGGCCATCGGCGCATCGCTTTGGGGTGCATACAATCAGTCTGGAGAATTTGGGCAGAATGTTACGAAGGCAGGTTGGATCGGGTGCCAATACGGTTATGTGAATCTGTCTTGGCAGCCCGATAGTCCAATCTTTTCTCAGGCGCGCGCGACGGGGCTCTCCGTAAAGGATTACCAAAACGCGATCCTCGTGAACGTGGCGGGCCTGCGATTTTATGATGAGACGCAAGGCCAATTTCCGGCGAACAACTACAATTCCATCAAGTCCTACATTCCTCGCAGCTACCTTAACGCTGCAAATATCAAGTATGAATCTTCCAATTTCATTAATGCCGCCCTGGCAGGAACCGGCGATACAACTCCTGGAGGCGGGCCGATCTGGGCGATCTTCGATTCAGACGCGGTGAAGCGCGAGGGCTGGACGGTTACACCTCCTCATGTGGATCCTGCGCAAGGATATTTCTTCTCCGCAGACACCATTCCGGAATTGGCTGGGAAAATCGTGAACAAGTATCAGCGAAAGCCGATGCCTCCCGATGCGCTCGAAAACACCGTTGCGCGCTACAACTCTTTTGTGGATGCAGGCAAGGACGCCGACTTCGGAAAGCCCGCGCCAAAATTCAAGATTCAAACGCCGCCGTTCCATGCAGCTTGGGCAACGCCCGTGATCCACGACACTCGCTCTGGCCTAAGGATCAACGCCAAATGCCAGGTGGTGGACCTTAACGGCAATGTCATTCCAGGTCTTTACTGCGGAGGCGAGTCCGCGGGGGGATTCAGCCTGCACGGTTTGGCGCGCTGCACCGTGCAAGGCCGCATCGCCGGCAGGAACGCATCCGCGGAGAAAGTCTGAAACCTAAAGGAGCACCAGTGGCTGTCGGCGGGATCGCCGCATTCACACGACTCGCGCGGGTCTCGCTGTGATGGCGGTCACAGCGAGACTCGGCCCCGCGCGAAATCTAAAATTCTCCTGCACGATCCTGATTACTCAGAGTCTGAAGCCGCTTCGCCACTGCTTAGGGCCAGCAATGATGCGCTGTGTCCAAGCCCCATCCTAAGATTGGCCTCTTCCGGCGGTTCGTCCGCAAATCCCTCTCGTTCAGCCGAAGATTCGGGGGAACTTCCTTCTTTGTGGACCACCACCTCCTCTGGTTCAGTATCCTGAAGACCTTCCTCAAGATCCTG
>WNGO01004477.1_pt1 | contig 24461 bp, 18 predicted proteins | sample 5400511 | NCBI WGS metagenome assembly WNGO01 (sample SAMN13153380, study PRJNA577476) | soil metagenome | isolation source: 20 cm soil or saprolite under Garry oak tree replicate 2 | place: USA:California | collected 2016-06-15 | reverse complement strand
GGAACGTGAGATTCCAAGCTTTTGCATACGGAAGTAGAGGGTAGATCGCTTCATTCCGAGACGAGCTGCAGCACCTTTAGGGCCGGCGACGACCCACCTGGTGTACTCGAGCGTCTTGCGGATATGATCTCGTTCGGCTTCTTCTAATGTAATAGCTCCCATCGATTCCGCTTCGGAGGAACGCTTCAGTTCCGCGAGAGGCACACGCAGAACGGCCCCGGCACTCAGGATTACGCTCCGCTCGATGAAATTCTGCAGCTCGCGAATGTTTCCAGGCCACTGGTAAGAACTGAGCGCAGCCATGGTTTCCGGAGGAATGCGTTCGATTTGCTTACCCATCCGGCGGCCATAAATCTCGACAAAATGTGCAACCAGCGCCGGGATATCTTCGCAGCGAGCCCGCAACGGGGGCAGCAAGATAGGGAACACGTTCAGTCGATAGTAGAGATCGCTACGAAATTCCCTCCGCTTCACCATGTCCGCCAAATTCCGGTTCGTCGCAGCCACCAGCCGAACGTCCACTCGGTGAGTTCGAGTGCTGCCCAAGCGTTCGAACTCCTGTTCCTGCAGGACACGCAGCAATTTAGGCTGCAGCGCCGATGGAATATCTCCCACTTCGTCGAGGAAAAGCGTCCCCTTATCGGCCAGTTCAAAACGGCCAACTTTTTGCGCAATGGCCCCAGTAAACGCGCCTTTCTCATGACCAAAAAGTTCGCTTTCCAGTAGATCAAACGGTATGGCAGCGCAATTTAGCTTTATGAACTGGCGTCCGCAGCGCGAGCTGATATTGTGAATCGCCCGTGCGATCAGCTCCTTGCCGGTGCCGGTTTCTCCCTGGATCAATACAGTGGAATCGGTTGGCGCAACTTGTTCGACCTCGGCGAACACCGATTCCAGGGCGGGACTGTTGCCTACGACCTGCTCGAATCTGCGCTGACTGCGTTCTTGGTTACTGGACCCCGATTTTTCGAAGGCTCCCGCATAAGTTTGCATAGAGGACCTCCCTGCGAACCCGGATGCACGCTTCCGTTGCTGGGATCAACTTTCCAGGGCCGCTCGAACGCTATCAAGCAGGGCCTCGTCGTCGAATGGTTTGGCTAGAAACTCTACTGCGCCTTCTCTCAATGCCTGCATCCTCATTTTTGCGTCGCCGTGCGCCGTAATGAAGATGGTCGGAATCCTGCAACGTTCAGCGTTCAGGTGAGCCTGTAGCTCCAGACCGGACATCCCTGGCATACGGATATCCGCGATCAGGCATGCAGTCTGGTGCTGTTGGCCGGACTTTATGAATTCCTCCGCCGACGCAAACGCTTGCGTTGCCAATCCGACCGCTTTCAGCAGGCCGGCCAATGCACTGCGCATCGAATCATCATCGTCGACAATCGCAACTAATTTGGCCTTACACTTAGTAGCCATGGCAGCAGCCTACAGCGTCGCCCAAAGCGGCGCAATTATACGTTGGTATAAGAAGACTAACACCGCACGTATCAGAGGGAATCCCCCATCTTCATCTGTGATATTTGTGAAAGCGGCAGTCTGAACGGATTGTTGACTGGCAAATCATCTTGATTAGCAGAAGCGGTTTTAGACTACTTCTTGCCGGGCGCCACCTCAAGCTTTGCCGACATTCTGACCAATTCCGCCAGCGACTGAGCCTGCATCTTCCGCATTACGTGGCCGCGGTGGATTTTAACGGTGATTTCGCTGGTTCCTAGCTCAGAGGCTATTTGCTTGTTGAGCGTTCCCGAAACCACTAGGGCCATGACCTCGCGCTCGCGTGGGGTCAGCGACTCATAGCACTTCCGCAACCCGGCAAGCTCACTCTGCTGTTGGTGCATCGCCCTGTCACGATCCAATGCCTGATGAATCGCATCCAGCAAGTCCTGGTCCCGGAAGGGCTTGGTCAGGAACTCCACCGCACCGGACTTCATGGCCCTCACAGTCATGGGAATATCTCCATGACCGGTGACGAAGATAATGGGTATTTGGACGCCCGCGTCAGCCAATTGGCGCTGAAAATCCAAACCGTTGACTCCAGGAAGTCTCACGTCTAGAACCAGGCAGCTTGTTCCCTCCTGCCGTTTGCTGCGTAAGAACTCTTGCGCCGACCCAAAGGTCTCGGACCGCAAGCCAACCGATTTCAGCAAGCCTTGAATGGACGCACGCACACCCGCATCGTCGTCAATGACGAATACCGTGGGAGCGTCTGCGGGCGTCATTTATGCGCCTCCACGATGGTGGGCAGAGTGAGATGAAACGTTGCGCCGCGTCCAGAGTTGGAGGTGGCCCACAAGCGGCCGCCATGCGATTCAACGATGGAGCGGCTGATGGACAGTCCCATACCGGTGCCGTCCGGTTTGGTCGTAAAGAATGCATTGAAAATCTGGCTCACCTCCTGCAGGGGCAATCCCACTCCGGTATCGCTGACCGACACCAGAAGATGCCGATCTTGCGCACGCTCCGACTTGATAGCCACCTCCCGTTTCCCCTCCACTTCCTTCATCGCATCGATGCTGTTCATGATGAGATTCATCATCACCTGCTGCAATTGCACGCGATCTCCCATGGCCTGGCAAAGATCAGCGGCCAGGTCCGTCTGGACTGCTATGTTGTATCGCGTTGCCTCGCCGCGCAGGAGGACAATCATCTCTCGAATGACTTCGTTTATGTCCACCAACTCCCAGTCCGGCGTACCCTTCTTAAAGAGCAGGCGGATTCGACTGATGATTTCCGCTGCTCGCGTTCCGTCTTTCACGATTCTCATGGCAGCCTCGCGCGCCTCTTCCAGATCGGGGTGATCGCGCGTAAGCCATCGCAAGCAGGTATTGGCGTTGGTGACGGCGGCGGCAATCGGTTGATTCACTTCGTGGGCCAGGGAGGCAGTCAGCTCTCCCATGGTGGTCACGCGGTTTACGTGCGCGAGATCCGCCTGCGCCTGGCGCAAAGCCTCCAGCGCCTCTTCTGCCCGCTTTCGCTCGGTGATGTCCGTCGAGCTACCCACGAATTCCACCAAATCCCCAGATGCGTTCAAGACCGGATGGCCGACGGTGTGGATGTATTTAACCGTGCCGTCGGGAAGAAGGATTCGGAATTCCATTTCGAAACCCGACGTTTCAGCGATTGCTCGATCGACTGCTCCTTGCCACTTGGCTCGATCCTCCGGATGAACGCGCTGCACCCGTTCTTCCCTAGTCGGCGGGCTCTTTTCTGGATCGAAGCCATATAAGCGATACCATTCCTCGGACAGATGCAAGGCGACGCTTCCCGCTACCTGCCAGGCCCAACTCCCCGTATGCGTGAGCCTCTGCGCTTCTGCCAGGTAACTCTCGCTCCGGCGCAATGCTTCTTCCACCCGATGGCTCTCGGTGGTGTCCATCACCGCCCCAAAAAACTCAATGCCGCCCGACTCGTCACTTAAGGAATGAGCCACAACATGGACATATTTGACGGACCTATCCGGCATCACCAAGCGATATTCATGATCAAAATCCTTACCATCGTGCGACGCGCGCTCGATTGTCTGTTTCACGAGGGCCGCGTCTTCGGGATGAACCCGTTGGAGAACAACTTCCACGGTCGGATTTGTCGTTCGGTCGCATTGGAAGATTCGAAAGGTTTCCTCTGACCAGATCATGTCGCCCGTGGAAACCCTCCAGCCAAAACTGCCCGTGTGGCTTAATCGCTGTGCTTCCGATAAATACGCCTCGCTTTGTTGCAACTTCTTCTCCTGTACTTCCAAGGTCTGGGCAGCGAATCGCCTATCAACCGAGGAGGTCAGCAGAGCCAGCCCGAGGACGATAAAGGTGACAGCCACAATTCCGGCAGTGCCAAGTGCGGAGATGCTTACGGCATGAGACAGGTCCACCGGCATGCCGGAGGGGGTGAAACTGGCGGCGGCCATGCTGGTGTAGTGCATGACGGGGATCGCGGCGCCCATCACGGAGGCTCCGGCTAACTTTTCCCAGCCGATCCCCGTTTTCTCATCTCGGAAGTGAAAGGTAATCCATAGCGCAGCGAGGGAAATCAGAACCGCGAACACGACCGACAGGACGACGAGAAAGGAACTAAAGTGGCATACGGCAGGTAAACGCATGGCGGCCATGCCGATGTAATGCATGCTTGCAATACCCGCACCCATCACCACACTTCCGGCGAACGCCCGGAACCAACCCATTTTCTGCCGGCTCACCACGCCCAGTCCAACCACCGAAGCGAGAATGGCCGCAAACAGCGACAGCAGAACGGTCGGCCAATGGTAGGCCACTGGAATCGGCAGGATGAACGCCAGCATCCCAATGTAGTGCATGGACCAAATGCCAGTCCCACTCGCACCGGCCCCGCCCAGCAGCCAAATCGCGCGAGTCCAACCGCTCGCGGCAGTTACGCGACCTGCAAGATCGAGAGCAGCGTACGACGCAAACATGGCGATCAACACCGAAAGCGCCACGAGAGCGTAGTTGTACGAGCCAATCAAGTTCACGGCAATTCATGCTCCTCGACTTTGGTGGGCAGTGTGAAGTAAAAGCTTGCGCCGCCCGGAGAGTTGTCGGCTGCCCACAAGCGGCCGCTATGCGATTCAACGATGGAGCGGCTGATGCGCAGTCCCATGCCCGTGCCGTGACGTTTAGTGGTGAAGAACGCATTGAAGATCTGGTCCGTCTGTTGCGGGGGCAGTCCCACGCCGGTATCGCTGACGGACACCAGAAGTTGTTCGTTTTCCGCTCGCTGCGACTTGATGGCGAGCTCGCGCGTCCCATCCACATCTTTCATGGCTTCGATGCCATTGAGCATGAGATTCATGAGCACCTGCTGCAATTGAACGCGATCTCCCATTACCTGGGGAAGATCTGCCGCCAGTTCCGCTCGGACTGAAATGGAGTATCGCACTGCCTCGCTGTGTAGGAGGACGATCATTTCTCGAATAACTTCGTTCACATCAAACAACTCATGTTGCGTGGTGCCCTTCTTGAATAGCAGGCGAATCCCGCTGATGATTTCCGCCGCGCGCCTTCCGTCGTTCACGATTCTCATGGCGGCCTCGCGCGCCTCTTCCACATTTGGGGTATCGGCGGCGAGCCAGCGCAAGCAGGTATTGGCATTGGTGACGGCGGCGGCAATCGGTTGATTCACTTCGTGCGCCAGAGAGGCAGTCAGTTCTCCCATGGTGGTCACCCGGTTGACGTGTGCGAGATCCGTCTGCGCTTGGCGCAGCGCCTCTTCGGCCCGTTTGCGCTCATGGCTCTCCGCTTGCAACGCCTCGTTGATTTTCTGGAGGTCTTGAACTGTTTCTTTCAAGTCATCGCGCGTGCGCTGGAGGGATTCTGTGGCGCTCTTTTGTGCGGCGCTCAGCGACCAGACAAACACCGCTGCCACCAAAAAAACGACAAATCGTGGTATCTCTTCGGGCTTCACAGCAAATGAGTGGACTGGCGGCAGGAAATAATAATAGAAAATGATAGCGGAGAGTGCGGTCGCGAGCAATCCCGGTCCGGCTCCACCCAGCCATGCGCCGAACAGGATGGCGCAAAGAAATAGGGACGCGGGAGCAGTTTGCAAATGAAACGACGGCAGCAGCGAAATAGTCGCTACTGCGATAACCGATAGAACAACAATCCCATAGCCCCAAATCGCAGGTGGCTTGGGCCACAGAAGAGGCTTGGTGCTGGACATACTTCTGCTCCGGCGATTTCCATTTGAGTGCTGACGTTTGCGTTTTGTTACATTCGTTTCTCCATTTTAGTCGGTCCCTGGACAAATAGCAGCTCGTGCCTCATCCAGTGGAATGGACGGGATGCCAACACTCCGACAGGTTTGCTTCAGGGCCGGTATTGCCGAGACGCGCGTGACTTCACGCATCCCCAATTCTGCCAGCTACTTCCATATCTCTTCGTCACACATAGCCTCTGGCACGACTATTGCTTTGTTCAGGGTTGGCTATGGTTCGACACATGGCGAAATGCCGTCATCACAAGAGCCCGCGAGTAGATCTACTAGCTGGAATTCGCGACGGGAGCGGAAGGATTAACCGCGACGGTTTGAGGGTGAGCAAAGAAATCGGTGATCGAAGCAATGTGCGAACGCAAGAGAACTACACACTTAAAGGAGAAAGAGAAATGTCGCAAATCAAGAAATTAGCTCCTAGAAGTCATACCCTCGTCGTTGGTAGTTTGATGCTGATTTGTCTTTTCAGCCTGGGAAGCGCCTCGGCTTTTTCCCAAGACAGATCGAAACCAGAAACCATTGAAGCTACGGCCACAGGGACAGACACTCAACTCGGAAAGGATTTTAATATAACCCTAATCATCTATGAGTACTCGCCTCAAGCAGACAAACAGATTCTGACCGAGGCATTCCAGAGTGGCAAGGATCAAGGCTTGTACAATGCGCTCTCCAAGATGAAATCGGTCGGCCACATCGCCGTGACGGGCACCCTCGGGTATGACGTCAGTTACATCCAAGTGAGTCCAACCCCAACCGGCCGGAAGATTCGATTTGTCACCAACCGGCTTCTCAGATTCGGCGAGGTTTATCGGGATAGCCTATCTGCCTCCTACAATTTGACGGCCGGCGAATTCGACATAAATGATGCGGATAAATCCAAGAGCACGGGCACCTTCTACCCTGAAGCCGAGCTCGTGCTTGATAAGCAGGGCGAGTTGCATATGGATCTTGTTGGGAACCCTTGGAAGTTGGTTGATGTTATCGATTGGAAGGGAAGGCCCGGCGTCAACTAAACACATCGGTTGGGACATCGCACCGTTGCTCGCTATCGCTGCGACGCCAGGGAGTGATCATGACCAAGCCGATACCAGGACCTGATGAATGCCTTCGGGGCAAGGTGGCCGTGGTCACCGGCGCTGCCCGTGGGATCGGCCGCGCCACGGCCATCGCCTTCGCCCGAGAGGGTGCGAACATCGTCGGTATCGACATCAGTGCCCCCGTGGACGTGCGCTCCGGTGTCGAGGCAGCGAGCCCTGATGAGTTAAAGGAAACGGGACAGTTGGTCCAGGCGGCCGGTGGCCGCTGGCTGGGTATCAAGCTCGACCAACGCAACCTTCCCGCGCTGCGAGCGGCTGCTGTAGAGGCGGAGCGCGAGTTCGGCGGCATTGACATATTGTTCGCCAATGCAGGGATTCAAGCCTTCAAACCCCTGCTTGAGATGGAAGACGAAGACTGGCATACCCAAATCGACGTCAACCTCACTGGCACAGCGAACTCAATCCGCGCCTTTGCGCCTTATCTGGTAAAGCGCGGCAGCGGGCGAATCATCGTGAGTTCCTCGACGCAAGGCCGGCATGGCATGAAGAACGGCGCAGCTTACTCTGCCTCTAAATGGGGGATTATTGGCCTGATGAAGTCGGCGGCGCTGGAATTCGGGACATACGGCATTACGGTCAACGCCGTTGTTCCCGGCTTGATCGACACGCCACTGACCCGCCACAAGGAGCGTTACGCCCAAGCGCTCCAAGCAGCCGGTAAGACGCCAACCGGCTCGTCCACAGACGAGGAAGAGGCCCGAAAGGTTCTTACCGCCAAGACACCGCTCGGCGTCCCATGGATCGAACCCGAAGACGTCGCGCCTGTAGTGGTCTTTCTTGCCTCCGTCGCTGCGCGCATGGTTTCGGGCGCAACCTATGATGTTACCGCGGGCGACAGCGCCAACAATACTGCGTGATTAAGACATTAGCGGGACTTGGGGGCAAATCGTTGTCAATTATCGAAAACCAACAAATTCGAGACTTCGCCCGCATCCGCAGCGGAGTGCCGTCAATACAAGAGTCCGTAAGGGCGCAAGGGTGGAGAGCCGCCGGCCGTGCGCTGATCTCGGGGTACGTGGATTCCTATACTTTGTTGAACTTTGGGGTCTACGCCTCATTCATGAGCGGTAACACGACGTCTGCCGGCTTGCATGCCGGACACGCCAAGCTCGCCGCGTCAGGCCATAGCTTGCTCCCTATTCCGTTTTTTGTGCTCGGCATCTTCATGGGGACACTTCTTGTGCAGGCCATTCCACATCACGAGTTGCCTCGGCATTCCTTGTTGGTAGCGGCCTTGCTCACGGTTGGCATCGCTGCGACTTACTTCGCGTGGCCGGGTTGGCTAAGCATCATGATACTGAGCACAGCCATGGGTATCTTGAACACGTCTATCACCCATGTGGGCGGGCAGGCCGTGAACCTGGGCTTCGTAACTGGAGACTTGAACAATCTGGGCCAGCACCTCTTGATGGGAATCAAGCGCGCACCTGTGCAACAGACTCAGGGTTCATGGGACACTCACTGGCGGCGCGCGGCCCTGTTGGCCGGCATATGGATCTCCTTCCTCATTGGAGCCGTGCTCGGAGCAGCATTGGGGTCTCGCTTCACGATGTGGGCCTTGTTGTTGCCCGTCCTCATGTTATTGGCTTTCATTATGTTGGAACGCGGGACTCCATCAGACTCCTAGAGTGGGACAAACGTTTTAGCCGAAACCCATTTCATTCAAGGGCCGGACTAGTCACGAAACCTGACCTATGCGGGTCGGGGCTTCCGACATTTCTCGCGTCGTCGCGTGTGCAGCAACTCAAACTCTGTGATTCTGGGTATCTGAGAGAACCAGTTGCGACCCGAAACCTGTCCAAATGCTGACGGCCTGTCCAGCCGAGGGACATTTTTTCATCTGATCAGAAGCGCCAGGCTGATCACCTAAGTGACTCGCATAAAGGGAGAGACCGCGGCCGGTAGTTGACACACAGGGGACAAATTGTATGTGGATCGTTCGACTTGCATTGCGACGGCCCTACACCTTCGTGGTTGTGTCCATACTCATCCTCATCATGGGCGCGCTAGCAATCGTCCGCACCCCAACCGATATTTTTCCGAACATCAATATTCCGGTCGTCAGCATCATCTGGAATTATAACGGTCTCGTGCCTCAGGATATGAGCGACCGGATCGTCAGCATCACAGAGCGAGCTCTTACCACCACCGTTGACAACATCGAGCACATCGAGTCGCAGTCGCTCAATGGAATAGCTGTTGTCAAAGTGTTTCTGCAGCCGACCGCGAACATTCAGCAGGGCATTGCACAGATCACGGCGGTCTCTCAGACTCAGCTCAAGCAGTTGCCCGCAGGATCGACGCCACCCCTCATTCTGGCCTATAGCGCATCGAGCGTACCCGTCCTGCAGTTCGCCCTTTCAGGCCAAAACCTTTCGGAACAGGAACTCAATGACTATGGCCTGAATTTCATTCGCACACAGATCATTACGGTGCCGGGTGCATCCGTTCCTTATCCCTACGGCGGCAAACAACGCCAGGTGCAGGTGGACCTGAATCCTACGGCGTTGCAGTCGAAGGGCCTGTCCGCGCTGGACGTAGTGAATGCCATCAGCGTTCAAAACTTGATCCTGCCCACGGGAACGTCCAAAATTGGGTCCAAGGAATATGATGTCTCCATCCTCAACGCAGCACCGCAAACGATTGCGGACCTGAACCGCATCCCGATCAAGACGATTGGCGACACGACTATCTATATCAAAGATGTCGCCTGGGTACGCGATGGATTCCCCCCACAGACCAATATCGTGCGCGTAAACGGGCAGCGGTCGGTATTGCTGACGATTCAAAAGGCGGGAGACGCATCGACACTGAATGTAATCTCGGGCATCAAGGCTCTTCTCCCTCAAATTCGGACGACGGTTCCACCCCAGCTGCAGATAAGCCCGCTGGCGGATCAGTCGATTTTTGTCCGCAGCGCGATCAGCGGCGTTGTCAGGGAAACATTGATCGCCGCGTGCCTAACGGCCTTCATGATTCTCACTTTCTTAGGCAGTTGGCGAAGCACGATTATCATTGCTACGTCCATACCCCTTGCGATCCTGACCTCCATCATTGTGCTCAGTGCGATGGGAGAAACCATCAACATCATGACGCTTGGTGGACTGGCTCTGGCGGTCGGCATCTTGGTGGACGATGCCACAGTCGAGGTCGAGAATATCAATCGAAATCGCGAGGCAGAACCAGAGAAGGACCTGGATGAAGTCGTCCTCCTGAGCGCGTCGCAAATCGCGACCCCCGCATTTGTGTCCACGCTTTCAATCTGTATCGTGTTTGCTCCTATGTTCTTGCTGTCTGGCGTGGCGCGGTATCTCTTTGTGCCGCTCGCCGAAGCTGTGGTTTTCGCCATGTTGGCATCGTATCTACTCTCCCGGACGATCGTCCCGACTATGGCGAAGTACCTTTTGCGCGGAGATAAAAAAGAAGCAAATGCTTCCGCTCCCAGCCGCAATCCTTTGGTGCGACTTCAGAAGCGTTTTGAATCAGCCTTTGAGAGATTTCGTGTGGCCTATCGCGGGCTGCTGGAAGGGTGTCTCCAGCATCGGCGGGTTTTCCTGATTGCGTTCTTCGCGAGCTGTCTTGGCTCTCTGGCAATTCTGATCCCTTGGCTGGGCCGGGACTTCTTCCCCAGCGTAGACAGCGGCGCTTTCAAACTTCATCTGCGGGCTCCGACGGGAATGCGTATTGAAGAAACAGCCAACCTCTGCGATCAGGTGGAGCAGTCGATTCGGCAGGAAATTCCGGGAAGCGAGATCCAGAGCGTCATTGATAACATAGGTTTGCCCTACAGTGGCATCAATCTGTCTTACAGTAACTCGGCTCCCGTTGGGACATCGGATGCCGACATTCTTGTGACGCTGAATGTCAACCACCATCCCACGGACAACTACATTCACCAACTTCGTCTGACGCTCCCAAAAAAGTTCCCGGGTGCAGCCTTCGCATTCCTGCCAGCCGACATGGTCAGCCAGATTCTGAACTTTGGCTTGCCAGCTCCCATCGATGTACAGGTTGTGGGAAACGACTTGGAGGGGAACCGGCGCTATGCGGACGCGCTGCTCGAGAAAATGAAATACGTTCCAGGAACGGCAGATCTCCGGATTCAGCAGCCCTTCGACCAGCCCTATCTGCGCCTCAGAGTCGAGCGTACGAAAGCAGAACAGCTTGGTTTCACGGCCCACGACATTGCGCAAAATCTCCTCGTGTCACTGAGCGGCAGTTTCCAAACTTCACCAACATTTTGGGTGGACCCAAACAATCATGTGAGTTATCAAATTGCAACGCAGACGCCGCAATACCGCACGAACACGCTGCAGGATCTAGAGAACATACCGATTACAGGCACCGATCCCGCGGCTCCTCCGTCGATCATGGCCAGTCTGGTATCCCTGCAACGGGGCACGGGCATGGCGGTGGTTTCTCATTACAACGTAGCGCCGGTGATCGACATTTTTGGCGCTGCCGCGGGACGCGACCTGGGTGGCGTAGCCGGCGACATCAACAACATCGTTGCCTCCACACGCCAGCAATTACCTCGTGGTTCTCAAGTCGTAGTTCGTGGACAGGTTCAAACAATGCAGTCGTCCTACGTCGGCCTTCTGAGCGGACTGGGGTTCTCCATCGTTCTCGTGTACTTGCTCATCGTTGTCAACTTCCAATCTTGGCTGGACCCTTTCATCATGATTTCAGCGCTGCCCGCAGCCCTCGCCGGGATTGCCTGGTTCTTGTTTGTAACGCACACGACTCTGAGCGTGCCCGCACTCATGGGAGCTGTCATGTGCATGGGCGTGGCTACCTCGAACAGCATTTTGGTGGTGAGCTTTGCTACGGAAAAAATGCAGGAAGGAAGTGACTCTGTCAGCGCCGCGTTGGAAGCGGGCTTCACGCGTTTTCGACCCGTTCTCATGACTGCTCTGGCGATGATCATCGGCATGGTGCCAATGGCTCTCGGACTAGGCGACGGCGGTGAGCAAAACGCTCCTCTCGGCCGAGCGGTCATTGGGGGATTGATTTTCGCGACGATTTCGACGCTGTTTTTTGTTCCGGCATTTTTCAGCGTTCTGCAGGGTTCGCGCCTGCATCCGGTCCAAAGCAGAAGTGAAAGTTAGGCGCCTTTACACGGAGCTACTATGTCGTCTCAAACTGAGGATGTAAAACAGGTCGGCGGGCAATCACCCGAATTGAAAAATGTGGGCGCAGGGAAGCACTCGTACAAACGATGGGTGGTGTTGGGGATAGCGCTGGCCGTGACCGCCGCCCTCATGGGATCCGGGATCTGGTCACGTGTAAAAGCCCGCGCGACATTGAGCGCCGAGACCTCCCAAATGGCAACCACTGCGGTGTCGGTTGTGTCGCCAAAACAAACTACACCCGCCCAGGAGATCATTCTCCCTGGAAATGTACAACCATTCATTACCTCCCCCATTTATTCGCGCACAAATGGATACCTAGGCAAGTGGTATGTCGACATCGGAGCACACGTCAAGCAGGGACAACTCCTCGCTGTGATCGACACTCCGGAAGTCGACCAGCAAGTGGAGCAATCGCTTAGCAACCTCAACACCTCGAAAGCAAATCTCGCGCTTGCCGAAATTACCAAGAATCGCTACGAGGGGTTGCTGAAATCGAACGCCGTTTCCCAGCAGGATGTCGACAACGCCGTGGGCACCTACAACGCAAACAAGGCTATCGTTGAAGCTAGCCAAGCCAACGTCAAACAGCTTCAAGCGCTGCAGTCTTTTGAAAAGATTTACGCTCCGTTCGATGGAGTCGTCACAGCCCGTAACACGGATATCGGTGACCTGATCAATTCCGGCAGTAGTGGCGGGGTGAAGACCGATCTCTTTCACATTGCCCAACCCGGCCAGTTGCGTGTTTATGTAAACGTACCAGAGGAATACTCGCAAGGTGTCAAAATCGGTATGACAGCAGATATCGTTCTCGCCGAATTTCCCGGGCGCAAGTTTCAAGGGAAACTGGTGCGTACTGCTGACGCCATCACTGTGACAACTCGGACTTTGCTGATCGAAATTGATGTGAATAATCCCGCGGGCACACTGCTCACGGGCTCTTACGCAGAAGTCCATTTGAAAGTCCCGACGCAGGCCTCCACTTTCCTGCTTCCAGTCAATACTCTGATATTTCGTTCGGAAGGCTTGCAAGTGGGCATCGTCAAAGACGGAAACGTCGCGCTCACAACCGTAACTCCTGGCCACGATTTTGGAAATCAGATCGAGATCGTGTCCGGCATCAAATCAAACGATCAAGTCATCATCAATCCGCCAGACTCTATTGTATCGGGACAGAAAGTCCAAATCGTTCAAGCGACGTTACCGGGAGATGCCAAGTGAGCCGTCATCGAGAGACTATTTCCTCAAAAAACACGGCGCAAACACACTGGATGGACGCCCTGCTTGCGGTCGTAGTCTTGCTGTTGGGGGGATGCGCGGTCGGCCCGAACTACCGGACCCCTGTGGTGGAGACTCCGCCCGCCTATAAGGAGGCCGGGAACTGGAAGCCCGCTCAGCCTAATGATCAAAATCTTGGTGGTGACTGGTGGAAGATATTTCAAGATCCTCAACTTGATGCGCTCGAGCTCCAAGTTAACGTATCGAACCAGAATTTGAAAGCCGCAGAGGCGCAGTATCAACAGGCGAGGGCCGTTCTACGTTACTATCGGGCCGACTACTACCCGACCGTTACGGCCGGACTGTCGGCATCCCGTACGGGGGTGTCTGCCCATCGTCCACCCCCTAATTCGATCTTTAATGGGGTCACCTACAACGACTTTGTGTTGCCCGTCGATTTCTCCTACCAAGCTGACGTGTGGGGACGAGTTCGCCGCACAGTGGAGTCTTATCGAGAACAGGCGCAAGCCAGCGCCGCAGACCTGGCGACGGTCAATCTGACCTTGCATGCGGATTTAGCGATTGATTACTTTCAAGCGCGCAGCTTAGATGCCGAGGAGCAGCTTCTAGCCTCTACAGTCAAACAGTATGAGGATGCCCTGGAATTGACCCAAACCCGTTTCCGGGGTGGGTTATCGTCGGAAGTGGAAGTCCAGCAGGCAAAGACTCAACTGGATACCACCCGTGCACAAGCCATTGATCTCGGTGTGCTGCGCGCACAGTACGAGCACGCGGTGGCGATTCTTATTGGGAAACCTCCTGCGGAGTTGAGTCTTCCCCCGCTGCCTCTCACCGCACCGCCGCCGACCATTCCTGTCAGCGTGCCTTCGGAACTGCTGGAACGACGCCCGGACATCGCAGCTTCGGAGAGGCGGGTGGCGGCCGCCAACGCACAGATCGGAGTCGCGAAGTCGGCCTACTATCCTGTGATCAGCCTGACAGGTGCGGGAGGATTTGAAAGCTCCAGTATCACGACCTTGCTCAACGGACCGAGCGGACTATGGTCTTTGGGAGCGTCAGCCGTGGGGACTGTCTTCGACGTGGGAAGACGCCACGCACTCACTGACCAGGCACGTGCGGCCTACGACTTTCAAGTCGCTGCCTATCGGGAAAGTGTACTCACCGGATTCCAGCAAGTGGAGGACAATCTGGCGGCCGTCAGAATCTTGGAGAACGAGGCGAAGGTGCAAGATGAAGCAGTGGTGGCAGCACAGCGCTCGCTCGACCTTTCCATCACGCGCTATACAGGTGGAGTCACCAGCTATCTGGAGGTGACCATTGCGCAAAGTGCCGCGCTTGCGGACGAGGTGACGGCGGTCAATCTCCTGGGCCGCCGAATGGCGAACACCGTATTGCTGATTCAGGCTCTCGGAGGCGGATGGGATCGTTCAAGCTTGCCTGATCGGCCCGAGTGCTGCGGCAAGCTTGTAAGCAGCGCCGAATCAAAGTGACCAGGCCGTCGTGAAGCAGCGTACGTGGAAACAAATCAACAAAACGGTTTTGCCTGCGTACGGCGTGAGCCGAATTGTTGCCCAACCCCCATCTTCGCCAGTAGCTAAAATTCATATTTCGCCGTCGCGCGTAGAACCTCTCCCTTTCCGGGTAGAATCGCTCAAAGGAGCCACAAATGCCGGCTCACAAAGCGCGATGTCTAGTTTTCCACAATAGGGGCTGCCATGAAAAAGTTCGATAGTTTGTCTGAGAGAGAAATTCTTGCGCTAGCCATCTCTCTTGAAGAGGAGGATGAGCGGGTTTATGCCGATTTCGCAGAAGGACTGCGGGAGAGTTTCCCCGCCTCGGCGGCAGTATTTGAAGCCATGCGAGCCGATGAAACAGGTCATCGGCAGCGGCTTCTTTCCTTGTATCAAAAACAATTCGGAGATCACATTCCTCTCATCCGGCGACAAGATGTGAGGGGCTTTGTGCATCGCATGCCCGTATGGCTGGTGCGCCCGCTTGGGCTGGACGCGGTGCGTAAACAAGCCAGCGCGATTGAAGTTGAGACGCGACGTTTCTACGAGAGAGCTGCTAGCCGGGCGAAGGACGTGAACGTTCGGCAACTGCTCGATGACTTGGCCGAAGAAGAACGTGGTCACGAAAATCGCGCCCAGGAACTCACCGAGCAAAACCTGCCTCCGGAAATCCGGGAGAACGAGGACCGGGCGCGCCGGCGCCTGTTTGTTTTGCAGATCGTACAGCCAGGTCTTGCAGGTCTGATGGATGGATCGGTTTCGACTCTCGCGCCTGTTTTTGCTGCGGCGATGGCCAGTCGAAATACGTGGTACGCCTTTCTGGTTGGCTTGGCAGCCTCACTCGGTGCAGGCATCAGCATGGGATTCGCGGAGGCATTGTCGGATGATGGCAGCCTGACCGGCCGTGGTCATCCCTGGTTACGGGGACTTATCTGTGGCGCCATGACCACTGTGGGTGGCATCGGCCACACTCTGCCATTTTTGATCCCAAACTTCCGGGTGGCATTCATATTTGCGTTCGTCGTGGTTCTCGCAGAGCTAGCTGCGATCACCTGGGTTCGGCACCAATACATGGATACGCCCACTGTTTCGGCGGCAATTCAGGTTGCATTTGGCGGAGCTCTGGTATTCATCACAGGTATCCTGATTGGCAGTTCGTGATTTCGAGTAAACCCTCTTTAGCAAAGCTTATAAGTCTGTGCGATGGGCGGAGACTCCTTCAGGCTCAGGACTTATCGTAATCTCTAACGTTGTTTTCGATGGAACGCACGAGCCTCCAAATGTCCACTCATATGAATGGAATCGGATTCACGGTGGAAGAACGTACCTGTACGTCCCCCTGGAGCGCGGAGCGGGGCCCAATGTTCGCCGACTAGAAGCCCTGTCTAAATACTGACACCGATCGTCATTTCCCAATATGCGAGCGAGTCTTAGTTCGTCTCTCGAACGAGGCCCTAACCAGCGGAGTCCGAAGTGGTTGCGGGTAGAGAATCAACCCCGCTTCTGAATGGAACGGGATGTGCTTCGGTTAGGCAGTGACTTCACCAAGGCCAAACGCAGGGGGAGTTCGTTGAATGCGTACGGAATGAGGGCCGAGGAGGATGACCATGAGCTCACAAACAGTACAACTAGATCTGACCCAACGCAGCATGGAATCGCGAGATTTCGAGGCAGGGCTCCGGCGGAAGATTGTGGGGCAGGACGAAGCGGTGCAGGCGGTGGTGGAACTGTACCAGGTGTTCCGCGCGGAGCTGAATTCGCCCGGACGTCCAGTGGGGAATCTGCTGTTCCTGGGGCCGACGGGCGCGGGCAAGACGCGCGTGGTGGAAGCGACGGCGGAAGTGCTGTTTGGCGACCCGCACGCAGTGATCAAAGTGGACTGCGCCGAGTTTCAGCACTCGCATGAAATTGCAAAGCTGATCGGCTCGCCTCCGGGATATCTGGGCCACTGTGAAACGCACCCGCTGATCACGCAGGAAACGCTCGAGCAATATCATACGGACAAACTGAAGATTTCCGTTCTGCTGTTCGACGAAATCGAAAAAGCGAGCGACGCGCTCTGGCAATTGCTGTTGGGCATTCTCGATAAAGCCACGCTGACGCTGGGCGACAACCGCCGAGTCGATTTTTCGCAAACAATGATTTTCATGACATCGAATCTGGGCGGAGGCGAGATTACGGAATTAATGGCTGGCGGAATGGGATTTGCGCCGGCGGTTCAGGCGGATACGAAGCCGCGGCTGGAGGAGAAAGTGGAGAAGACGGCGGCGGAGGCGGCGAAGCGGAAATTCGCGCCAGAGTTCATGAACCGGATCGACAAAATGGTGGTGTTCCATCCGCTGCGAAGCGAGCAGCTTGAGGAGATTCTCGAGATCGAGCTCGGGATGGTGCAGAGGAGGGTGTTGGGGACCGCGAAGGGACGTTTTCTGTTCCGCGTCCTGCCGGCCGCTCGGGAATTTCTGCTGCGCGAAGGGACGGACTTGAAATACGGAGCGCGCCACTTGAAGCGGGCGATCGAGCGGCACGTCGTGTGTCCGCTGGCGACGCTGCTGGCGACCGACCAAGTGTCGTTGGGGGACGTGCTCTCAATTAATTGGAGCGGCAACGAGCCACGGCTTGTGTTTTCGAAGGAAGCAGAAGGAGCAATCGTTTCAAGCAGCTGGCCGGTGGCAGAGACAATGCAGAAGCCGGCGGCGAGTCATTCCAACGGGCGCGTGACCGTGTTCCCGGCCGCTGCAGCATAGCATTGAAGTTAATGCGAGAGAAGTCGGTCCAATGAAATGGAGACTATAGCCGTTGCACGCGTTCGAACTGAGGAGTGGCAATGATTCAATTGAAAGTGAATGGAGCTGAACAATCGTTTAGCGGCGTCCCTGAAATGCCGTTGCTATGGTACCTGGGCTTTGCGGCGCATGCACGGTCCACGTAAATGGGCAAGCCACGCGATCCTGCGTAACAGCCATGCGCGATATAGCTGGAAAAGAGATCACAACCGTCGAAGGTATCGACGTGAATGGACTGCATCCAGTTCAGAGGGCCTGGATGCAAATCAACGTGCCGCAATGTGGCTACTGCCAAGTGGGACAGATCATGCAGGCGGCCGCTCTGTTGAACCGCAAAAAGAATCCGACCAACCAAGAAATCGATGAAGCAATGTCCGGAAACATCTGCCGTTGCGGAACTTATCAGCGGATTCGCGCGGCGATTAAAGCAGCGGCGGAGGAAATGGCATGAGCACGATCGAGAACGTCAGCCGGCGCAAATTTTTGACGGGAGGCGTTGTCGTGGCGGGTGCCCTTGTGCTTGGTGTGCGTTATTACCCCAAGCTTTTGTCCGGCGCCACGTCTCCCCGCAATACAAACGCGGATCATGCGAAATTAAATCCGAGCGTTTATCTCGGAATTGACCCAGACGGCACCGTGTGGATCGTGGCCAGTCGCTCGGAGATGGGCACGACTAGCCGAACCACCCTTCCATTGATTGTCGCCGATGAACTGGACGCGGACTGGAAGCGAGTAAAGATCGAGCAGGCTATCGGCGACAAGCGATACGGTGACCAGAATACAGACGGATCGCACTCGATCCGCTCCTTCTACGACGCGATGCGCGAAGCTGGAGCAACCGCGCGATTCATGCTGATTCAAGCAGCGGCTCGACAGTGGCATGTTCCGGCGGCGGAGTGCGAAACCGATTTGCACGTTGTTGTCCACCGCTCGACGAACCGCAAGGTGGGTTACGGTGAACTCGCCGGCGCTGCGGCGAAATTGCCAATCCCCACTAAAGAGGAGCTGAAGTTCAAACCGAAAACTGCCTGGCGGTATATAGGCAAAGGGAAAGTAAGCAACGACCTCGAAGCACTCGTGGCCGGGAAAGCCATTTACGGCATGGATGCCCGTGTCGATGGCATGGTGTACGCGTCCGTAGAGCGCCCACCCGTCATCGGCGGAAAAGTGAAATCGTTCGACGACAAGGAAGCCTTGAAGGTTGCAGGCGTGCTTCAGACTGTCCCGATTGATCCATTTCAGCCTCCACCAGCTTTTCAGCCGCTCGGCGGCATCGCGGTAATTGCGGATAACACCTGGGCGGCGTTTCAGGGACGCAAGAAGCTAAACATCGCGTGGGACAACGGACCAAACGAAACCTACAACTCCGATGCATACAAGAACGAGTTGCGAGAGACCTCCCACAATCCCGCGAAAGTAGGGCGCAATATTGGTGATGCAGATGCGGTGTTCGCCAAAGGCGGGAAGATCCACGAGGCGGACTACTATGTTCCGCTTCTGGCCCACGCTTCGATGGAGCCGATGGTTGCCCTCGCTGAATTCAAAGACGGGAAAGCCACACTGTGGGCGCCGACGCAGAATCCTCAGGCTGTCCAAGACATCGTCTCGAAGGAGCTGGGGATCGCAAAGGAAGATGTAATTTGCCATGTAACCCTTTTCGGTGGGGGATTTGGGCGCAAGTCGAAGCCCGATTACTGCGTGGAGGCTGCAGTTTTGTCCAAAAAGGTGGGCCGGCCGGTGAAGGTGGTCTGGACCCGGGAAGACGACATCAAGTTCGACTACTACAACGCCGTCGCAGCCATGTACATGAAGGCGGCTCTGGGTGCGAATGGCAAGCCGACGGCATGGCTGCAACGGTCGGTATTCCCTCCGATTACTTCGATTTTTGATGTGAATGCAGTCTATGGCGATCCCGCACATCTGCAACAGGGTTGGACGGACATTCCTTACGATCTTCCAAATCTTCGAATCGAGAATGGACCGGCGAAGGCTCACGTCCGCATCGGCTGGTTGCGCTCGGTCGCGAATATCTATCACGCATTTGCTATTCAATGCTTCACGGATGAACTTGCACATGCGGCCGGGCGGGATCCGCTCGATTATCTGCTCGATCTGATCGGGGAACCGCGCACGATTGATTTCAAGGGTGTGAATTACCCGAATTATGGGGCTTCCCTTGACGCCTATCCATGGGAAACCGGCCGGCTGCGACATGTTACGGAAATGGTCTCGGAAAAATCCGGGTGGGGAAAACGCAAACATAGCAAGGGAAGTGGCGTCGGGATTGCGGCGCACCGAAGTTTCTTGTCGTACGTGGCCACCGTTGTTGAAGTCGAAGTCAATGATCGGGGTGAGGTGCGGATCCCCCGCGTGGATATGGTTGTGGATGCTGGCCTGGTCGTAAATCCGGAGGCGACCCGCGCCCAGTTCGAGGGCGCCGCAGTCTTCGGCACAAGCGTTGTGAGAAGCGGCGAGATTACGGCTACGAAGGGTGCAATCGACCAATCGAATTTTCAGGATTATCCGGTAGCTCGAATTGGAGAGGCGCCTTTGCAGACCAACGTATACATCGTCGAAAGTGACGCTCCGCCGGCGGGGGTCGGTGAGCCGGGAGTGCCGCCGTTTGTGGCGGCCTTCTGCAATGCGATATTCGCCGCAACCGGCAAGCGAGTACGGGATCTGCCAATCACCAAGCTCGGCTTTAGCTAACCTTCGCTTAGCCCATAGCGGAATCCGGAAGCGGCCGGGACTGAAAGTTCAAGAAAGGAATAAATTATGCTACGCAATAAAACGCAACACTCTGCGATTTACACCTCCGCAATTCTGACGGCGGTTGCCGCCTGCCTCACGCTCTTTCCTATCTCGATTGTGCGCGCGAATGCAGCCCAAGGCAGCGCAGCCACCACGGCGACATTCCGAACGAAATGCGCGCTGTGCCACGGCCAAGACGGAAGTGGCTCTGATGTTGGAAAAAGTATGAACGTTCCGGATCTTCGCTCAGATACAGTCCAGAAACTACCCGATACGGAACTCGCTCAGGTAATTTCCAACGGCAAGGGCGGAATGCCTTCATTCAAGAATTCGCTCACCGCGGATCAGATTCACGCCTTGGTGACGCATATTCGCACGCTGGCTGCAAAGAAATAACTGGTTTTCTGACTCTGCGCTTTGAGTCCGGAGCAATAACATTCCCGTTGCCGGGGCCTCAAGATCTGAGGAAAGGGCCAACAGGCGAATTCGCAATCACTAACGCAATTTTCGTTTGTAGGAAAAGGAGTATCCGCGATGAAGTATAGGAAACTGGGGAATACCGGGCTAATCGTAAGCGAGGTGGCCCTTGGCACCATGCAGTTTGGCGGCAGAATGAACATGGGCAATCTCGGTCAAGAGGACACAACGCGGATGGTGAAGGCAGCTCTGGACCGTGGAATCAACTTCATCGATACGGCGGATGTGTACAGCCTCGGGCAGAGCGAGACCCTGGTGGGTAATGCCTTGAAAGGTGTGAGGGACGAGATCGTCCTGGCCACCAAAGTCCGGCTCCCCATGAGCGAGAATTTCAACCGAAGCGGCGCGACCCGCGTGAACATCATGCGCGAAATTGAGGGCAGTCTCCAACGGCTGCAGACCGATTACATTGATCTTTACCAGGTGCATGGGTGGGACAGCAACACGCCGCTTGAGGAGACGCTGCGGACGCTCGACGATCTTGTGCGAGAGGGTAAGGTCCGCTATATCGGACTCTCCAACTTGATGTCATGGCAAGCGGCTTGGGGTTGGAAAAATACGTGACGGCGCAGATGTACTACAGCCTCGTCGGGCGGGGTCTTGAATATGAGTTCCAGTCGTTCGCCGAGTACCACAACATCGGCATCCTGGTTTGGAGCCCGCTTGCCGGCGGCTTCCTTACAGGGAAGTACAGCCGGGCTAACCCTGCTCCCGCCGGCACACGATTTGCGGAGGCAGGTTCGTTCGTGCCTTTCGACAAGGAGATGGGCTACCGCGTCGTGGAAGCGCTGAAGGAGGTGGCTGGTCGGCATGACACAAGCCCGGCCCGTGTGGCGCTCTCGTGGGTGCTGGGACGACCAGCCGTCAGCAGTGTAATCATCGCTGCCCGGAAGGTCGAGCAACTGGAGGATAACATCCGTGCTGTCGACCTTCGGCTCTCGGACGACGAAGTTCAGCTCCTGGACTCGGCGTCGGATCCTGGCGTTCCGTATCCGAAGTGGATGGTCCTTCAGCTCGACACCGCGGAAGATCCGCGTTCGAAGGTCCTGTATCCGGAACGCTATGCGAATGGCGGCCCCTGGAAGGACCTCCGCAGGACCCGGTGATCCGGCTGAGATGGCTTTACTGCCCATGGCGAATAGCTCTAAACGGGAACAATGATGTAAAGTCACAGAGCGATTCCTCAACCCGGTCGATCAGAACTGCCTGCTCCATCAAGTCCGTGGCGCCCTCTCGCTAACCGAATATTCCGAAACTTGCTTGCTGCTGAGTTGATCTCCGATATTGGAGCTTTCATGCAGAGTGTCGGCGCGGTGGTGAACGAAGTCACCAGCCACGGGCGTAGTTGCATACCAGAAGCCTCTGCCAGCCAGGCCACCGTTAGGGAATACCCGCGGAGGCTTGGCTCGGTGCCCGCATGTTGACACGCTGTTTACCTGACGACAGAAACGTAGGGATTCCGTAGGCAGACCTCTCGAATCAAGCACGCCCCTATCAGAGACGTAACTTATTCACAGGAAGTGGCTTGCTTCATGCAAAACCATCAGTGTCGTAATTGGAAGCGTGACTGCTCTATCTAGAAGCGAGATCGATCCTGAGAAGCAGGAGGGGCGTCGTGAGTGCCACAACCAACCAAGTATTCGCCGACTACCAGAATGATTTTGAAGGCCTCATCTCACGCTATTCCCCAGTGCTCTTCCGGGTCGCGCTAAGGCGACTCCGCAATGTTGAAGACGCCGAGGACGCCGTGCAGGACGCGCTTCTATCGGCCTACAAACACATCGGCCAGTTCGAGGGCCGCTCGCAACTCTCTACTTGGCTCACCACGATCGTCACAAACGTTTCGCTAATGAAACTGCGACGGTGCTCGCGGCATGAAACGTTGTCACTCGATCAGAATCACGAAAACGACGGCGCAGTGTTCGCGAGTGAACTAATGGATGTGAGACCGAACCCGGAGACAATCTGCGCCCAAGCAGAAATGGACGAAACACTTCGCCGGGCTCTCAGGGAGCTTTCTCCAAAGCAGCGCAGTGCAATACAAATGTGCGAGCTGGAAGGCTTCTCGACGCGAGAGGCGGCTAACGCCCTGGGAATTTCCATGAACACGCTGAAGTCCCGTGTTTCACGCGCGCGGGCGACCCTCAGTTTGCTGCTCGGTGAAGTCATCGGAACTCGTCCAGTGGGCAAGGCGGCGCCGGTTGTGGAGCGAAAAAGTGTTGTGTGCCTCAGGCGCAGTTCTTTGGAAAATGGTGAAGCTTCCGCTGCCGCTGGGGATCCCATTGGACTCGGAATTCGTGATTGCAAACCAAGTCTTGTTCCTGTTTGTGGCCAAAATGAGACTCACAACCATGCGAAAGTCCACATTGAACGCGCGGAGAATTGCTACCCACCACACTCCCTCGAAAACACCACGCACCCCCATCCGCAAGGCTACGCGACGTAGCCGGGAAGACGGAGCGAGTCAAGGTATCTTAACTCGCTCCGCCGCAACCCGCATCGTGGGGTCGCTCGCAGCAGCGGACTTAATTCGCTTACCCAAAAAACTGTTTTCGCCCAGGGGCGGGGTCTGTCCGCTCCAATGCTTGCGTGGTCCGATCACCCCGGTGGCCGCATTTGGACACCTGTCAACATATTGGAGCGATGTGTCGTCATCTACCAGGCCGCCAGTCCGGAGCCAAACATCGCACTTCGGCCAACTGGCTCATTTTCCGCGACATCCCTCAGCGGCACACTCAGGAAACGAATGGAATGCAACATGCTTTTATCTTCGTCTGCGGGTCATGGAAGTTCTCATGGTCGCTTGAAATTCAGGCGGCGAAGTCTGAAGCTTCAAACGAACCCGAAGCGCGGGGAGTCGAGAAGGATGCTGTAGAAACGGAACTGCAAGAGCTTCGGGATCTGGTCCAATCTCAAACCGAAGAGCTTCACGATTTACGAAAGCGTTTGACAGCTGTCGAAGCGGGAGCTGCAGTCTCAAAGGAGACTGCCGCACCAGCTTCTGCTTCTCCTGCAGGCGTCATTCAGACATCGAGTTCGGCGGCGATAACTGCCGTTTCAATGTCGCCGAATGCGGCGTCGCAGGGCGCTGCCCGCGACCAGAACGAAAACAAGTCACCGCTGTCGTTCAAAATTGGTTCGGCGGATTTTACTCCGGGCGGTTTTCTTGATTTCACCACTTTTTTTCGCAGCACGAATGTTGGCAGCGGTATTGCCACTGCGTTCGGTTCAATTCCCTTCAACAACCAATTGCCGCAAGCCCGTTTGTCCGAGACGCGTCTCTCAGCGCAGTACTCTCGTTTGTCCCTGAAGGTTGATGCTCATCTGACCGAGTCGACGAACCTCACTGGCTATGTGGAAACCGATTTTCTCGGCTTCCAGCCGGCAAACGCCTACCAGACCGCCAACAGCAATAGCTTGCGTCTGCGCGTCTATTGGGCGAATGTCCGTCACGGCAACTGGGAAGTCCTGGCCGGCCAAGAATGGTCTTTGTTGACTCCCAATCGCATTGGCCTCTCACCGCTGACGCCCGACGTGTTCTACACACTCGACGAAGATCCCAACTTCCAAGTTGGCCTAACATGGGCGCGCCAACCGCAATTCCGCGTGGTCTATCACCCCACGAGCAATTGGGCGGTCGGTGTCTCACTCGAAAATCCCCAGCAATTCGCGCCCGGGTCGGTTGTCTTCCCCCCAACCTTTTTCGGCACGCAGTTCGACAACGGGAGCGGCAGCACCAGCGCCCTTAGCAGC
>WNGO01000726.1_pt1 | contig 24492 bp, 25 predicted proteins | sample 5400511 | NCBI WGS metagenome assembly WNGO01 (sample SAMN13153380, study PRJNA577476) | soil metagenome | isolation source: 20 cm soil or saprolite under Garry oak tree replicate 2 | place: USA:California | collected 2016-06-15 | reverse complement strand
GGGCTCGATGGTCCGCCTCGATCCTCTCGACTTCTGCTTGGCGCGCCTCGATCACGTTCGGAATGCCCGTGCCGCGGACGAACATCTCCGGCGGTGTAACCGCGGGTGCGGGCCGCATGAACACGCCGGTCAGGTGAGCGTCATACTCCTGGGCAAGTACGCCAGCGAACTCCATGATGCCTGTAGGGTCGGTGTACCCATCGACGAAGACGACGATCTCTCCTATCGATTCCACCCTGGGGGCGTCATCAACCGGCGATACAGTCGCTTGTTGCGTAGGGTTCATGGTAATTCTCCTCTGATTCAGCTCATGTCATCTCAGGCTCCCTCTTCACCGTAACGCCCGGACTGGCGTCTTTAGTTCGTTCGAAATGCGGGGAGCTGGGAAGCCCCGATAAAGCACTTGCGTAGCTTACTACCGTGGGTATCGGCATCGACCTCGGCGGAACGAAGATCGAGGCAATCGCGGTGTCGCCCACCGGCGCGGAGATCGCGCGACGACGGGTGCCCACGCCGCGCGACTACGCGGCGTCGCTCGACGCCATCGCAGACCTAGTCGGGGAGCTCGAGCGCGCGGCCGGCGCGGCGGGCACGGTGGGCGTCGGCATTCCGGGGGCGCCTCCTCACAGTCCGAGATACGAATCGAGCGCAAACCGGCCGGCGCCGGTGAAGAGGAGAGCGACCGCGACGGCGAGAAGCAGGAACTCGAGCTCCCACCCCCCGCCCTGGGGACCAGAAGCGAAAGGGGCCTTTCCGATACGCACGGTCGCGAGGGCCACTCCCATATCGACCGCGAGTCCCAGCGCGAGGATACGTGTCGCTATGCCGAGGATGAGGAGCACCGCCCCGGCGGTCTCGAGCAGCGCCACGAGCCAGGCGTTGAACAGAGGTGCCGGCACGTGGATCTGGCGGAGGAACGCGGCAAAGCCGGCAGGGTTCTTCAGCTTGCCCCTCCCGTGTGCGAAGAAGGTGACCCCCAGCGCCAGGCGCAGGATCAGCTCGCCGACGCCGGCATACGGTGTGAACAGGTTCGCCAGCATGGCATCTCCTCCTCGAACGGGGCGTTCAATGTGTCCCGCGCATGACCGATCGGGAAGATGGCGGGAGGGGCGGCCATGCCTGGCACCGGGCACTAGCGTAGCTTGCGTGATCCCGCTCGGAGCGGCACACGGTGAGCCCTTCGGTGCGTATCGGCATCGACCTCGGCGGAACGAAGATCGAGGCAATCACGGTGTCGCCCGCCGGCGCGGAGATCGCGCGACGACGGGTGCCCACGCCGCGTGACTACGTGGCGTCGCTCGACGCCATCGCAGACCTGGTCGGGGAGCTCGAGCGCGCGGCCGGCGCAGCGGGCACCGTGGGCGTCGGCATTCCGGGGACGGTCGTGCCCCAAACGGGGCTCGTGAAGAACGCCAACTCGACCTGGCTCAACGGTCGGCCCCTGGGAAGCGATCTCGAGCAGCGGCTCGGCCGGCCGGTGCGGCTCATGAACGATGCGAACTGCTTCGCCCTCTCCGAGGCCAGCGACGGCGCGGCCGCGGGCGCGCACGTCGTGTTCGGCGTCATCCTCGGCACAGGAGTCGGAGGTGGGATTGCGGTCGACGGCCGGTGTCTGTCCGGCGCGAACCTCATTGCCGGCGAATGGGGACACAATCCACTGCCGTGGCTCACGTCGGACGAGCTGCCCGGCCCCCCGTGCTATTGCGGGAAGCACGGCTGCATCGAAACCTGGCTCTCAGGCCCCGGGTTCGAGCGCGACCACGCCGAGCACACCGGTCTCACCCGGTCGGGCCGTGAGATCGCGAGCGCCGCGGCGAGCGGCGACCCGGGGGCAGTCGCGACGCTGGCCCGCTACCACGATCGCCTGGGTCGCGCCCTCGCTTCGCTGATCAACGTGCTCGACCCCGATGTGGTGGTTCTGGGCGGCGGCATGTCGAACCTCGCCGGGCTGCCGGAAGCCACGTCCGCGCTCCTCCCCCGCTACCTGTTCGCGGCCGGCGCGACCGCCGATCCCGTCGCTACGCGCGTGGTGCGCGCCGCGCACGGCGACTCGAGCGGCGTGCGAGGGGCGGCGTGGCTCTGGCCCGCAAGCGAGTGAGGCGGCAAGATTACCGGATCCACTACCTCCGCTACAGAGGAACCGACATGAAATTCGCGATCCTGATCTACACCGACGCCGCCCTGCTCGACGCGCTCCCGGCGGGACAGTTCGACGCGAAGATGCGCGACTGCCTCGCGCATGCCGACGAGCTGCGCCAGGACGGGCGCTTGCTCGATTCCCAGATGCTCGAGGGCGCGGCGACCGCCAAGTCGGTGCGGGTCCGCAACGGCCGGCAGACGGTCGTGGATGGACCGTTCACCGAGACCAAGGAACTGCTCGCGGGCTTCAACCTGATCGAGGCCGAGGACATGGACGAGGCGGTCCGGATCGCGGCGGAGTTCCCCTGGACCCAAACCGGCTGCATCGAGGTTCGGGCAGTGCAAGACATCGAGGCCGTCCGGCGGCGGGTCAACCCCTCGCTCGGGGGACGTGCCGCTTCCCCGCGATGAAGCGGCGTGCCGTCATTTGGTCTGCACCGCATGCCCGCCGAACTCGTTGCGCAGCGCGGCTATCACCTTGGCGCCGAAGGACTCCTCTTGGCGGGAGCGGAACCGCGCGAGCAGCGACAACGTGATGACCGGCGCCGGCACGTCGAGGCGCATCGCCTCCTCCACGGTCCAGCGCCCCTCGCCCGAGTCTTCCACGTAGCCCCGGATGGCGGTCAGCTGGTCGTCACGGGAGAACGCCCGCTCCGCCAGCTCGTTCAGCCAGGAGCGCACCACGCTGCCGTGGTTCCACAGCTTCGCGATCTTACCCAGGTGAAGCGTGAAATCCTGAGAGGCGTGCAGAATTTCGTAGCCCTCGGCATACGCCTGGAGCAGTCCGTACTCGATCCCGTTGTGCACCATCTTGACGTAGTGGCCGGCGCCGCAGGGGCCCACGTGGGCGTAGCCCTCGGGCGGTGCGAGGGTCCGAAAGATCGGCTCGCAGTGCCGGAACGCAGCTGGCGAGGCACCGATCATCAGGCAGTAGCCGACCGTCAGGCCCCAGATCCCGCCGCTCGTCCCGACGTCCACGAACTCGATCCCCTGGGTCTTGAGCGCCTCGGCACGGCGCTGGGAGTCGCGGAAGTTCGAGTTGCCGCCGTCGATGACGATGTCGCCTCGGGTGAGATGCGGCACGAGCTGCTCGATGGTGCTCTCGACCGGCGCGCCGGCCGGCACCATCACCCAGACGACCCGACGCGGGGCCAGCTGCTTGGCGACGTCGGCGAGGTCCTTCGCCGTCTTGACTCCCTTACCGACGTGGGTCTTGACCGCGGCGGCGCTCGAGTCGTACACAATCAGCTCGTGCCCGCCCTGGACGAGCCGCTCCACCATGTTGCCGCCCATGCGGCCCAACCCGATCATCGCCAATTGCATTGTCGCCACTCCCTGAATGGTGAGCCAACGAGAACGGCGCTACGCGAGTCCGTCAAGCATCTCGACCTGCTCGGTCGCAGCTGTCCACCGCTCGAGCGCCGCATCGAGCTCCCGCTTCAGTGTCTCGAGCTCGGCGCCGAGCTCCCGGGCCTTGGCGGCGCCGTCAGGTTTCGTGTACAGCGCCGGGTCCTCCAACGCCGCGACGACCCGCGCGACCTGGGACTCGAGGTCGGTCACCCGAGCCTCGGCCTCCGCCAGTCCCTGTTGAGCCCGGCGCAGCTCCTTGCGCGGATCCTTTCTGGCGGGAGGCGCGACCCGCTGATGCTCGTGGACCTGCCGCAATGCCTGTTCCTCGGCGGCGCTGACCGCCGCCGCATGGTCGCGCTCCGTGCTGACTTCCTCCCACTCCGCGAAGCCCCCGGCGAACTCGGTCAGGCGCCGCTCGTGCAGGATCCACACCCGCGTCGTCAGCGCGCGCAGCAGCGCCCGGTCATGGCTCACCAGAATGACCGTGCCGTCGTACGCTTCGATCGCGTCCTCGAGCGCTTCGATGGATTCCACATCCAAGTGATTCGTCGGCTCGTCGAGCACCAACAGGTTGGCCCCGGACAGCATCAGCATGGCGAGCGCGACGCGCGCCCGCTCGCCGCCTGAGAATGAGTCGGCGCGCCGCTGGACTTCCTGCCCCGAAAAGCCGAATCGTCCCAGGTGCCCTTGGATGCGGCCGCGCTCCCACTTCGGCCGCAACCCGGCGATCACCTCGTACAACGTGCGGTCGAGCGGCACTTGCGAGAGATCCTGCCGGTAGTATCCGGCCGCGATCGCCGTGCCGAGGCGCAGCTCACCGGCTGCGATGGGATGCTCGCCCAGCAGCGCGCGCAGCAGCGTGGACTTGCCCACCCCGTTGCGGCCGATGATGCCAAGCACGCCGGTCCGCTCCAATGTTCCGCTGAACCGCTCGACCAGAACGCGCGTGCCGATTCCCACGCTCACGTTCTTGGCGCTGACGACCTGATCCCCACCGCGCTCCGGGACTTCGAAGCGCACCGCCATCGTCCCTTCCGCACCGATGACGGGACTCAATCGCGGCAGCCGCTCGAGCCGTTTGCGCCGGCCTTTGGCCTGGCGAGTGTTCTGCCCAGCGATGTTGCGCGCGATGTAATCCTTCTCGTGGGCGATCGTGCGCTGTTGCTGCTCATAGGCCCGCTGTTGCGTCAGCCGGCGCTCGGCGCGCTGGGTCACGAAGGCGGCGTAGTCTCCCGTGTACGGCGTCGCGGTGCCCCCTTCGAGGTGCAGCACGTGATCCACGGTGCCCGCGAGGAATGCGCGATCGTGACTCACGAGCAACACCGTACGCCCGCTCGCGGCGAGGTATTCCTCCAGCCAGCGGGTGGTTTCGAGATCCAGGTGATTGGTCGGCTCGTCGAGCAGCAGCACCTCGGCGGTCGTCATCAGCTGGCGCGCCAGGCCCAACCGGCCGAGCTCCCCGCCGCTCAGGGCGGAGAGCGGCGTGACCCGGGCCCGTGCGGGATCGAATTCGAGTCCATGCAACACCGCGTCAATGCGCGCGGTGACCGCGTAGCCGCCTTCCCGCTCGAACCGCTCCAGATCTTCGCCGTACCGGGTGAGGGCACGCGTCGAGGAGTCGTGTGCCAGATCGGCGGCCTGCTTTACGAGCGACAGCTCCAGCGCCAGGAGCTCGGCCAACTCGCCGGCCGCGGCCTCCCACACCGTCGTCGCGGCGCCGAAGTCGCGGTGCTGCTCCAGCAATGAGACTCGCAGGCCAGGCGCGCGCGCGATGCTGCCGCGGCTGGGCTCGAGCTCGCCGGTCAGGAGCCGAAAGAGGGTGGTCTTGCCCGAGCCGTTGCGGCCCACGATGCCCCACCGTTCGCCCGCGGCGACGGTGAAGGAGACGTTCGAAAAGAGGGTGGTGTCGCCGAAATCGACGCCGACGCCCGCAAAAACGATCTGAGTCATGCCGCTCGCAGAATAGCCTCGAATCCTCCGTTGCGAAACGGAGAATAGCCCAGAATCCTCTGGTGGTATAGGATTGGGCCACTGCATGCGCGCTGCGCATACTGGACTCTACGTGATAATGGGTGTGTGCGGCTCCGGAAAGAGCCTCATCGGAGCGCAGCTTGCTCGCGAGCTCGACATCGAGTTCGTCGAAGGCGATGGCTTGCACCCCCCGGACAACGTGCAGCGCATGGCGACCGGGATCCCGCTGACGGACGACGACCGCCGCGGTTGGCTGAGCGCGATCGCGGCGCGACTGCGCGAGGCAAAGCGCGCGAGGATCGGTCTCGTGGTCTCGTGTTCGGCGCTCAAGCGGAGCTATCGTGACCTGCTGCGCTCCGTTGGGGAGACGGAGGTGCGTTTTGTGTATCTCGCGGGGAGCCGAGCGCTGCTCGCGGAGCGCCTGGCCCAACGCCGCGGTCACTTCATGCCGCCAGCGCTGCTCGAGAGCCAGCTCGCGATTCTGGAGGAGCCGTCACCGGACGAGGGTGCGTGGGTGTGCGATATCAGGCAAGCGCCCGACGCGATCGTCGCCGATCTGGTGAAGCGCTCAGTATGAGCCCCAACAGCCAGTTGCTGCTCTTGGCGTTCGGCGCCGTTGTAGCGCTTATCGTGCTGATCGCACGTTTCAAGCTGCACCCCTTCGTCGCGTTGATCGCGGTGTCCCTCGGCATGGGGACGGCCGCGGGAATGCCGTTAGGCAGGGTCGTGCAGGCATTCCAGGACGGGGTCGGTGGGGTCTTGGGGTTCATCGCGATCGTAGTTGCCCTCGGTACGATGCTGGGCAAGATGATGGCCGAGTCCGGCGGCGCGACGCGCATCGCGACCACGCTCATCACGCTGTTCGGTGAGCAGCGCGTGCATTGGGCGATCATGTTCGTGGCCTTCATCGTGGGCATTCCAGTCTTTTTTCAAGTCGGTTTCGTGCTGCTGATTCCGCTGGTGTTCACGATTGCCCGTCGCTCGGGGCTCTCACTCGTGAAGATCGGTATTCCGTTGGTGGCGGGGCTGTCGGTGGTGCACGGGATGGTGCCGCCGCATCCGGCGGCGATGCTCGCGGTCGGCGCCTACCACGCCGATGTGGGACGCACGATCGCCTATGCCCTCCTGGTCGGGCTGCCGACGGCGGCGCTGGCCGGCCCGATCTTCGCCTCCTGGATTGCGCCGCGCATCGCGCTCCCCGCGGAGAGCCCGATCGCCGCGCAGCTCGCGGGCGGCGCGGGCGGCGGAGGCGGCGTTCCGCGCGACATGCCGGGCTTCGGCATCACGCTCTTCACGGTGCTGCTCCCGGTGATCCTGATGTTGTGCGCGACCACAGCCGACGTAGCGCTTGACGTCGCGAGCACGCTCCGCTCGGGCGTCGATTTCGTCGGCGGCCCGATCGTCGCGCTGCTCGTGGCGCTGCTCTTCTCCTTTTGGTCGCTGGGATACAGGCAGCACTTCACGCGTGATCAGATCCTCAAGTTCGCCAACGACTGCCTCGGGCCGACCGCCGCCATTCTCCTGGTGATCGGCGCCGGCGGCGGATTCAACAGGGTGCTCCTGGAGAGCGGTGTGGGGAGAGCGATTGCCGACGTGGCGCTGGGATCGCACGCCTCGCCGCTCCTGCTCGCGTGGACCGTGGCGGCGCTGATCCGTGTGGCCACCGGCTCGGCGACCGTGGCGATGACGACCGCCGCTGGCATCGTCGCCCCGATAGCGCTGGCGACGCCGGGGACCCCCACGGAGCTGTTGGTGCTGGCGACGGGCGCGGGCTCGCTGGTGCTCTCCCACGTGAACGACTCGGGTTTCTGGCTCATCAAGGAGTTCTTCAACATGACCGTGCCACAGACGCTGAAGACGTGGACCGTAGCCGAGACGATCATCGGCGTGGCGGGGTTGGGTTTCACGCTGCTGCTCAGCCTCGTGGTGGGGTGCGCTCCCCGCGAACGGGGAGCGTCCGAGCTGAGCGCGCAGGGGTGGATCGATGTGACGGCGACGCTCGATCCGGCCAAGACGCCGGTGTACGAGGGCGACGCGCCGATGAAGTTCGATTTTCTCAAGGATATGCGGAAGGGCGATATCCTGACGCTATCGGTCTACTCACTGGGCGCGCACAGCGGGACGCACATCGACGCCCCGATGCATTTCGTCGCCAATGGCGCACCGATCGACCAGGTCGGGCTGGACCCGCTGATCGGTGCAGCGCGGGTGATCGATATCCCCGACAGCGTCCGGGCGATCGACTCGGGCGAGCTGAACCGCCACGACTGGAGGGGCGCGAAGCGCGTGTTGTTCCGGACGCGTAGCACGCTGCGCGGCTGGATGGACTCAGCCGAGTTCCATAGGGACTTCGCCTACATCGCCCCGGACGCGGCGCAGCTCCTCGCGGACGCGGGAGTCCTGCTGGTCGGCGTTGACTACATCTCGGCGGAGCAATTCGGCGCTGCGGCGCCGAGGACGCACCAGATTCTGCTCGGCCGCGGAATTCCCATCGTGGAGGGGTTGGACCTGCGCCCTGTTCGAGCGGGTGACTACGATGTGATCGTGCTACCACTCAAGGTCCGAGGGCACGAAGGGGCGCCGGCGAGGGCCATCGTGCGGAAGAGGACCGGGAATTGACGGAGCCGGGCTCCGTGATCAGGAGATCAGCGTCGCAAACTCCTGCGCCAGCTTCGGCCCGATCCCCGACTCCTCGTGCTTGAAGAAGATAAAGGCGTCCTGCCACCCCTTCCCCAGTTCCTTCACCGTGTTGGCCCACTGCTCCAGGTCCTTTTTCTTGTAGCCCTCGTCGCGCAGTCGCATGTACCCGAAGTCCGCGGTCGCGACGAGCGGGGTGTGTCCCTCCTCGGTGTCCGCGACGCACAGCGCCGCGTTGCCGACCCGCAGCGCTGCGTACACGTCGTCCACGAACCACGACTCGTGCCGGAACTCCCAGGCGCACCGCAGGTCGGCCGGGAACTGCGTGAGGAGGTCGTTCAGCCGGTCCAGGTCCTTTTTGAAATTGGGCGGCAGCTGAAACAGGATCGGCCCGAGCTTCGGGCCCAGTTTGCGCGCCGTCTCGAGGAAGTAGCGCAGCGGGTCGTCCACGTCGCGGAGGCGGGCGATGTGCGTGATGCGCTGCGGTGCCTTGAGAACGAAGGTGAACCCAGCCGGCGTGGCGGCGTCCCAGCCGGCCACCGTTTTCGCATTCGGCATGCGATAGAACGTGTAGTTGATCTCCACCGTGGAGAGCCGCTGGGCGTAATACTCGAGCATCTTGGCCTCGGGCATCTTGGCCGGATAGAACGTCCCCTTCCATTCGGGGAAGTTGTAGCCGGAGGTGCCGACCCGGAGGTTCACGCAACCCACACCGTCTTGACGTTCACGAACTCCCGCAGGCCGTACGCCGACAGCTCCCGCCCGTACCCCGAGCGCTTCACGCCGCCGAACGGCAGCCGCGGATCGGACTTGACGAGCCCGTTCACGAACACGCTTCCCGCTTCGATCTCGCGGGCGACGTGCTCGCCGCGCTGCGTGTCGCGGGTCCACACCGCCGCGCCGAGGCCGTAGGGCGACGCGTTCGCGATCCGGATCGCGTCCGCCTCGTCCTTGGCGCGGATCACCGCCGCCACGGGGCCGAACGTCTCCTGATCGAAGGCCGGCATCCCGGGCTCCACCGCGACGAGCACGGTGGGCGGGTAGAAAGCGCCCCGGCCTTTGGGGAGCTCGCCGCCGAGCGTGAGTCGCGCGCCGCGCTGCACCGACTCCCGCACCTGCCGGTGGAGGTTCTCGCGCAGATCGAGCCGCGCCTGCGGCCCGACCTGAGTTGTTGGGTCGAGCGGATCCCCCACCTTCCTGGCGCGCATTTCGCTCGTGAACCGCTCGAGAAACCGGTCGGCTACGCGCTCCACGACAATAAAGCGCTTCGCGGCGATGCAACTTTGGCCGCTGTTGATGAGACGCGCCTCGGCAGCGGCCTGGGCGGCTCGCTCCAGGTCGGCATCGTCGAGCACGATGAACGGATCGCTGCCGCCCAGCTCGAGCACCGTCTTCTTCAGGTGTCGACCCGCCTGCTCCGCCACCTGGCTCCCCGCGCGGTCCGAGCCGGTGAGCGTCACCGCACGTACGCGCTCGTCGGCGATCACGTCGCCGGCGCGTGCGTTCGACAGGAACACGGCGCGGAACAGACCATCCGGGAAGCCCGCGTCCTGGAAGACCTCTTCGATCGCGACCGCGCAGCGCGGCACGTTGGGCGCGTGCTTGAGGATGCCGGCGTTCCCGGCGACCAGCGCCGGCGCGGCGAAACGGAACACCTGCCAGAACGGGAAATTCCACGGCATGATCGCGAGCACGGGACCGAGGGCTTCGAACCGGACGTAGCTTCGCGACGCGTCGCTCGGCCGGGGCTCATCGGCGAGGAAGGCCGCCCCGTGCTCCGCGTAGTAGTCGCACACCCAGGCGCATTTCTCCGCCTCTCCCACTCCCTGCGGCAGCGGCTTTCCCATCTCGAGCGCCATCGTTCGGGCGTACGTGTCTTTGCGCTCGCGGAGGAGGCGCCCCGCCGCCCGCAACCGCTCCGCCCGCTCCGCGACCGGCCGGCGGCGCCAGTCCCGAGACGCGGCAGTGGCGCGCTCCAGGATCCTCGTCAGCGCGTCGGGCACCGTCTCCTCCAACGTCTCGAGCACTTCGCCCGTGGCCGGGTTGACCGACTGGAAGGTCACGCCACCACCTCGGGTCGATCCCGCACTCGATCCACGGTGCAGAGAAACCCCAGGGGCTCCTCGCCCGTCGCCCGGAACTGGTGAGCCACGCTGGGCGACACGTACACGCAGTCGAACGGGGCAATGTCGTAGCTCTTGTCGCCCAGCATCACCCGCCCTCGACCGCGGATGACGACCACCGCGTGGGGATGCTGGTGTCGCTCGAGCGTCGAGTAGCCGCCGGGTTGGATCTCGAAGTAGCGGGTGACGAAGCTGAACGGCTCCTCGCCGACGCCTTCCCCCAGCAGCGTCTGACGGGTGACGTCCCGGTACGGCACGTCTCCAGTCTTGTACTCGTGCACGGGGACCCCGTCCCAGCGAAACCCGCCGAACTTGAGGACCTTCGATCGGTCATCCATGGGAATGTCGTTTCATCGCCGCGACCACCCGTCCTGCAGCCGCGATCGGGTCGGGCTGCGCGTACAGGCTGCCGCCGATCAGGAAGATCGTGTCCGCGCCGTAGCGCTCGATCCAGTGCGGCACCCGCGCTGCGTCGATCCCGCCTCCCGGCGCCGGAAACGCCGGTGCCACCCGCCCGAGCGGCCTCCGCAGCCGTGCGTTGATCGCAGCGCAGGTCGCTGCCGAGAACGTAAACCGCCCCCCGACGTTGGGATAGATCACCGCGTCGCTCCCCGCGACCCGGAACACGTCTCCCAACAGCACTGCGGGCGCGAAGCCGTGATCCGGCTGGAAAAACGCACCCGCGAGCGCGGGGTGCGACATGATCGCGAGCCCCGTGGTCGCAGCGATCTCGCCCACGGCACCTAGGCCCGTCGGGAGCGCGTTGACCAAGACGCCGCGGCAGCCCGCGCGTCGTGCGGCGCCAGCGCGGTCGGACATGACGGACGCGACGCTCGTGACGTTCGGGAAGTACAGCGTGTTCCCACCGGTCTCGCCGTTGGCCCGCGCGACCGCTTCCTGGCAGCGCTCCAGCCGCTCGCCGAACGGCGCGGGCGCTTGGTCCACCAGGCTGTGGTCGTCCTTGATGAGATCGACACCTGCACGAGCGAATCCATAAGCCAGCTCCGCCAGCCGACGAGCCGAGCACCCGAGCGGCTTGAGCACCGCGCAGAGGAGGGGTCGCCCGCGCACGCCGGTGAGCTCGCGCAACCCCGCAATGCCGAGCCTGGGGCCGCGCAGCGCGGCGAGCAGCTCGTCGGGCCACTCGAGATCCGCAATCAGAATTCCCGATTTGAACGAGATATTGCCGAACAGGAGGTTCAGGAGCTGGGGCAGGTCGCCGCACACGGCGAGCGGGTCGAATGAGATCACTGCACGGGAGCGACCGCGGCCGAGCGACTCGACCGACTCGACGCGCCCCGCGACCTGCGCCGCGACTTCCGGGGACACGGAGTGGGCCGGGAGCTCGACGGTTTGCTCGAACGCGATGTCCCGCGCCGTCGCGGCCGCGAGCCGGCTGGAGCAGGCGAGGTGGTAGGTCACGCGCAGGCGCATGGTGATCGCGGTCACGCTGGATGTTAGTGTCGGAGCGCGGCACTGCGCCCGACTCCGCAACAGCCCCTTGGCGCCGCCCGTCCCGGCCGATCGGCCCCCTATCCTTATAGCACGGAGCGACTTGGCCCGCACGCCCCCCCGCCCGGCACACGCCTTGCGACTGGGAATGGCCTATGACACAGTCTTGGCGACCGGACGACTGGGCCGACGACGACGCGGCGTGGCGCGGGGATCTCCACTGCGACGCCGAACCGTGGCGCGGCCAGGAGCACCTGGCCGACTGGCCGGAGGCGCAGGCCGGGCCCGAGTACTGGATGTATAAGCGGGCTGCCGGAGACTCGTGACGGTCCCTGCGGGAGGGAGGTCAAGCGTCTAAAGGAGGCACCATGCCCGCCAGGCTCGCCCACTTCATCGCCGTCGCCACACTCACTGCCGTCCTCACCCTACCGCTCGCTGCCGCCGCACAGCCGCACAAGCCGACCCACCCCGCTCCCGCCGTCGTTCAGGAGCCGCACCCTCAGATCATGGCCGCGATCCGCGCGCTCGAGGCCGCCAGGCTGCATCTGGAGCGCGCCGCGCACGACTTCGGTGGCCACCGCGTGAAGGCGATCCGCGCGATCGACGTCGCGCTGGTACAGCTCAAGCTCGCCCTGAAATACGACAAGGAGTAAGCGCTCCGAAACGACTTGCCACGCTCCTCGAGGTACGGTAAGCTGCGAGCCCGGACCTTCCGAGGGGACACTGAGTGACGTTCGGTGCGCTGGCGCTGCTCGCATTACTGCTCGCAGATGACACGTTGTCGGGTCGGGTCGTGGACCCGGATGGCCATGCGGTCGCGGGTGCCACCGTTGTAGTCGTCGAGCTGCACCGCGTGGCGCTCACCCGGACCGACGGCCGGTTTCATTTCGCCGACATCCCGACGGGGAGCTACACGGTGAGCGTCCGCCGCCTGGGGTCCGCGCCCCTGGCGCGACCGGTGACGGTGAGTGGGCCGACCACGCTGGATCTCACCTTGGAGCGGACGTCCGTGTGGGTCGAGCCGGTCACCGTCACGGCGACCCGCGCGCCGCTCGACGTCCTCTCCTCACCGCTCCCGACCGAGGCGCTCTCCGAGGACCGGCTGCGCCGCGCGCAGAGCGTGTCGCTCGCCCATGCGCTCGCCGAGCTCCCCGGGATCAACGCCCTCACCACGGGGCAGCAGATCGGCAAGCCCGTCATCCGCGGGCTCGCCGGGCCGCGCGTGCTGGTGCTCGAGGACGGTGGCCGCCTCGAAGACTACTCCTGGAGCGACGAGGACGGTCCTTCCGTAGACGCCCGGCTGGCGCAGCGGGTGGAGGTGATCCGAGGACCCGCGAGCGTGCTGTACGGGTCCGATGCCCTGGGCGGCGTCGTGAACGTGATTCCCGAAGAGCTGCCGGACGCCAACGGCGGGCCCCGCGCGACGCGCACCGGCTTCGAGATCTCGGGAGCGTCGAACAACACCGAGCTGGAGGGCGTCGCACGAGTGGAAGGAGCGAGCGGCGGCTGGGGCTGGCGGTTGTTCGGTATCGGCCGATTCGCAAGCAGCCTCCATACGCCCGCCGGTGAGCTCGACAACACGGGGTTCAGCGCGCTGTCGGGGGAAGCGGCCGTCGGCACACGCGGTGCGCGCGGCAGCACGACGCTGCGCTACACCCGCTACGGCGGCGAGTTCAAGCTGCTCGAGGCCGAGGGACCCGCGACGGGAGAGACAGGCGGTCCCGAGCGCAAGCTGTCCGACGACCGGGTGCAGCTCGCGGGCGACTACCTGCTGGGGGGGGTGCGGCTCGAAACGAAGGCGCAATGGCAGCGCCACTCGCTCATCGAAGTGTCGGACACCGCTACGAGCCCGAGCGGCGCCCCGCTCGAAGGGACCGCGTTCGACCTGCTGCTCAACACGCTCACCGTCGACGTGTTGGCCCATCACACGCTGGGCACGCGCGTCCGCGGCATACTCGGGGCGTCGGGCTTCTACCAGACCAACGACACACGCGGGCGGATCCCGCTCGTTCCCGACGCGCGCGTCCGCTCGGCCGCCGTGTTCGCCTTCGAAGAAGCCGGGCTGGGGCGCGTGAGCGTGCTGGCGGGCGGGCGGATCGACCGGCGACGGCTCACGGCCGACCCGAATGCGGCGCTCGGCGTGCCGGACGAGACGCGCGATTACACGGCCCTCTCGGGCACCCTGGGCGTCGTGTACCGGCCCGCGGCGGCGGTGGCCCTGACGGCGAACCTCGGCCGCGCCTGGCGAGCGCCGACGTTGTTCGAGCTGTTCTCCAACGGACCGCACCTGGGCGAGGCGCGCTACGAGATCGGAGACCCCGGCCTCGAGCCGGAGGCGGGGACGAACCTCGACGCCGGAGTGCGCTGGCAGGGCGCGCGCGTCCGCGTCGAGCTCGCGGGCTACCGCAACGCGATCGGACGATTCATCTACATCACACCCACGGACTCGTTCGTGCACGTCACACCCACTGACTCCCTGCGGGCGTACCGCTACCAGCATGCGAACGCGCAGCTCCTGGGCGGCGAGGCCGCGGCCGAAGTCGAAGTCGCCGCCCCGCTCACGCTGCGCGCCCGCGCGGACGCCGTGCGCGGCACCAATCGAGCGACCAACGAGCCGCTGCCGCTCGTGCCGCCCGCACGCGCGGCGCTGGGCGCCGAGCTGCACGGCACGGGACTGAGCTGGGCCGACCGCGCCTACGCGGGTGCCGAGGTCGAGGCCGCCACGCGGCAGACCCGCCTCGACCCGCTCGACATCCCGACCGGCGGCTACACGCTGCTCAATCTCTCGGCCGGCTTCGTGCGGCCGCTGCTCGGCCGGATCTGCCACGTGGATCTCGCGGTTCGCAACGCGACCAACGTGAGCTACCGCAGCTTCCTGAGCCGCTACAAGGAGTTCGCGCTCGACCCCGGCCGAAACGTGGTGCTGCGTCTCTCTCTGGGAGAATAGGGATCACCGTGCGAGTCACCGTCGTTGCCGCTCTGGCGCTCGCCACTCTGGCGCCGGCTCTTCCTGCCCAGGATTTCCGCCAGAAGGACTTCGACGCCTACGTCGCCCGCGGACTCCAGGTGCTTCGGACTCCGGGCGCCGCTATCGCCGTGGTGAAGGGCGGTCGGGTGCTGTTCGCCAAGGGCTACGGCGTGCGCACCCTGGGTGACACGGCCCGCGTGGACGCCCACACGCTGTTCCAGATCGCGTCGAACACCAAGGCGTTCACTACCGCCGCGCTCGCACTCCTGGCCGACGAGGGGAAGGTCTCCTGGGACGATCCGGTAACGAAGTTCCTGCCGGGCTTCCAGCTGTACGACCCGTACGTGACACGTGAGCTCACGGTACGCGATCTCGTGACGCACCGGAGCGGCCTCGGGCTGGGCGCCGGCGACCTCCTGTGGTTCCACTCGAGCTACAACCGCGCCGAGATCGCCTACCGGATCCGGTTTGCCAGGCCCGTGTCGAGCTTCCGCAGCGCGTACGCGTACGACAACGTCCTCTACATCGTTGCGGGCGAGATCTTCCCCGCGGCCGCCGGTCAGAGCTGGGACGACGTCGTGAAGAATCGCATCTTCACACCGCTCGGCATGTCCGAGTCCGGGACGACCACGGCCTTCTTCACGTCCAGTCGCAACGCCGCCACGCCCCACGCCGTCGAAGACGGCAAGCTGCAGCCCGTCCCGCTCGATTCGGTCGACAACATTTCTCCGGCCGGCGGGGTCGCGTCCAACGCGACGGATCTGGCGCGCTGGCTCGTCTGCCGGCTCGACTCGGGCCGCTACGCGGGCGGACGGCTGTTCAGCGAACGACAGGCGCGCGAGATGTGGTCGGGCCAGACCATCCTGCCGATCGCGGACCCCCCGCCGCCTCTCGCCGCGCTGCGGGCCAACTTTGCCGAGTACGGGCTGGGCTGGCGGCTGCGGGATTATCAGGGACGGAAGATCGTCTCACACACCGGCGGGCTCGCCGGCATGTCGTCGCAGATCACGCTCGTGCCGGCCGAGAAGCTCGGGGTGGTGATCCTCACCAACTCGGAGTCCGATCTGATGGCCGCGCTCACGTACCGGCTGCTCGACGACCTGCTGGGCGCGCCGCGGCCGCGGGGAGACTGGGTGGCGGCGTTCGCCCAGGCCGGCCAGATCGCCCGGGCCCAGGCCGACTCGACGCTCAAGGCGACGCGCGCAGGCAGGGATTCGGTCTCTCAGCCGTCCTTGCCGCTCGCCAGGTACGCGGGCCCGTACCGCGACGAGCTGTATGGCGACGCCGGCGTGGCACTGGAGAACGGCCGGCTCGTCCTCCGGTTCGGCCGCTCGCCCGCTTTCGTGGGCGACCTCGAGCACTGGCAATATGACACGTTCATCGCGCGCTGGCGCACGCAGCACCTCGAGGACGCGTACGTGACCTTCGCGCTCACTCCGGACGGGGCCGTCGATCGGTTCCAGATGGCGGCCGTGTCGCCGCTCGCGGACTTCAGCTTCGACTACCAGGATCTGCTGTTCCGGCCGGTCCCGGCGGCGAGCGGGAGCACGCGATGAAAACGGCGCCGCGGCGTGGCGCCCCGGATCTCGACGCGAAGGCCTTCCGCGAGCTCCTGGGGCACGCCGCGGACATCGCGGCACGACACTGGGAGCGCGTCCCCGACATGCCTGCGTACACGCGCCCGCCGGACGCGGTCGTCGCGGCGCTCCGCGCCCAACCGCTGCCGGAGCGCAGCGCCCCGGTCGGCGAGATTCTCGATCGCATCGAGCGCGACGTCGTGGCCTACCCCCTTGGCGTCGGCCAGCGTCGCTGGTGGGGATTCATCAACTCGCCGCCGCACCCTGTGGGCATCGCGGCCGACCTGATCGCCACCGCGCTCAAGAACAACTGCGCCGGGACGAGCCAGATCGCGATCCAGGTAGAGCTGACGGTAATGGACTGGCTCGCACAGCTCGTGGGGCTGCCGCGGGGCGCGAGCGGGCTCTTGGTGAGCGGTGGGTCCATGGCGAACCTGGTCGCCCTCGCCGCGTGTCGCGAAGCCAAGCTCCCCGGTACGCGGCGCCGCGGCGTACGGGCCGCCGCCCGCCAGCCCGCCATTTACGCGTCGACCGAAGCCCACTCCTGCGTCCGCCGCGCCGTCGAGCTGCTCGGCCTCGGCACCGACGCGCTGCGCCTGGTGCCCGTGGACCGGGAGTACCGGATGGATGTGGCGGCGTTGCGCGAGATGATCGCGGCCGATCGGAGCGCGGGGCTCGGACCGGTTTGCGTGGTGGCCAGCGCCGGGACGGTGAACACCGGCGTCGTGGACCCACTCGCCGGGCTCGCCGAGGTGGCGCAGGAACACGGTTGCTGGTTCCACGTGGACGGCGCCTACGGCGCGGTCGGTGCGGCGCTCCCCGAGCTCGCGCCGCTGTATCGCGGCATCGAGCGGGCCGATTCGGTCGCCCTCGATCCCCACAAATGGCTCTACGTCCCGTACGAGGCGGGCGCGACGCTGGTGCGTGACCCGGCGACGTTGCGCGCCATGTTCGCGCACCGCGCCGAATACCTCACGCTCGAGCAGGATTCGTATCTCGAAGGCCCGGTTTGGATTTCCGATCTGGGCCCACAGCTCACCCGAGAGTTCCGGGCGCTCAAGGTCTGGGCCGTGATGCAGGCGGTGGGAGTCGAGCGCTACCGGGAGCTGTGGCGAAGCGACATCGCCGTGGCGCGCGAGATCGAGCTACTGGCGCGCAAGCATGCGCGACTCGAGGTGCTCGCTCCTTCGGACCTGAGCTGTTTCTGTCTGCGGTACGTGCCGAGGCGAGGAGACCCGAACGCCTTCAACCGCACGCTGCTCGACCGCACCCATCGCGACGGACGGATGTTCGTCTCAGGAACGACGCTCGACGGCACGTTCGCGCTCCGGGGGTGCGTCACGAACTTCCGCTCCACCCTGGCCGACGCGCAGGTTTGTATTGATACCCTCATGGAGCTGGGTGAGCTGCTCGAGCAGGAGCAGACGCGATGACGGAGCTATTGCAGCGACCCTGGCCGTGGTACCTGACTGGCCCACTCGTGGGCCTCGTCGCGGTGGGTCTGCTGGCGATCGGCAACAAGCAATTCGGCGTATCGCAGAACTTGCGGCATCTCTGTGCCGCGCTCGTGCCCGGAAACATCCCGTATTTCAAGTACGACTGGCGGCATACCGGGCTGTGGAACCTCGTGTTCATTCTAGGCGTGGTGGCGGGCGGCTTCGTGGGCGGCGTGCTCCTTGCAAATCCCCACCCCGTCGCCATCACGGCCGCCGCGGTAACTTCGCTCGCGACCCTCGGCATCAGGGACTTCTCCGGGCTCGTGCCGCGGGAGCTGTTCAACTGGCACGTGCTGCTGACACTGCGAGGTTTCCTCATGATGGTGGGCGGCGGGTTCCTGATCGGCTTCGGGACCGCCTACGCCGGGGGCTGCACATCGGGCCACGGCATCACGGGGCTCGCGGACCTCCAGCTGCCGTCCCTTATCGCGGCGATCTCGTTCTTCGCCGCCGGGGCGGCGGCGAGCTTCTTCCTGCTGCCCGTGCTCGTTTCGCGATGACGGCCTACTTCGTCGTTGGAGTGCTGTTCGGGGTCGTCCTGACCAAGGGTGAGCTCGTGTCGTGGTACCGCATCGAGGAGGCGCTCCGCTTCAAGGGCCTTTACCTCTATCTCGTATTCGCCTCGGCGCTCGCGGTCGCGGCGCCGGGGTTCGCATTCCTCAAGCGTCTCCCGGCGCGCTCGCTCGCCGGTGAGCCGATCGCGATTCCGCCCAAGGTAATGGGGCGCGGCGTGCGTTACGTCGCCGGCGGGGCGCTCTTCGGACTGGGCTGGGGAATCGTGGGCGCGTGCCCCGGGCCGTTGTTCGCCCTGATAGGCGCTGGCGTTGGAGTGATGGCGGTGGTGTGCATCGCCGCCCTGGTGGGAACGTGGACCTACGGCTACCTGCGGCCGCGACTGCCGCATTGACTCGGGTGAGACTCGCGACGGCGGCGCTCGTGCTGATCGCCGCCGTCCTGCTGCGCGGCTACGAGATTCCCCCCGTCCCCACCTGGTTCTACGTCCTGGCGTGGTACCCGACCCTCGTCATCCTCGACGAGGTGGTGGTGGTGCTGGGTGGTGAGTCGCTACTGACCCGGCCCCGCGAGTTGGCGGTGATGCTGTGGTGGTCGGCGGTGATCTGGCTGCTGTTCGAGGCGATCAACTTTCGGCTGCGGGACTGGTACTACGTCTTCCTCCCGGCGGGCCGGGTCGAGCGCTGGCTCGGGATCCTCGTGTCGCTCGCGACGGTCGTGCCCGCCGTGCTGCTGCCCGAGCGCGTGCTGGACCGGCTGGGGGTGTGGCGCGATGTGCGGTCCCGCACGCTCGCCCTCGAGCCGCGACACCTGGACATTGCCGGCTGGGTGGGGTGGGGACTGCTCGCCGCCGTATTGACCTTCCCGCGCTATCTCTACCCGCTCACCTGGGGGGCGGTCTGGCTCACCGCCGAGCCGCTGCTGTATCGGCGCGACCGCGAGCGCTCGCTGTTCGCGGACATCGCACGCGGTAGCTGGGGGCGCATCGCACGGCTCATGGCCGCGGGGCTCTTCGCCGGCGCGCTGTGGGAATCGTTCAATGCCCTGGCGCGAGGCCGCTGGATCTACACCGTGCCCTTCCTCGAGCACTGGAAGATCTTCGAGATGCCACTGGTGGGGTTTATCGGCTTCCCGTTTTTCGCGCTCGAGGTCTGGTCGCTCTATTACCTGCTCGTGCCGCACACGACGCGCCGTACCCTCCTCGCCTCCGCGGCTTTCGTCGTCCTCGTGCTCAGCGGCATCGACCACTGGACGGTGAGTTCCACCACGCCGGCGCTGCGCGATCTGCCGGGTGTGACGAACGCGGTGACCTCGCGATTGCGGGCGGCCGGGTGGGAGAACGTGTTCCGCGTGGCGCAGAGCCCCGTGGCCGAGCTCGCCTACCGGGCCAACCTGAGCCCGGAGGACGCTCGCCTGGCACGCGAGGCGGCGCGCCTCGTGACGCTGCGAGGCATCGGCACCGCGCACGCGGCCGCCCTGATCGGCGGCGGGTTCGCGAGCATCGAGGACCTCGCCCGCTCCGACCCCGACTCGGTGTGGAAGGTGGTCCGGGGCGGCACGCGGCCCACGCTCCCGGAAGTGCGAGTGTGGGTGCGCGCCGCCCAGCGCCAAACGCGGCCTACGCTACCGCCGGCTCCGGCACAGCCGTCCACTCTCCCACCAGCTCGTCAACCGTCCTGAGCTGTCGCGCTGGGTCATTCGCGTACCAGGTCTTGAAGTACTCGAGGCCGGTCTGATGCGCCTCGTCGGTGAACGCCTGGAGCGCATCCGTCACCCACACGAGGTCGTACCCGCGCTGGAAGGCGTCGCCCGAGGTGTGGCGCGCGCAGCAATCGGTGTGCAAGCCCGTGATGTAGAGCCGGGTCAGCCCCCGCTCCTGCAGCGTGCGCTCGAACGCCGGATTCAGGAACGGGCTGTACGTCTGTTTGCCGAGTGTGGGCGTCGGTCGCATACACGACCGTGACGCCCGCGCGCCGTGCCGCGGCGAGCAGCCGGCCCAGGGGGGCGATGATGCGCTGGGCGCGCTGCCGGTAGTCGGGACCGCCGGCCTCGGCAATCACGCCGCCGGGATAGACGAAATCGTTCGCCATGTCGATGACGACCACGGCGCTGTGCTGGAGATCGTTGCGTTGCGAAGACATGGGATGCTCCCATTGTTGGATGACCGCCGCCGGGGGGCCGATTGGGCAACGCCTAGGTCCGGCCGACATGCCGGACCGCTCCCGGTGCGAGGCGCGGGTGAGCCTGCGCCGCGGGAAATATAACGCGGCGCGGATCCTCCCGGGCTCAGCGGCCCGTCACGCCGCTCGCCACCGGGCGCGTCGGGCCCGTGCCCGCGCCCGTCCGCGTGATCGCCGCGGCGATCTCGTCGAGATCCGCCGCCGTGAGCTCGAGCGTGGCCGCACCGATCCAGCCGTCCACCTGCGCCGCCGTGCGGGCGCCGACGATCGCCCCGCTGACCCCCGGCCATGCGAGCGTCCAGGCGACCGCCACCGCCGACACCGTCGTGCCGTGACGGCGGGCGATCGGCTTGAGCGCGTCGCGCAGCGCGAGGTTCTTGCCGAGGGCCGGCTGTTGGAACTGGGGGCTGCGGCGGCGCCAGTCGTCCGGAGCCAGCGCCGCGACGCGCGCGGCGGTGAAGTTGTCGGTCAGGAGACCCGACTGCATCGGGCTGTAAACGATGACGCCGGTCTCGTGCTCCGCGCACCAGGGAATCTCGCGCCCCGCGGCGTCGCGCCGGATCAGGGAGAACGGCGGCTGCAGCGAATCCACGTGCCGGATCGCCTCGCAGCGCTCGAGCAGCGGGACATCGAAGTTCGACACCCCCGCGGCCCGCACTTTGCCTTCCTCCACGAGCCGCACCATCGTCTGCCAGGAATCCTCCACGGGCGTCCCCGTCTCGTCGGGCCAATGAAACTGATACAGGTCGATCTGTTGGACGCCGAGCCGGCGGAGCGACGCTTCGCACTCCTTCCGGATGGAGTCCGGCCGGAGCACCCGCTGCGCTTCCGCCATGCGGTTGCGCTCGTCCCATACCAGCCCGCACTTGGTGAACACGAGCGGCCGTGCACGCGCCGGCAGCTCCCGCAGGAGACGCCCGACCAGCTCTTCGGAATGGCCGAGGCCGTATACCGCGGCGGTATCGATCCAGTTGACTCCCAGCTCGAGCGCGCGACGCATCGCGGCGAGCGAGTCGGCGTCGTCCTGCGGGCCCCAGCCGAACGCCCAGCCGCCGCCGCCGATCGCCCACGCGCCGAAGCCGACGCTCGTGATGTCGAGTCCGCTCGAGCCGAGCGGACGGGTAGGCAACGTCATCCGGCAACTCCCCGTGACTAGAGTTAAGGAATCAGCAACACCTTCCCCGTGGTCTGCCGTGCTTCGAGCAACCGGTGCGCCTCCGCCGCCTGCGCGAGCGGGAGCTCGCGCTCGATACGGAGCTTCAGCGTGCCGCGCTGGATCCAGCCCAGCACCTCGTCCGCCCGTGCGAGCAGCTCGGCGCGCGTTGCGATGTAGTGCACGATCGTGGGACGGGTAAGGAAGAGGGAACCCTTCTGGTTCAGCACTTGAGGGTCGAACAACCCCACCGGTCCGCTCGACTGGCCGTACAGCACCATCATCCCCCGGCGGGCGAGACAATTCAGGCCCTTCTCGAACGTCGTCTTGCCGACGGAGTCGTAGATCACCTGCAGTCCGACTCCGCTCGTCAGTCGCTTCACTTCCGCTTCGAAGTCCTGCTCGGTGTAGAGGATGACCTCGTCGGCGCCGGCCCCTCGTGCCAGCGCGGCCTTCTCGCGTGTCGAGACGGTGCCGAGGACGCGTGCGCCCCGCAGTTTCGCGACCTGACACAGGAGCAGGCCCACGCCCCCGGCGGCCGCGTGCACCAGGCAAGCATCTCCCGACTTCAACGGATAGGTCGTGGTCGCGAGGTAGTGCGCCGTCAAACCCTGGAGCATCGCTGCGGCGCCTTGCTTGGCGCTGAGGCCGTCTGGGAGCCTCACGACCCGGTCGGCCGGCACGACGGCGTACTCCGCATACGCACCGAGGACCGTGGTGTAGGCAACGCGGTCCCCGACTTTGGGCTCGGCGACACCCACGCCGACGGCGGCCACGGTGCCGGCAGCTTCCAGTCCCAGTGTGAAGGGCACCGGGACCTTGTAGTGCCCATTGCGCTGGTACACGTCGATGAAGTTCACGCCGGCAGCCTCGATCTTCACGAGCACCTCACCGGGACCGGCAGCGGGCTGCGGGACGTCCTCGTAGCGCAGCGCCTCCGGGCCGCCCGGCGTATGAACTCGGATGGCTTTCATCTAGAGCGCCGCCCGCACGACGCCGCCGTCGGCCCGCAGCGCGGCGCCGTTCGTCGCGGAAGAGAGTGGGCTCGCGACGAATGCGACCAGGGCGGCGACCTCGTCCGGGCTGGCGAACCGCCGCAGCAAGGACGAAGGACGGGCGGTCTGGAAGAACTCGCGCTCCACCTCCTGTGCTCCGACGCCCCGCTGCCGAGCGAGCTGCTCGACGAATCCCGCGACCCCTTCCGATCGGGTGGGCCCGGCGAGCACCGAGTTCACGGTGACGCCGGTCCCTGCCGTCGTTTCGGCGAGCCCGCGCGCCAGCCCCACCTGTGCGATCTTCGTGACACCATAATGGATCATCTCGGCGGGAATCTGCACCGCGGACTCGCTCGACATGAAGATCACCCGCCCCCAGTCTCGCGCTAACATTGCCGGCAAATAGTGACGCGCCAGCCGCACTCCGCTGAGCACATTGGTTTCGAAGATGGTCAACCACTCGGCATCTGTGATGTCGGGAAAGGGCTTGGCGGCGTAAACGCCGAGATTGTTGACGAGAATGTCGGTGGCTGGGACGCGGGCGATCAGGGCGGCCACGCCCGCGGCGGTACCCAGATCCGCCGCGACGCCCGAGACGTGCGCCCCCGCCCCGGGTGCCGCCCGACGCACGTCCTCTGTGGCCGCCCGCACGCGCGACTCCGTGCGTCCGTTCACGATGACGGCCGCCCCCTCCCGTGCCAGCGCCCGGGCGATGGCGAGACCGATGCCTGCCGTGGAGCCCGTTACGACGGCCGTCTTGCCGGCCAGTTGCAGGTCCATATTTGTGTCAGGGCGAGTTGGGCTGAGAAGCTACCACAACACGGGTCGGCACAGGGGGGTTCCTCATGAACATCGGGTTCATCAGGTTGGGCAATATGGGTCTACCGATGGCGCGGCACCTGTTGCAGGCAGGCCACAAGCTCACGGTCTACAATCGCACGCGCGCCCGTGCGGACCAGCTCAAACAGCTCAATCCGGTCGTGGCCGATGGTCCCGCGGCCGCCGCGCGCGGCGCGGAGCTGCTGGTCACGATGGTCGCCGACGACCCCGCGCTCGAAGACGTGATGCTCGGCCCTCAGGGCGCGCTCGCGTCGCTCCCGCGTGGGGCGATCCACGTCTCCATGAGCACGATCAGTCCCGGCCTGTCCCGCCGGCTCGCCGAGCGCCATACGGCGGCTGGTCAAACGTACGTCGCCGCGCCGGTGTTCGGACGGCCGGAAGCGGCGGAGGCGAAGAAGCTCTGGATCGTGGCCGCCGGACCCCCGGATGCACTCGAGCGCTGCCGGCCGGTGCTCGACGCGATGGGCCAGGGCGTGATCGTCGCGGGCAACGACCCGGTGCGTGCCAACGTAATCAAGGTCGCGGGCAACTTTTTGTTCGCGGCGGCGATCGAAGCAATGGGCGAGGCATTCGCGCTGACACGCAAGTACGGCGTCGCCCCCGCCGATCTGCTGGATATCGTGAACGGCCAACTCTTCCGTGCGGGGCTCAGCCCCCAGCGATCGCCGGGATGACCGTCACCTCGTCGCCGTCCTGGACGGGGGCCGCGAAGCCGCCGCGGAAGCGCACGTCTTCGTCGTTCAAATAAAAGTTGACGAAGGGATAGGGCTTGCCCTCCTTGTCCCGCAGCCGGGGCGCGAGGGCGGGGTAGCGTGCGGCCACGTCGGCCACGGCCTCGCCCAGCGTCCGGCCGGTCGCCTCGATCGTCCGGGCCCCGCCGGTGTGGGCGGCGAGCACCGAGGGCAGGTTCAGCGTGATGGCCATGTCCGTTCCTCCTCCACTAGAGTCGTCACTTCCCGCAGCCGCGGCGCGATGACCGGCGACTCGGGGACCGCTCCCTGCACCGCCTCGATCGTCTTCAAGCCGTGGCCCGTGATGCAGAGCACCACTTCATCCTGGGCGTCGAGCCGGCCCGCGCGCGCCAGCGCGAGCGCGCCG
>WNGO01000475.1_pt1 | contig 24537 bp, 20 predicted proteins | sample 5400511 | NCBI WGS metagenome assembly WNGO01 (sample SAMN13153380, study PRJNA577476) | soil metagenome | isolation source: 20 cm soil or saprolite under Garry oak tree replicate 2 | place: USA:California | collected 2016-06-15 | reverse complement strand
CGGTCAGGTCGTGCTCGACCAGCAGCTCGCGGCCACGCTGCAGGCTCAGCCGGGCGACCGCGTGAGCTTCACCGCGAAGGCGGGTCGGCCGCCTGTGCGGCTCCGCGTGAGCGGCATCTCGGTGGTGAGCGCCGGGGACATCCTCTTCCAGCCGCTGAACCCGCTTCTGGGTCCGGCGCCCGCGCAACCGCCCGTAGAGATCGCGGTCATGACGGTCGGGACATTTGCACAGAAGCTTGCCCCGCAGCTGCCGACGATCGCGTCGTCGAGCGGGCTCCCCGGCATCCCAGGCTCGGTTCCGGGCACGCAGTGGCAGGTGCAGGCGCAAGTCGACCCGGCCCAACTCACCGGCGGGCCGGCGCAAGCACTTCGCCAGGCAACCGGACTTCGTAACCGGATCCAGAGCTCATTGCCCGGGCAGGTGAACTTCGTCGACAACCTTTCCGAGAGTCTCAACACGGCGACGGGCGACGCGCTCTACGCGGAGACGCTCTACATCATGCTGGCGCTTCCCGGCGCACTCATCGCGCTCGGCCTGGCTTACCTCGCGGCGCTCGGGACCGTCGAGCGCGACCGTCGCGAGTTGTCGCTGCTTCGCGCGCGGGGCGCTTCGCGGCGCGGGCTTGTGGCCCTTGCAGGAATCGAGAGCCTCTTCGTCGGCATCGTCGCCGGCATTCTCGGCAGCGGGATCGCTCTGCTCGCGTTACGACTGGTTCACGTCGGCCATGGCCCGCTGACGCTTTGGCGCATCGTCGCCACCGTCGGCGGTTGCGTCGTCCTCGCGGTGCTCGGCGCCGCGGCGGCACGTCTTGGCGCGGGTGCCGCGGCGCTGCGTGGTGAGGTTGCGGAAGGACGTCGTCCGCAAAGGCCCCGCAGGCCGCTCTGGCAGAAGCTGTACCTGGACGTTGCTGCGCTCGCAGTCAGCGGCCTCGTCTACTGGCTCACGGCCCGAACCGGCTTCTCGGCCGTCGTCAATCCCGATTCGAATCCCACTCTCTCGCTCTCGATCTACATGTTCCTCGCGCCCGCATTCCTATGGCTCGGTGCCGCCCTGCTGCTCGTGCGGCTGCGCGGCGCGCTGCTGGAGACCGTGGCGCGTCGGGTGACCGGGGGGCGGGCACGAACCTTGTCGGGGCTGCTGCTGGCGAGCGCCGGTCGCCGCAGCGCTGCGATCAACCGCGGACTGCTGCTCGTCGGGCTGCTGCTCGCCTTCGGCGTCAATCTCGGAGTCTTCGCCTCGACGTACGACCAGCAGGCACGAGTCGACGCACAGCTGACGCTCGGCGCCGACGTCGTCGCGAGCGCCCCTGCGGAAGCCCTGAAGGCGCATGCGTTGGAACAGAAGATCGCACACGTCCCAGGAGTGACAGGAACCACCGCACTCGACCATTCGTACGCGTACGTGGGCCCTGATCTACAGGACACCTTCGGGGTCAACGCGTCCACGGTGACGAGCGGGACAACGCTTCGCGATTCCTACTTCATCGGCGGGACGGCGAATCACCTGCTCGCCGAGCTTCGCGCGCGCCGCGACGGCATCCTCGTCTCGAAGGAGACCGTCACGGACTATTCGCTGAACATCGGCGACCTTCTCAAGCTGCGTGTCCTCGATCACGCGACCGGCCGGCTTCGAGTCACGCCGTTCCACGTCGTCGGCATCGTCCAGGAGTTCCCGTCCGCGCCGCGAGACTCGTTCATGGTCACGAACCTGGACTATCTCCTCTCCGTCACCCACGATCCTGGGCCGAATGTCGTCTTCGCCAAGACCCACGGTGACGCGGCCGCGGTCGCGAGACGCGTCGGCGCGGTAGCGCGGCCGGCCGGCGCAAGCGTCAAGGACATCACGACGCAGACCGCGCAGACGGTGAGCTCGATCACGACAGTCGACATGAGCGGGATCGCCAAGATCGAGGAGGCGTTCGCGGTTGTTCTTGCCGCTGCCGCGATGGCGCTCTTCGTCGTTCTCGGGCTTGCCGAGCGCAAGCACGAGTTCGCGACGATGGCGTCGATCGGCAGCTCGGTGCGTGAGATCAGCGCGTTTCTGTGGAGCGAGGTGGCGATCGTTCTCGCGGGCGGGCTCGCGCTTGCGGCCTTGCTCGGCTGGCTGTTGGCGGAGATGCTCGTCGCGATGCTCCAGCACGTGTTCGATCCGCCACCCGATCACCTGGCTGCGCCGTGGCTCTTTCTCGTGGGCCTCGCGGTGGCCGCCGTGCTCGGCGCGCTGCTGACGACCGTTGCCGCGGGCCTGCGTCTGAGGCGCCTGCCGCTCGGCGAGATCCTGCGCGAGCAGTGAGCACGTTTCCCTAACAGGACCTGAGTAGGCTGCGCACATCCGCAGGCTGCTCTTCACCGCTTTCGCCGCCACTACCTTGCTGGCGGCTTCCGGGTGCGGTGGATCCAACAAGTCGTCGGCCCCGCAGGGCGGGTACTCCGTTTCGACGCCGACGACCATGACCACGACCGCTGGGATCAACCCGCTGGCGGGTGCCGGAACGACCCCTGTCGTGAGTGCCGCGACCGGTGGCGCGACCGCTCTCCTCGACCGCATCGCTGTCGGGCGCCACGCGGGCTACGACCGCGTCGTCTTTCAGTTCCAGAATGGACTGCCTGGCTATCGCGTCGAATACGTGCAGCCGCCATTGAAGGAAGACGGATCCGGGAAGCCCGTGAGCGTGCAGGGCAACGCGATCGTCCTCGTGCGTCTGGAGCCGGCCTCAGGCTTCGACCTGAACACGGCCGAAGGCGTGATGATCTACAAGGGGCCGAAGCGGATCGACGGCGCGACGGCCGGCACCTCCGTCGTGCAAGAGCTCGTCCGCACCGGCGATTTCGAGGCGGTGCTGAGCTGGGCAATCGGGCTTTCGGACAAGGTTGACTTTCGTGTCGGAACGGCGACGTCCCCGCAGCGGCTGATCGTCGATTTCCGCAACCACTAGTCGCCGCTATTGATCCGGGGCGGCCGGCGCGAGAGAATCCGCCGACCCCAACTAGGAGGCGGAACTGTGGCCGATTACTCGGCGCACGAGAAGGACCGGCGCATGCTCCACGCTCTTGGCTATGCCCAGGAGCTGAGGCGTGGAATGAGCGGCTTCTCGAACTTCGCGATCTCGTTCACGATCATCTCGATCCTGTCCGGGACGCTCACGCTCTACTCGACGGGCATCAACTACGGAGGGCCGGTAGAGGAGGCCTGGGGCTGGCCGATCGTCTCGGTCTTCGTGGTCATCGTCGGGCTCGGCATGGCCGAGATCGCGTCGAAGTATCCGACCGCGGGAGGTCTGTATTACTGGGCTTCGAAGATGGGCGGGCCGGCGTGGGGCTGGTTCACGGGTTGGTTCAACCTCATCGGTCAGATCGCGATCACCGCCGGCATCGACTACGGCGCCGCGATCTTCACCGACGCACTGCTGAACCTGCTTTGGCCGGGAACGTTCCACTCCTCGCCGCACGAGGTCATCTATGTGTACGCCTGCATTCTCGGGCTGCACGCGTTGATGAACATCTTCAGCGTCAGGCTGGTCGCCTTGCTGAACGACATCTCCGTGTGGTGGCACGTCTTCGGCGTGCTGATCATCGTCGGCTTCCTGGCATTCAAGCCCGACCATCACCAGTCGGTGGGGACGGTCTTCTCGAAGACGATCAACAACAGCGGCTTCTCGCATCAGTGGCTCTGGTTCGTGCTGTTGCTCGGACTCCTGCAGGCGCAGTACACGTTCACCGGCTACGACGCGTCCGCACACATGAGCGAGGAGACGCAAGACGCGGGACGAGCTGCGGCGCGAGGTGTGGTCATGTCGATCGTCGTCTCGGCGGTCTTCGGCTACATCCTGGCTCTGGGCGTCACGTTTGCGATCCAGAGCTTCCAGTCCACGACGGGGGCGGGCCTCTTCGCCGTGAAGCAGGTCTTCCTCGACGCACTCGGGTTGCGGGCGGCGGAGTTCTTGCTGTTCGTCATCGTCGGTGCGCAGCTCTACTGCGGGATGTCGGCGATCACGTCCGCCTCACGGATGCTCTACGCCTTCTCACGGGACGGTGCGACCCCGGGCCACCAGATCTGGCGGCGGCTGAACACTGCGCGGGTGCCCTACATGGCGGTAATCGCCATCGCGGTGATGGCGTTTCTCTGCGCGTTCCCGGCGTACTTCTCGAAGGGCATCGGCGTCGGCGCCGGCTATGTCGCGTACGCGGCGGTGACGTCGATCGCGACGATCGGGCTCTACATCGCCTATGCGCTGCCGATCTTCCTGCGACTCCGGCTGGGCGACGCGTGGGAGCCGGGCGAGTGGAATCTCGGCCGCTGGTACAAGGTGATCGGCTGGACGGCCGTCATCTGGGTTGCCTTCATCTCGGTGCTGTTCATCATGCCGATCACCCCGACGGGCATCCCGTTCAAGACCGGGTTCACGTGGTTGAGCGTCAACTATGCGCCGATCGCGGTCATCGGGACGATGCTGCTCGTCGGCGGTTGGTGGTTCGTGTCCGCGCACAAGTGGTTCAAGGGCCCCATCGTGCAGGGGTCCGAGGACGAGCTTGCACGGATCGAGGAGCGGGTCGGCGAGCGGACCGGTCCGCCTCTGACTACACCCGCGGCGTAGGATCGATTCTCAATGGGAGGGAGCCGGTGAACCGGCTCCCTCCGTCCTTCGCCGATGCTGACGGTCAACGAGTTGAAACGCGACGTCGAGAACGGGTCGATCGACACCGTCGTCGTCGCGTTCACCGACATGCAGGGCAGGCTGATGGGCAAGCGGGTACACGCCCAGTACTTCGTCGACGAGAACGTCGCCGACCACGGGGTCGAGGGCTGCAATTACCTGCTCGCGCTCGACATGGAGATGGATCCGATTCCCGGGTACTCGATCGCGAGCTGGGAGCAGGGGTACGGGGACTTCGCAATGCGTCCCGACCCCGAAACGCTGCGTCGCATTCCGTGGCTCGACGGGACGGCGCTCGTCCTTTGTGACGTCACGTGGAACGACGGCTCGCCGGTGCGACCGTCGCCTCGGCAGGTGCTCAAGGCCCAGGTCGAGCGGGCGCGGGCTGTGGGTTATGAGCCCATGGTCGGCTCCGAGCTCGAGTTCTACTTGCTCAAGGAGAGCTTCGAGGAAGCGCATGCGAAGCACTACCGCGACCTCACGCCGTCGGTGCCCTACATCCTCGACTACCACATCCTCGCGACGACCTACGACGAGCCGCTACTCCGTCAGATCCGGAACGGGATGTACGGCGCGGGCATCACGGTCGAGAGCTCGAAGGGGGAGGCCTGGCCGGGCCAGCAGGAGGTCAACTTCAAGTTTGCGGACGCGGTGACCATGGCCGACAACCACTCCGTCTACAAGAACGGCGCCAAAGAGATCGCGCAGCTGAACGGGTGCTCGATCACGTTCATGGCGAAGCCCGACCACTCGTGGATCGGCAGCTCGTGTCACATCCACACGAGCCTGTGGCGCGACGGCGAGAACGCATTTGCCGGCGGCCCCGAGGTCTTCAAGCAGTTCCTCGCCGGCTGGATAGCGGGCGCGAAGGAGATGGCGATCTTTCTGGCGCCGACGATCAACTCCTACAAGCGGTACGCCGCGGGCTCGTGGGCGCCGACGACGCTCGCCTGGGGGCACGACAACCGGACCTGCGGGTTCCGGATCGTCGGGCATGGGGCGGCCCAGCGGATCGAAACGCGGATTCCCGGCGGCGACGTCAATCCGTATCTGGCTTTCGGCGCGCTGATCGCGGCCGGTCTCTACGGGATCGAGCAGGGACTCGAGCTACCGCCGGCGCTGGAAGGCAACGCGTACGAGTCGGATGCGGATCGGTTTCCGTCGACGCTGCGGGAAGCGATCGAAGCGCTCGAGCGTGGGACGATCGCGCGCGCGGCGTTGGGCGACGACGTTGTCGACCACTACTTGAACTACGCGCGCACCGAGCAGCGGTTGTTCGACGAGGTCGTGACCTGCTACGAGCGGGAGCGGCTGTTCGAACGTGGCTAGGCCGCTCATCGGGATCACGACGTACGTCACTCCCGCCAAGTGGGGAGCCTGGGAGCTCGAGGCGGCGCTCATTCCTGTCGACTACGTGCGCGCCGTCGAGCGTGCTGGCGGGCGCGCCCTGCTCGTGCCGCCGAGCGAAGACGGGGTGGAGGAGACGCTGCAGGCGCTGGACGGACTGTTGTTCTCCGGCGGCTCCGATCTCGATCCCGACCTCTACGACCAGGAACCGCACGACGAGACGTCCGGCGTTCACGAGCAGCGGGACCGTGCCGAGCTCGCACTCCTCGAGGCAGCGCTTCAGCGCGACATGCCCGTGCTCGCGATCTGCCGTGGGAGCCAGGTGCTGAATGTCGCGCGCGGCGGCGACCTCGTGCAGCACCTGCCGGATGTCGTCGGCGACGAGAAGCACAAGCACACGCCTGGTTCGTACGCGGATCACGACGTGACGGTGGAGGACGGCACGCGGCTTGCGTCGCTGCTCGGGGAGCGTGCGCCGGTGAAGTCGCATCATCACCAGGGAATCGGGCGGATCGGAGAGGGCCTCCGCGTCGCCGCGCATGCCGAGGACGGAACCGTCGAGGCGGTCGAGGATCCCGGCCGGCGCTTCGCGGTGGGCGTCCTGTGGCATCCGGAAGCGGGCGACGACGCGCGGCTCTTCGAGGAACTGGTGCGGGAAGCGGAGCACTATCGCGCCGCACGGAACGACTAGTCGAACCCGACCAAGTCGTCATGGCAACTACATCCACGTCCGGGTGTCGGACACCGTGACGAAAGTGTGACGCGTTATCCACCGGCGGCTTTGCCGACGATTCGTCGCGCTAGCGTCGTCCTCGATGGGCCGTCGACTGAGACTCTTCGAGCCGGGTGCGTACTACCACCTGGGTGCGCGCGGGAACAACGGCGAGCCGATCGTCCGCGACGATCTCGACCGCCTCGACTTCCTGCGCTGGGTCTCGCGCATCGTCTTCGAGCAGCAATGGCGAGTTGTCACGTACTGCCTGATGACGAATCACTATCACCTGCTGATGCGGCCGGCCGAGCAGGGCTTCGCCGCCGGAATGCAGCTCCTGAACTGTGGCCATGCCCGCAGGATGAATCGGAAGCACGGGCGGACCGGTCATCTCTTCCGGAACCACTACTCCTGGCGGGCGGTCGAGAGCGACGAGCACCTCCGCGAAGCCGTCCGCTACATCGTGCTGAACCCGGTTCGGGCCGGGATTTGTGCGAGCCCGGAGCAGTGGCGCTGGAGCAGTTACAGGGCCGCCGTAGATCTCGAGCACCCGTCGGACTTCCTCGCGCTGGGCGACCTCCTGGCGATCTTCGGAACGACTCCGGAGCGCGCACGGGTCGCCTTTCGGGACTTTGTCGCCGAGGGACACGGCCAGGTGTCGGACACGTGGCCGTGGGACAACGTGACGTGACAGAGCCAGCCGTGGTCAAATGGGCCAGATGGCTCTGATCGTGACCAACCCCGCGACTGAGGAGACGATCGCCGAGATCGAATCAGCCGGGGTCGAGGAGACAGACGCGGCGGTCGCCCGCGCGGCGGCGGCTTTCAAAGGATGGCGCGCCGTCGCTCCCGCCGACCGCGCGCGGCTCCTACGCCGCCTCGCGACGCTCGTCGAGGAGAACGGAGAAGAGCTTGCGCGCATCGAATCGCAGAACGTCGGCAAGCCCATCGCCGGCGCGCGCGCCGAGGTCGGGATGGTCGCCCAGGTCTTCCACTTCTATGCGGGCGCGGTCGACAAGCACTACGGCCAGACGATCCCGGTGGCCGGGGGCGTCGACATTACCTTCCGGGAGCCGCTCGGAGTCGTCGGCCTCATCGTCCCTTGGAACTTCCCGATCAACATCTCCAGCTGGAAGCTAGGGCCGGCGCTGGCCTGCGGGAACACAGTCGTCCTCAAGCCCGCCGAGCTGACTCCGCTCTCCGCCCTCCGCCTCGAGCAACTGATCCTCGAAGCCGGGGTACCGGAAGGCGTCGTCAACGTCGTCGTCGGGCCCGGCCGCGTCGTCGGACAGCGGCTCGTGGAGCACCCCGACGTGGCGAAGATCGGCTTCACCGGCTCGACGGAGGTCGGCCGCGGAGTCATGCAAGGAGCCGCCGGAACGATCAAGCGTGTCACGCTCGAGCTCGGAGGCAAGTCGGCGAACGTCGTCTTCGCCGACGCCGACCTCGAAAAGGCTGCGGCGGCGGCGCCCTACGCGGTCTTCGACAACGCCGGCCAGGACTGCTGCGCACGCTCCCGGATCCTTGTCGAAAGCTCGGCCTACGACCGCTTCGCCGACTTACTGGTGGAGGCGACGCGGAATGTGAAGGTCGGCGACCCGTCCGACGAAACGACCGAAATGGGTCCGCTCATCAGCGCACAGCACCGCGAGACCGTCGCATCCTTCGTCGACGGCGACCCCCTCTTCCGCGGCGATGCGCCGAACGGACGCGGGTACTGGTATCCGTGCACGCTCGTCGAAGCGTCGAACGACGACCGCATCGCCCGCGAGGAGGTCTTCGGCCCGGTCGCCGCTTTGATTCCGTTCGACGACGAGGAGGACGCCGTCAGGATCGCGAACGACACGCCCTATGGGCTCTCGGGTTCGATCTGGACGGAGAACGGCGCCCGCGCCCTTCGTGTCGCCCGTGCTCTCGAGAGCGGTGTGCTCTCGATCAACTCCAACAGCTCGGTGCGACCCTCGACGCCGTTCGGCGGCGTCAAGCAGTCGGGATTCGGCCGCGAGCTCGGCATGCACGCGCTCGACGGCTACTCCGAGATCAAGAACGTCTACCTGGCAACCGGCTGATGGGACGTCTGGATGGAAAGGTCGCCGCGATCACCGGCGCAGGGGGCGGGATGGGACGTGAAGCCGCGCTGCTCTTCAGCGAGGAGGGTGCCCAGGTGTGCGCCGCCGATGTGAACGCCGAGGCGGCCGAGCAAACAGCCGCAAGTGCGCGCGACGCGGTCGCGGTCCAGGTCGACGTCGCGGACCCCGACAGCGTCCGCGCGATGTACGACGCGGCGAAGGGCCGCTACGGCGGCATCGACATCCTCTACAACAACGCCGGCATCTCGCCCGCCGACGACGGCTCGATCCTCGAGACCGAGTTGGATGCCTGGGATCGCGTCCAGGCGGTGAATACGCGGGGCGTCTACCTGTGCTGCAAGCACGGCATCCCGCATCTGCTCGAGCGCGGCGGCGGCTCCGTCATCAACGTCGCCTCGTTCGTGGCGCTTCTCGGCGCAGCCACCTCGCAGATCTCGTACACGGCCTCCAAGGGAGCCGTCCTCGCGCTGACGAGAGAGCTCGGCGTCCAGTTCGCGAGGCAAGGCATTCGCGTCAACGCGCTCTGTCCCGGGCCGGTCGAGACCCCGCTCCTGCTCTCGATCTGGGGCGACGACCCGGCCGCAGCCGAACGCCGCCTCGTGCACATCCCGATGGGACGCCTCGCAAAACCCCGCGAGATCGTGAATGCCGCGCTGTTCCTGGCAAGCGACGAGTCGTCCTACGTGAACGCCGCGACCTTCGTCGTGGACGGCGGCATAACGGGCGCGTACGTCACGCCCGAGTAGCGCTCCTACCTTTTCTTGCCCCAGATGATCGGATCGAAGCCGAACGTCTGCGCGAGATCCTTCCGCTCGGCGTTGACCGCCGCCGCTCGGCTCGCGCTGTAGTTCCACACCGTTTCCTGAGCCGCGCCGTGCGTCCGGTGGATCTCGAGTGCGGCCGGGTCGTGCTCGTCCACGAACTCGAATGCGTAATCGGCGGTCTCGAGAAAGTTCGCGCTCTCGAACAGCTCGGTCCGGCGCTGGTAGCCGGGCTCGAAGATCACCTCGAAGAGCTTGTACAGCGGTTCGTCGGGAGTCTGCGCCCGGACGATCGTCTGGAGCTCCTGGACCCCGAGCTCGACGCCGTGCTGCTCTGCGAGGGCCTGGGCGAGCTCCGATCCGGACAGAAGACCACGGGTGACGAGGACCTCGCCGAGACGGCCGCCTTCTTCGCGCTGCGCTGTCAGCGCGCGTCCCAACTGCGACTCTGTCAGCAACTCCAGATCGACGAGGACCTTGCCGAGTGGGCGCCAGGCTTGCTCCGGCGCGGCCGCCAGGGGAGCAGGTGACTGAGGCACTCCCTCTTTGGCAGCGAGCTGGACGCCGTGCTGCTCGGAGAGCACGCGTGCGAGCGAGAAGGCAGAGAGGTAGCCGTTGGCGACGAGAATCTGGCCGAGGAGGCGCCCGCTGGCCGCCTGCTCGCCGAGGGCCTGCTCGAGCTCGTCCTCGGTCAGCAGCTCTTCGGCGACCAGGACCTCGCCGAGCTGCCGCCAGGGAAATTGAAGTGCCGCGCTCTCCACGTTCCCCTTATCGGCAGGGAGGGCTCAATAGTTCAGTCCTTCTCCACGAGCCATCACAACCAGGGTTCGCCACAGGATTTGCAGGTCGTAACGCACAAGGCTCCAGCCCGAAAGCGTGCTGCAGCGCTCGAGGTACAGGGAGTCGAGATCCTCGTAGGGAATCCCCTGGCCCTTCGTCACTTGAGCCGGGCCGGTCAAGCCGGCAAGGATCCGGTTGCGATAGTCCAGGCCTTCGGCGACCTGGCGCCGCACCATCTCGGGCGGCCACGGCCGGGGCCCGACCAGGCTGAGGTCTCCGAGCAGGACGTTCAGGAGCTGGGGCAGCTCGTCCAGATACCAGGGCTTGAGCAACCTCCGGCCGGTCCAGGTCAGATTGTCCGGATCCGCCTCGTAGAGCCGGGCATGCCCACCCGCGGAGCGCATCCGCTCGAGTGCGTCTCGCCTCAGCGTGCGGAACTTGAGCAGGCCGAAGAGCCGGCCGCGCGAGATGCGGGGCTCTCGGTAGAAGAGCCCGCCGCGATCGCGACGGGAGACGATCAGGTCGATCGTGATCGCGGCCAGCAGCGCGACGACTAGCGGCGACAACACCACGAGCAGGGCCGTCGCGACGATCAGATCGAGGGCTCGTTTCGCGATGGCGCGAGCATCTCATCCGCGTCTATCGGACGGCGCTAGCGGGCTGCGGCGGGCTCCGGCGTCTGTGCTGCCTCCGACTCCTCGGACCAAGCGGTTACCTCCTGCGAGGCTTCGCCCTTGCCAACGTCGAACTTCAATCGGTTTCCGTCCGCTTCGACGTGCACCTTGTCACCTGGCTCGATCTCTCCGCTCAGCACCATCCGCGACAGCTCGTTCTCGACCATGCGCTGGATCGTGCGCGCGAGCGGCCTCGCGCCGAACTCGGGGTCATAGCCTTCGCGGGCGAGCAGCTCCATGGCTCCTGCAGAGAACTCGAGCTCGATGTGCTGAGCGCGCAGGCGCCTCTCGAGGCGGTCGAGGAGGAGCTCGGTGATGTCGACGAGCTGCGCTTCGGTGAGCGCCCGGAAGACGATGATCTCGTCGATCCTGTTGATGAACTCCGGCCGGAAGCTCTGCCGGAGGATCTGCATCAGGTCCTCCTTCAGCTGATCGAAGGGCTCGTTCGTTCGCGCCTGCTGCTGGATGCGGTCGGCGCCGAGGTTCGACGTCATGATCACGACGGTGTTCTTGAAATCCACCGTGCGCCCCTGCGCGTCGGTGAGGCGTCCGTCGTCGAGGATCTGCAGCAGGATGTTGAACACATCGGGGTGTGCTTTCTCGATCTCGTCGAAGAGAAGCACCGAGTAGGGACGACGCCGCACCTGTTCGGTGAGCTGTCCGGCCTCCTCGTAGCCGATGTATCCCGGAGGCGCCCCGACGAGACGCGAGACGGTATGGCGTTCCTGAAACTCGCTCATGTCGAACCGCACCATCAGGTTCTCGCTGCCGAACAGCGCGTCGGCGAGCGTGCGCGCGAGCTCGGTCTTGCCAACACCGGTCGGGCCGAGGAAGAGGAAGCTGCCGATCGGCTTGCGGGGGTCGCCGAGCCCCGCGCGTGATCGGCGCACGGCTTCGGCGACCGCTCTCACGGCTTCTTCCTGTCCGACGATGCGGCCGTGCAGCTGCTGCTCCAACTCGAGCAGCCGCTGCCTTTCCTCCGTCGTGAGCTGTGAGACCGGGATGCCGGTCGCCCGCGATACGACCTGCGCGAGGTCCTCGGCGGTCACCTCGGCTGGGCGCTGGCGCCTCTTCTGCCTGTCGTCGAGCTCACTGCGCCTCGATTCGATCTGGTCCTTGAGCCGGCCCGCACGGTCGTAGTCCTCGGCCGCCGTAGCCTGATCGCGCTCGCGCGCCAGTCGCCGGAGGTCCTCGTCGAGGCTGCGCGTGTCGTCGTCCTTGGTCTTCGTCCGCAGCCGGACACGGGCACTTGCCTGGTCGATCAGGTCGATTGCCTTGTCGGGAAGGAAGCGGTCGCGGATGTACCGGTCCGACAGCTCCGCCGCCGCGACGATCGCCTCGTTCGAGATGCGCACGCGGTGGAAGGCCTCGTAACGGTCCTTGAGCCCGTGCAGGATCTCGATCGTCTCGTCGACGGTCGGCTCGCGCACGAAGACCGGCTGGAAGCGACGCTCGAGCGCGGGGTCGCCTTCGACCTCCTTGCGGTACTCGTCGAGCGTCGTCGCGCCGATCACGTGCATCTCGCCGCGGGCAAGCGCGGGTTTGAGCATGTTGCCTGCGTCCATCGCGCCCTCGGCTGCGCCTGCCCCCACGAGCGTGTGCAGCTCGTCGACGAAGAGGATGATGCTCCCCTCGTTCTCGACGATCTCGTCGATCACCTTCTTGAGCCGCTCCTCGAACTCGCCGCGGTACTTCGACCCGGCGACCATGCCGGCCAGGTCGAGCTGGACGACGCGGCGGTCCGTCAGGGTCTCCGGGACTTCGTCGTTGACGATGCGCTGGGCGATGCCTTCGACGATCGCCGTCTTGCCGACGCCTGGATCGCCGATCAGAGCCGGGTTGTTCTTCGTTCGCCGCGAGAGGACCTCGATCGTCTGCTCGATCTCGTCGGCGCGGCCGATCACAGGATCGAGCTTGCCCTCGCGCGCCATCTGCGTGAGGTCGCGCCCGTACTGATCGAGTGTGGGGGTCTTGCTCGTCTCGCGCGTGCGGCCGCCGGCCTCGACGCCGCGGATGACAGCGCCTCGCAGCTTCGTGTGCGAGACGCCGAAGCGCTGCAGCAGCTGGCCGGCCTGGCTCTCGTCGTCGCGCGCGAGCGCGAGCAGCACGTGCTCAGGACCGACGTATGACGCACCGAGCTCGCGCGACTCGTCGTACGCAGCGAGTAGCGCTGCCTTCGCATCGGGCGACAGAGAGGGGGAGACGTCGGTCCGTGAACCCTTCTCGGCCTCCTCTTCGATCTCGGCCGAGATCGCGTCCGGGTCGGCGTCGATCTGACGCAACACGTGCCGAACGACGTCGTCCTGTAACGCCGCGTAGAGAAGATGGTCGCTTTCGAGGTCGAGGCTTCCCCACTCGACCGCGGTCTGGGCGGCGCGCTGCAGCAGTTCGCGCGTGGCGTCGCTGAAGAACTCGGTGACGTCGACCCGCTCGACCTGTCGCTGCGGGGCGGCCTGCCTCCGTGCAGAGCCGGCGCCGGCGGTTTGTCCGTCGCCGAAGAAATCCGAGAAGAAGTCGTCGAAGAGGCTGCTGCTGCGGCCGCCGAAGCGGCTCGACATCTGCTCTTCGGCGAGGTCGATCTCGCAGAGGTACTCGACTTCCTGCGTCCCGTCAGGGCGAAGCCGCACCCTCGACGCGACTGCAGGCCGTCCATGTCGCGGACAAACGGGTTGATCGGCGGCAGCCATTGAAGATCCTCCCTGGTTGGACGACAGGCTGCAGCCAGGCGCAGCCTCGCCGTTCTTCTACCGCGGTCCGGGGGAACCTCAACCTCACCAGGAGAGGAAGGCCCTCCCGCGGCGGGATCAGAGCCGGCTCGGGAGCGCTTCTCGGCGTGTTTTGCCGGGCGAGCGTTGAATCGTGAGCCGCACGGCGCTGCCATACGGCCCGCGTCCAACCTCGAGCGAGTCCGTGCTTTGGCGTGCCAGCCAGAGCCCCCAACCGTCGTTCCCGTTTGGCGGAGGCCGGTAGCCGGCGACCACATCCGTGACGCCCGCGCCGCCGTCCTCGATCTGGCAGACGAAGCTCTCGTCGTCTCCCCAGGCCGTCACGAAAACGGGGACTCCACCGTGGACGAACGCGTTGCGGGCGACCTCGCCGACCGCGGCGAGAAGCTGCTGCAGTTGCCATTCGGGAATTCCGGCGCGGCGCGCCTCCGCCTCCACGTAAGCGCAGGTGGCTGCGACGTCGACGGGCCAGCGGGTGTGGCGCGTCCGGCCGTCGAGGGCGAGCAATCGAGGAGGTGTCCCGCCCGGCGGTACGTAGCTGTCGCTCGTCGACGCCGATCCTTGCTCGATCACGGTGGGATGCGACGTTCGGGCGTCGGCGACGATCGAATCCGGGAGGGCTTCGGTGTTATAGGCACAGAGCACCCACAGCGGTAGGGGAGTGAGCAACGTGTTCAGGATCGACTCGTAGTGCAGCCATTCGTCGACGGCCTGACCGCGTCGAAGCGGCGCGATCTCCCCGACACCGCGCACGCGTGACCGTCCTTTCGCGACCTGGCCTTCGACGAAGCCGACCCAACGACCGACAGTCTCGGCGGGCTTGCGATACCAGTCATCGGCGTCGACGAGGAACACGAGCGGGGAAAGCTCCTCCAGCGCGTCTCGAAATGCCTCGAGATTTTCCGCCGAGGTGATCACGACCGCGCTCTCATCGTTGTCGAGACCCTCGGCGACGAAGAACGCGGTCAGCGAAGCGAACTCGTCGGCAGACGTGTAGAGGAGCGCCTCGTGCCGGGCTCCTGGCCCTGCGTGAGAATCTCGAAAGATCGTCGTCATGGTTCGGAACGTGCCGCCGCTCCCGAAAGGGTACGCCCCTTTTGTCCGCTTTTCCAGGGGTTCCGGGAACCTCCGGCTTCCCCAAGTGAGTCGCAGAGTCGCGCGGGAAATCCACTATTTGTGAGGGAGTAGTCTCCCTTCGGTGCTGCTCAACCGGGAGCGGGAACTCCGGTTCATCCATGGTCTGCTCGCCGATGTGCGAAAGGGCCGGGGCGGCGCTTTTGTACTGAGAGGCGATCCGGGAATCGGGTTGACGACGTTGCTCGAGTACGCCGGCGGGGCCGCCCCGGACATGCGCGTGATTCGCGTAGGCGGCGTCGAAACCGAGTTTCACCTTGCCTTCGCAGGTGTCCACCAGCTCTGCGCTCCTCTCCTCGACGGGCTCGACGCGTTGCCCGACCGGCAGCGGACAGCGCTGGAGTCTGCGCTCGGGCTCAACGGTGGGCACTCGCCCGATCTCTTCCTCGTGGGGCTCGCCCTCCTGACGCTCCTTTCCCAAGGAGTTGCCGAAGAGCCCTGCCTCTATCTCTTCGACGACGCCCAGTGGCTGGACGAGGCGTCCGTCGAGGCGATCGCCTTCGTCGCTCGCAGGCTCGAGGCCGAGCTGATCGCCTTCCTCTTCGCCGTCCACGAACCGACGGCGTCGCGGGTGCCACTCGACGGCATTGCGGACTTTCGGGTTCTGGGTCTCGCCGGCGACGAAAGCCGGGAGCTGCTCCGGCATGTAGTGGCAGGACCATTGGATGTGAGCGTCAGAGATCGCCTCGTTGCCGAGACGGGCGGCAATCCGCTCGCACTCGTCGAGTTGCCGGCCGAGCTAAGCACGGAGCAGTTGGCGGGAATCGCCTCGCTGCCCGAAACGCTTCCGTTGGGAGACCGCCTCGAGCAGTACTTCTTGAGTCAGGTTCGTCAGCTACCGGCTGCAACTCAGATGCTGCTCTTGCTGCTGGCCGTCGAGCCGGGCGGAGATCCGAACGTCTTTTGGCTTGCAGCCTCGACCCTCGGAATCTCTTCCGGAGCCGCGGTCGCCGCGGTAGACGCCGGTCTCTTGAAGGTCGGCTCGCACGTGCGGTTCAGGCATGCCCTCATGCGCTCCGCGATCTCGGCAGACGCATCGGTGCTCGATACGGAGCGTGCTCACCGCGCGTACGTCGATGTCATCGACCGGGACGTCGATCCCGATCGCCGCGTGTGGCACCGTGCCGGAGCCTCGTCCGGACCGGACGAGGAGATCGCGCACGAGCTCGAGGTGTCCGCTGAGCGTGCAAAGGGACGTGGAGACAATCGCGCTGCTGCAGGTCTGCTGCAGCGAGCTGCGGCGCTGACGCCGGATCCGGTACGTCGAGGCGGGCGCATGCTTGCAGGTGCCCAAGCCGAGCTTGCGGCCGCAAACGCCGGTCGGGCGACGGCGCTACTCGGGCAGGCGGCTTCGCTTCCTCTGAGCGACCTCGAGCAAGCGCTGGCGGTGAGGTTGAGAGCATCGATCGGGTTCGCCCTCGGCCAGGGCGCGGACAGTGCGGCGATGTTGCTTCAGGCAGCGCGCGCACTCGAGCTGCTAGACGTCCCCGCGTCGCGCGAGGCACATCTGGAGGCACTCGAGGCGTCCGTCTACAGCGGCCGCTACGGCAACGGCGGCGCGATTTGCAGGGCGGCCGAAGCCGCGCTTGCGGCTCCCCGTGCGCGGAAGCCGGCGACGGCTGCAGACCTTCTTCTCGACGGCGTCGCGGAGCTTCTCGTGGGCAACCGGGCCAAGGGTGTTCCGATCGTCCAGAAGGCAATCGACGCGCTGAAACGGACGCCGGAGCTGCGCTGGCAGGCATTCGGCTGCATCGCGGCCATGGAGATCTGGGACGACGCCGGACTGCACACATTGGCGACCGCGCAACTCGTCCTCGCCCGCGAGGCTGCCGCGCTCACGCCGCTGACCGTTGCGCTCGACCAGATCGCGGGCAGCGACAACGTCGTCAGCGGCCAGTTCGCGGTCGCAGACGCGAACTTCGCAGAAGCTCGGGAGCTGGCGACCGCGACGGGGGCCGGAGGGATCGCGAGCAACACGAGCGCAGGAGCCCTGATCGTCTCCGCGTGGCGCGGACATACGCCGGAAGCGCACGACCTTGCCCAGGCCAACATGCGGGAGGCGATCGCCCGTGGACTTGGCCGTTATGTCACGTTCGCGCAGTACTCCACGGCCATCTTGGAAAACGGTCTCGGTCACTACCAGGAGGCGTTGGGCGCCGCGCGCTCCGCCGCCCAGGACCGGGCGCTCTATCTCAGTACGTTCGCTCTGCCGGAGCTCGTCGAGGCAGCCGTCCGCAGCGGTGAGCACGCGCTGGCAGTCGAAGCGGTCGACCAGCTCGCCGATCGCACGCTCAGCGGCACGCAATGGGCCCGCGGCATGCTCGCGCGTTCCCGCGCCCTCATCAGTTCCGACGCGGAAGCCGAGCCGCTCTACCGAGCGGGGATCGAGCACCTCCAAAACTGTCGGGCGGCGCCTCACCTCGGCCGCGCGCACCTCCTCTACGGCGAGTGGCTGCGGCGTCAAAACCGCCGCCGCGATGCGCGCAGCCAGCTTCGTACGGCCCACGAGATGTTCCGGTTCATGGGGGCCGAGGCTTTCGACGAGCGTGCGCGCCTGGAACTGGTCGCCACAGGCGAGCGCGTGCGTCGGCGAAAGGCCGGGGCGGAGGAGCTGCTGACTCCTCAGGAGGCGCGAATCGTGCGCCTGGTCGTGGAAGGGGCCTCGAACCCCGAGATCGCGGCCCAGCTCTTCATCAGCCCACGCACGGTCGAGTATCACCTGCACAAGGTCTTCCGCAAGATGGGCATCGGGTCGCGTTCGGACCTCATCCGCCTGCAACTCGACTCCGAGGAGAAGCTCCACTAGCCAGGCGGAACGCAGGAAGCCGCAGATTCCAGCCGACAGTCTGCAGGAGCCTCACGAATCCGTTTATCTGTCCTGGGACATGACTAGGGAGGTCACTGACGCGATCACCCTGGTGGCTGTCGGATTCTCTCCGGGAAGCGCACTGATCTGTTCACCGACCGGGAGAGGGGTGAGGAGTGTCCGCCATCAGTCACGACGGGGTCGCAGTTCTTCGCAAGTCCGACTTGTCCAAGGTGCCAAGGCCGTGCCGTAGCGACCTCGACCTGATCGAGCGCGTCGACCAAGCGCTAGACGTCCTCCACGGCAAGTGGAAGGTGCATCTCCTGTTCTTCATGGCTCGCGGCGTGCGCCGTCACGGCCGCTTGCTCGCGTGCCTGCCGGGTGTGTCCAAAAAGGTCATGACCGACACGCTGCGCGCCCTCGAGCGAGACGGCCTCGTCGCACGGCGAATCTTCGCGGAGGTTCCCGTCCGCGTCGAATACTCGCTGACTCCACTGGGGTGGACGATGACCGAGCCGTTGATCGCGCTCTCGGAGTGGGGGGAGGTCCACTCGAAGGAGGTGACCGAGGCGCGCGCCCATTACCGAAACGACACGTCGAGCCTGGGGAGTTCACGCATCGCACAGAGCTCGGCCGCCGCCTGACCCCCGAAACGAGGCGATGTGAAAGGAGCGTGATGACCAAACACATTCGGAGAGTGCTCGCCGTGGGCGGCATCAATGGAGATGCCCGCCTCCTCGAAGGTCTCTTCGACGAACTCGGCGCCGAGCCGATCGACGCCGTCGCGGTCGTCGGCGACCTCGGTGCGCCCTGGAGCAAGGCCGACACCTACAGAGCCCTCTTCAAGGCTCTTGGTCATGCCGATGTCGCCGCATTTTGGGTTCCCGGGCCGAACGACGCGCCGCTCGGGGACTACCTACGCGAGTCCTACAACATGGAGATCGCGTATCCCAACTTGCGCGGAGTACACGGCACTGCGGCAATCGGCCCGGACCACGTCTTGTTCGCAGGTATCGGTGGTGAGATTCGGGACGACCCGGAGACACTTCGGATCGAAGAGGCGCTGATCCGGTATCCCGGCTGGGAAGCCGAGTATTGCCTCAAGGTGGTCGGCGAGTTCAAGGAGTACCCCAAGGTCTTCTTGTTCACCACGCGCCCTGCGCACAAGGGCCTGCACGAATCGGGCAGCGAGGTGCTCGCGGAGCTCATCAACACGTACAGGCCACACCTCGTCGTCACGGCCGGGGACGAGCCCTTCGAGGAGCGCCTCGGGACCTCGCTGGTCGTCTCGCCCGGCCGTCTCGATCACGGCAGCTACGCACTCATCGACTTTCACGACTCGGCGGTCGAATTCGGGACCGTCGGATCGCGAACCGCGGTTTAGAACCAACGAGCGAAAGGAGACCAGCAGATGTCGCAACTTCTCCCGGAACGCAACAGGACCGGATCACCCGAGAACTGGAGCCCGGTGAGTGAGCTCGGCCAGCTGAACGAACGGATGCGGCGGATGCTCGAGCAGACGTTCGGGGGCATGCTCGACGAGCCGGCGGGTTGGATCCCGGCAGTCGACATCGAGGAGCGAGAGGACGCCTATGTCGTCGAGGCCGAGGTGCCGGGGGTCAAGCGCCAGGACGTGAACATCGAGGTGTCCGGCAGCGAGCTGACCATCAGCGGAGAGATCAAAGAGCGCGAGCGCAACGGCATCATCCGGCGGCGCACGCGCAGAGTCGGACGCTTCGAGTTTCGGGTCGCTCTTCCGAGCGAGGTCAACCCGGAAGGCGTCGACGCCAAGCTGAACGACGGTGTGCTCACGGTGCGCGTCCCGAAGGCGGAGCGCGCGCAGCGGCGACGCATCGAGGTCAAGTCGGCCTGAGGGGGCCACTGGGGAGGGGCCGGTCCCAACACCGGCCCCTCCCCACCAACGCCCATGTCGGGGACCCTCGATATCGCTCCAGTCCGCGAGAGCGAGCTAGGCCGGCTCTTCGGGCTCGCGAAGACGGTCTTTGCTGACGCTTCGGGTTGGAACGACAGCCGAGTCCTCGAGGCTCTCGAGCGGGACATCGTGTTCGTGGCGCACGACCAGAACGAGGTCGCCGGCTACGTCGCCCTGTTCGTGCCCGATCGCGATCACATCATCGCAGAGCAGGTCTTCGTGGCCCCCGGTCACGAGCACCGCGGCATCGGTCACCGGCTTCTGGCCCATGCGGAGGGCTATGCGATCACAGAGCACGCGCGCACGCTCGGCATCGTGGTGGAGCGCGACAACTGGCGGGCCCGGGCGTTCTACGGCCGGCTCGGCTTCGTCTCCGTCCAGCCCGAGCTTGTCGAGCTGGTGCTCCCTGCCGCAGAATGAGCACATAGATGTCGCTGAAATACGAACTGGTGACCCGCAGCCCCAGCGGGAAGGAGCGCGTCCAGCCCTACGTGTCCGAGGAACCGCTCACACCGGGCGAGGTGCTCCAGCTCCGCGGACGGTTCTGGCTGGTGGAGCGCGTCGGCAAGTCCGAGGGGGACGGTGCGTTCGCGCGTGCAATTGCGAAGCCCGCGCGCTACCGGCTCCGCCTCCGCCATCCGGACGAGCGGGAGGAGCTGGGTGCCCTCCGCAGGTTCCGGCCGGGCTCGCCCAGGCTCGGCCACGCCTTCACGACGATCGAAGCCGGCCAGCCGATCAGCTGGCAGGTGATGGACGAGCAGCTCGCCTACGACGAGACGGGTGAACCGTTCCTCGACCTGGTCGCCGAGCGCGATTATGCCGAGGCCGAGGGAGACGTTCCCGATCACGAGCTCGAGCACGCCGTCGAACGGGAGCTCGACGAAGGCCTGCCGGCAGTGGCCGAGGTGACGATCGCGCGAGCAGCCGAGCAGGGGCTGGACGTCGAGCTGGTCGCACTCGATCCCGGAGAGGCGCCCGACTGGCCGGAGTCGCAGCGTTACATCGTCGCGCTCATCTTCGAGGAGATCGAGGACGACCTGTTCGAGCTCTGCGGCGTCGACGTGGACCGTGACCCGCGCGAGACATGGCTCGCCACGGTGAAGGAGCGCCTGTCGGCGGACCTCGATGCTTTCCGCAACGACATCGACGGCAACCACGACGAGATCGAGGAGTGGGATTTCCGGGGCGGACGCATCTTCGCCTCCGTCGGAACTTACGAAGACGAGTTCGACCCGAACAGCGGGCATGGCTGGCTGTGCCGGCTCGTCGACAGCGGCGCGCTCGGTGTCGCCGGTTTCGAGCGAGTGCGCAAATACGAGCTCGAGGTCGAAAGCGCCGAGTGAACGACGGGGAACTACCGGGTTCCCGTCCGCCCGGTTTATCGACGGCTCTAGGGGAAGACAGGCCTCATGAGCTCGAGCGCAGCGACCGGCGATCTCGGCGCCACCGGCCGCGTCGTGGAAACGATGATCCCGCGGCGACTCGACGCGTTGCCGTGGAGCCGCTGGCACTGGCTGATCGTCGTCGGGCTCGGCGTCACGTGGATCCTTGACGGCTTCGAGGTAACGCTGGTCGGCGCGCTGGCCGGCGTCCTTACGCACAAGGACACGCTGCATCTGAGCACCCAGCAGGCGTCGTCGCTCGGTACGTGGTATCTGCTCGGCGCCGTCGGTGGCGCGTTGTTTTTCGGCTATCTCACAGACCGTGTCGGCCGCAAGAAGCTCTTCATGGTGACGCTCGGCGTCTATCTCGTCTTCACGGTCGCCTCAGGGCTCGCCTGGAACTTCTGGAGCCTCGGAATCTTCCGCATTCTCGCGGGCGCAGGCATCGGCGGTGAGTATGCGGCGATCAACTCGGCCATCGACGAGCTGATTCCCGCGCGCGTCCGTGGTCGCGTCGCGCTCGCGATCAACGGCAGCTGGTGGTTCGGGACCGCAATGGCCGCCTTTCTTTCCTACGAGTTCCTGTCGAACATTCGCGAGTCGGTCAGCTGGCGGCTGGGTTTCTTGATCGGGGCGATCCTCGCTCTCGGCATCCTGACCATCCGGCGGTTGATTCCGGAGAGCCCACGCTGGCTGCTCACGCACGGGCGCGCGGACGAAGCCGAGACGGTGGTCGCCGAGATCGAAGAGCAGGTTCGCAAGACGCATCCGCACCTGCCCGAGCCCGAGGGAGAGCCGATCGCCATCGAGCAGCGTGAGCACATCAACTTCGTCGACATCTCGCGATACGTCATCCAGAACTACCCGTCGCGAGGAGTGCTCGGCCTGTCGCTCATGATCGGGCAGGCGTTCCTCTACAACGCGATCTTCTTCACCTACACTCTCGTGCTCACGGACTTCTTCAACGTCAAGGCATCGAACGCGCCCCTCTATCTAATTCCCTTCGCCGTCGGCAACGTCGCTGGCCCGCTGTTGCTCGGGCCGCTGTTCGATTCGATCGGCAGGCGCGTCATGATCTCCTTCACCTACATCGCCTCGGGTGTCCTGCTGATCATCACCGGCGTGCTCTTCACGCAGGGAGCTCTGAGTGCGACGACGATGACGATCTGCTGGTGTGTGATCTTCTTCTTCGCCTCGGCCGGGGCGAGCGCCGCTTACCTGACCGTGAGCGAGCTCTTTCCGCTGGAGGCCCGTGCGATGGCGATTGCGCTGTTCTACTCGGCGGGAACGGGAGTCGCGGCGCTTTCACCGACCATCTTCGGTGCCCTGATCGCGACCCACAGCCGCATGAACGTCAACTACGGCTATCTCCTCGGTGCTGGACTGATGATCGCCGCCGGGATCGTGGCCGTGCTTCTCGCCGTGCCCGCCGAACGCCGTGCGTTGGAGGACATCGCGAAGCCGTTCACGGCGGCGCGCGACTGGACGACGTCGAAGACACGCCGGGTCGCAGCTCCAGCGCACTGACCCAGCCGTTTGCGGCGCTTCTCGGCGTCGATCAGCGCATCTGGTGGGGAGTCATCGCGATCGTCGTGGCGATCGTCCTTGGCCGAGCTCTGAAGCTCGTCGCCGCGAGGCTCGACCAACGCCGGCCAAGCGAGGAACGAGAGCTGGCGCAGCTCCGAAACCGCGAAACGCTGATCGTGCTGGCCGCGACCGCGATCCCCTACGTGACGGCGATCGTGGTGCTGATCGTGCTTGCGTCTTTCTTCGTGCCGGCCGCCGCGTTGGGCGGGTCGGCGTTCATCGCGGTCGTCGTCGCGTTCGCCGCGCAGCGCTTTCTGATGGACATCGTCGCGGGTGCGTTGATCGCGTTCGAGCGCTGGTACGCGGTCGGCGACTTCGTCATGGTCGAGCCGTCGAAGGCCGCGGGCATCGTCGAGCAGTTCGGCCTGCGCACGACCGTTCTGCGTGCCTTGAACGGCGACCGCGCGTACGTTCCGAACTCACAGATCATCACGGCGGTCTGGAGCCCGCGCGGCTATCGGCGCTACAGCATCGAACTGTTGACGACCGCTCCCGAGGAGGTCGAGCACGCGATCGAGGAGGTCAGCCGCCGAGGCCCGGCAGGTCAGGCACGCTTCTTGCGTCCGCCTCGCGTCGTGGAGACCCGGGAGCTCGACGGCGGCACGTGGCTCGTGCGTGGCGTCGTCGACGTTGCGCCGACGATGGAATGGCTGGCCGAGGATCTGCTCGTCGGGGCGCTCAAGGCGCAGCTCCGCAGCGAAGTGCTCCTGGCAGATCCGATCGTGTACACGCTCGACGAGGGGACGCTGTCGCGATACGAGCGTCGGTTGCTCATTAGGTAACGCAGGGCACCGGGAGGTACCCGGTCGCCCGAATCAGTTCGTCCCCGACTGGATATGCGTAACCAATGAACTTCTGGAACCTGATCTGGATCTTCTTCCTCCTCAGCTCGCTTCAGCCCGTGGTGCAGCGTCAGATGCTGGCGGTGGCACGGAGGCGGATGCTGGCCTCGATCTCGTCGAAGCGGAACGCGACGGTCATCACGCTCATCCACCGCCAGGAGACGATGTCGTTCCTGGGCTTTCCGATCATGCGACACATCGACATCGACGACTCGGAGAGCGTGCTGAGGGCGATTCGCGGAACGGTGCCCGGGCGGGAGATCGAGATCATCCTGCACACGCCCGGAGGCCTCGTGCTCGCAGCGAGCCAGATCGCGTTGGCCCTTGCCGATCACGGCGGACGTGTCGTCGCGGTCGTTCCTCACTACGCGATGAGCGGCGGCACCTTGATTGCGCTTGCGGCCGACGAGATCGTCATCGACCGCCACGCGGCGCTCGGTCCGGTGGATCCTCAGCTCGGGCAATACCCTGCGGCTTCGCTGGTCGAGGTCGCGGCACTTCCGGGCGAGCACAAGGACGAGACGCTGATCATGGCGGACGTCGGGCGCAAGGCGTTGAGACAAGTCGAGGCCGTTGTGACTCATCTCCTCGACGAGCGCATGCCGGAGCCGCGCGCACGCGAGCTCGCGCATCTGCTGTCGAGCGGGGTGTGGACGCACGACCATCCCTTGATGGCGGCCGAGCTCGAGCAGCTCGGGTTGCCCGTCAAGTTCGGCGTACCGACCGAAGAGCGGACGCTCATGAACCTCTATCCGCAGCCGCGCGGGAGGCAGGACTCGGTAGAAGCCTTTCCGGAGGCGCCGGTCGTCCCGGGGTTGCCGCCCGGGCGGGAGAAGCGTCGCGGGCGTGATGTCCCGGCAGGGGCCGGCCGCTAGCCGCTTCGCAGCCACCTCGATTCGAGTTCTGGTCCGCAAGTCATATTTGCTCGGTCCAGGTCGTACCGCTCGGCGTCAATTCGATTGACGAGGACGAAAGAGCGTGAAACCATGTCTGGCGGAGAGCAATCGTGTCCGTCCCTGCGGCGAACGCGGACGGACGACAAAGGGAGAGGCATACACATGAAGTCAGTGGCGTCAGCGCGCCTGCGGTTCCTTGGCGCGATCTTGCT
>WNGO01000786.1_pt1 | contig 24559 bp, 25 predicted proteins | sample 5400511 | NCBI WGS metagenome assembly WNGO01 (sample SAMN13153380, study PRJNA577476) | soil metagenome | isolation source: 20 cm soil or saprolite under Garry oak tree replicate 2 | place: USA:California | collected 2016-06-15 | reverse complement strand
GAAATCGCCCGCGTGGTGTCGGCGTGGTCGGCGAGGTCGACCTGGATGTGATCCTCGGGTCCGGCGTCCCACGGGCAATCTTCCGGGAAGGGGTGCCGCGAACAAGTGATGACGCGCCAGCCGGCGCTGGAAAACCGGATCACGGTCGCATGGCCGATGCCGCGGCTGGCTCCGGTCAGAAGCAGCGTGCGCCGCGGCGTGTTGGCAGAATTCGGCATGGAGATCCCCTCAGGCTCTGGACATCAGGGATAAAGCCGGGTCTTGGACCATGGCTGGCCCGGCGCGGCGCGGCGAAATTCGATGCGGTCGTGCAGGCGGAACGGCCGGTCGTGCCAGAATTCGAATTGTGCAGGCGCGATCCGCCAGCCGCTCCATCCCTGCGGGCGCGGCACTTCCCCGATGATGTGCTTGGCGGCCACCTTGGCGATCGCCTGTTCGAAGGCGAACCGGCTTTCCAGCGGCTGCGACTGCTTGCTGGCCCAGGCTCCGATCTGGGCCTGTTTCGGCCTGGTCGCGAAATAGGCGTCGGCCTCCGCTTCCGTCACCGGCGACACGTTGCCGCGGATGCGGACCTGACGGCGCAGCGACTTCCAGTGAAACAGCAACGCGGCCTTGGGATTTGCGGCCAGTTGGCGGCCCTTCTGGCTGGCGATGTGGCTGTAGAACACGAAACCGTCGGCGTCGTAGCCCTTCATCAGCACCATGCGGACGTCGGGAAGGCCCTCCGCATCGACGGTGGCGAGCGACATGGCGTTGGGGTCGCTGGGCTCGGCCTTCACGGCTTCCGCGAACCAGTCGCCAAACAGCGCAAACGGCTCCTCGGCATCGGTGAAATCACCGGATGTTAATGGTGTCGGGTGTTTGATGGAGGTCGTGTCGGCCATTTCAGGAGTCCCGAGTTGCATCCGCCCGCGGTCCAGAGCGCGTTGCAGTGCCCGTATAGGCTTGCCCTATATAGGACATGGAGACGCGTTGGCCTATCGGCGATCGCCCCGGCTGGGGCGGTGATGACATCGATTCTAATCGGCGTCGGTTTGGGCGGCTGCGGCCTGTCCCGCCCCGATGGCGCCTTCGCCAGGATGGACGAGAACGAGGCTACGAGTTCGATTGCCGGGACCCAGGCCGCCGTGCCGACACCGACCGACAACGATCTTGCCTTTGTCCGCAACGCCGCCTCGGACGTACTGACCAAGGGCGACAAGGATTCCAGCCAGCCTTGGGAAAATCCCGAGACCGGCGCGCGGGGTTCGGTGACGCCGCTGGCCCAGGCCTATTCGTCGGACGGACGAACCTGCCGGGATTTTCTGGCGAGCTACGTCAACGGCCGGTCGGAACGCTGGCTGCAGGGCGCCGCCTGCCGGACCGACCGTGGAAGGTGGGAAATTCATACGTTGAAGCCGTGGAAGCGGGGTTGAGGGCTCGCCATCCCGTTGCAAAAATGCCACGAAGACCCCAGATCAAACCGAATTGGGCGAGCAGCCCGGAATTTAACATCTGATTTCCCATAAAGGAGACCTGACGGATGCGCGACCCCTATGAGGTCTTGGGGGTGCCGCGGGGCGCCAGCGCGGCGGCGATCAAGAGCGCCTACCGCAAGCTTGCCAAGAAGCATCACCCCGACAGCAACAAGAACGATCCGAAAGCCGCGGCGCGGTTCTCCGAGATCAATTCGGCCAACGAGATCATCGGCGACGAGGACAAGCGCAAGCAGTTCGACCGCGGCGAAATCGACGCCGAGGGCAAGCCGCGCTTCCAGGGTTTTCCCGGCGGCGACCCTCGTGGGCGGGGCGGTTTTGAGACCCACACATTCCGCACCGGCGGCGCCGGCCCCGGCGGCTTTGGCGGCGGCGGCGGTTTCGAGGACATCCTCAACAGCATGTTCGGCGGCGCCGCCGCGCGTGGCGCGCGGCCCGGCGGAGGCGGCACGACCTTCGAGTTCGACACCGGCGGGATAGCGCTCGATCTCGATCTCAGCGTCGCGATGACGGTGTCGCTGGAAGAAGCGGTGAAGGGCGTGGAGAAACGCGTCCGGCTGCCGACCGGCAAGGAACTCAATGTCAAGATTCCCGCCGGTGTCACGGCGGGTCAGCAGATCCGGCTGAAGGGGCAGGGCGAAACGGCGCCCGGCCACCGCCCTGGCGATCTGCTGATTACGGTCAATATCGCGCCACATCCATTCTTCAAGGTCGACGGCAGCGACCTGCGCGTCGATCTGCCGATTACGCTGTATGAAGCCGTGCTCGGCGGCAAGGTTCGCGTGCCGACCCTTGGCAGCGCGGTCGAGTTGTCCATTCCGAAGAACACCTCGAGCGGCCGCACCTTTCGGTTGAAGGGCAAGGGGTTGCCGACGGCGAGCGGCGGCACCGGCGATCTGTTCGTCACCACCCGCATCATGCTTCCGGACGGCAACGATGCCGAACTCGAGACGTTGATGCAGAAGTGGCGCGACGGACACCCCTACAATCCGCGCGGCGATCTTTCCTGATCGCTTTAAGCCAGCCGAAAAGGTGCGGCCTCGAAGGGGGGACCAGCGCGGTACTAAACCCCGATCGAGGCCGCTTGCGTCGATCGGCGGATCGAACGCTTGTCATTTTCGCGTGATCACCCGGTGCGATTTTGAGACGCGCCGATGTCTTGATTCCAGATTTTCAATGTCGGAATTGGGACAACGGTTGTGATGCACTCGATTCCTCTCACCCGCCGGCCTTTTCGCTCTGGTCGTAGACCAGGCGCGCGACCTGCGTCAGGCGCTCCCGGTCGCTGCTGCCGCTGACCACATAGGCCACGCCACGCTCGGCCCAAAACAGCGCGCCATCGTTATCCTGCCGGGCATAGCGCATTTGCGTGGTCTCGGCTGCCGCGCGCGCGGTGTAGATCGTGAAGCGCTCGCCCGAGGCGCTCTCATACATCAGAAACGAGGCAGGCCCGGTAGGGCCGGGCAACAGCCGGCCACCGACAAGCTTCAACCCGGTCGCGTCCAATTCCGGCGCGCGTACGTCCCAGCCGCAGCGCTTGGTCAGCCATTGCTGCAGATGCGCGCGCTCGCTGCCGGGCACCTCGACCGGATGGCGAACCTCGACCACGTAAAGCCGGTGTGCGTCCAACGCATCCAGCGTGAAATTCTGGAACGTCGAGGGCGAGGCGGCCGCGCCATGCGCCAGCCAGCCGACGCCGCCGCCGGCGATGAACGCCACCAGAGCCGCCGCAATCGCGCCATAGATCCATTTGCGCGGCTGCCGCACCAGCCGCTCGATCTCAAGCCGCCTCGGGACCGGCTCGTCTGCGACGGCGTCGTAGCGCGCATGCAGCGCGTCTGCCATCGCGCGCCACGATCGCACCCGCTCGGCGTCGTCAGGGTGCGTTGCGAGCCATGCCTCGACATCGGCGCAACGCTCCGCCGGCAATTCATTGTCGACGTAGGCGTGCAGTTCGTCTTCGGTGACGGGAATCTTTGGGTTGGTCATGGTCGTTGTCTCTGTCTAATCATGATTGAAAATTGCTTGCAGGCCGGCAACTGCCTCCCTCCACTCGGGGCACGGACAAGAAAACCATCGCAATTCAACTCGCTCTTCTCATTCACATGCATAATGCTTGCCATCATTTCACTCGCCGCAGCGCCGGTCGCTCGCCCTCCAGCGAAGCTTTCACATGGGCGCGGGCGCGGGCGAGCCGCGACATCACGGTGCCGATCGGCACGCCCTGAATATCGGCGACCTCGCGATAGCTCAATCCTTCCAGCATCACCAGCAGCAGCACCGCGCGCTGCTCCTCCACCAGCGCTGCCAGCGCCCGGGCGATGTCGCGGCCCTCCGCTTCGGTCCCGCTGGCGTCCGGATTGTTGTCGAGCAGCGGCATGAATTGCGGCCGCCGCGCCAGCGATCGCCGCCGGTTCTTGTTGAGGTTGGTCAGGATGGTGTAGAGCCAGCTCCTGACGTCGCCGCCGAGAAACAGTTGTTCCGAGCGCAGCGCCCGCACCAGCGTATCCTGCACCAGATCGTCGGCGACGTCGGCATCGCGCGCCAGTGCTCGCGCGTAGCGGCGCAGGGCCGGGATCATGGCTTCGACACTCTCGCGAAATGCAGTCATTGACGTTCGATCTTGGTCTGTCCGGTAGGCGTCAAAGTCCGCCACCCCTCGTCCACCATAACACCGAAATGCCGTGACTATTCCGGCGATTAAGGCTGCGCGGCAAACAGCCCGGAGCGGCGGCGGATTTGGCGCTGTACCGGCCGGGAGGGCTGGTGTACCCCGAGAGCGGATCAAGCTCGATTGGAAACTTACATGTCGCAAAATGCAGGTCTGATGCAGGGCAAGCGCGGGGTCATTCTCGGCGTCGCCAACAACCGCTCGATTGCCTGGGGCATCGCCAAGGCCTGCCATGCGGCGGGCGCGGAGATCGCGCTCACCTGGCAGGGCGATGCGCTGAAGAAGCGGGTCGAGCCGCTCGCCAAGGAACTCAACGGCATCCTGCTCGGCCACTGCGACGTCACCGATTCCTCAACCATCGACGGCGTTTTCAATATGCTCAAGGAGAAATGGGGCAAGATCGATTTCGTGGTGCATGCGATCGCCTTCTCCGACAAGGAAGAGCTCGACGGCCGCTATCTCGAAACCTCAGCCGATAATTTTTCCAAGACCATGCTGGTGAGCTGCTACTCGCTGACCGCGATCGCGCAGCGCGCCGAAAAGCTTCTGACCGACGGCGGCTCGATCCTGACGCTGACCTATTACGGCGCCGAGAAATGGATGCCGCATTACAACGTGATGGGCGTTGCGAAGGCGGCGATTTCCGCTATATTCTGAAGTGGAACGAATACAACGCGCCGATGCGCCGTACCGTCACGATCGAGGAAATCGGCGACAGCGCGCTGTATCTGCTCTCGGACCTGTCGCGCGGCGTCACCGGTGAGGTGCATCACGTCGATTCCGGCTATCACGTCGTTGGCATGAAGCGCCCCGACGCGCCGGACATTTCGCTCGGCAATCCCTCGAGCAAGGAATAGCCCGAAGTACGATGCCCGCGCCGACGATCTACTACATCCGCCACGGCGAGACCGCGTGGAATGCTGAAGGCAGGCTGCAGGGCGCGCAGGATACTTCGCTCAACGATCTCGGACGCAAGCAGGCAGTCCGCGCCGGCGGCATTCTTGCCGATTTGTTCGCGCGCGAGGGGCGCAGCGAACAGGCTCTCGCCTACGTCGCAAGCCCGCTCGGCCGCGCACGGTCGACCATGGAGCTGGTGCGTGGCGCCATGAGGCTGCCGCCGCATGATTACACGATCGACAATCGGCTGCGCGAGATTGGTTACGGTAATTGGGAAGGCTCGACGCTGGCGCAAATGCAGGCCGGGGATCCCGAGATGTTTGCCAGGCGTCAGGCCGACAAATGGACGGTGTCGCCGCCGGGCGGCGAGACCTATGCCTCGGTGCAGATCCGGGTGCGTGACTGGTATGACTCAGTCCTCGTGGATACGGTCGCGGTGGCCCACGGCGGCACGGCACGGGCGCTGATGGTGGCGCTGGGCATAGAGACACCCGCCAGCGCCGCCGATCTGACCATCGAGCAGGGGGCGGTCTATGTGTTCCGCGATGGCGGGTTGAGGAAGTATAGTTAAGGGCGGTTGAACATCCGTCGTCATGGCCGGGCTCGTCCCGACCATCCACGTCTTTGCTTTAGTTCGAGGAAGAAAGACGTGGATGCCCGGCACAATGGCATGTGCTCGGTCCGGCGAAGCCGGACCCGAGTGCCGGGCATGACGTAGGGGAGATTTGACCCCTTGAACCGCGCGCGTTACCACATTGCGCGGTGCTGCGATCGCGAGCTTGCAAAAATGTCCTTCAACACCTTCGGCCACATGTTCCGGGTCACGACCTTCGGCGAAAGCCATGGGGTCGCGATCGGCTGCGTGGTCGATGGCTGCCCGCCGCTGCTGCCGCTGACCAACCAAGACATCCAGCGCGATCTGGATCGCCGCCGCCCCGGACAGTCGCGCTTCACCACCCAGCGCCAGGAGCTGGATGCGGTGGAAATTCTCTCCGGCGTAATGGCGCATCCGGAGACCGGCGTTCAGGTGACGACCGGCACGCCGATCGCGCTGTTGATCGAGAACACCGATCAGCGCTCAAAGGATTATTCCGACATCAAGGATAAATTTCGCCCGGGCCACGCCGATTTCACCTATGAGGCGAAATACGGCCTGCGCGATTATCGCGGCGGCGGGCGCTCGTCCGCGCGCGAGACCGCGATGCGGGTCGCGGCCGGCGCCATCGCGCGAAAGATCGTGCCCGGGATGACCGTGCGCGGTGCGCTGGTGCAGATGGGCCCGCACAAGATCGATCGCGAAAAATGGGACTGGGACGAGATCGCGCGCAACCCGTTTTTTTGCCCGGACAAGGACAGAGCCGCGTTCTTCGAAAGCTATCTCGACGACATCAGAAAGAAGGGATCGTCGATCGGTGCTGTCATCGAGGTGGTCGCCGAAGGCGTGCCGGCGGGTTTGGGCGCGCCGATCTACGCCAAGCTCGATTCTGATCTGGCCGCGGCGATGATGAGCATCAACGCGGTGAAGGGCGTCGAGATCGGCGCCGGCTTCGGTGCCGCCGAATTATCGGGCGAGGAAAATGCCGACGAGATGCGGATGGGCAACCAGGGCGTCAGCTTCCTGTCCAATCATGCCGGCGGCATTTTGGGCGGCATTTCCACCGGGCAGCCGGTGGTGGCGCGCTTTGCGGTGAAGCCGACATCCTCGATCCTGTCGCCGCGCCGCACCGTGGATCGCAACGGCACTGATACCGAGATCGTGACCAAGGGCCGGCACGATCCTTGCGTCGGCATCCGCGCGGTGCCGGTCGGCGAGGCCATGATGGCCTGCGTGCTCGCCGATCATTTTCTGCGCCATCGCGGGCAGATCGGCGGCCAGCCGCAGCGGTAACGCCCGAGCTTATTTGATCTCGCATTGGGCAATTTCTACCGCCTTGACGTTTCAACGCGTTGGGCCGCAAATGCAGGCCTCATGAACGAAACTGAACTGCAGAAGCTTGCCGACTGGCTCATCGATGGGGCGCGGTCCGCACCGAGCCCGCCCCGGATGATGGCGGAGGCCTGCGAGCGCATGGTGAGAGCGGGCGTGCCGCTGTGGCGCGTCGGCGTCTTCGTTCGGACGCTGCATCCCGATATTTATGGCCGCAATTTCATCTGGCGGCCGGGAGCCGAGGTCGAGGTGGGCACGGTCGATTTCGACGTTCTGGATTCGCCTGAATTCCTGCATAGCCCGTTGGCCATCGTCTTCAGGCAAGGAGTTGAGGTCAGAGCCCGTGTGGACGATCCGGAGAGCAAGCGTTTTCCGATCGTTGAGGATATGCGGGCGGAAGGCGTCACCGACTATATCGCGCTTCCGCTCATGTTCATGGATCGCGCCGTTCATGCTTCGAGCTGGACAACAAAGCAGCCCGGCGGCTTTAGCGAGGAGCAACTGAACGCCTTGCGGTCCATGATCGCGCCGCTGGCGCGATACATCGAAATCATAAGCTTGCGCCGCACCGCCTCGCTGCTGCTCGACACCTATGTCGGCAATCGCGCCGGCGAAAAGATTCTCGGTGGGCAGATTCGTCGCGGCCATGCCGACACCATGCATGCCGCGATCTGGCTGTCGGATCTGCGCGGCTTTACCGCGCTTTCGGACCGGCTGCCGGCCGAAACCGTGGTCGATATCCTCAATGGCTACTTTGACTGTCAGGTGTCCGCGATCAGGACGCACGGCGGCGAAGTCCTGAAATTCATGGGCGATGGGCTGCTCGCTGTGTTTCCGATCGACGAATATGTCGGCGATATCCAGCAGGTTTGCGGCGACGTGCTGGAAGCCGCGCGGGAGTCCCGCGCCAGCGTCGAGGCGATGCATTACCCGATTGGAGACGCCGTCGAGCGCTTCCGCTTCGGGGTCGCATTGCATGTCGGGCGAATCCTGTACGGCAATATCGGTGGCGGCAACCGGCTCGACTTCACCTGCATCGGTCCCGCCGTCAATCTGGCGGCGCGGCTGGAAAAAATCGCCGGCCGGCTTAGTCGCACGATCGTGGCCTCTGCAGGATTTGCCGGAATATGCGCCGGCGGCTGGACCGATTTGGGCGAGTTTCCGATCGCCGGTTTTTCGAAGGCCGAGCGGGTCTACGGCTTGCTGGACGAAGCACCGGCGGCGTGAACCGGCAGCACCTGCTGACCTCTTGTTATTCCTCCGGCTCGGTGGTGAACAGCAGCGGGTAGCCTTTGGCGCGCCCGGCGTCGGTGGCGCGCGTCGCCTTGGTCTCGGCGACGTCCTTGGTGAAGACCGCGACCACGCATACGCCGAGCCGGTGCGCGGTGATCATGACCTTGTGGGCCTGGTCCTCGGTCATGCGGAATTCCGCCTTCAGCACCGTCACGACAAATTCGCGGGGCGTGAAGTCGTCGTTGATGAGGATGACCTTGTGCAGGCGCGGCCGTTCGGTCTTGGTCTTGACCTTGGTTTTCGGCTTGGTGACGGCGTCGATCATTCCGGCTAGCACCTCCTGACGTTTTTCCGACGTTTCCGCGGTCGCCGGCACAAGAATACAATCTCCGAGCCCGCTGTGGAACCGGCTGTTTTGCGATGGCTTCCTTGCAGCGGCGGCAGCGCGCGCAGATAGCCCTGCCTGAAAAACCTGCTGGCGCTCGTCGACCGAGCGCAAGGCAATTTGCGTTGAGCGCCGCAGCAGAGGCCTTGGTGAAATTAAGGCGGTTTGATTGACTTGAATGTGTAGGACAAGCCCATGTTTCTGCTTTTCGAACGCCGGCTTGCATGTCACCATCGCCTCAAGACTACGGAGGACCGCTATGCGCTGGTGTGTCTCTATCGGAGCGTTGCTTGTCGCGGGAGCGATGGCCGGAGGCGACGTTGCCGGTATCGCTGCGCCGAACCCCACAAATGCGTTGGCGGACAAGGATGCCGCATCCTCTGTTGACCTCGAACTGGTCCTCGCTGTCGACGTCTCCTATTCGATGGACATGGACGAACTGGCGATCCAGCGCGAGGGCTACGCGCAGGCCATTATCTCGAAGGAATTTCTGCAGGCGCTGAAAACCGGCCCCACCGGCAAGATTGCGGTGACCTATTTCGAATGGGCGGCATCCAGTGACCAGAAGATCATCATTCCCTGGCGGGTGATCGACGGGCCGGAAACCGCGGATGCTGTGGCCAACGAAATCATGAAGACCCCGATCCGCCGGGCGTCGCGGACGTCGATCTCGGGCGCGATCAATTTCGCGATGCCACTGTTCGACGAGAACCCCTATCACGGACTGCGGCGTGTCATCGATATTTCCGGCGACGGTCCCAACAACAACGGCGCGCCGGTGACCGGCGCGCGCGACGCGGCGCTGGAGAAAGGCATCACCATCAACGGCCTGCCGATCATGGTGAAGGAGCCGTCCTATTCCACGATGGACATCGACAATCTCGATCTCTACTACGAGGACTGCGTGATCGGAGGCCCCGGCTCGTTCGTGGTGACGATCAAGGATCGCGAAAAGTTCAAGGAGGCGATCCGGACCAAGCTCCTGCTCGAAGTCGCCGACCGCACGCCCGAGCGCCGGACGGTCCCGGTCGCCGAGAAGGAGAAGGAGCCGCGCGTCTCCTGTTTGATCGGCGAGAAAATCTGGCAGGATCGCTGGGGACGGTAACTCGCAGCGACGTGCCCCGGATGCTGCGCAACGCGCCGCTCTTTGCGGCGTGGTGCGCTGCTGATCCGGGGCCCATGAGAGTTTGGGTCCCGGCTCTGCGGCGCATCGTAAAGAGACGCTGCGCCGCGTCCGGGACACGCTACCTCGTAAACTTCGCCACCAATTCGACATGCGGCGTGTGCCGGAATTGATCGACCGGCGTCACCCGCTCGAGTTTGTAACCGCCGTCGACCAGAATCCGCGCGTCCCGCGCAAAGGTCGCGACGTTGCACGACACTCCAATCACGACAGCAATCTTGCTGGCCGCGAGCTGAACGGCTTGCGCCTGCGCGCCCTGCCGCGGCGGGTCGAACACGATCGCCTCGTAATCGCGCAACTCCTGCGGCATCAGCGGGCGGCGGAACAGATCGCGGGCCTCGGCCTTGACCGGCTTCAGTCCGGGCGTCGATGTCGCCGCCTTCTGCAACGCCGCTACCGCGCCCGCATCGCTGTCGAACGCCGAAACCCGCGATTTTGCTGCAAGCCGCAGCGCGAACGGTCCGACCCCACAGAACAAATCGGCGATGTGCCTGGCGCGGGTTAAATGTCCGGATACCAGCGCCGCCAGTGCTTCTTCGCCGGCGGCGGTGGCCTGCAGGAACGAACCCGGCGGCAAAGTTAACTGCGCTGCGCCGATCGCAATCGTCGGCGGGTTGCGCATCAGCACCAGCTCGCCATGGCGCGTCAGCCGCGCCAGGCGGTGTTGCTCGGCAATGCGCGACAGCGTTGCGATCCTGGCCGCCGGCAACGGTCCCGAGCCGCGCACGTCGACATCGAGGCCGTTGTCGGTCGCGGTGATCTGGATGTCGAGCGGCTTTCCGATCGATATCAACGGCTCGGCGATAGCCCACCCGGCCGCAAGCGCGCCGTTCAAGCCAGGGGCCAGAATCGGACAGCGATCGATCGGGATAATGTCGTGCGAACCTGCTGCCGCAAAACCGACCTTGAGCACGTCGTGGGTGCCGATGCGGGCATGCAGCGTAATCCGCCGGCGCCCGAGGCCATGGGCATCGATCAGCGGATCGACTTCGCAGGCGAGCTTGGCCTGCGCCAGCGTCTCGATGACAATATCGCGCTTCCATGCGCGATAACGCTCACTTTCCCAATGTTGAATCGCGCAGCCCCCGCAGACGCCAAAATGCGGACAGAATGGCGTGACCCGCTCCGGGCTGGCGCGCTCGACCGCGAGCAGGCGGCGGCGGTCGGGATGGCCGGGTACGGCGGAAACCTCGACCGTCTCGCCGCCGAGCGTGTACGCCACGTATACCGCCGCACCGTCCGCAAAGGCGACGCCGTCGCCGTGATGAGCGACGTGATCGATGACGAGACGTTCAGCCACGTCGAGCGCCGATGAAGAATTCGGTATTGCCGTCGCCACCCTTGATCGATGACGGAAACACCTGGATATCGCTACATCCCAGCGAGGCCGCGAAGCCTGCAATGTCGTTGCAGATCTGCTGGTGCACTGTTCCATCGCGGACGATGCCGCGCCTGGAATGCTTTCGCGGCGCCTCGAACTGCGGTTTTATCAATGCCAGGAGGTGCATCGGCGCGGCCGCCAATGACAGCGCCACCGGCAGCACGGCTTTCAGCGAAATGAAACTGACGTCGATCACGACAACATCCGGCCGCGCGGGCAGGCGCTTGCCTTCAAGGCTGCGGATATCGGTCTGTTCCATGGAAACGACGTTGGGATGGCCGCGCAGCGATGGATGCAGCTGGTCGCGCCCGACATCGATCGAAAACACCAGGCTGGCGCCATTGGCGAGCAAAACCTCGGTGAAACCGCCGGTCGATGCGCCGACGTCGAGACAGACATGACCCTCGACGTCGATCGGATATTGCTGTAGTGCGCCCGCCAGTTTGACCCCGCCGCGCGAGACAAAGGGATGCGCGGCTTGCGCCTGCAACACCGCATCGGCGGCGATGCTCTCGGACGGCTTCATGACCTGCTTGTCATTGGCCGTGACGAGTCCCGCTTCGATCGCCGCCTGTGCCCGGGCCCGGCTTTCGAACAGGCCGCGCTCGACCAGCAATGTGTCCGCGCGCTTGCGGGCAGGGGACATGCTCCGCTCGCCCTTTGCCATGTTCAACTTGAAGCACGCGCAGGCGCAGAGGCCATTCGCCCGGCCGCCATGCGCGCGCAACTCTCAAACGCAGTCAAATCGTGCCAGATGTCCGCGGGTGCTTGCCGGGGCGTCATCAGCGCGCAGCCGTGCAGGTCGAGCGCATGGATCATCATCAAATTGTCGGTCAACCCGAAATTCTCGACCGTCAATCCCGACGCATCGACCAGGCGTCCATCGCGTGAAATCACCCTGATGAATTCACCTACGCGATCGGCATAGGACGAGGGATCGTTGGAATAGCCCAGGCAAAGCTTGCCGCGTCCCGCCATATAGCCGAGTTCGTAGACGGTCCCGGCATCCGCGCCCGGTCCGCGAAATGGCGTGAGATTGGCGATAATGGCATCGGCCTCGATCATCATGGCTTCGTTACCGCGAAATATCTGCAAGGAGGCGTCGCTGGCCGCGCGGTCGATCGCATTTTCCAGCGGGTACAGTCCGATCAGCCCATGCTGCGCGCACAGCGCGACCTTGCGCCGTCCGATATCTGCGGCATCGGGCAGGAAAACGTCGGGGCCGGCGAGATAGACTTTTGTCATTCCGGGATGCGCCAACCGAACTCGGGTTTACCCGAGTTCGGCAATATCATTGTCCAAGTCGGCAACAGCCGACTTGGATGCGCAGGCCCGGAATCCATACTCCCGATGGTGGTTATGGATTCCGGGCTCGCTCGTTTCACTCGCGCCCTCAGCGACAAGCGCTACGCGCTTGCGCGGGGAATGACACAGGGCGGAACGTCAGGCCAGCTTTACCGTCTCGGCCTTGAAATCCTTGCCCAGCGTCTCGAACACCTTGGCAACGATGCCCTTGGCGTCGAGGCCGGCGCGGGCGTACATCGCGTTCGGCGAGTCATGGTCGAGGAACACGTCGGGCAGCACCATCGAGCGCATCCGCACGCCGCCGTCGAGCATGCCGTGCTCCGCCAGCGTCTGCATGACATGGGAGCCGAACCCGCCGATCGCACCTTCCTCGATCGTGAGCAGGATTTCGTGCTCGCGCGCGAGTTTCAGGACCAGCTCGACGTCGAGTGGCTTCATGAAGCGCGCGTCGGCAATTGTCGTGGACAGTCCATGGGCCGCCAGTTCGTCCGCCGCCTTCTCGCATTCCCCAAGACGGGTTCCGAACGACAGCAGCGCGATCTTGCTGCCCTCGCGAATGATGCGCCCTTTGCCGATCTCAAGCGGAATGCCGGCTTCCGGCATCTCGACGCCGCGGCCTTCGCCGCGCGGATAGCGCAGTGCGCTCGGACGGTCGTTGATGGCGACCTGGGTCGCGACCATGTGCACGAGCTCCGCCTCGTCCGACGCCGCCATGATGACGAAGCCGGGCAGGCAGCCGAGATAGGCGTTGTCGAACGAGCCGGCATGGGTCGCACCGTCGGCGCCGACCAGGCCGGCGCGATCGATCGCGAAGCGCACGGGCAGGCCCTGGATCGCTACGTCATGGACGACCTGGTCATAGCCGCGCTGCAGGAAGGTCGAATAGATCGCGCAGAATGGCTTGTAGCCTTCGGTTGCGAGGCCCGCCGCAAACGTCACGGCATGCTGCTCGGCGATGCCGACATCGAAGGTGCGCTCGGGAAACGCCTTGCAGAAAATATCGATGCCGGTGCCCGACGGCATTGCCGCGGTAATGCCGACGATCTTGTCGTCTTTCTGGGCTTCCTTGACGAGGGTCTGGCCGAACACGTTCTGATAGGCGGGAGCGTTCGGCTTGGCCTTGGCCTGCGCACCGGTCGCCACGTCGAACTTGACGACGGCGTGATACTTGTCGGCGGAGGCTTCGGCCGGCGGATAGCCCTTGCCCTTTTGGGTGACGACATGGACCAGGATCGGGCCGTCCTCCATGTCGCGCACGTTCTTCAAGACCGGGAGCAGATGGTCGAGGTTATGGCCGTCGATCGGGCCGACATAATAGAAACCGAGTTCCTCGAACAGCGTGCCGCCGCCGACCATGAAGCCGCGCGAATATTCTTCGACACGGTTGGCGCGGTCGGCCAGCACCTTCGGCAGACGCTTGTTGATCTGTTTTGCGGCCTCGCGCAGCGAACGGTAGGTCCTGCCGGAATACAGCCGCGACAAATACGCCGACATCGCGCCGACCGGCGGCGCAATCGACATGTCGTTGTCGTTGAGAATGACGATCAGCCGGGAATTCATCGCGCCGGCATTGTTCATGGCTTCATAGGCCATGCCCGCGGACATCGCGCCGTCGCCGATCACGGCGATGACATTGTTCTTGCCGCCGGAGAGGTCGCGCGCCACCGCCATGCCGAGCGCCGCGGAGATCGAGGTCGAGGAGTGCGCGGCGCCGAACGGATCGTAATCGCTTTCGGTGCGCTTGGTGAAACCCGACAATCCGCCGCCGGTGCGCAGCGTGCGGATGCGGTCGCGGCGGCCGGTCAGGATCTTGTGCGGATAGGCCTGGTGGCCGACGTCCCAGACCAGGCGATCGCGCGGGGTGTCGAAAATATAGTGCAGGGCTGTCGTCAGTTCGACGACGCCGAGACCGGCGCCGAAATGCCCGCCCGTTACCGAGACGGCATCGATGGTTTCCTGACGGAGTTCATCGGCGACTTGCCGGACCTGTTCCACCTTGAGCCGGCGCAGATCGTCGGGGGTGTGGATTGTGTCGAGAAGCGGCGTTTTGCTAAATACGGTCACGGCGATATTCCAATTTTGCAGGTCGGGACGAGCCCCCGACGTGAGATGGGTTGCGCCGCATCAGCGCAACGAAAAACCCAGACGCCGGATGCCACCTGAGCAGGCCGAAGCCTGGTTTTAAGTCTAGATGCGCTCCGGATCGTTCAATGTGATGTGCATCACCTTCGACGGATTTACCCTTCCCAGCGATTTTTGTCAGCCATTTGAAGTGCTTACTGCTGCGAGATAATCCGCGGCAGGCCCCTTTCAACAGCCCATAGCCTTAAAGCCTTACACTAAAGCGACGCTCAAAGCCAACCCGCCATACCCGAGGATTGGGCGGCCGCGAGCCGGCTTTCAACCCCGGCGGCGTGCCGTTGGTTCCAACTCGCCTAAATCGGCGGCATCCCCACAGCCGGGAACCGCGGTTTCGAGCATTTTCCAGGCGCATTCGCGCTCCGCGGCGTTGCCGGTCGCAAACGCCAGCGCCGCCTCGGGCCGAGCCATGCGTTCGCTTAACGGGATCGGCCCGCAAACGATCATGAAAAAATCGTAGGCATGCGGCAGTTCGTTGGCCATGACGAACTGGAAATGCACCCGAAAGAACTTCCAGCGGAACAGCTTGTAATGTCCGGGCTGGATGATTTCCCGGAACCGGACCGGCACGATCGTGGGGTTGCGTCGGGCGGCGCCGACCTCGATGCTGTGTCCGGCGATCGGATCGAACGGAAAGAAGTTCATCACATCCTTGCGCGACTGGCAGTCGATCCAGTCGATCGAAGGTTCAACCGCCAGCAGGCGAAGGTGATCGCGGAAATCCTGTGACGCGGCATGAAATCCGACGATCGGGAAATTGCCGCCGATGGTGAGCAAGACCACCCGCGGGCCATGCTGGCCGAGGTTTGGGTCGAGCTTCAGCGCGCGCGCCATAATCTCGGCCCCCAAAAACGATCCCGAACTGTGGCCGACGACGACGATTTCATCGGCTTCGCCCTCGCGAGCGACGTCGATGAGGTATCGGGCAAAACGGTCGATCCGCTCATCCCATTCCGGCCGCTTGCGGTGCGAGAATTCCCAGGTCCAGATCGTGTCCGCGAGTAGATAGAGCAGGTAAGTCGCGTTCTCGCTGAGCTTCAGCACGGTGCCGAGGATTGCGAGGAACAGGGCCGCCGCGGCGGCCATGCTGAACGGGTCGGGGATGCCCAGCGCTTCCAGACCTCTCGCGAAGGCGAAGGCAATGCCGAGCGCGCACACGGCCTCGATCAGCAGCAGGAAATGCGGGTAGGTGATGAAGGTCGCGAAGCGCCAATTCGCCTTCCAGAATCGCGCGAAGGTACCGCTGAACACGACGCGCCAATAGATCCATATCGCATGGAAAACCGTGCGCCAGATCGGCGCGGCAAGGTCGCGCTGGATCAGGTCTTCCCATCGCAGAAAATCGTAACGGGTACGGGTCTGCCAGTCGCTTGCCTCGGTCTCGATGGTCCAGGATGCGGTCTCGCCGTGGGGCGCAACCTGCGGGCGGCTGACGGTGGCGTCGAGCTGATACAGCCGGCCGAATTTCCGCAGCTCGGTTCGGAACATGCGGTAATATTGCGCCAGACCGCGCGGATCGTATCCCTGCACATAGATGATATGGCGGTGCTGAACGCGCACTTACTGGTGATCCCCGAGCTGGCTCGGGGACTATATCAGGCCATGCGGCGCGCCAAGAGCTATTTCGGCCCTTGCGCGCTCGTGTCGCGTCGATTCACCGATGTTCCCGCCTGTTGCCGGGCGCGCGCCTGCGCACCGGGGCGACACGGTTGTCATTGGACGTCGAGCGGTTCGGTTCCGGTCGGCTGGCCATTGGCGTCGGTGGTGATCTTGTCGACCCGCGCCTCCGCTTGCCGCAGCAGTTCCTCGCATCGCCGTTTCAACGCCTCGCCGCGCTCGTAGATGGCGACGGATTCTTCCAGCGGCACCTTGCCTTCCTCGAGCCGCTTCACGATCGATTCAAGCTCCTCGATCGCGCGCTCGAAGCCCAGCTTCTTGACGTCCATTTGGGTATTTTCGGCCATCTTGCTTCCCGGGTTCGCCCTGTCGCCGGCGCGGACTTAAGCGTATTTGTGCGGGCGTATTGTGGCGGGGATTCACACGCCCATCAATGCCGTGACATGCGCCGCCACCGACTCTTTCAGGCCTTGCAGATCATAGCCGCCTTCGAGAACCGAGACAATTCGCCCGCCGGCGCTTGCATCGGCGACATCCATCAGCTTTTGCGTCACCCAGCCGAAGTCGTCCGCCCTTAGATTGAGCGAGGCCAGCGGATCGCGGTAATGTGCGTCGAAGCCGGCCGAGACGATGATCAGTTCGGGGCTGAATTTCCGCAACTGCGGCAGGATCACGTTTTCGAACGCGGCGCGGAATTGGACGCTGCCGTCTTCCGACGCCAGCGGCGCGTTGACGATGGTGTCGTGCTCGCCGCGCTCGCCGCGCGCGCCGGTGCCAGGAAACAGCGGCATCTGGTGTGTCGAGCAATACATCACCGTCGGATCGGACCAGAAGATATCCTGGGTGCCATTGCCGTGATGGACGTCGAAATCGACTACCGCGGCGCGGGCGATGCCGTATTTGCGCTGCGCGTGGCGCGCCGCGATGGCGGCATGATCGAACAGGCAAAAGCCCATCGGCCTGTTGGTTTCGGCGTGATGGCCTGGAGGCCGCATCGCCACGAAGGCGTTATCATGCGTGCCCGACATCACGGCGTCGGTGGCGGCAACCGCGCCGCCGACGCCGCGCATCGCCGCTTCCCAGGTGCCCGGCGACATCGAGGTGTCGCCATCGAGGTAGATCATGCCGCTCTTGGGCGCGATATGCTGGAGTTGTTCGATATAGTGTTCGTTGTGACAAAGCCTGACCAGATCGAGCGAACCTTCGGGAGCCTGTTCGCGCACCAGCCTGTCAAAGCGGCTTTCCCCCAGAACCTGCTCGATCGCGCGAATCCGGTCGGGACGTTCGGGATGCCCGGGCGGCGTTTGATGGTCGAGGCTTGAGCGATGGCTAACCAGCAGCGTGGTCATGCAGTACCTTGGCGCGCGAAATGCGCGCTTCTTGAGAAGGGGCTAATCTAGGCGGTCATTGACCGCCCGGAAAGAGCCGAAGTTGCGGATATCGCTTTGCCATTCAGTTCAACCGAACGATGCGGTCGGCTGGCTGAGGCGAAATCGGGCTGTTGGCCTGAAAACATCCGTGCAAGGCATCGACGTCGTAGATGCCGAATTGCCGCCCGGTTCCTTCCTTCAGGGCGGTAAAACCGTCGCCGCCGACCGCGAGATAATTGTTCACCGTCACGCGATAGCCCTTCGCGGGATCGATCGGCTGCCCGTTCAACGACATGCGATCGGCGAGCACGCGGTCGCCGTACGGCCTTGCGTTATCCCATGTGTAGTTGAAACCCTTTGAAACCTGCAGGATCCGCGGCCGTTTCGGATCGAGCCATTGCTGCTCGAGCGCGTTCTTGATCTGCGCGCCGGTCAGCGTCAGTGTCACGAGCTGGTTCCGGAACGGCTGGCTGGAAAACACATCGGCGTAGCTCACCGTGCCATCCGCCTTTTTCGGAATGTCGGTGCGGACGCCGCCCGGATTGGTGAAGGCGATCACCGCCCCGCCGTCCTTGTCGGCGCGGGTCGCGGCGAGTTGCGCGTCGGCAACGATATCGCCGAGCGGGCTCTCGCCGGCATCGTTGGGCGCACGCGACAGCGTTTCCGTGATCGATCCCGCCGGGCGGTTGGCGATCGGCGCGGCCACCTTGTCGTAGGACGCGATCAGCGCGGTCTGCTCCGGATCCCGGGCATAGGCGGCCGTGCGCACGATCACATTGTCGGCCCTGGCGCGGATGATGTCGCGCGTTGCGGGATCGAGCCTCACGTCGATCGCGGTGACGAGGGTGCCGTATTTGTCGCCCGAGGTGACGAGCCGGCCGTCGATCTCGCAGACATAGGCCTGATGGGTGTGGCCGCTGATCACCACGTCGACCGCGTGATCGAATTTCCTGACGATGTCGACGATCGGTCCGGATATGCCGGGACACTCATCATAATCGCCGGTCGGAAATCCGCCCTCGTGGATCAGCACGACGATGGCCTCGACGCCGCGCGCCTTCAATTCCGGCACCAGCGCGTTGACGGTGTCGGCCTCGTCCCTGAATTCGAGACCGGCGACGCCGACCGGCGAGACGAGGTTGGGGGTGCCCTTCAGCGTCAGGCCGATGAAGGCGACCGGTATGCCCTCGAATTCCCGGATCGCGTAAGGCGGGAACACGGTCTTGCCCGTGTTTTTCTCGATCGTGCTTGCCGCAAGATAGCGGAATTTCGCGCCGAGGAACGGATGCGGCCCCTGGCATCCGTCGGTCGGATGGCAGCCGCCATTCTGCATCCGTAGCAGCTCTTCCTTGCCCTCATCGAATTCGTGATTGCCGACGGAAGCAACCTCGAGCCCCATCATCGACAGCGATTCGATCGTGGGCTCATCGTGAAACAACGCCGACAGGAACGGGCTGGCGCCGATCAGGTCGCCGGCGGCGACTAAAATCGTGTTGCTGGCGCCCGCGCGGAGCTGCTTGACCAGCGTCGCCATCTGCTCGGCGCCGCCGGCCTCCACCGCGATCTTTTTACTCCTGTCGTTGGGATCGGCGATCCTGATCCCGCCCGGCGGCGGCTGAAGGTAGCCGTGGAAATCGTTGATCGCGAGAATCCTCAACTCGACCGGCGCGGCTTGCGCTTCGGCGCGCGAACAGGGCTCAAGCGCAAACGCCAGCAGCAACGCTGCGAGCACCGGGCAAAGCGGATGTCTCATGACTTTACACCGAAGCATTTTCGAGTTCGCTGGCTTCATCCTTCGAGACGCATCGCTTCGCGATGCTCCTCAGGATGAGGTCTCAGACCCTCATGGTGAGGAGCGCGGCAAGGCCGCGCGTCTCGAACCATGAGGCCCGTTGGATGCCTGATGATAGTGCTTCGCCCCAACCGGAAATGCCCAAAAGCTGCTTCTGCTCACGCCTTCTGCCTGCGCGAAAGAAACTCCTTGAAGGCGGCCACTGCCTCGTGGGAGCGCATGCGTTCGCTGAACAGATGGCCCTCCTGGTCGATCCGGCGGGTCAGGTCTTCGGGCGGCGGCCGCAACAGCTTGCGCGCGGTCGCCACCGCCTCCGCCGGCAGCGCACAGATCTCGCGCGCCACCTTGCGCGCCTCGGCCTCGGTATGACCGGGCGACACCACGACGTTGACGAAGCCGGCGATGCGGGCGTCCTCGGCGCTCATCTTGCGTCCCATCACCAGCGTCGCGAACGCGCGCTGATAGCCCATGGTGCGCGGCATCAACAGGCTGGAGGCGGCTTCCGGAACCAGGCCCAGCTGGATGAACGGCGTCGAGAACGTCGCGGTGGTCGAGGCGAGCACAAAGTCGCAATGGAACAGCATGGTGGTGCCGATTCCGATCGCGACGCCATCGACCGCGGCGATGATCGGCTTGACGTTGTGCGCAAGCGAATAAAGAAATTTTGTCATGTTGGAGGCGCGCGGCGTCTCGGCGTTGGCGGTGGCGTCCTTCAGGAAATCGTCGACGTCATTGCCGGCGCTGAACACGCCGGAGCCGCCGGTGATGATCAGGCAGCGGATCGCGGGATTGTTCTGCGCGGTGTCGATCGCGTCGCTCATGCCGCGATACATGTCCAGCGTGATCGCGTTCTTCTTTTCCGGCCGCCGCAGCCTGATCACCCGCATCGCGCCTTCGTCGGCCACAATCAAATGTCCGGTCATGAAGCCGTCCTTCAGACAAGCGGCAAGGTCTCCGCTGGCGAGTCTTTGAACCGTATCCTACATCATCTCCACGGCGGCCCAAACCGGCCGCGCTTACTTTTCAACGGCGACGCAATGACGCGAGGGCCACGCAATGCAGTTGACGGGAATTCACCATCTGACCGCGATTTCCGCCAAGCCGCGCGAGAATCTCGCCTTTTACGCCGGCCTGCTCGGCATGCGGCTGGTCAAGAAGACCGTCAACCAGGATGACGTCAGCGCCTACCATCTGTTCTACGCCGACGGGCGCGCCAACCCCGGCACCGATCTCACCTTCTTCGACTTTCCGGCCGCGCCGGAGCGGCGCGGCAGCAACAGCATTTGCGCTACCTCATTGCGCGTCGCCGGCGAGCAAAGCCTCGGCTTTTGGCGGGATCGGCTGAAGCAGGCGGGCGGCCACGCCGGCGATATCAGCGAAGTCGACGGCCGGCTGACGCTGCCGTTCGAGGATCCAGAAGGTCAACGCCTGGTGCTGGTCGATGACGGCGGCGTCGGTTCGGCCTCGCCCTGGGAGAAGAGCGCGGTGCCGGCCGAGCACCAGATTCGCGGGCTCGGTCCGATCATGCTTAGCGTGCGCGATCTCGCCCGCACCGAGCAGGTGCTCACTGGTGTCATGAACATGCGAAGCGTGCGCGATTACGCCGCGCCGGATGCGCGCGCGCAGGCTCGGGTGTTCGCGATGGGCGAGGGCGGCCCGGCGGCGGAATTGCACGTGATCGAGCAGAAGGATCTGCCGGAAGCGCGGCAGGGCGCCGGCGGCGTGCATCACGTCGCGTTCCGCACCCCCAACGACGAGCAATACCACGCCTGGGCGCACCGGCTGAACGAGCTTGGCGTCCGCAATAGCGGCGAGATCGACCGCTTCTATTTTCGCAGTCTTTATTTCCGCGAGCCGAACGGCATCCTGTTCGAGATCGCCACCGACGGCCCAGGCTTCGCCACCGACGAGCCGATGGCAGCGCTCGGCGAGAAACTCTCGCTACCGCCATTCCTCGAGCCGCGCCGCGCCCAGATCGAGGCCGGCCTGAAGCCGCTTGAATAGAACTGCCGGAAATCAAAAATGAGGTCGTCATTCCGGGATGTGCCTCTGGTCGGCAATTGCCGACCTGAGGCGCAGGCCCGGAATCCATACTCCCGATGGTGGTTATGGATTCCGGGCTCGCGCAGGAGCGCGCCCCGGAATGACGACTGTCATTTGTGATCGTACGACGGCCCGGCCTCGCGCGCCGTTGAAATGGCGTGAGCAAATGTTGCCTTTAAATGGGTGATCGCTTCACCATCTCGATCAAGCGAAGCCAAACCTTGTGGCTTTTCATATCCGATGGAGCAATTGAATGACAAAGCTTCGCCTTCTGCCGGCCGCCGTGATCGCCGCCGTCATGCTGACAACCCCTGTGGTGGCCCAGGAGTATCATCCCAACGCGCGGCAGGCCGTAGCAAGCGCCCCTGACCGCGCCGCGCCTGGCGTGCGTTACGTTGACGGGCGCCTCTGCTACCCGGCTCCGCGCGTCGGCGCATTTGCCACCCAGCCCTGGGAGAACGAAACCCCTTGCCAGCCCCTGCCGGTCTATTGATCCGTCCGCGCGGCGAACCGGCGAGTTCGCTAAAGCCTGTTCCGGCTGAGCCGAGTCATGACCGTCTTTCATGGCCGCATGGTTCGAGACGCGCGGCGTTGCCGCGCTCCTCACCATGAGGGTTCAAGACCTCATCCTGAGGAACGCGCTGTTGCGCGCGTCTCGAAGGATGAAGCCACTTAACGGGAAAATGCCCGGGCAAACCACTCCGGCGCGAGAGTTCAGCACCCCCGGCAGATGCTCAGAATTTTGCGGTCGAGCAGTTTGTCTCGCTCGCTGACGGTTGCCTTGTCCTCGCGCTCCCTGACCGTTTCCTTGGCCCCGCGGCGGGATCTGGCTGCCGCATATCGCGTGCGTTTGATCTTCACCCCGCGCTGCACCGGCAAGGTCCGGAAGGCCGTTGGCGGCGACACGGTGGACGGCATCGCCGGACTTATCGACGGCGGCGGGATCGCCGGCACCCTGGCCGCGTTCCCGATGCCGCTTGGATCGTTGACCGAGCCGTTTAATCCGCGCGCATTCGCCGGCCCCGGCGGAATGCCGCTGACGCCGGCATCCTGGGCGGGCGATCTCGCAGGCGCCGCCAGAAGACCGAGTACTGTAACGGCCAGCAACGTCGCTCGGCCGGCGATCCATCCCCGAGACAACATCGAAACAGGCTGCGCGTGGTTCATCAGTGATCCCTTGCCGCTGGTCCATTTCTATTCCACGGGCAGAACTTGGAAAGCGGAGCCAAAGTTCCCATGGCGCGTAGTTGGTTGGCTCACCTTTCAGCGTGCATGAACGGACTTCGTCACAAATTCCCGCGCTGCAGCAATCCGAATGCCTTAGATGCGCCTTCCGGTCGGCGCGAACTGATTGTAGCATCGTACCGAATGACTAAGTGACCTGTTGAGAAACGGTTTTAGGGGCAGCGAAACAACCAACCAAGGGACAATTCAATGGCTATGGCAGTCACGCAAGGGACGTTGTCCGCATCCGATCACAGTGCGCAGCTGCGCAAGGCGGTCATCGCATCGACCATCGGCACCGCGATCGAGTGGTACGACTTTTTCCTTTATGGCACGGCTGCCGGGCTTGTGTTCGGCAAGCTCTACTTTCCCAACGAGGACGCGTTGACGGCGACGCTCGCGGCCTTTGGCACCTATTTCATCGGCTTCGTCGGACGCCCGATCGGCGCCGCTATATTCGGTCACTACGGCGATCGCATCGGCCGCAAGGCTACCCTCATCGCCACGCTTCTGACCATGGGTATCGCGACCTTCCTGATCGCATTCGTGCCGACCTACGCCTCGATCGGCATCTGGGGCGCGGTCATCCTGACGGTGCTGCGGATGCTTCAGGGTATCGGCGTCGGTGGCGAGTGGGGCGGATCGGTGCTGCTGGCGATGGAGTGGTCGCGCACCCATGGTCAACGCGGTTTGGTGGCGTCCTGGCCGCAATTCGGGGTGCCGTGCGGGCTGTTTCTGGCAAACCTTGCCATCCTCGCCTTCAGCCAATTGTCGGGCGATCAGTTCCTGACCTGGGGCTGGCGAATTCCTTTCGCGCTCTCGATTATTCTGGTCGGCGTCGGACTATGGATTCGCCTTGGCATCCTCGAGACGCCGGTGTTCCAGCAGCTCTTGGATAACAGGAAGATCGAGAAGGCCCCGATCGTCGAGGTGTTCAGGAAGCATCCGAAGGAGATAATCCTCTCGGCATTGCTGCGGATGGCCGAGCAGGCGCCGTTCTATATCTTCACCGCCTTCATCTTCGCTTACGGCGTCACTACTTTGAAAATGTCGCGCGATTTCATCCTGATCGCGGTGCTGGCTGCCTCTTGCCTCTCGTTCGTCAGCATCCCGCTGTCGGGCCACATCTCCGACCTCATCGGGCGCAGGAAGATGTATCTGATCGGCGCGGCAACCGTCGGCGTGTTCGGCTTCCTGTATTTCGCAATGGTAGACACGGCAATTCCGGCATTGGTGTTCATCGCGATCGTGCTGTCGCTGATCCCGCATGACATGCAATACGGGCCGCAGGCGGCCTTGATAGCCGAGGCCTTTACGCCGCGATTGCGCTACAGCGGTGCTTCGCTGGGCTATCAACTCGCCTCCGTGATCGCCGGCGGTCCGGCGCCCCTGATCGCGACAGCGCTGTTTGCGACTTATCACACGGGTTACGCGATTTCCCTCTATATTGCCGCTTGCGCGGTCGTAAGCCTTGTGGCGGCGTCGTTCATGCCGGACTACACCGGGCGGGACATTTCGATGGAATATGACGACTGACACAAGGCGAGGGTGGCGCAACCCGTAGGGCGGATTAGCGCAGCGTAATCCGCCGTTCGCCGACGACAAGAGGCGGGTTGCGCCGGAGCCTGTCCGGGCCGCGCCTTGCGCGGACCCGTTGGGCTAACCCGCCCTACGGGCTATTCCGTTTTGCACATTATGCGGGCGGCGAGTCGAGGTAGACATAAAGAGCCGCGATCTTGCCGTCCCGTGCGATGATGAAATCCACACCGGTGTACTCAGGCGTTTCGCCTTTCGGCCCCGAGCCCCACGCCAGGCGCCCCGAATTGTGCAGAACCTGGGGCGCGCCATGAGGCGTATAAACATAGTGGGGATGCGTCGCTCGGAGATCGCCGGCGAACTTGTCCAGTGCGTCGTGAC
>WNGO01000474.1_pt1 | contig 24560 bp, 26 predicted proteins | sample 5400511 | NCBI WGS metagenome assembly WNGO01 (sample SAMN13153380, study PRJNA577476) | soil metagenome | isolation source: 20 cm soil or saprolite under Garry oak tree replicate 2 | place: USA:California | collected 2016-06-15 | reverse complement strand
CGGGATTTCGCAATCTGTAAAAGCCAATCCGGAGGTCACGGAAGCGCGCAGCGACCATTTTCCGTGGACGTCCCAGGCCTTGAATCCTGGTGTGCCTTTTTCCACAAGAAATCCGCGGACTTTGTCATCTTCTGCTTTGGCCCACACCACGGCTACGTCCGCGATCGACCCGCTGGTGATCCACATCTTTTCGCCGTTGAGTATGTACTTGCTGCCCTTTTTCACCGCGCGCGTCAACATTCCGCCGGGATTCGAGCCGAATTGCGGTTCCGTCAGGCCAAAACACCCGATGGCTTTGCCTTGCTGCAAAAGTGGCAGCCACTTATCCTTCTGCGCGCCGCTGCCATAGGAATAAATCGGATACATCACCAGGGCGCCCTGCACGGAAACGAAACTGCGCAACCCGGAGTCGCCGCGTTCCAATTCCTGGGTCATCAATCCGTACGCGACATTGGACATTCCCGCGCAGCCGTAACCGTGCAGGTTCGCGCCAAAAAATCCCAGCTCGCCGAGCTGCGGAATCAAATGTTTGGGAAACGTGGCTTCACGGCTGTGCTTTTCGATGATGGGGATGATCTCGTTTTCGACGAATTGCCGCGCGGTCTGCCGCACCAGTTTTTCTTCGTCGTTCAGTTGCGAATCAAAATCGATGTAATCGACTCCGGCATATCCAGCCATACCGCTCTCCTCGTTTCTAACAGCCCGCAAAGCGGGCAACGCGCGCAGAGATGGATGCCGCGCACTGCTTCCGGCCACTCCTGAAGGTTCCTCGGGAAATGATGTGCTGCGGGGGCCGTTCCCAGAATGCATTCGAATCGGCCACGGCTTTTGCGCTCCGAGTATAGCAAGTCCCGGAAAGCCGCGGCAACGGATGGTGCTGAAGGTCGTGAGTAAGGTTGGAAGGAACGGATCCTTTGGTCCCACGCGGACATTGGGGAGCCAGGAGAATTTTCATGAAGTCGACAGCCTCAATCCGACGGTCACCCGATTTGTTACGTTTTCACCCATTGGCCCTAAGGTGCAAGTCAAGTCCCTACCGCAAATCTCTCTAAGGCCTATGGTTTCAACATGTTAAATGATGCCCAGGGTTGGTCTTCGAGGTGCACTCTTTGAGCCGTGAATTTCACCCGATAGCTTCTTGGAAGATCACCAACGCACCGGGTGGGGAAGAAGCCGCTAACTGATGAAAACCAATTTAAAGAAGAGATTCTCCCGGCGGGCCATTGAGAACAGCGGATTCAGCACGCTGGAACTCGTTATTATCATGGCCGTGATGTTGATTGTGACCGCTGTTGGCCTGCCCTCCTTCTTCCGCTCCTTGCGCACGTACCAACTTAACGACGCCGCCACCCGGGTGGCCAGTGTTATCAAATTCACTCGCTACCAGGCGATTCGACTAAATGTGACATTGGCTGCGGGCGTAAAGGCGGGCGGCAACAACGGCTGTCCTGGAGCCTCCAATTGGTGTCTCTGGACAGATAGCAACGCGAACACAAGTCTTGATGCGAACACAAGTCTTGCTGGTGCTGAGAATCAAACTCAACTCCTTGGGAACCTCACCTTGGTCGCCGCCCCTGGCGGCCTGGCTGGTGCCGTAGGCGCCGGCGCCTTGACTGACGCCACAGCGGCTGGTTTCGTCGCCTTTGACCGGCGCGGAGCAGTTGCGCCAGCCGCGGTGGACGTCCTTTGTGTTCAGAACACTGCATTTCCGGATCTTGGTTTTCGGGCCGTAGTTCTGCTTCCATCCGGATCCGTCGAGATTTGGACACGAGATGGCTCTACGACCGGTGCGACCGGCATCTGGCGTCAGGTGAATTAGCTGAGATGAGGGAGACGGACATGCAAACTCGATTTAGCAACGCAGCCGCTAAGCAGCGCGGGTTCACGCTGATGGAGGTGCTAATGGCCACGGTGGTGATGCTCGTAGGTTTGGTGGCCGTGGCCCAACTGGTGCCGCTCTCCATTCGGCTAAATGGCGCGAATCGCAACGACTCCACGGCGCTGGTGTATGCGCAGCGCCAATTGGACGAGATGCTGGATCAGCCAATCAACGCCCTCTCTTTCACCGACGGCAACGGAGTGTTGTGCGCCCCCGCGGGAGCCGTTTGCAACCTTGGCGACCCCACGAAGCCGAAAGTCCTGGTTGGCAGCCCGGTAGTGATGTTTAACAACAGGCCGGCGGTTGACTTCAACCAGGCAAAAGTCGCCAACTACAGCTTCACCTATCTGGATCCCAACGATCCCTTTCTTTTGACGTATGACGTTCGCTGGGCGGTGGTCACTTACTCGAATGGAGTAACCTCGAGCGGGAAACGCTTTATTGTGGGCGTGCAGCGGCGGGGCGGCAACGCGCCGCTCAGACCCGTAACGCTCGACACCATGGTGGCAAAATGAACAGCGCACTGAAGCGGAAAAATCAACGCGGGTTTACCCTGATCGAGATGATGATCGCCGTGGCCATTTTCATGGTGATCAGCGGCGCCATCTTTAGCTTGCTGAACGATTCCCAGAAGAGATTCCAAACCGAGTCGCAAGTTCTGGGCTCCTTTGAGGAAGCGCGCTTGGGGCTGGACCAAATCGTGCGAGATGCCAACGATGCTGGTTACCCGCCGCTGAATCATTTCGCGGTTGTTCCCGTGTTTCCCACGTATACGGTCGGCCCACTGGCCTGGAACCCGGCCTACCCGCTCGCTCCATGCCAGATTGGCACCGCCGGCGGCGGTACCTGCGTCAGCCCAACAGACTTTGACGTCATCTTCGAAGGTGACAACGACGGCACGGGAGTCAAATGGACGCGTTATCAACTGCAAGGCACGACTCTCTTTCGCGGCGCGACTCCAAAGCTACTGGGCGCGGACCCGGTAGCGACGACGGATGCTCTAGGAGTCATGCTTCCGTACGTCACGAATGTGATGAACAACGCGACGCCGGCACAAATTGCCCAGTTTAAGGTCAACTACCCAACTATGTTTCCCGGTGGCAATCCGGTGCCTATATTCCAGTACACCTGCGACATTCCAAACAACGTTCCGTTTCCCTGCACGAACGTCGTAGCGGCCGGCAACAACTTTCCGACGAACGTCCGCGACATTGAGATCACGCTCATCGTCATGACACCCCAACGAGACGCTCAAAACAACAGGTTCCGCCTAGTGGAGATGAATGGCCGCGGACACCGGATCAATCCCAACAAGTAGAGACAACCTGGAGATAACCATGAAAGCCAATCACCGCAAACGCCGCAATCACTCGCAGTCGGGAGTGGCGCTATTTATCGCCATCTTCGTTTTGCTGCTGATCACTGCGGTAGCCATTTCCCTGGTCATCGCTGCCGGCGGAGAGAGCGCCCTGGCGGGCAATTACCGGTCGTCAGCCAACGTCTATATGGCAGGCACGGCGGGATTGGAAGAAGCTCGAGGCCGCCTGCTCCCAACCAGCTCGGACTACTACAACTTGACGGTGCCGGGATTTATACCTGCTGTACCCCTGCTCGTGGGCCAGGCGCTTTACGTGGTGAATCCAGCACCGGGCGACCCCGCGGGAGTGGCCATGCTGGGAGCCTACCCCGACACGGAATACGCCACCGAATTTGGAGTAGCGCCACCGGCCGGCCCGCCTACGATTGACTCTGTTTCCAAGGTCACCAGCGGGGGAATTACCTATTATGGACCACTGTTCAAGTGGGTGCGCATCACTCCAGCTACAGAACAATCGATCCAAACGGACGTTAACGGCGATTTAGTGAAGGACAATGCGGCCCCGCTGTACTATGACCCTGCACACGTCAACGCGCTGGGTCAAACGAAGCCAAGTCTCATCGTACCGCCGATGATAGGCGCCAATCCAAATCCGCCCACGACGGCCAAGCAGGTGTACGAACTGACCGCCCTTGCCGTACTACCAGACGGCAGCCGGAAAATCGCGCAGTACGTCGTTACGCCGGTCACCTATAACTTGAACTTTCCTTCGGCGCTGACGCTAGCGGGCCAGGTCGGAGTATTCAATGGAGCGAATTCCAACCCCTATCACGTGAACGGTCAGGACGGCTCGGGCAGCGCCCCAGCGGTCCCCGGTTGCGTAAACAACGCGCCGACCGTCGCCGCCATTGGCGTTACCCCCGGGCTCGACGCCGCAGGCACAGCTACGAACCAGAATCAGATCCTCAGTAACTTGCCGCGTCCGGACCACTATACGGGATTGGGGGGCACACCGAGTGTGAACGACGTTTCCCTGAACACATCGCTGGATTCGCCGGCGGACCTGAATCAACTGGTACAGACGATCCGGCAAAACGCCGACGCGGTTATGCCCAATCCGCCCAACCCACCGACGTACAACAATACCGGCACGACGTACAACTTTGGCGACACCGGCTGGCCCACTGACATGTCAGCGAGTAATCCGAAGGTCGTTTACGTGGACGGCAGCTTCGACTTGGGTCCGAACACCGGATATGGCCTGCTGGTGGTGACAGGCAACTTCATCTATCACGGTAACTCCGGGTGGAACGGCGTGATCCTGGTCATCGGCGATGGCACAACCACGTTTGACGGAAACGGCGGCGGCAGCGGCGAATTCGACGGGGCCATTTTCGCGGCCACGACCAGAGACGCCTCGGGCAACCAATTGACCAACTTCGGAAGCGTAAACGTGGACATCAACGGAGGCGGCGGCAACGGCATTTACTACAATAGTTGCTGGATTAATAGAGTACAGACGCCGCCGACGTTCCAGGTACTGTCGTTCCAGGAACGGCAATAAGAATTGAGGAGAGAAATATGAAATCGAGGAACGGTCTTCTCTTGAAGGTGATTCTTGCAGCCGCCACGGCCGTTGTGCTCGCCGCATCAGCACACGCGCAGAGCGATTCACAGAAAAGTGCGACGCCCGCCAAGTACCGAAAAACGACCAAGAAGCAAGCGCCAGCTCCGAAGACGCACAAGGTGTGGACCGAAGATGATCTAGCCACGGTGCGCACGCCCGCGGACAGCTACGCCGAGAAGGAAGCGGCACAAGCTCAAGCCGCCGCGGCCACGGCGCAGCAGACTGACGCCGCCAAGCAAACCTCAGCCGAGCCGGCAAAGCCATCCAAAGTAGCTCCACTAGCGCATGCCAACTCCGTGGATGAGGCCGACAAGAAAATCGCATGGGAACAGCGGGACATCCAGGGGCAGCAGGAAACCATTGACCGTCTCCAACAAGAGCTCGGTCAGGCTCCCCCGGAACGCAAAGAACATCTTCAACAGCTGATTGAGCAGCACAAACAGATCCTTGCGGAAACGCGCAAGGAATTGGCGGGGCTGCAAGGCCAGAAAAAGCAACTCGAGAAGCCCGCTTCCCGCCCATAAAGAAGCCCTGGCACGATACCAGCATGCGGCGCAGGCCTAAGCGCGTTTTTCGATACTCGAACCGTTGAACCGCGAGTGCCTGTGTCTTCTGCCGGGTTGCGACGCTGCGTTCTTTTTGCTCCAATGATTGTGTGACCGCAGCAAAGAAACGCACCCCTACTAAAATCCTGATCTTTGATGTGGATGGCGTGCTGGTGGACGTGCGCGGAACGTATTGGCGGTCGGCGCTGGAGACGGTGCGGCATATTACGGGGAAACGGGTCACCTATGCCGAGCTGCACCGGTGGAAAAGCAAGCCCGGCTTCAACGACGACTGGAGCATGGTTTCCGCGTGGGTGAGTTCACTTGGGTATCCTACTTCGTACGAGCAGGCACGCGCAGCGTTTGAGAAGTTTTATTGGGGAAGCGACGGCAAGCCGGGAAACGTTCGTAACGAAAAGCTGATGGTGACGCCGCGGCAGGTTGAAAAGTGGGCTCAGCAGTACGAGTTGAATCTCTTCACCGGGCGCACGCGTCAGGAGTTTTCTTTTACGTTCGACCACTGGCCGGCGACGAAGCACTTTCGAACGATCATCACCATGGACGATGGGAAGAGGAAGCCGCACCCCGAGGGATTGCAGAAAATTCTCGGGGAGCGCGATCCGACGACGGCTCTATATCTTGGCGACAACATTGATGATGCGCTGGCGGCGCGTGATGCAAGCGTGTCTTTTATGGCTATCATCGCCCCAGGCGAACACGGCTACCGGCAGCGCGCCGCGCACTTCCGTGAGCTTGGCGCGATTGCACTTCTTCCGCGTGTGGCGGAATTATTCCGGAAGCTGAAATAGACTGATCGGAGGGGGCGGGCAAGCCCCGCCCTACAACGCAGAAAGAGAATTCCGGCAAAGTATCGAGACAGCATTAGCCGAGGGGATAGCGGGTGACGTAGAAGGCGCGCTCCTCCGCATCATTTTGGGTGCGAAGGCGCCAATCGGGGAATGCAGCCAGATCGTCGGCCAGGGCTTCGATGATCGTGCGCAATTCGAGATGAGCGAGCCAGCGGCCGGGGATCGCTTCGACTCCGGCAGCGGCGCCGAGAAGATTGCCAGTGATCGAGCCGGTCGAGTCACTGTCTCCGCTGTGATTTACCGCAAGGATGATGGCATCTTCAAAATCCTTGGCGCCTAGCGCGCAATAGATTCCCATTGCCAGAGCTTCTTCGGCGACGAATCCTTTTCCAAGTTCCCGCAGCGCGGTGCGTTCGCAGGGGCGAGACTTCGCCAGGCTTTCGGCTTTCTCGATGGCAGCCAGAGTTTCCTTATGGGACGGATGTTTGCGGAGCTCTTCTTTTGCCGCTCGAATGGCGTCAGTAAGGGCGGTACCGGAAAGCACCAGGCTGACTATAACGGCAAGCGTGCCCGCGCTGAGGAATCCGCTGGGATGGCCATGGGTGATCGCGGCGAGATCGCGGCCAGTTGCAAAAATATCAGGATGCACCCGGCCGGGATGTTGTTCACGGCCCAGGGAATGCGTGAAGTACATGCCAACCGGGGCCATGCGCATCACTCCGCCACAGCCTTTGCTGTCGTTAGTGGCCCGCGTCACTCTGCCGCGGCTGGTCTGCAGCGCGGAGAGACACGTTGTTCCCGGAGCGCGGCGGCTGAAGAGTTTTTTCTGTTGCAGCAACCAGCTTGGCTTCGCGCTTGCGGAGGTCAGCAAGCGTGAATTCTCCTGGGTCATCAGCCAACGCGCGTAAGAATCTGCCGCGGCACGAAAGAAGTCCGGCTCATGGCTTTCGAGAGCCGCCGCGAGATGCGCGGAGAGCACGGCCTCGGCGGTGAAAAGCGTCATCTGAGTGTCATCGGTGATGGCGCCTAATTTTCCGTAGGCGGGAGCGTAATCGCGGATACCTTGTTCGCCGTAGGCGCGAACGATTTCGTCCAGGTCGAGAAATTCAATCGGCGCGCCAAGGGCGTCGCCAACGGCACCACCGAGCAGGCATCCGCGGAAGCGGCTTTGCAGGCAGGAATCGGATGGAGTACGGGGAAGGGACATTTTTACCTGGAGCCGTCGCAGCGACTCTCTCGCCGAAAGAGGATACTGCGAATTCGGCAAAATTCAGCAAGCTCTCGCAAGAATTTCCGGAATCCGGCGTGGGAACTTTTTTCTATCATGAGAGGAATTCATAAACGGGGGATATCCGGGATTTGGGATTGGACATGAAAGCTGCCTATTTATTTAGATTGACCACATGGACTGCGATCGTCGTCCTTGGACTTCTAGCAGCTGAGGTATCGAGCGCGCAGTCTCCATCAGGGCCAATCACAGCGGCGCCGACGCAGCCCGGTCCGGCAACTGCGGCGAATGGATCGAATGCGGCGCCGCTACCAGCGCCACGCACAACGATTCTTGGCGCCTGGAAGTTCAACCCGGACGATAGCGACGATCCGCGCAAGAGGCGGGAAGATTCCAGAGGGTCGAATGGCGGCTCCGGCGGCGGACACGGTCGCATGGGCGGCGGGTATCCCGGCGGAGGCCACGGCGGCCACGGCAGGCGAGGCGGTGAGAGCGATGAAGAACGGCAGAAAATGCGCGAACTTTTCACGCCGGCAAAAGCGATTACGCTCTCGATGACGGGAGCAGAAGTCGATCTCCTGGATGACCGGGACCGCAAGCGCGCGTTCATGACCGACGGACGGAAACTGCAAAAATCCAAGGATGATAATTACCAGGAGATTGCCGCGAAGTTTGATGGGACGCGCCTGGTCAGCGATGAAAAAGATCCTCGCGGAAACAAGATCAGCCGGACGTTTGAGCTGTCTTCCGATGGACGGCAATTGTACGAGACGCTGCACCTGACCAGCGGACGAAACAACCCGCCGCTTGTGGTTCGCTACGCATACGACATTCCAATTCCCACGCAAACCCGCCAGTAAAGACAGCTGCTCAGGCCGTTGGTTGCCCCGAGGGTCACGTTGACGGACTGCTGCTGCGAATGCTATAAAATACTGTTTCGAGAAGGCAGCGATAAGCCCACCGTGCGCTCTTACGGGGTTGGAGCGCGGCTGCCAACCTGGTGGCTGGTTGGCAGCCACACTTGACGGAATTTAGGCGATTCAGTTATCAATGCAAGTGATTGTTCACCAGTTAGGCGAACTCTTCCTGCAGGCTGTGCCCACAGTCCTGATTATCCTCCTTTTTTACTTCATCTTACGGGCGGTGTTCTTCAAGCCGCTGCTGGCAGTGATGGCCGAGCGCGACTCTCGCACCCTGAGCGCGCAGAAGGCTGCGGAAGCTGCCCAGGCTGCTGCGGCCCAGAAGGTGAAGCAATACCAAGAGGCCCTGAGGCAGGCGCGCGGACAGGTGTACGCGGAACAGGAAGCCGCGCGCAAGAAATTGCTCGATGAGCGCGCCGCGCAGATTAAGGACGCGCGCGCGAAGGCTGCGGCCGAAGTGGCCGCCGCGAAAGCGCGTGTGGCCGCGGAATTTGCCGCGGCTCGTCGCGACCTGGAAGCCACGGTCGCGCAACTCTCCGCTGAAATTGCGCGCCGTATCCTGCAAGCGCCGCCGCGTCCGAGCGCACCCGCGAGAGAGGCTCGATGACGCGGAATCGCCTCGTTTTCTTTGCTGTGTGTAGTCTATTTGTGTCGCTGTTGGCGTCGGTTAGTTTGCAGGCCGCGGAGGAAGGTGGCGGCGCGGCCACTCAGCGCGCGACAGAAATCTTCAAGTGGATCAACTTCGCCATCGTCGTTGGCGTGATCGTCTGGGCGTTCGGCAAATTGCTTCCGCCGGTATTCCGGAAGAGAGCGGAAACCGTTATTTCTGCGATTACCAATGCCACCAGCGCCAAAGCCGCCGCTGAGGCGCAGCTTCGCGACGCGGAAACCAGGCTCGCGAATCTGCAAAAAGAAGTCGCGGAGCTCCGCGCCTTGGCCGAACGCGAATCAGCCGGCGAAGTAGAACGCCTCCGCGCCGCCACGCTGAGCGATATACAGAAAATCGCCACCGCCGCAAAAACGGAAAGCGAAGCGGCGGAACGCGCCGCGCGACTGGAGCTAAAGGCCCTGGCCGCAAATCTGGCCGTGGATGGCGCGGAATCATTGCTCGTCAAGCAGCTCACTCCAAAAGCGCAAGAGTCGCTCATCAGCAATTTCGTGAAGAGCCTTGAAGGGAGGCCGAATTGAAGTCCGCGAGCCTCCGGTATGCGAATGCGTTGGCGGACATCGCGCTGGCCCAGGGCGCGGCCGAGCCGACTTCCAAGCAATTGCACGAATTTGGCGCGGCATTCGCGCAATCCGCGGAGTTGCGCACTTTTTTGGCGAGTCCTGCGGTGAGCGTTGAAGCCAAGCACGCGGTCATGGAGAAGATCGCGGCGCGCGTGGGTGCGAGCAAAGTCATTCGCAATTTTCTATTTGTTCTCGCCGACCACCGGCGCACAAATTTGATTCCGGAGGTCATCGCCGCATTTAATGAGGTCATCCGACAGCGGCAGGGGGTTGCCGAAACGGAAGTTTTTTCCGCGATCGAATTGAGCGCGGGACAAAAGAAGGAAATGGCGGCGACGCTGACTAAGCTGACGGGCAAAAAGATAGAAGCAAAGTACGCGCTGGACCCGGCGTTATTGGGCGGCGCGGTCGTAAGGATCGGGGACACGATTTACGATGGCTCGTTGCGCAGCCGGTTGAATGAGATGCGCACGCGGCTGGCGGCGGAGTAGATACTGATTTACGGCGGGCCGGGCTGAAGCCCGGCGGCTACACAGACAAGGGCAGAAGCGACGGAGCAGGCATGGCGAACATAAAGGCGGACGAGATCAGCAAGATTCTGCGCGAGCAGATTGAGAACTACGAGCAGGCCGTTTCTGTCGATGAAGTCGGCGCGGTCATCAGCGTCGGCGACGGCATCGCGCGCGTTTATGGCCTCGAGAAGGTCATGGCTGGCGAGATGCTCGCTTTCCCGCACAACGTTTTCGGCATCGCGCTGAACCTCGAAGAGGATCAAGTTGGCGTGGTGCTTCTCGGCGAATCGCAGGAGTTGAAGGAAGGCGACGTCGTCAAGCGCACGAACACGATCATGTCCGTGCCAGTGGGCCAGGAGCTGGTTGGCCGCGTGGTCAATCCGCTGGGCCAGCCGGTGGACGGCAAGGGCCCCATCGCGACGAAGCAGCGCAATCCGCTGGAGCGCATCGCACCGGGTGTACTCGACCGCCAGCCCGTTCGCGAGCCACTGCAAACCGGCATTAAGGCTATTGACGCGATGATTCCCATCGGACGCGGCCAGCGCGAGCTGATCATCGGCGACCGCCAGACCGGAAAGACCGCCGTTATCCTCGACACCATCATCAATCAAAAGGGCGGCGACGTCATTTGTATCTACTGCGCCATCGGTCAGAAGCGCTCTACGATCGCGCAGGTAGTGAAAACGCTGACCGACGCAGGCGCGATGGACTACACCACGGTGGTTGCCTCTTCGGCTGCGGAGCCGGCTTCGCTTCAGTACATCGCGCCCTACGCCGCGTGCGCCATGGGAGAATATTTCCGCGACAATAAGCGCCACGCCATCGCGTTTTACGACGATCTTTCCAAGCATGCGCAGGCCTACCGTGAAATTTCGTTGCTGCTCCGGCGTCCTCCCGGGCGCGAAGCTTTTCCCGGCGATGTGTTCTATCTCCACTCGCGCCTGCTAGAACGGGCCGCGAAGCTGAACGATAAACTGGGCGCAGGCTCACTCACGGCGCTGCCGGTGATCGAGACGCAAGCCGGCGACGTTTCGGCGTACATTCCGACGAACGTCATCTCGATCACGGACGGTCAGATTTATCTGGAATCCGACCTTTTCAACGCCGGCATTCGGCCCGCGATCAATGTCGGTATTTCGGTCAGCCGCGTGGGCGGTAACGCGCAGATAAAGGCGATGCGGCAGGTGGCTGGTTCGCTGCGTCTCGACATGGCCCAGTACCGCGAACTCGCGGCCTTCGCGCAGTTTGGTTCCGATCAACTTGATAAAGTAACGCAAGGCCAGCTCGCGCGCGGGCAGCGGCTCACGGAAATCCTCAAACAGGATCAATATATGCCGCTGACAGCGGAAAAGCAGGTGCTGATCCTTTCCGTGGCTACGAGCGGTTTGCTGGATTCCGTGCCGGTCCCAGAAGTTCGCCGGTTTGAGCGCGAGTTCGTGCAATTCGTTGAGACCAATTACCCTTCGATGCTGAAAAATATTGCCGCGAAAAAAGCTCTCGACGACGGCATCAAGGCGGAAATCAAAAGCGCTGTTGAAGCGTTCAAGGAACGCTTCACGAGGGTAGCCGCCACGGCGGCGAACTGAGCGTCGGCACCTAGCGACTAACGATGGCTACACTTCTTGATTTCCGGCGCCGGATCCGCTCGGTGAAAAACACCCAGCAGATTACCCGCGCGATGAAGTTTGTCTCCGCAGCCATGCTGCGGCGTGCCCAGGAAGCCGCGCTGGCCGCGCGTCCTTATGCCAAGGAGCTTGCGCGGCTGCTGCGTTCGATCATGTCGCGCATCGCCGAGCCGCAGCATCCCCTGCTGGCTAAGCGCTCCGAAGAGCGGATTCTTGCCCTCGTCCTGACAGGGGAACGCGGCCTGGCCGGCGCTTTCAACGCAAATATTCTGCGCATGGCGCAGGATTTTTTCCGCGCCCACAAGGGCAAGAAGATATCGATCATTCCCGTTGGCAGAAAAGGCCGCGACGCGTTGAAGAAAGCGGGCTTCAGCCTCATCGCTGAATACGTGAACGTCCTTGCGCGGGTCGACTTTGGGACGGCGCGGGAGATCGCCTCGCTGGTCACGGATGTGTATGCGAGGGAAGAGATTGATTCGGTGTACATCGTGTTCAGCGAATTCAAGACGGTGATGACGCCGAATCTGGTAGTCACAAAGCTTCTGCCCATCGAAGCCGTTCAATCGGACGGAGAATCCGCTGTAGAAAGCACGGGTCCTCAGGTGGATTACATCTATGAACAGCCAGTGGAGCAACTACTTGGCAAGTTGCTGCCACGCTACGTGGAAACGCAGATTCTCCGTGCAATGCTGGAATCTTCCGCCGCCGAGCACGCCGCGCGCATGACCGCGATGGAATCGGCGACGAAAAACGCCGGCGACGTTATTGAAGCTCTGACACTGCACATGAACAAGGTCCGGCAAGCGGCTATCACGAAGGAAATCATCGAAATCGTCAGCGGCGCTTCTTACGGCGCTTAGGAGAGAGCAGCATGGCAGAGAAATACTCAAGCGTCGGACACGTTGTTCAGATTATCGGACCCGTTATGGACATTCAGTTCGAGGCGGGACATCTTCCTGCGATCTACAACGCTTGCCGGATTACCAGCGAAGGCTACAACGTTCCCGAACCGCTCGACGTGACAGCAGAGGTTCAGCAGCACCTCGGCGAAGGACGCGTGCGCGCAGTGGCGATGGAACCCGTCGAAGGAATGGTTCGAGGCATGAAGGCGTATGACCTCGGCACGGGGATTTCCGTGCCAGTCGGACGCCCTACGCTTGGCCGCGTGATGAACGTGCTTGGCAAGCCTGTGGACCAGCTTGGGCCCATCGTAAGCGATACGCACTATCAGATTCATCGCCCGGCACCATCGCTCGAGGATCAATCCACGTCGCTGGAAATGTTCGAGACGGGAATTAAAGTGGTCGATTTGATCGAGCCCTATTTGAAGGGTGGAAAGATTGGATTATTCGGCGGCGCGGGCGTGGGCAAGACAGTTCTCATTATGGAACTCATTCACAACGTCGCAATGAAGCATGGCGGCGTCTCCGTGTTCGCCGGTGTTGGCGAGCGCACGCGCGAAGGCAATGATCTTTGGCTGGAAATGTCCGAAGGTGGAGTTATTGTTCCCGGGAACTCGGAAAAATCCCGCGCGGCGCTCATTTATGGCCAGATGACGGAGCCGCCCGGCTCGCGTCTGCGCGTAGGCCTCACGGGTCTCACGGTCGCTGAATACTTCCGCGACCAGGAACACCTCGACGTGCTTCTCTTCATCGACAATATTTTCCGTTTCGTGCAGGCAGGCTCAGAAGTTTCCGCGCTGCTCGGCCGTATGCCTTCCGCCGTTGGCTACCAGCCGAACCTCAATACAGAAATTGGTGAATTACAGGAGCGCATCACTTCGACGAAGAGCGGATCGATTACTTCGGTGCAGGCGATTTACGTTCCTGCCGACGACTATACGGACCCCGCTCCCGCCGCGACGTTTGCGCACCTGGATGCGACGACCAACCTCAGCCGCCAGATCGTCGAGCGCGGCATCTATCCGGCGGTCGATCCCCTGGCAAGTTCCTCGCGCATTCTCGACCCGCGCATCGTTGGCGCGGAGCACTACGCAGTGGCGCGGGGCGTGAAATCGATTCTGCAGCGCTACAAAGATTTGCAGGACATCATCGCCATTCTGGGCATCGAAGAACTCTCCGACGATGATAAGCGCAGCGTGGCGCGCGCCCGCAAGATTGAAAAATTTCTCTCTCAGCCCATGTTTGTTGCGGCACAGTTTACCGGCCTCGAAGGGAAATACGTGAAGATCGAGGACACGGTCCGCAGCTTCAAGGAGATTGTGGAAGGCAAGTACGACGACGTTCCGGAGCAGGCGTTTTACATGGTCGGCACAATCGAGGAAGCCCTTGAGAAGGCCGAAAAAATGAAGGCGAGCACGTAACCAGGAAATGATGCCCGACGCCATTGAGCTGGTGATTGTCACGCCGGAGAAACAACTGCTCCGGCAAAGAGTCGCGGATGTGCAAATGCCCGGCGAGAACGGCTATCTGGGTATTTTACCCGGGCACGCGCCGCTTATGACGGAGCTGGGAATAGGCGAACTCAGCTATCACGATAGTGCCGGAAAAGAACCCGCGCACATCGCGATCATCCGTGGATTTGGCGAGGTTCTTCCAGACCGTGTGACCATTCTTGCGGAAACCGCGGAGCGCGCGGAAGAGATCGACTTGCAGCGCGCCAAAGATGCGCTGGCTCGCGCCGAAAAGCGGCTGGCCGCAAACGATCCAAATATTGATTGGGACCGCGCCAGCGTGGCCCTGCAGCGCGCGTTGGTCCGCGTACAGGTGGGCACCAAACGGCGCAGCGCCCTCGTTTCCGGCTCTTGAAACATTCACGGCCTTTTCGCGCAGCGCTACGCGCGACTTCGCGTATTCGCCTGCATCTAACAGAACAAGGCCGAAACTGAAGATGGAACCTGTCACTATGTACAGCACCAGATGGTGCCCCGATTGCTGGCGCGCAAAATCCTTCTTGAAGGCGCGCGGCGTTGCATTTCGCGAAGTGAATATTGAAGAAGATCCGTCCGGGGAAGAGATCGTCATCAGAGCCAACAACGGCAAGCGCACGGTTCCCACGCTTGAAGTAGGCGGCCGCTATTTTTCCTGCAGCCCGTTCGACGCAGAGCAGCTTGCGGAAGAACTCAACATTCCATTGAATCCCTAATTCTGCGCGACACCTCGGGCCCAAACTCCCGCAAGGTGCAAGCCCTCGTCAAGCAGCAGAATATCCGCGTCCGCGCCCACTCGTAGCGAACCTTTTTTGAATTCAATCCCAAGCAATGAAGCTGGATTCAGCGTCAGCATGCGGACCGCATCCGGCAATAGTATGCCCAGCGCCACGATATTCCGGAGCGCGCGGTCCAGCGTCAGCGTGCTGCCAGCCAGTGTCCCCTCCGCATTCCGGCAGACGCCGCCACTGACGGTCACCTCAAAGTCGCCGAGAGTGTACCGTCCGTCCGGCATACCCGTTGCGGAGAGGCCGTCGCTGACCAGGGTAACGTGCGCGGCGCCTTTGGCGAGAAGCAGCAACTTCATGGCAGCTTCATCAACGTGCACGCCGTCGGCGATCAACTCCGCATTGACGTCCGGCGAAGTGAGCACGGCGCCGATGACGCCCGGGTCGCGGTGCGAAAACGGGCGCATAGCATTGTAGATGTGCGTGGCGCTGCGCGCTCCACGAGCCATGGCCGCGCGCGCCTGCTCATAAGTTGCGTCGGTGTGCCCCATGGAAACGATCAGTCCGGCGCCTCGCGCGGCGTCAATGCACGGAGCCGCGCCGAGAACCTCCGGCGCAATTGTAAGAATCCTGGCATTTCCAGCGGCAGCTTTGAGGAAACGGCTAAGCGTCTCGGCCGACGGCAGCTGAATCCATTGGGAAGGATGCACGCCGCGTCGCTCTTTGCTTATGAAGGGTCCTTCGAAATGGATCCCCAGCACTTCTGCGCGCGGCTCCTCTGTTTCGTGTTGCTGAGCGATGTATCCGGCGATTCCCTCGATGGCGCGGAGAGTCTGGTCCGTGCTGGCGGTCACCGTAGTGGCGACAATAGACGTGGTACCGTATTCCGAGACTTTGCGCGTGATGCAGCGCAACGCGGCGTTTGTTCCTTCCATCACGTCGTGGCCGCCGGCCCCGTGGATGTGCACGTCAATGAAGCCAGGAACAGCCGTTTTGTCCGTGGCGCGAATTTCCTGCGCCCCCACGGGCAAAGTCATTCCGGAGCGCGGACCGATGGCTGCAATCACGTCTTCGCGAACCAGGATGCCCGCGTCGCTGATTTCCGTTGTCGGGGTAAGAGCACGGCCGGCGTGAATCAGAAGGGTAGACATGGGAGCACAACATGGTAACGGAAATGCTTCGCGGTACAAAACAAAACGGGCGCCCCGGTCGGGACGCCCGCATGGAAGAAAACTGACAGAGATTTACTTGGTTGCCGCGGCCGCCATGTCAATGCTGGTTAGCTTGAGCGTCTCGCCCTCTACCGTGCCCTTTACGGTCACGTGATGGCCGGCATGCGCCGCCACTTTGTCCTGGGCGTCAACGACATATATTTTCTTGTCGGCGTCGTTCACGAACACATACTTGGCGCCATGCTCCTTGACGCACTTGGTCGTGCATTCGCCGGCCTTATCATTGGCGCCCTTGACTCCGCACTGGCTGTCTGAAATCCAGCCGGTCCATGAGCCATCCGCCGCCATGGCGAGTGCTCCAGCGAACAACGTTGCTGCCATTGCCACTGCAAAACGTACTTTCATGATTTCCCCCTCCAGAAATCCACTGAGTTTCTCGATCTGCCGGGCCGGCTAGTAGCTTGTCACAGCCACGGTCCGGTGTCCAGACTCTAAGTAAGACCTAGCAGGGAGGATGCTTATTCCCAGATGAGCCTCAACAAAAAAGGGAGGATTCTTTGGAATCCTCCCCCAACTGCTGTGTTCTCAAGGAGTGGAACACAGATCTTTGCGCACCGGTTACTGTCCTGAGGTTGCTGTACTGGCCGAAGCTGCTCCTGCGGACTTCGGTACGCTCAGATAGCCCGTGGCAGTGGTCTTGGTGACCTTGTTGACCACCAGTTCTAGAGCTGAGCGGGTTCCTCCAGTGTAAAAGAAGATCGGTTCGTTTACGGATCGATCCTTCTTTTCGAAGCTGTTGTCGTCCGCCAGCACGTTGATCGTGTAGCGATTCTTCTTGGGGTTGGTATCCTTGAGCTGGATTTGGATGGCGCCGACCTTCGTTGCACCGCCTTTGCGTTGCACGGTGAACTCGAAGTAATCGCGCGTACCGATGCGGCGGAGCTGATCGATTTCATCGTGGTTACGCGCAATGAGCGTGCCCATTTCGCTGCGGGCCATCTGAATGCTGTTCTTGGTGGCATCCAGGTCAGACTTCACGCCGGTGACATCGCCGTTCAACCTGGTCACCTCATCTGCATTCGCTTTGGTGGCAAGCTCGGCCTTCACGGAAGTCGCCAGGTTGGTTACTTTCTCATCGACCGCGCTGGTCGCCTTCTTATTCTGTTTGCGTGCAGCGATGAGTTCGCCTTGAGTCAGGTTGAGCTTGTCGGTGACAACCTTCACATCGCTTTGCATTTGCTGATTGATATCGTCGGCCTTCGCGAGCCGCTGTGCCAGCGCCTCATTAGTCTGCTTCACAGTGGCTTGTGTCGACTGCTCGACGGTCCTGGCCTGATTCAGCGCGCTCCAGCCTACTCCCAGGCTGATCAGCGAAACACCACCCAAAACCGCTACGGCCAGTCCGACCCAACGGGGTGCCCCGACGGTGTGCATATTGGGTGAATCCTGGAATTCGCTCATAGACGTTCATTTCTCCTTTAGGCTCATCGCCCTGTGCCAGGGAAAGGAGCACCCGTTCCGCCAAATGGTTCTCTTACGCCCATAACCACTTAACCTATTCAAGATCAATAGATTACATGATAAGTAGGGGCAGACGAAGCGTGGTTCCAAGCGTACTAGTACTAGTAAGGATTACGCAGCTCTCTCGAAAAATCGTATAATTTGCTGTCAGTACTGTTTGGAAACAACTTCAATGGCACTCTTCGAGAAAGACCTGATGTAAGGAAAGAAAACCAGGACTAGGTCGTAATTTAAGCTATTGTTTTTAAATGAGTTAGGGCCGCAAGTATCAGGCGGCGCGAAAACTGGCTTGGGCACCGGCAGCCCGCTCGGAAATGAAATATTTCTCGAGCGTGTTGATAGCGGCGTCCAGAACGATGTGACAATCAGAGCAGGTTTCCAGGTGGCGCTTGATCTCGCCTTCGACAGACGAGGACAGCCGACCCTCTAAATACCAGCAAATCAGATGGATAGTGTCCCTACAGCTCATTTCCCCCGTCCCTCAGGTGCCCTACGGCTACCCTATGCCCGACAATTAAATGTGCATTTGCCGCGCCAAACAGAGCGGCCTAGTCTAGAATTTTAACTATTTATGAATCAATGGCTTAGCAACGGTCGCAGAGGTTCAACGCAGGAATTGGCAATCGATAGCTGAAAAGTTTACACGTGAAGCGGTTCCAATCTGCAGGAGTTGATCAGGAATCGTCATCTTTGGGGCGTCACGGTCATCTCCCGAAGAGCCTGGATACGCTTCTCAAGCGGGGGATGGGTGCTGAAGAGAGATGACACCGCGCCGCTGCCGAACAACGGCTTTACGATGCACAGCGCCGAGGTTGATGGGGAAAGGGAGGTCGTGGGTATCCGCTGATTGTAAGCCCCCAGTTTTTGCAGCGCGCTGATCAGGCCGTAGGGTTGGCCCACCATTCGTGCGCCCGTTTCATCCGCAGAGAACTCTCGCTGGCGTGAAAGGCCGAGTTGCAGCAAGAGCGCACCTAGGGGCGCCAGAAAAAACAGTAGTAACCCGACAATGCCCACTCCGCCGCCCCTATCGCGATCGTCGCGGTTGCCCCCTCCGAACCACGGGCCCCAGTGAGCAATCCAAGTGATGGCTCCTGCAAGGGTCGCCGCGATAGAACTAATCAAAATGTCGTAATTCCGAACGTGTGAAAGTTCGTGAGCGATTACGCCTTCGAGCTCGTCATCATTCATGAGCTGCAGCAGGCCTTCGGTCACTGCCACCGAAGCATGCCGCGGGTTTCTGCCAGTTGCAAAAGCGTTCGGCGCGGCTTCGGGAATCACGTACAGCCTCGGCACGGGGAGGTTAGCCTTAGCTGCGAGACGCTCCATCACGGTATAGAGCCGCGGCAACTCCTCGCGCGAAACCGGCCGCGCCCCGCTGGAGAGCAAAGCGATTTTGTCCGAGAAGAAATAGGCGAACGCATTCGTGCAGATCGCAATTCCCAAGCCTAAGGTCATTCCATTTCGCCCGCCAAAATACTGGCCCACCAACATCAGGAAGAGAGTCAAGATTCCCAACAGAAAAGTCGTGCGAATAATTCTCATTATGCCCCTAGTCCCTTGATACTGATACGTGCGAACAGCTCCAAATCTTACGTCTTTCGGGTGACACCGGGCTCGCTGGCATCACTTCCTCTTCCCTCTATTAGATTCGCGCGGCGGCCGCGGGTTGTTTCGATGGCACACGGACAAACTTCATCGCGTCCTTCTGTCCGTCGCGATCTACGCGCACATGGTCGCCCGGCAAGATTGTTCCCTCCAGAATCTGCAAGGCCAAAGGATCCTGAATCAGCCGCTGAATGGTCCTGCGCAATGGCCGTGCGCCGTACGCCGGGTCGTAGCCTTCGCGTAGCAACAATTCTCGCGCTGCCGGGGTAAGCTCCAGCGTGATTTGTCGCTCCGCAAGCAGCTTCTCCACGCCTTTGAGCAGCAGGCCCACGATGCGCTCCAAGTGTTCTTTCCCGAGCGGATCAAAGATCACAATCTCGTCAATCCGGTTCAAAAACTCCGGCCGGAATGAAGCCCGCAACGCTTCCATGGCTTCCCTTCGCGCCCGCTCGGGATCTTTGTTCGACAATTCAAAGATAGCTGTCGACCCCACATTGCTGGTCATCACCAACACGGTGTTCCGAAAGTCCACGGTGCGGCCCTTGCCGTCGGTAAGGCGGCCGTCCTCCAGAATCTGCAGGAGCATGTTGAAGACATCCGGATGCGCCTTCTCGATTTCGTCAAACAAGACAACCGAATAGGGGTGACGCCGCACCTGCTCCGTGAGCTGTCCGCCTTCTTCGTATCCAACATAGCCAGGAGGCGCGCCAATGAGCCGCGATACGCTGTGCTTCTCCATGTACTCGCTCATGTCGATGCGGATCATCAGTTTCTCGTCGTCGAAGAGAAACTCTGCCAGTGCACGCGCCAGTTCCGTTTTGCCGACGCCTGTGGGTCCAAGAAAAATGAACGAACCGATTGGACGCCTGGTGTCGGAGAGGCCTGCGCGGCTGCGCCGCACGGCGTTCGACACCCGCACCAGCGCGTCGTCCTGGCCGACAACCCGTTGGCGCAGCCGCTCCTCCATGTGCACGAGCTTGTGCGCTTCGCCTTCCAGTAACCGGCCAACCGGAATGCCAGTCCACTTGCTGACCAGCTTGGCGATGTCCTCTTCATCCACTTCTTCCTTCAGCATCGGCGCGTCTTTTTGCACCGCAGAGAATCGTTCCTGCGCCTGCTTCAACTCGCGCTCCACCGCGGCGATTTGGCCATAGCGAATCTCCGCCACTTTGGCAAGTTCGCCGGTACGCTCATAGCGCTGCTCTTCTGCTTTGAGTTGCTCGATATGCTCTTTCAACTTGCGGATTTTTTGAATCGCTTCTTTCTCCGCTTGCCAGCGCGACTTCTTCGCGCTCGATTCTTCCTTCAGCTTCGCCAGTTCCTGCTCGATCTGTTTGCGTCGCTCCTGGGAGTGCGCATCGCTCTCTTTCAACAGCGCCTGGCGCTCGATTTCCAGTTGCATGATGCGCCGTTCGATCTCATCAATCTCCACGGGCAGGGAATCAATCTGCATCCGCAGGCTTGCCGCTGCTTCGTCAATCAGGTCGATGGCTTTGTCCGGAAGGAAGCGGTCCGAAATGTAGCGGTGGGAAAGTGTAGCCGCAGCGAGAATCGCCGCGTCCTTGATGCGCACGCCATGGTGCACCTCATAGCGTTCCTTCAATCCGCGCAGAATTGCGATGGTGTCTTCGACCGTCGGTTCGCTGACCAGTACCGGCTGGAACCGGCGCTCCAAGGCAGGATCTTTTTCGATGTGCTTCTTGTATTCGTTGAGCGTTGTGGCGCCAATCGCTCGCAGTTCGCCGCGCGCCAGCGCGGGCTTGAGCATGTTGGAAGCGTCCATCGCGCCTTCCGCGGCGCCCGCGCCCACCAGCGTGTGCAGCTCGTCGATGAACAGGATGATCTGCCCCTCGGCTTCAGTAATCTCTTTTAGGACGGCTTTCAGGCGGTCTTCAAATTCACCGCGGTATTTCGCTCCCGCCACGAGTGCCGCCAGGTCCAGCGCCACGAGGCGCTTGGTCTTGAGCACGTCCGGCACATCGCCTGAAACGATTCGCTGCGCCAGACCTTCAACGATGGCGGTTTTCCCAACACCAGGCTCGCCGATCAGGACGGGGTTGTTCTTGGTGCGGCGGGCGAGAATCTGCATCACGCGGCGAATCTCTTCGTCGCGCCCGATCACCGGATCAAGTTTTTGCCTCCGCGCCAATTCAGTGAGGTCGCGGGCATATTTTTCCAGCGACGCGTAAGTGGCCTCGGGGTTTTGTGAAGTTACGCGTTGCTTTCCTCGCACGCCGGTCAAAGCCTGAAGAATCGCTTCGTGTGAGGCGCCCTGCCGTTTTAACAATTGCCCCGCAGGGTCGCGATCCAGCGCGGCGATGGCGAGAAACAGGTGCTCCGTTGAAACGTACTGGTCTTTAAAATTGTCCGCTTCTTTGACCGCGCGCTCTAGCACTTCGTTCAGCGCACGTCCCATGTGCTGCTGGGCAAAACCTTGCACCTTTGGCAACCGGCCAATCTCGCGCGCAATTTCCTGGGACAACGCTTCGCTGCGGGCTCCCAGGCGCGCGAGAAGCGGCGGTACCACGCCATCGGCCTGCGCCACCAGAGCGGCAAGCAAATGCACGGGTTCGATCTGCTGGTTTTCGTGACGCGCGGCGACTTCCTGCGCAGCCTCGACAGCCTCCTGTGCATTGACGGTCATTTTTTCAAATCGCAACATAGCAACCTCGTTTCCGGCCAATGCTGTAGAAAAAGGGGCTGGCACCGCGGCCAGCCCCACAATTTACCGCTCCACTGCGCCGCTCGGCTAGTATTACCTGCCGAGGCGGACGCGGCCATCGCCGGAGTCGCGACGTTGACCTTGATCTGCTTCGGCTTGGCTTCCTCGCGCTTCGGGATGGTTAGCGTTAGCACCCCGTTCTGGTAGTCCGCCTTGATGGCGTCCGAATTCACGGTGTTCGCCAGCGTGAAGCTGCGCGCCAAGGAGCCATACGCGCGTTCCACCGGCAGGTAGTTCTCTTCGTTCACTTTCTTCTCGAACTTGCGCTCACCGCCAATGGTCAGGATGTTGTTTTCCACGCGGATGTCCAGATCCTGCGGATCGACGGCCGGCAGATCAGCCTTGACCACCAGTTCATGCTCGGTCTCGTAGATGTCCACTGCGGGCGCCCAGGCAGTGACGCTGGATTCCTCGCCTTCCCGCTCCAACACATCATTGAACAACCGATTGACTTGATCTTGCAGGGAAGGGGCCCCGCGGAAGGGTTCCCAGCGACTAAGTGCTCTCATGCTGTAAGCCATCTCCATACCGCAACTTTATATGACTGTAGATACATAATAAAATCTGAGCGCCACTATGTCAAGTACGATTTTATGGATCTCGACAAATGAATGTAAACTATTGTAAATCAGTATTTTACAAAACTTTCGAATTCTCTTCTTCGATAAGTCAATCGTCTCGCAGGACACCGTCTTTCGATCCATTCGTTTGTCTTGCGTGCACGTAGCAAGTTTGCTGCTAGACTGCCACTTCCATGCGAGTGGATGAACTGGAGTATCATCTCCCACAAGAGCAAATCGCGCAGCGCCCTCTTGAGCCTCGTGAAGCGTCAAGGCTCCTTTTGCTTGATCGTGGCTCAGGACTCTTCGAAGACCGTTTGTTCACGGAATTCCCCGCTCTTCTGCGTGGCGACGAGCTCCTCGTACTCAACAATGCGCGTGTAATCCCTGCACGCTTGTTTGGGCGGCGCGCGGGAGTTCACTCGCAACGTCCTTCGCGGTCCACAAGAGCGGAGCATTTAACGGGGAAAGTCGAGATTCTTCTTACGCGGGAACTTCATTCCGAGACCTGGGAAGCGCTTGTTCGGCCCGGGCGCAAGATGGCGGTCGGGGAGCGGGTTCTGTTTGGCGATGGGGAGCTCGAAGCCGAGGTTCTCTCGCGGGGCCAGCTTGGGTTACGCACGATGCGTTTCACTTCCAACGACCAAAGCAGCATCAGTCAACATTTCGAGCGGCTCGGCCACGTTCCGCTGCCTCCGTATATTGAACGTCCCGATGAAATCTCAGACCGCCACCGCTATCAAACCGTTTTTGCCAAGCGTCCCGGGGCTGTTGCCGCCCCCACGGCAGGCCTTCACTTCTCAATTGAAATTCTGGAGAAAATCCGCGCGCGAGGCACGGAGATCTGCGAACTTACGCTGAACGTTGGTCTCGGCACGTTTCAACCGATCCATAGCGAAACGCTTGAAGGGCATGTGATGCATTCAGAGAGCTACGAGATTCCGAAAGAGGCGGCCGAGCACATTCAGGCTGCTCGCGATGCCGGACGCCCCATCCTGGCCATTGGTACGACTGTTGTTCGCGCACTGGAAAACACCGCGCTGCGAGCTGCCGAGTCGGGTTCATCGAATGTTGTGGTTGCGGGCAAAGCGGACGCGCAGTTATTCATTGTTCCCGGATTTCGATTTCGTGTTGTGAAAGGCTTGCTCACAAACTTTCACTTGCCGCGTTCCACGCTTCTTGCGCTGGTGTGCGCTTTCGCTGGCCATGAGCGCCTCCTTGCGGCATATAGACATGCTGTCGACGCGGGCTACCGCTTCTATAGCTACGGAGACTGCATGCTGATTCGCTAGCGTGAGAGAGAAGAAGGCTGCAGCAGAATGCGGCCTCCTTCCCGTCTCAAGGAAAAAAGTCACAGGCTAATTCACTCGCTGAAAACGAAAACGCGGGTTTGGCCTGCAAAGCGGACTTCTCTTACCTGCCCGTTCTCTCCAAGAAGCAGGGAATCATAAGCCGATTTTGCGCTACGGTCTTCCCAGCGGCCTTCGGATTCGGCGACAACCTGCTTGCCTTTCTGCACCGTGGCCTTGTTTCCTTCGATCTCTAGGCGATATTCGCCGGCCTTCAACTCGGACTTACCGAGCTTCGCGGTTTGAGAAATGTTGATGGTCTTTGCGAAGGGTTTTGCAAACGCCGGCACTGCCAGCGCGATAGCGGCGAGTAAAGCTATGCTGCGGACAAAAGAATTCGTTTTCATGCGCGTCAATTTCCTTTCCAAGGGGATCGAGTCAGCCGCGCGCGGGTTGTTATTGGCTAGAGGGAGTTGACACGCATGGGGCGGACGAGTACTCTCGCCCGTGAGGACACCAACTCTTCCTGGACTAACGGCCGGAAAGACTGCGTGTCATGACCCCGCGGCTGCCACCGCGGGGTTTTTCTGATTCTCGCCAATAACAGCCGCGAAGCCGGCTGCACCCATATAGACGAATCACTGGGGGCGAATGTTTCGTCATCTCGTTGTAAAATCTTGTCCGTCATCAAAGCAGCAAGAGTCGACGGCGCTCCCGCCTGTCTTTGTTCGTGTATTCAATCGGGTGCGCGACTTACAGGTGGAACTTAAGCCGCCCGACGTGCCTCCCAGTAATCTTCAAACTCGCCGTTGAGATGGCAGCAGCGTAGAGCCAGGATCGCGTTCGCTCCTCGAACGGTCCAGAACATTCCTGACCTCTTA
>WNGO01000487.1_pt1 | contig 24611 bp, 22 predicted proteins | sample 5400511 | NCBI WGS metagenome assembly WNGO01 (sample SAMN13153380, study PRJNA577476) | soil metagenome | isolation source: 20 cm soil or saprolite under Garry oak tree replicate 2 | place: USA:California | collected 2016-06-15 | reverse complement strand
ATGCCGGCACGCTCCCTGCTCCCTCGTTGCAGGATTCGGGGTGGCATGACGGAGAGCTGCTACGGCTTGCGGAGCCGTTCGATCGCACCAGACGGCGTGCGCGCGGAATTCCGTTGCCGCCGCAAGCGCCATGGCCCCGGCTGTCGCCGAACAAGCTGGGGGGTGCTGCGATTGTCCTGCCGGTACCGGCGCAGAGCATTTTCGAATTCCAGGAAAAGCCGCGCGCGGCTCTGCCAACCGTCGCTCCATCCTCACATCATGCGGAACAAACGGTCCCAGCCGGACCTGAAGCCAACGGCCTCGAACGGCTGATTTCGGCCGACGCCGATGTTACCCGGCGCGCGATTCCCGGAAGCCTGCCGGTCGTGAAACCCGGCCTGCTGCGCGCGCCGATCGGGACCCGCTGAGCTCAATCCGTCACGATCTTTGAAACGCATAGCACCACGACCAAAGCGAGAAACAACAGATCGATATACGATTTGACTTCGCCGTCCCGGCGGAGAACCCCAACATCATTGACGATGTGCTTGCGCGAGGCTGCCGCCGCAGGGCCCTCCCCTGTCAGGCCCGAGAGGCGGCGCGCCTCAAGCTCGAGCCGCTCAATGCGCTGGAAGAAATAGAACGAGCGCAGCGCGGTCGCCGCGCGCATCAAGGCATAGACCAGCACGAGAATCGCGACCACCGCCCGTTGCTGATATCTCTCCATGAAGTTCAGACTGTAATAAACCAGCGCCAGAAAGACGAAATTGGAGAGAAACCGGTAGGCGTAACCGAGGAATTTCATGCATCTGCTCCGATCGATGATCAGCCGGTAGTTTAGGTTGGACGCGATCCGAGGGACGCCCGCGGCAGGTCAGTATCCCGCCACCGCCTTTGTCGATGTATGCCTACGTTGTTACAGCAAGGCAACGGATGAGCGGCGTTGACCGGTTCGACCTGCCGGGATTCGCCTCACCACCAGCACGCCTGACATCCCGGCCCTCGGCCGGCAGGGTACTCTGCAAGATTTTCCTGGCGCGCTCGGAGCACCGTCAACTTCCAGCCACAGGCTTGATTTCATTTATTTTTTTGACTTCACAGAATCGATGCATCCCGGTTTGTGTCTCAGATTGTATCCCAGATCTTCGAAGATCGTTTCAACGAATTGGAGGGCAAGCGAAGACTGCGCAGGTGCAGCCTCCATTGGTTCGCGCCCTTAAATAGTCACCGGGCTGATCTGCCATCTGATCGACTGCTCTCCGGCTGGAGCATTCCTTTGGAAATGCTGCGAGAACGATTTTTCTCGCTGCGCCGCAGCAAACAAAATGAGACTAGCGGTCAAGTCCCCATGCATCCTCGCGGCCGCGCGATGCGCACTATCTGGTTTCCGCGGAAGGGCGGAACAGGATCGATCGCGTTCAATGCGCCGCAGTCTGCACGCAAAAGAACATCGACGAAACGCGAATGGGAGGAGTTCATGTTGAAGGGCAGTTTGTGTCTTGCCGCGCTGGCGAGCCTGTTTATGTCGGGCGCCGCTTTCGCGCAGGAGAAAATCAAGGTTGGCGTTACGGCAACCCTGGAAGGCACATACACAGTGCTGGGCGAGGACGGCATCCGCGGCTTTCAGACCGCGTTGAAAAAATTCGGCACAAAGATAGGCGACAAGCAACTCGATTTTGTCATCGCCTCCACCGACGCGACGCCAGACTCCGCGGTGCGCGCGGTTCGCAAACTAATCGAGCAGGACAAGGTGCAGATTTTGCTTTCGCCGCTGTCGGGCGATGAAGGCATTGCGGTCAAGAATTTCGCCAAGACCCACCCGGAATTGACGTTCGTCAACGCCGCGTCAGGCGCGCAGGAAACCACCTATGTCGATCCGGCGCCAAACTTCTTCCGTTACAATATGGACGGCGCGCAATGGCAGGTCGGCCTGGGCAAATATGCCTATGAAACCAAAGGCTATCGGAAGATCGCGACGGTCGGCGAGGACTACTCCTTCATCTACACACAGGTCTTCGGGCTGGTGCTCGAATTCTGCGGCGCCGGCGGCAAGATCACCAATCGGCAATGGGTCCCGCTCGGAACCAAGGATTTCGCCTCGGTCATCGCCGCGCTGCCCGACGACGTCGACGCGATCTATCTCGGGCTCGGCGGTGCCGACGCCGTCAACTTCCTCAATCAATACCAGCAGGCGGGCGGCAAGGCACATCTGCTCGGCGGCTCGATCATGGTCGACCAGACCATCCTTTCGGCCAAGGGCAACGCCAAGAACGCGCTGATCGGCACGGTCGCCGCCAGCGGCCAGGCCGACACCTGGGAAGATCCGGGCTGGCAGGCCTTCGTGAAAGATTATCAGGCCGCTTTCCCGCCGGAGAAGCGCTTCCCGAGCCCGTCCCTGCTTGCAACCAATTACTACAACTCGACCATGGCGTTGATTATGGCACTCACGAAAGTGAACGGCGATCTCAGCGACAATCAATCCAAGCTAAAGGCCGCGCTGGCTTCACTTGAAATCGATGCGCCCAACGGGAAAATCAAGCTCGACGCCAACCGGCAGGCGATCGGCACCAATTTCGTCACCGAAGTCGTCGACGATGGCAAGGGCGCCTTGTTCAGCAAGGTCGTGAAGGTCATACCGAACGTGAACCAGACGCTCGGCTACGACCCGGCGGTATTCGCCAAGATAGGCCTGCCGGGCCGCACGGTTCCCGAGTGCAAGAAGTACTGAAACAGACCGGGCGGCCGGTGCCCTCCGCGTTGGCCGTCCATTCTCAAAATCCCGACGTTCGAGCCGCTCTCGAACGCGCCCTTGCATTCTCCTCGCGAATGATCGACGTTATAAAAAACAATAAGACACCATTCGCGGGAGGAATGCATGAGCCGGGCTCTTGCCGTCTTTCACGGCCATTTCGGCCGGGCGACGGTCTATCAGCTCAATCGTCCCTTCAATGTACACGCGCATCGCGAAGGGCACCTGATTTTCCATATTGGCGGCACGCCGGGCTGCGTGGAAGTGCTCGAGCAGCCCAACCTGCTCTGCGAAGATACCGTCGTCGCGGTCAATCCCTGGGAACCGCACAATTTCCTGCCGAACGATTTGGCAAACGGGGCGCTCTTCCTCGTCCTCTATGTAAACGCCGAGTGGTTCGCGGACGTTCGTGGCCTGCGTTTCGGCTGCACGAAATTCAAACGCACCTCGACCCTGGACCAGACCATCCGGCACGCGGCGGCAATGATTTGCGGCGCTCCATCGCTCAAAGGTCTCGACGGGGAACTGCGGGGTCTGATCGACGCTTGCCACGAAGAAAGCTGGCGTCAGGCGGAGGCCTCGCCGGAAGGTCGTGCTTGCGCCGCCATAACCGACTTTCGCGTACGCAAGTCGCTCAAGCTGCTGGCGGAAAGTGTGAGCGCCGAGATCGAGCTCGATGCGATTGCGCGCGAGGCAGGCCTTTCGCGACCGCATTTCTACAAGCTTTTCCGCACCCAGACCGGCGTCACGCCGCACCTCTATGTCAACACACTACTGATGGAGAAAGCGCTGGACTCGCTGGTGACTACCGAAGCGTCTATCGCCGACATTGGTTTCGATCTCGGCTTCTCGTCCCAGAGCGGATTTGCCCACTTCTTCGCCGCCAATGTGGGCATGGCCCCCACGGACTACCGACGCGCCGCCAAGGTTCTGAGGGCCTGACCGGCGAAGCGGGCGCGCGAAAGCATACTGGCGATCAAGTGCGGGCCGCGCGAGCCGATAGGATGGCGACGGATGCAGACGGAGAGCGACCGTCGCGCTTGGGGAGGACCAGGGCCGACATGGCGTCGAACGTTGCAGCCCTTCGTCGCGCATCGGCTGGCTTAGGCCGGGCGCCCACCCGCGCCGGCGCCCTCACAGAGCATGGGCGGCGCTCATGACAAAGTTCATCGAACGCAATCCGCTATGGGCGTTCGTCATCCTGATCGCAGTCGCGGCGGCGCTGTGGTTGATTTTCGCGACCTGGCCGCAAGGTCTGGAGGACGCCTTCGGCCGGAAGAAGGTGTTCCTCAGTGCCGTTTTTAACGGCATCACGCTCGGCGGCCTGTATTTCCTCGTGGCGAGCGGCTTCACCCTCATCTTCGGCCTGATGCGCAACGTCAATCTCGCGCATGGCTCGCTTTATCTGTTCGGCGGCTACGTCGGTTACGCGAACAGCATCGCGACCGGGTCCTGGATGCTGAGTTTCGTCGTCGCGTTCATCGTCGTCGCGCTGGTCGGCGCCGCCATGCAAATCCTGGTCTTCCGCCGCATCGAGGGGCAGGACCTGCGCCAGACCATGGTGACGATCGGACTGTCGATCGTGTTTGCCGATCTGATGCTCTGGGCGTTCGGCGGCGACTTCTATCAGATCCAGACGCCGGGCGCGCTGGTTGGCCCGATCGCACTGCCGTTCGTCACAGCGGTAAAGTCTTCAGGCGAGGCGGTCTACCTGCAATACCCGATGGTGCGCCTCGTCATCTTCGTAGCGTCCGTCGTCATCGGCGTCGCCATGTGGCTCGGGCTCAATCGCACGCGCATCGGCATGATCGTGCGCGCCGGTGTCGATGATCGCGACATTCTGGCGGCGATGGGCGTCCGCATTCAGCTGGTGTTCGTCCTCGTCTTCGCCCTCGGCGCCGGTCTCGCCGGCATGGCCGGCGTCGTCGGCGCCACGTTTCAGTCGATCTCGCCCGGCGAAGACATCCGGTTCCTGCTCGCCTCGCTCGTCGTCGTCATCATCGGTGGCATGGGATCGATCCCCGGCGCGGCGCTGGGCGCTCTTATTGTCGGCCTCGCCGAGCAGCTCGGCTCGGTCTACATTCCGACCTATGCGATCGTAGTGACGTTTCTGATCATGGTGCTCGTGCTGGCCGTTCGGCCGCAGGGCCTGCTGGCGGGCCGCTAGCCATGTCGATCACGCAAGACGCGCGACTGCAGCCCGAACCCGCCGCGGCGAAGTCCTTGACCGGTCTGGCTGGCACGGATTTCGGTCATCCCGCCGCCTGGGTTGTCGCCTTCTTCCTGATCGTCATGCCGCTCATCGCCAACGGCTTTTTCCTCATCGAGATTTTCGGAACGACCCTGATTCTCGGCATCGTTGCGCTGAGCCTGATGTTCCTGGCCGGCTATGGCGGCATGGTCAGCCTGATGCAGCTGACGATCGCGGGCCTTGCCGGCTACATGACGGCGGTCCTCGGCGCCAGCGGCAATGCGAACATCAGCCTCGGATGGCCCTGGTGGCTTGCGACGCCGATGGCGCTCGCCCTGGCGACGCTGTTCGGCACCGTCGGCGGCGCGCTCGCGGTGCGCACCGAGGGCATCTACACGATCATGATCACGTTGGCGATTGCATCGGCCTTTTACTACTTCACCAACCAGAATTGGGTCATTTTCAACGGCCACACCGGCATCAACAGCATCGTCACGCCGCATTTCTGGGGCGTCGACTGGCGCGCGGATGTCCCGTTCTATTATGTGATACTCGTGGTCGCGGCGCTCTGCTTCGGCGCGGTCAGCTATCTCGCGCGCGCGCCGTTCGGGCTGGCTTTGCAAGGCGTGCGCGACAATCCGCGCCGCATGGCGGCGCTTGGGTTCAACGTCAACGCGCACCGCATCGCCGCCTATGCGTTCGCCTCCTTCGTGGCTGCGCTCGGCGGCGTTTTACAGGTCTGGAACTACCGGCAGATCTCGCCGGGTTCGATCGGCGTCGAGCGGGCGATCGACATTCTCATCATCGCCGTCGTCGGCGGCGTCACCCGTCCGATCGGTCCATTCATCGGCGCCCTGGTTTTTGTGCTGCTGCGCACGTTCACGCTGGATTTTCTGGTTGCGATCGGGCTCGACGGCAATCGCTTCCGCCTGCTCATTGGTCTCGGCTTCCTCGTCATCGTGCTGTTCTCCCCGGACGGCATTGTCGGGCTTTGGGAGCGCTGGCGCAGTCGAGCCGGGTCACGACAGTCGCAGCCGGGCGGAGACCACGGCCATGGATAGCGTCGCGCATCGCCTTTCAACAGTCGGCGCCGGAGCCGCGCTCGAATTGCGCGGCGTGACGCGGCTTTTCGGTGCGCTCGCGGCGCTGACGGACGTCACGCTGACGGTGCGCCCCGGCGAGCGGCGCGCGGTACTCGGCTCCAACGGTGCCGGGAAAACCACGCTGTTCAACTGCATTACCGGCGATTTTCCACCGACCTCCGGTACGATCCGTTTTTTCGGCGAGGACGTGACCAACTTTCCGCCCTTCGAGCGCATCCGCCGCGGCCTTCGCCGTACCTATCAGATTTCCGCGCTGTTCCCGGGGCTCAGCGTTCACGACAACGTCTACCTTGCCTGCTGTGGCGTTTCGCGCAGCCGCTTCTCGCCGATCCGGCCGCGCATCAACGACGCGCTGATGCAATCGGCGGACGATCTCGTCCAGGCGGTGCATCTGACGGCGGTGAAGGAGCGGCGCGTTGCCGAACTCGCCTACGGTCAGCAGCGCCAGCTCGAAATCGCGCTCGCACTCGCCGGGGCGCCGCGCCTCGTCCTGTTCGACGAACCGGCCGCCGGTCTGTCGCCGACCGAGCGCGGTGAACTCGTGGAAATCCTGGCGGCTCTGCCCGGCCATATCGGCTATATCATCATCGAGCACGACATGGACGTCGCGCTGCGCGTCGTCGAGAGCGTGACGATGATGCACAATGGCCGCATCTTCAAGGAGGGGCCGCCGCAGGAAATCGAATCCGATCCCGAGGTTCAGCAGCTTTATCTCGGAGGCGGCCATGATCTTGGAGCAAGATATGGCTGACCCCCGCCGCACCGCACCGATCCTCGAGGTCAGGGGCCTCGACGTCTATTACGGTCGCTCCCACGCGCTGCAGGGCGTCGACCTGACGCTCGACTCCGGTGTGCTTGCCGTCGTCGGCCGTAATGGCATGGGCAAGACGACGCTCTGCAAGACGATCATGGGGCTCGTGCGCGCGACCGGCGGTTCCGTGCGCATGCGCGGCGAGGAGTTGTTGTCGTTGCAACCGGCGCAGGTCGCCCGGCTTGGCCTTGGTTACGTGCCGCAAGGGCGGCGCCTGTGGCGCTCGCTCACCGTCGACGAGCACTTGCGCATGACCGCGGGCATGCGGCGCGGCGCCTGGACCGTCGAGCGCATCTACGACACATTCCCGCGGTTAGCCGAGCGCAAGAACAATGGCGGTGCCCAGCTCTCCGGCGGCGAGCAGCAGATGCTGGCGATCGCGCGCGCGCTGGTGACCAATCCGCGGCTCCTGATCATGGACGAGCCGACCGAAGGGCTCGCGCCCGTCATCGTTGCTCAGGTCGAGGAGATGCTGGTGGGCCTGGGCGACGAGGGTGACATTTCGGTGCTCGTCATCGAGCAGAATATCGGGGTGGCGACGGCGGTCTCGAAGACGGTCGCAATCATGGTCAATGGCCGCGTCAATCGCCTCATCGATTCCTCGCGCCTTGCCGCCGACCGCGACCTGCAACAGCGTCTGCTTGGCGTCGGACGTCATTCGCAAGCCGAGCTCGAGATCGATGCCGAGGCGAAAGATGACGTCGCGGCAGGCTCGGCCTCCCCGCGCTCGCTGAGCTCGGCGCCGAGGCGCGTCTATATTTCCAATCCGACGCTGCCGACCAGGTGGTCGCAGCCCGCGCCAATCGCGCGCATCGAGTCCAGCGCGCGCACGCTCTCGAGCGGCGTGTTGCGGCTTCAGGAGACCGCGCGGCCGCGGCGCGACACGGAAGCGGCGCGAAGCTCCGGACCGCCGACCGTGCTCGTCGTCGGCACGCTGGATACCAAGGGCGACGAACTCAGATTCATCCGCGACATCGTCGGCGGCAGCGGGTTACGTGCGCGCCTCGTCGACGTCTCGACCAGTGGCAAGCCCTCGTCCTGCGACGTCTCCGCCCAGGAAATAGCCCTCAACCACCCGCGCGGGGGCGGCGCCGTGTTCGGCCCGGATCGCGGCACCTCGGTAACTGCGATGGCCGAGGCCTTCGCCAACTGGCTGCGTCGCCAGGCCGACATCGTCGGCATGATCTCCGCCGGCGGGTCGGGCGGCGCTTCACTGGTGGCGCCGGGCATGCGCGCGCTGCCGATCGGCGTGCCCAAGCTCATCATCTCCTCGGTCGCCTCGGGCGACGTCGCGCCCTATGTCGGACACGCCGACATCACCATGATGTACTCGGTCACCGATGTGCAGGGGCTGAACTCGATCTCGCGCCAGGTGCTTGCCAACGGCGCCAACGCGCTCGTCGGCATGGTGAAGGCACGGCTCGGCGCGCGCGCGGCGAATGCTCGCGAGTTGAGCCCCCATCTGCCGGCGGTCGGCCTGACGATGTTCGGCGTCACAACGCCCGCCGTGCAGCATATCGCGGCAGCACTGCGCGGCGATTACGAGTGCCTCGTCTTCCATGCCACCGGCGTCGGCGGCCGCTCGATGGAGAAGTTGGTCGATTCCGGCCTCCTGGCGGGGGTGATCGACATCACGACTACGGAAGTCTGCGATCTGCTGATGGGCGGCGTGTTCCCGGCGACCGAGGATCGTTTCGGCGCCATCATTCGCACCCGCGTCCCCTACGTCGGCGCGGCCGGCGCGCTCGACATGGTCAATTTCGGATCGCCCGACACCGTGCCCGAGCGCCACCGTGGCCGCAAGCAGCACGTTCACAATCCGCAGGTCACGCTGATGCGCACGACCGCGGAAGAGAACGACCGCATCGGCCGCTGGATCGGCGAACGCCTCAACGCGATGGACGGGCCGGTGCGATTCTTTCTGCCTGAAGGCGGCGTCTCCGCGCTCGACGCGCCGGGGCAACCATTCTGGGATCCCGAAGCCGACGCCGCGCTGTTCCGCGCGCTCGATCGGACGGTACGCCAGACCAGCAATCGGCAGCTCATACGACTGAGGTGCAACATCAACGAACCCGAATTCGCGGCGGCGACCGTCGCCGCGTTCCGCTCGTTGATCGGACGCACGAGCACGCGCCGGCGGGTGGTGAGGTGAACCATGCCCCGATTTGAACGCGCCGACCTCCTGAGGAAATTCCGCGCCATGGTCGCGCGCGGCGAGCCGATCGTCGGCGGCGGCGCCGGCACCGGGCTCTCCGCCAAATGCGAGGAAGCCGGCGGCATCGATCTGATCGTGATCTATAATTCGGGCCGTTACCGGATGGCCGGGCGCGGCTCGCTGGCAGGACTGATGCCGTATGGCGATGCCAATGCGATCGTTGTCGAAATGGCGGGCGAAGTGCTGCCCGTCGTCAAGAACACGCCGGTGCTTGCGGGCGTCAACGGCACCGACCCCTTCCGCGATATGGACGTTTTCCTCGATCAACTGAAGGCGCTCGGTTTTGCCGGGGTGCAGAATTTTCCGACGGTCGGGCTGATCGACGGTGTCTTCCGCGCAAATCTCGAAGAGACCGGCATGTCCTACGCGCTGGAGGTCGAGATGATCGCCAAGGCGCGCGCCAAGGATATGCTGACCACACCCTACGTGTTCAATGCAGCCGACGCCAAGGCGATGGCCGCGGCGGGCGCGGACATCGTCGTCTGCCATCTCGGACTGACGACCGGCGGCGCGATCGGCGCGCAGACCGCGCTGAAACTGGAGGATTGTCCCGCCCGCATCGACGCCTGGGCGGCGGCGGCCTTAGGCGTCAATCCCGAGATTCTGGTGCTGGCGCATGGCGGGCCGGTGGCCGAGCCGGCGGACGCCGCGTTCATCATGAAACACACGCGCAAATGTCACGGCTTCTACGGAGCTTCGTCGATGGAGCGGCTTCCGGTGGAGCGGGCGCTGACGGAGCAGGTTCGAAAGTTCAAGGCGATCGGCGGGCGTTGAGCGCCGGTTACGGGAGGTTGGCACCATGTCAGGCATTGCTGTTGGCGAATTGATCCTATGGCTGATCGTCGCGTTGATCGTGATCGTCGTCGCGGTCTACATCGTGAACTGGCTCTATCACCGGTCCTCCAAGGAAGTGTCGTTTGTACGCACGGGCTTCCTCGGCGAACAGGTGGTGATCAACGGCGGCGCCTTCGTGCTGCCTTTCATCCATGACTTCACGCCGGTCAACATGAATGTGCTGTCGATGCCGATCACACGGTCGAAGCAGGACGCCGTCATCACCCGGGATCGCATGCGCATCGACATCGAAGCCGATTTTTACGTCCGCGTGCAGCCGACGCGCGAAGCGGTCTCGATCGCCGCAGCGACTCTCGGTCGGCGAACGCTGGAACCCGAACGGCTGCATGCGCTGCTCTCCGGCAAGTTCGTTTCCGCGATGCGCGCCGTCGCCTCCGAAATGACCATGGAGCAGATGCACGAGAAGCGAGGCGAATACGTCGCGCGCGTCAAGGCCGCCGCCGCCGAGGCCCTCGCCCAGAACGGCCTCGAGCTGGAATCCGTCGCGATCACCGACCTCGATCAGACCGACCTCGAATTCTTCAACCCGTCGAACCGCTTCGACGCGGAGGGCCTGACCCAGTTGATGGAGAACATCGAGGCCAAGCGCAAACTGCGCAACGACATCGAACAGGATTCGATGATCAGGATCCGCACCCGTAATCTCGAAGCCGAACGGCAGGCGCTCGATATCGAGCGTGAGAGCGAGACCGCGCGCCTTGACCAGGAGCGCGACATCGAGGTTCGCCGGGCCTTGCAACGGACCGAGGTAGCGCGCGAACGGGCGTTGCGCGAGACCGAAGCCGAACAGGCGCAGATCTCCGCGCGTGAGACCATCGAGAAAGCTCGTATTGCCAACGAGCAGGCGATCGCGGAAGCGCGTATCGCCTCGGAGCGCGAAACCCGGCAGAAGGAAATCGAGCGCACGCAGGCGGTCGAGGAAAAGGAGATCCTCGCGCGCGAGGAAATCGAAAAGGCGCGTATCGCCAACCAGCGCTCCGTCGACACCGCCCGCATCGCCTCCGAACGCGAGGTGCGGCAGAAGGAGATCGAGCGCGGTCGCACCGTCGAGGAAGCCGAGATCCAGGCCCGCGAATTCATCGAGAAGGCCCGCATCCAGCAGGACCGCGTCGTCACTGACGCCCGCATCGCCAACGAGGAGGAGACCCGCCGGCGCGAGATCGAACGCACCCGGGCGGTCGACGAAGCCGAGATTACCGCCAAGGAAGCGACCGAGAAGGCGCGGATCGCCCAAACCAGCGTCATCAACGCCGAGCGGATCGCCTCCGACGAGCACACCCGTTCCCTCGAGATCCAGCAGGTCCGCGCGATTCAGGAAGCCGAGATCGCCGCGCAACAGGCGGTGGAAGCCGCTCGGATCGCGCGCGAACGCGCCCTCGCCTCAAGCCGCATCGCCGCCGAGCAGAGCACCCGCAAATTGGAAATCGACCGCAATCAGGCGCTCGAAGTTGCAGGTATCGCGGCGCGCGAAGCGACAGAAGCCACGCGCATCGCGCAGGAGGAACGCATCCGTTCGCTCGAAATCGCGCGCCATCGCGCGGTCGAGGAAGCCGACATTGCCTCGCGCGAGGCCATCGAGGCGGCCAGGATCACCCAGGAAAAGAACATCGCCCTCGCCCGCATTTCGAGCGAACAAGCGACAAAGGAGCAGGACATCGAGCGCTCGGAGTCGATCGAGGCAGCCGAGCTGAAGCGGCGCGACGCGATCGAGCGCCAGCGCATTGGCGTAGAGCTCGCGCTCGAGGCTGAGCGCATTGCCTCCAGCAAGACCCGCGAAGTGCTCAACATCGACCAGAAGAGAACGGTCGAACTCGCCGACGAGGACCGGGTCATCGCGCTGTCGGCGAAGCGCTCCGAGCGCATCGACGCCGATCGGCAGGTCAAGCAGGCCGAGATCGTCGCCCGTCGCGACGTCGAGACCAGTGAAGTGTCCAGGGAGCAGGCGCTCGAAGCGGCTCGGTTGGAGCGTAGGCGCGTGATCGAGCAGCTCGAAGTCGGTCGCGTCCAGGCCTTGCAGGAAGCCGAGATTGCCGCGAACGAGGAGGTCCAGCGCGCGCGCATCGCCTCGGACCGTGGTCTCGACGAGGCCCGCATCGGTCGCGAGCGGGAGTTGCGCAAGTTGGAGGTCCAGCGCGAGAAGGAGGTCGAGACGGTGCTGATGGAGAAGGCGATTGCTCTCTATCAGAAGTCACTCGAACATTCGGCCGCGCAGGCGGAAGCCGAGAATGCCAAGGCGCGTGCGACCGAGGCGGCCGAACGCGTCGTCACCGTGCGCGACAGCGAGATCGCCAAGCGGCGCAAGACGGTCGAAGTGCTGATCGCGGAAAAGGAAGCCGAGGAGAAGCGCATCGGCGCCGAGGCCGAACGGGTGCGTGCGGCGGTCGAAGCCGAGGGGCAGAAGCTGCTCAACGAAGCCGAGAACGTGCTCACCGACCAGGCGCGCTACTCGCTGTTCCGCCGCAAGCTGCTCGACCGCATCGAGGGCATTGTACGCGAGAGCGTCAAGCCGATGGAGAAGATCGAGGGCATCCGCATCCTGCACGTCGACGGCCTGGCCGGCGGTGCCGGCAACGGCGGCGGCGGACGCAGTGCAACGGACGAAGTGATCGATTCGGCGTTGCGTTACCGCGTCCAGGCGCCGCTGATCGACTCGATCCTCGCCGACATCGGCGTCGAGGGTGGTAGTCTCTCGAAGATGCCCGGCCTTATTCGGGAAGCACGCGATATGCAGGGTATCCGTAAGGAGGCCGCGCCAAGGAATGAGAGTGAGGCCAGGCCGGCGGCGCCGCCAGCCGCTCCAGCCGAGGGCGAGGCTAAACCTTCGCGCCCGGGCAAGAAGAGCTGAGGGCGCGCCATGGCTCGTGTCTATGTTTCGACCGTCGTCAATGTCCGCAACGATCGGGTCTGGGCACGGGTACGCGACTTCAATGGCATGCCCAACTGGCATCCGGCGATCGCCGAGAGCCGCATCGAGGGCGGAGAACCCGCAGATAAAATCGGTTGCGTGCGCGATTTCACGTTGCGCAACGGCGACCGCATTCGCGAAAAGCTGCTCGGCCTCTCGGACTACGACATGTTCTGCACCTATTCGATTCTCGAATCGCCGATGGGCGTCGAGAACTACGTCGCGACATTGCGTCTGACGCCGGTGACCGACGGTGAAAAGACCTTCCTGGAATGGTCGGCCGAATTCGACTGTGCGCCGGAGCGCGAGACTGAACTGATCAACGCGATCGGAGCCGGCGTGTTTCAGGGCGGCTTCGATGCGCTCAAGCGCGTGTTCGGAGGCTGAATCCGTGCCGCACATCGTCAAGAGCACGGTCCTCGACGCGCCGACCGGCGTGGTCTGGAATGTGCTGCGCGATTTCAACGGCCATGACCGCTGGCACCCCGCGGTCGCGACCAGCACGATCGAGCGCGCGCAGGCCGCGGACCGCATCGGCTGCGTGCGCCGCTTCAAACTGAAGGACGGCTCGGAACTGCGCGAGCAATTATTGGCGCTCTCCGATCTCGAACAGACCTTCAGCTATTGCCTGCTCGATACGCCTGTTCCGATGTTCAACTACGTCGCGCATGTCCGGTTGCTGCCGGTCACCGACGGTGACCGCACGTTTTGGCATTGGGAGTCGCGCTTCACCGCGCGGCCCGCTGAAGCGGCGGAGCTCACTGCAATGGTCGGCGAACAGATCTACCAGGCCGGCTTCGAGGCGATTCGCCGGCATCTGCAGGAGATCGTATGAGAGCGGAGGCGACATCATGCCCGTAACCGTGAAGACCTTCACGACGTCTGGCGAAGCAGCAGCGGCGCTGTCGTCGGAGCGCGACGCACGCTACCTCGGCGGCGGTACGCTGGTCATGCGCGCGCTCAACGAAGGCGATATCTCGATTTCGACGGTGGTGCGGGCGACGGACCGCGCCCTGACGCACCTCGACGTCGCCAGCTCCCGTATCACGATTGGCGCCGGCGTCACTTTCGCGCGCGTTCTCGCCGAGCGCGAGCTCGCGTTTCTCCATCCCGTCGCGGGTTCGATCGGCGGGCCGGCCGTGCGCAACATGGGCACGATCGGCGGCAACCTGTTCGCGCCAACGCCATTCGGCGATTTCGCAGTCGCCCTGCTTGCGCTCGACGCCACCGTTTCGGTACAGGGCGGTTATGGCGCGCGCGACGCGCCGATCGAGGAGTTTCTCGCCGGGCGTGATCGCCTCCCGCGCGCGCTCGTCCTCTCCGTCTCCTGCCAGCGTCCGTCCAACGCCGACGCGTTCCGTTATCGAAAGCTCTCGCGCATCAAGCCGAAAGGCGGCTCCGTGGTGACGCTCGCCGCGCATCTTCCGACCAGTGGCGGCCGCGTAATCGGCGCGCGCATCGCGCTCGGCGCGATGGCGGCTGCACCGGTTCGCGCCAAGGCGGCCGAGCGCGCGCTCGAAGGACGCGTGCTGGACGCGGCGAGCGTCTCAGCCGCGGTCGCCGCCGCGACGGAAGGGACTTCACCGGTCAACGATTCGCTCGCCAGCGCCTGGTATCGGCGCGAGGTGGTCGGCGTCCATCTGCGCCGCCTGCTCACCGGCCAAGTGTAAGGAGAGCCCATGGCCAAGACCGCCCTGCAATTTCGTCACAATGGCCGCGATGTCGCCGTGTTCGTCGATGGCGGCGCCAATCTGCTGGCCACCCTGCGCGATGCCGTCGGCGACATGACTCCCAAGTTCGGTTGCGGCCAGGGCGGATGCGGTGCCTGCACGGTGCTGATCGACGGCGATGCGCACCTCGCATGCCTGACGCTGGCGCAGGCCGTGGAAGGCCGCTCCGTCGAAACGCTCGATGGCCTGAAGGATGGACCGAATTTGCATCCGCTACAGCGCGCCTTCATGGAGCATTTCGCGGCGCAGTGCGGCTATTGCACTCCGGGGATGCTGATGGCGGCAAAGGCCCTGCTCGACCACAACCCCTCGCCCACCCGCGACGAGGTCGTCAACGCCATCGCCGGCAACATCTGCCGCTGCACCGGATACGAACCCATCATCAACGCCGTGCTCGCCGCCGCTTCGGGCGGCCGCGCGCGCGCCTAGAGGATCGCGCCATGCTGGAACTGCGCAAGGACATTTTCGCCGACGAGCGTGACGACAATCTCAAGGAGATCGGCAAAGGCACACAGCGCCAGGACATGCTCGGTCATGTCACCGGCGCGTCCACCTATTTCAACGACCACAAATTGCAGGGCATGCTGCATCTGAAGGTCCTGCGCAGCCCGCACGCGCACGCCCGCATCAGGCATATCGACACCGCGGAAGCCGAGCGCAGCTCCGGGGTGCGCCGGCTCATTCGCGGCGCCGACGTACCGCGCAACCTCAACACGCTGCTCAGCCTCATCAATTTCGGCAAGGACGACGAACCGACACTTGCGGTCGACAAAGCGCGCTACAAGGGCGAGCCAGTCGTGGCTGTCGTCGCCGACAGCGACCGGGAGGCCTTCGAAGCCATCGCCAAGGTCCGCGTCGACTATGAGCCGCTGCCCGCGGTTTTCGACGTCGAGGAAGCGCTGAAGGCCGGCGCGCCGGTGGTCAACGAAACCTATCCGAAAAACACCTTCACCTATTACGACATCCATGATCATCAGAAATTGCGGTTCGGCGACGTCGAGCGCGGCTTCGCAAGCGCGGAGCATGTGCTCGAGCAGCGCTATCAGATGTCGCCAATCGAGCATGCGCCGACCGAGACCAACGGTTCGATCGCAGCACCCGACACCAACGGACGTTATGTCGTCTACACCTCCACCCAGGCGCTGTTCTTCTCGCTCGACACCTGCGCAAAGATTCTCGATGTGCCCTCGAACACCTTTCATTTCATCGGAGGCACCGTGGGCGGCGGCTTCGGCGGCAAGGTCGATACCCTGACCGAGCCGCTTGCCATCCTCGGAGCGATGCTGACCGGCCGTCCCGTGCGCTACATCTTCGGCCGCGAGGAGGAGATGCAATATGGTCCGCCGCGCGGCGCCGAACGCATCTACCTGAAGGACGGCGTCATGCGTGACGGCCGCATCGTCGCGCGCAAGGTGCGCGCCTATTTCGACAGCGGCGCCTATACAAGGCTGTCGAGCTACGCCGCGGTCAAATGTGCGGCGCATTTGCCCGGGCCCTACACGATCCCGAACGTTTACGGCGACATCTATTGCGTCTTCACCAACCGCACACCGGCCACCGCGATGCGTGGCTTCGGCGTCACCGCGATGGATTTCGCGATCGAATGCCAGATGGACAAGCTCGCCCATCTCGTTGCCATGGACCCGATGGAGTTCCGCATCCTCAACGCCTATCGCGACGGCGACATGAAGGCGCATCGGCGCGAAGCCAAGAACACCGCGTTGATCGAATGCGTGCAGGTCGCCGCCGAAAAGGCGAAATGGCCGCTGCGCGAGCAATTCAAGCGGATGTCCTCGCGCAAGGACGGTGGCGGCCCGCGCGCGGCGGTTCCCGCGACCACGGCGGACTCGCTCGCGCCGGCGCGCCCGACCGCACAGCAACGTACGCCCTATGATCGCGCGCCACAGCCCGCCGCCGCGCCGGAACCGCCGCACCCGACGCCTCCCCCGGTTTCGCCGACGCCCGCGCCGCAGCCCGCCTCGCACGGCGCGATACGTTTTTCCTCCGTCTTTGGCTCGAGGAGACGCTGATCATGGCCATGCATCGTGGACGCGGCATCGCGTCGATCAACTATCCCATCGGCATGAATCTCGGTGGCGATCCGAGCCAGGCGCTGGTGCATTCCAATCCGAGCGGCAAGTTCACGGTCTCACTGTCCTCGATCGATCTCGGTCAGGGCATGAAGTCGGTAACCCGGCAGATCTGCGCCGAGACACTCGGCGTGCCGGTAGAGGACGTCTATGTCGACACCGCCGATTCCGACACCGGGCCGCACTGCATGGGCAGTTTCGCCTCGCGCGGCACGCATCGCGTCGGCAACGCGGTAATGGCCGCCGCGAAGGAAGCGCGCGGGGTGATGATGGAGGCGGCGGCCGAGGAGCTCGAGGTCAACGCCGCCGACCTCGAAACCGACGGTCGCGGCAACATTCACGTCAAGGGCGCACCGCATCGATCGATCTCGACCAAGGACGTCGCGATCGCCGCACAGTTCAGGCAAGGCAAGACGATCTCCGGGCGCGGCATCTTCCTGGTGCCACTCTCCGCCGTCGATCCCGAGACCGGTGAAATGTCGCCGGCGACCTGCTATGCGCACGCCTGCATGGTCGCCGAAGTCGAGGTCGACGACGAGACCGGCGAAGTGGCGATGGTGCGCATGGACAGCGCCTACGAACTCGGGCGCGCGCTCAATCCGCGGCTGGTCGAACAGCAACTGGTCGGCGGGGCCTGGATGGGGATCAGTCACGCGCTTTACGAGACGACCGAGCCCTATTATCCCGATCCGGGGCACGGCCCGCGCGACTTCGTCGAATATCTGATGCCGGGTCCCGGCGACATCTGCCCGCACGACATCGCGGTGCTGGAGCGCCCGGCGGCGGATGGTCCGTTCGGTGCCAAGGGCCCGGGCGAGATGTGCGCCAATCCTGTGATGCCGGCGGTCGCCAACGCGATTTTCAATGCGGTCGGTGTGCGCATCGACGAACTGCCGATCACGCCAGAAAAAGTGTTGCGCGCGATCAAGGCGCAAGGCGGCGCGCGGCCGCAGGCGCGGCGCTGATGGCGGTTCGCGGAACCATTGGCGGCATCGACAGCCCGGAGGCGCTGGAGAAGGCGCTGCGCGCGGCCTATTACCTCGCCGACGAGGGCATCGCGACGGCGGCCTATCTGGCGCTCGCGCTGGGCAAGCCGCTGCTGCTCGAGGGCGCCCCCGGCGTCGGCAAGACCGAAGCGGCGAAGGCGATCGCCGCCATACTCGGTCGCCGGCTCATTCGCCTGCAATGCTACGAGGGGATCGACGCCTCCGCCGCGCTCTATGAATGGAATTATCCACGACAGATGCTGGCGATCCGCCAGGCTGGCGACGAGACCATCGACATTTACGGCGAGACTTTCCTGATCGAGCGTCCGATGCTCGCGGCGCTGCGCGCGCCGGACTCGACGGTGCTGCTGATCGACGAGATCGATCGCTCGGATCAGGAGTTCGAGGCCTTCCTGCTCGAATTCCTGTCCGACTTCCAGATTTCGATTCCCGAGCGCGGCACCGTCCGGGCGGCCGAGCGGCCGGTCGTGGTGCTGACCTCGAACCGCACGCGCGATCTGCACGAGGCACTGCGCCGGCGCTGCGTTTATCACTGGATCGACTACCCTACGGCGGAGCGCGAAGCGAGAATCATCATGATACGCGCCTCCAGCGTCGCCGAGGCGACCGCACGCGCGGTTGTCGCCGCCGTCGGCAAACTAAGGCGCGAGCCGCTAAGCAAGGCGCCCGGCGTCGCCGAGGCCGTCGATTGGGCGGAGGCGGCGACGTTGCTCAATAAGGGCGGCGCGCGCTGGCCGGATGCGTTCAAGCGCTCGATCGGCGTTGCGCTGAAGGACGAGGAGGACCTCGCCTTCATCGCCGGTCGGCTCGACGCGCTGATCGCGGAGGCAGCGGCGTGAGCGAAGCGCCACAGCTGCCGCGCGCCGCGCGCGCCTTCGTCTCGTTCGTGGCGCTGTTGCGCGCCAACGGTTTTGCAATCGCGCCCGAGCAAACCACGGCGTTCCTGCAAGCGATCGAGTTGCTTGGTCCGCGTGGTCCTGACGACATCAGGCAGGCGGGACTGGCGACTCTGGCCCCTCCCCCCGAGCGGCGCGCCGCCTACGACATGTTGTTCCGAATCCACTTCCTCGGCGGGGAAGAAGTGCCCGGCGCCGAAGGCGAGGACGAAGAGGTCGTACGGCTGCAGGAGGAGGGACGCGGCGACGAGGAGCCGCCGCTCGCCGGCGACGCCAACGTATCAGGCGAAATGGCGGTGCGCGCCGAAGCACTGGCAGAGCGCCGCTTCGGCCCGAGCCGGCCGAACGACGCGCTGCGCCGGCTCGCGCGCGAAGCCCCGACGCGGCTGCCACGCCGGCGCGGCCATCGCCGCATGCGCGCGCGGCGCGGGCCTTGGGCGGACCTGCGACGAACCCTGCGCGAATCCGTACGCAACGACGGCGAGGTGATGCGGCTCGGGCGGCTGAAACGCCGCCCGCGGCCGCGCAAAATGCTGCTGCTGATCGACGTCTCGGGCTCGATGAAAGCGCGCTCGGAGGACAATCTCAGGCTCGCGCATACGCTGGTGCAGGCGACGCCGAATGTCGAAGTCTTCACCTTTGGCACGCGGCTGACGCGCCTGACGCGCGCGCTGCGGCTCAAGCGCCGCGAGCAGGCGCTCGCGGCCGCCGCGCATCTGGTGAGCGATTGGGACGGCGGCACCCGCATCGGCGACGCGCTGCAGGCCTTTCTCGCCGTGCCGCGCTTCGGCGGCTACGCGCGCGGCGCCGCGGTCGTCATCCTGTCCGACGGGTTGGAGCGTGGCGATCTCTCGGCCTTGCGCGACGCGGTCGCCAAGCTCTCGCAGCGGGCCTGGCGCCTGAGCTGGCTGACGCCGCTCGCGGTCGGCTCCGGCTTCGTGCCGCAGACCGAGGCGCTGATCGCCATTCGCCGCTTCGTCGACGACATGGTCGACGGCGGATCGAGCGCGGCTGTGGTCGCGCATGTGCTTTCACTGCGGCAAAGGAGAGCCGCGTGATCGGCATCATCGACGCGCATCATCACATATGGCGCCAGGCCGATCTTCCTTGGCTGATCGGGCCGATGCAGCCGCGCATCTTCGGTCCCTACGAACCGATCCGTCGCGACTATCCGATCCGCGAATACCTCGACGAACTCTCCGGCAATGGCGTCGTCAAGTCGGTCTATGTGCAGACGAATTGGGCGAAGGCGCGGTACGAGGACGAGACGGCCTGGGTGCAACGCACCTCCGCGGAAACCGGCTGGCCGCATGCGATCGTCGCCTACGCGGATTTCGGCGCGGACGACGTGCGCCCGCAGCTCGACCGGCTCAGACGCTACCCGCTGGTGCGTGGCGTACGTATGCAGTTGCACTGGCACCAGAACCCGCTCTACCGCTTCGCCCCGCGCGCTGATCTGTGCGCGGACCCGACGCTTCGTCGCAACATCGCGCGCCTCGCCGACTACGACTGGAACTTCGAGCTGCAGGTGTTCGCGCCGCAGATGCCGGACGCGGCCAGCCTCGCCGAAGCCTGTCCGAAGGTCACGTTCGTGCTGCAGCACGCCGGAATGCTGGAGGACCTGTCCCCTGCCGGTCGCTCGGCCTGGCGCGCCGGCATGGTACGGCTGGCGGCGTGTCCGAACATCGTCTGCAAGCTCTCCGGGCTGGGCACGTTCATCCATCGCAATGACCCCGCACACATCGCCGGTATCGTTTCGGAGACGGTGGCGATCTTCGGGGCCGATCGCTGCCTGTTCGGTTCGAATTTTCCGATCGAGAAGCTGTGGACCAGCTATGGCGATCTCATCGACGCCTATCTCGACACCGTCAAGACGAACCCGCGCCATCGCGACGCGGTCCTGCGCGATACGGCAATGCGGGTCTATCGTCTCGCGCCCTAGCCTTGCGCAGGCGAAAACAAACGAAGGGAACGGGAGGCAAGCATGGCGTTGGAAATCAAGATTCTTGACTATGGCGACATCGAACTGGAATCGAGCTTCCTCGTGCTCGGTCGCGACTGTGGGCGCACGCGCCGTGTGCTGACGCTGGGTTTTCTCATTGTCGGGGGCCCCTACCCGATCGTCGTCGACACTGGCTACCGTTCCAATCAGATCATGGAAACTCTCGGCATGCGCGGCCTGCAGTTCCACGAAAACATGATCGAGAACCAGTTGGCGCGTCACGGCGTGCGCATGGGCGACGTCCGCTTCGTTTGCCACACCCACCTGCACATCGACCACGCCGGCAAGGATGATCTGTTTCCGATGAACACGACGGTCGTCCTCAACCGCAAGGAGCTCGAATATTCCGTCTCCGGCCTGATGCACCCGCAATACCCGGCGCCCGACATCAAGCATCTGATCGATCGGCTGCACACCAAGAGCGCGCTGCGATTCCTGGATCTCGAGATCACCGGCCCGGTTGAGCTGATCCCGGGGGTATATTGCGAGGCGGCGAATGCGCACACGGAAGGGTCGATGAATTTGCACGTTCACACCGCCGAGGGTATCGCGACGATCTGCGGCGACGTGCTCTACGACATCAACGATCAACTTGTGGATCCCTTCCGCGAGATCCACGACGCCGAACCGCGCACGACCGGCAACCACGGCACGTCGAAACGCGCGGAGAAAGCCGCCATCAAGAAGCTCGTCAACAGCTCGCGCTTTCTGCTGCCGGTGCACGACCGGCCGTGCAAGATCGAAGGCGGAGATGTCGTCGGGCGGCTGCAGGATCAGGTGCCGGGCCCGGTTGTTCAGTCGCTGCCCAGGCGCAACTGGTTCCCGGCCTGAACCGGACGAAGGGATCACCCATGACCCATGCCACGCTGCGCCCCGAATTCGAAGACCTGATCGATCCCTATGCGCCGGTCGGTCAGCTCGGCACCGGCTTCACCTTCACCGAGGGGCCGATATGGCATCCGGTCGGTCGCTACCTGCTTTTTTCGGACATGCCCGCCGACGTTCGCCGTCGCTGGGACGCCACGCGCGGCGTCGTCGAGGTCAAGCACCCTTCGAACAAATGCAATGGCATGACCTATGACGCCGACCTCAACCTGATCGTCTGCGAGCACGCGACGTCATCGCTGATCCGCGAGCGCCCCGACGGCCGTCGCGAAGTCCTTGCCTCACACTTCGAGAAACAGGAACTCAACAGCCCGAACGACGTCTGCGTACATTCGAGCGGCGCGATCTATTTCTCCGACCCCTGGTACGGTCGCATGCCGGTATACGGTGTCGAGCGGCCGCGGCAGCTCGGTTTCCAGGGCGTCTACCGCGTGCCTCCTGGCGGCGGGGCGCCGCAACTGCTGGTCGATCGCTATTTATTCGAGCAGCCGAACGGCCTCTGCTTTTCGCCGGACGAAAAGCGGCTCTATGTCAACGACACCGTACAGACGCTGATCCGCGTCTTCGACGTCGAAGCTGACGGTTCGCTTTCCAACGCCCGCGTCTTCGCCAACGGGATCCGCTCCGAGCTCGAGCCTGGCGTGCCTGACGGCATGAAATGCGATCAGCGTGGCAACATCTGGGTGACGGCGCCGGGCGGCGTGTGGGTCTATGCGATGAACGGCGATCTCTTGGGCAAGGTTCGCGTGCCCGAACTGGTCGCCAATCTGAGCTGGGGCGGCGCAGACTTCCGCACGCTGTTCATGACCGCGACGCACTCGCTCTACACGGTCACGACCAAGGTCGGACCGCGCGCCGAGCCTTATATGACCGCCAAGGCAGGTGCGGGCGCTACGGCACCTTCCGCGCCCGCACCGATCGTCGTGGGTGAGGGCCTGCAGCTCGATCCGAAGCGTTGCGCGCTGATCATCCAGGATCTGCAGAACGACGTCATCATGGAGGGCGGCGCCTTCGCGGAGTCGGGCGCGCCGGCCCACGCGCGCGCGCAGCACGTCGTCGACAACGTGCGCCGGCTCGCCGATGCGGCGCGTGCACGGGGTGTCATCGTGATCCACGTCTGGTTCATCGTCGAACCCGGCGCGCCCGGCCTGACGCTGAACGCACCGTTGTTCGAGGGACTGGTCGATTCCAAGGCGATGGTGCGCGGCTCCTGGGGCGCGGCGCCGGTAGCCGGGCTCGAGCCCCGTCCGGGCGACTTCATCGTTGAGAAGATGCGCATGAGCGCGTGGGAAGGCAGTCGGCTGGAAACGATCCTGAAGGCGACCGGCCGCGACATGCTGATCGATACCGGTGCCTGGACCAACATGTCGATCGAGCACACCGCGCGCACCGGCGCCGACAAGGGCTATTTCATGATCGTGCCCGAGGATTGCTGTTCGACCATGAACGCCGAGTGGCACAACGCATCGATCAATTTCGCGATGCAGAACGTCGCCATCGTCACCAACACCGATGCCGTGATCAGAGCGATCGGGTGAGTGACCGGCGCGGCGTGAGGAAAGGCTGGAAGACGTGCCCAAACTGTTCCATCTGCGTTGCTCGCCGCGTCCGGCCTCCGAATCCTCGGCCGGTGCGGAGGCGTTCGTGACCCGATTTCAAGAGGTGCGGCCGAACTGGGATATCGACGTGATGGACATCTGGCGCGAAACCCTGCCCGAGTTCGACGGCGATGCGCTGGAAGCCAAATACGCGCGCCAGAGCGGGCGGGAATTCAGCGGCGCCCAGCGTGAGGCTTTCGCCGTGCTCGAACGAATGGCGATGCGGTTCGCGCTTGCCGACCGGGTGCTGATTTCCACACCGATGTGGAATTTCGGCATTCCGTACAAGCTGAAGCAATGGTTCGATCTGATCGTTCAGCCTGGGCTTACCTTCCGCTTCGATCCGGCTCTGGGTTACTTTCCGCTGCTGAAGAACAGGCCCACGATCGTGATCCTGGCCAGCGGCAGCGACTTCGTCACCGGCATGAATCGAGGACGCATCGACATGGCGACCCCCTATTTACGCGAGGCATTGCGCTTCATCGGCGTCAGCGACGTTCGTTTCGCGCTGATTGGCCCAACTGTCGGCCCTGCGGAGCCGGCGCGGCTCGCCCGCGAGGCCGCGCACCATGTGTTGGTCGAGATGGCAGCAAGCTTCTGAGGGAAGCGTCGGGGTGTCGAGTTCGATAGTCAGCGCCAGGATGATGGCAGGCGCGTCGGCGATGCCGCAGCCGACCGTCCGGATACACAATCGCCCTGCGCGTCTGAGCACCCCGCGACCAACGATTTTCGATCCGACGAACTGATAAGCGAGCGCTGCAAAAATGTCGCAGCCCGCACTATTAATATCGCTTCAGGGGAAAACCCGGATTTCATTGACCACTGTGGCCGGTCAATCGTCTATGGATCTTGCGGCGGAAGGATTGAAAGCATGGTCATCGAAACCGTTTTGTTTATCGCTTTCGCGGTCGCCGCTGGGGCTGTCATCGTGAAAGCCTACGAGTGGCACCAGGACGTTCTGTACGGCCCGTATATGAAGCGGGCTGATTGAACCCACAGGAGAGAACGATGACGGCCATTCGCCGCACCCTTGGATTGAGCCAGCGCCCCGCAATGACAAGGGCCTGGCATTTACGGACGGTCATCATCCCGAGACGCACAATTACCGGCCGGCTTGTGCGCGGACAGGTTTGGCGGCGCCACGACGGCCGTCGTTGGTTGTACAAAAAGTTCATCGCGTAACGGTTGGCCTCGCTGCCATATGGATGTGCGATCGGGCGCAGATTGGTTCTACCAGCCGCCCCACCCCCCGTAGAAACGCGGACCATAGTACGGACGATAGTACGCCGGGCGATATGCACGATAATAAACCGGCCGATATCCGTCGTATGGTCGGCCATGAACCCCACGCCAGCCGCTTTCCATTGGTCTATGCGCTATAGCCACCAACACCGCACTGCATCGCAATCGACGCTATTCGTCCTTTGCCACGGCATTGCTGGCAGGGCGCGGATATATTTTGCGACCAGCCTGGTCTGGTTTACCTTGGGAAATTCCGTTCCATCAGATGGGGCATTCGACTTCTGTGCTAAGGGATGATTGATATTGTTGGTAGCGGGGGTTCGCATCGCCTAAAATCGATGCGGCAAACATTT